>Ga0137378_10002210_pt1 | contig 16639 bp, 10 predicted proteins | sample SagtaG_21_FD_104813 | JGI IMG/M metagenome (GOLD analysis project Ga0137378, IMG submission 104813) | Vadose zone soil microbial communities from Sagehorn Ranch, Mendocino, California, USA - Sage2_L_60_16 metaG | ecosystem: Environmental > Terrestrial > Soil > Vadose zone | place: USA... | reverse complement strand
CTACGCCGAGCGGGCCGGCGCCCACCTGCGGAGCTGGTGGCAGGCCAGCCCGTTTCTGTCCGGGATTCACTGGACAAGCGGGATCGAGCTCGGGATCCGGCTGATCTCATGGGCCTGGATCCGCCGCCTGCTCGACGGCTGGGATGACGTCGAGGACCTGTTCGATCGGAACGAGCTGGCGCACAAGCAGATCTGGTGGCATCAGACCTACCTGTCCGGATTCCGCAGCCGTGGCTCGTCGGCCAATAACCATGTTGTCGCCGAGGCGGCCGGACAGCTTGTAGCCTCGCTGGCGTTCCCGTGGTTCGAGGAGAGCGCCGCCTGGGAGGGCGAGTCGGCCAGCCTGCTCCAGCGGGAGCTCGCCAGCAATACGTTTCTCAGCGGGGTGAATCGCGAGCTGGCTTTCGACTACCACGGCCTGGTCGCGGAGCTGGGCCTGATCGCGGGCATCGAGGCCGACCACGCCGGGCGTCCCCTTCCGGACGCGACGTGGCGCGGTCTGGGCCGCATGCTCGATGTGACCGCCGCCTGTCTAGACTGCCGACTCCAGGCACCCCGTCAGGGTGACAGCGACGAGGGTCGGGCCCTGGTGATCGCTTCCGCCGAGAGCAACCGTTGGGAGGCGCTTCTCGCGCTCGGGCAGGTGACATTCGGCGCGCCCGGATGGTGGCCGCCGGCGCGACCAGGCATCGCCAGCACGCTCCTAGGGGCGCTAGCCCGGCGCCGCTCTCTACCCGATCGGCCGGCCACGCGGCCATGGCACTTTGACGACGCCGGAATTACCATCTTCAGGTCCGAGTCGGCCGACGGGCCCGAGATCTGGTGTCGCTGTGACAGCGGACCCCATGGGTTTCTCTCGATCGCGGCGCACGCCCACGCCGACGCTCTCTCCGTCGAGGTACGCCACGACGGGACCGACATCCTGGCGGACCCCGGCACCTACTGCTACAGCAGCGAGCCGCCGTTCCGGCGCTATTTCCGGTCCACGATCGGTCACAACACGCTCGAGGTGCTCGGCCGGGACCAGTCGGTCTCTGGCGGCGCGACCATGTGGATACGCCATGCCGTTTCGAGGCTGATCACCCTCGATTCGCCCGCTGGCGGCACCGGTGGACGCTGGGTGGCCGAGCACGACGGCTACCGGACGCTCGATCCCCCGGTCACGCACCGCCGGACGGTAGAATTCCACGCGGAGCGCCGCCTCGTCGAGATCACCGACGAGGTCGACGGGGACGGCCGTCCCCCTGTCCGGCTGGCGTTTCACCTAGGACCGGCCGTAGCGGCCAGCCTGGACGGCTACACGCTCACCCTACGGTGGCAGCGCCGGGATGGCAGCGAGGCTAGGGCTACGATGAGCCTGCCGCCGTCGCTTGACTGGTCCCTGATCCGGGGTGCGACAGACCCGGTGCTGGGCTGGTATTCGCCGGCGTTCGGGCAGAAGGTCACGGCCACCGACGTGATCGGCACGGGGTCCGCGACCGTCGGCTCACCGCTGCGGACGCGACTCGCTTTCTGAATATGAAGAAGATCCGCGGGGAAGTACCAGAAGCGGATCCAATCACGTCCCGAACCAGGGGGAAGCATCGATGAGAGTTCTCGTGGCCGGCGATCAGGGCTACATAGGAGTCGTGCTGGTGCCGGTGCTGCGCGCTGCCGGGCACGAGGTGGACGGAGCCGATATCGGTCTGTACGAAGGATGCGACCTCGGTCCGGCCCTGCCCGAGGCCAGCCCGCGGCCCCCGGCCGACATACGGGACATCACACCGGGCCAGCTAGCCGGGTACGACGCCGTGCTGTGCCTGGCGGCGCTGTCCAACGACCCGCTCGGCGACCTCAACCCTGACGCGACGTACTCGGTGAACCTCGACGGGACGCTGCACCTGGCGCGGGCCGCCAGGCAAGCGGGCGTCGAGCGTTTTCTGTTCGCGTCGTCCTGCAGCCTGTACGGCGCGGCGGGCTCCGCCGCCGTGACCGAGGAGGCGGACCTCTTTCCCGTTACGCCCTACGGCGAGAGCAAGGTCGCGGCCGAGCGAGGCCTCTCCCAACTCGCGGACGACAACTTCAGCCCCACCTATCTCCGCAATGCCACCGCGTACGGAGCCTCGCGCCGGCTCCGCCTCGATATCGTGGCGAACAATCTCACCGCGATCGCGCTGACGACCGGCCAGGTGCGGCTGGAAAGCGACGGGACGCCGTGGCGCCCGATGGTACATATCGAGGACATCAGCCGGGCGTTCCTAGCCATGCTCGAGGCACCCCGTGAGCTTGTTCACGACGAAGCGTTCAACGTTGGCCGCCCGCAGGACAATGTGCAGGTGCGCGATATCGCCGAAATGGTCCGCGACGCCGTACCCGGATCGACGCTGTCGATCGCCGAGGGTGCCGGGCCCGACCTGCGCAACTACCGTGTCGACTTCTCCAAGCTGGAGGCTACCTTCCCGGACCTGACACTGCGCTGGAGTGTCCGGGAGGGCATTGACGAACTCGTCGCCGCCTACGCCAAGCACGGCCTCAGCCATGACGACTTCATCTCATCACGCTTCGTCCGGCTGCGTCGCATCCGCGAGCTGCTGTCCGCGGGCCTGCTCGACGAGATGCTCCACCGCAGGACCAGCGAGCCATTCCTGCCGCCGCGCGCCGCGAGCGCGGGCTAGCCGCAATGCTGGGTAGTTAAGGGTTCCTGCCTGTAGTCAAGGGTTTGGCGGGTTCGGGTTTCGGCGGACATGACAACGGAGGCCACGGTAGGACGGGGTGTCGACCAAAACGCCTCGTGTACCGGAGACCTCCGTTGCCTGTTCAGTCTGCCATGGCTCTGCTGTCATATCGGTTACCACGGTAATCACGGTCGCTGCGGGTGCCTTCGCTCCCGGTCACCTGGGCGAGCTGACGCGCATCGTGCCGTTCGAGCTGGCTGACGCGGTGCTGGACGAAGAGGGCGGGCTGGAAAGGCGGGTCCGGCTGCTGCCTTCGCGGGTTGGCCTGTACTTCCTGCTGGCGATGTGCCTGTTCCCGCAGCCCGGCTACCTGGGGGTCTGGGGCAAGCTGACCGCAGGGCTGCGGGTGCTGGGGCTCGGGGCGCCGTCCGGGAAGGCGCTGCGGGACCTGCGCCGCCGGATCGGGGTCGCGCCGGCACGGCGGCTGTTCGAGGTCCTGGCCGGGCCGCTGGGGCAGTCGCGGACGCCCGTGGTCATGTTCGCCGGGTACCGGACGGTGTCCTTCGACGGCTGCAAGTCGGTCAAGGTGCCCGATACAGCTGCGAACCGGGGCTGGCTGGGGAAGATGAACGCCGCGCTCGGGGTGACCGGCTACCCCGTCATCCAGCTCATGGTCCTGGTCGAGACCGGGACCCGCGCCCTGCTCGGGGCCGCGTTCGGCAGCACCGCCACCAGCGAGCTGGACTGGGCCCGCCAGCTGCCGCACCTGCTGGACAAGACGGCCGGCTAGCCGTGGCTGCCGTCACGTCGCGCACGTTGGGTACCAGCTGCTCGATGCACCAGTCGGCGTAGCCGAGGAACCGTTCGAGCGGGGTTGAGCGCTGGCGCGGGCTAGGAATCCCGCGGTTCCAGGTGGGCCCACAGGTGCCAGCCCATCACGGTCTCGCCCGGCACCCGGTGGACCGGCAGGGGCGGGGCGTGCATATAGCGCTTGTAGGTGCGGGTGACCCGGAAGGACGGGAAGTCCCGCTCTATGCGTCGGCGGTCGTATACCAGGGCGTACGGGTTGGCGGGCCCGTCGGTGTTGCGGTGGGTGAACTCCTCCAGGCGCAGGTAACGGGCCAGTCCCCGGTCCCTGGCGTTGGCGAGATGCCCGGCCAGCGTTCCGCGGGAGGGGTTGTCGCTCAGGATCCCGGCCCGGGCGAGTGGATAGGCCGCGAGCAGGACGGCGCGGCGTATCAGGCCGATGGACACCAGGTAGTTCAGCGACCAGCGGGCATACATCATGATGACAAGCTCACCACCCGGGCGAAGTACCCGGTGGATCTCGCTCTGCGCCTGCTTGATCGCTGGAACGTGATGCAGGACACCATGGCTGAAAACCATGTCGAAGCTGTCGTCTGCGAACGGCAGGTCGAGCACGCTGCCCTGGCGTAGCTCATCGTGCGGAAGGTCGCGCAACGTCAGGCGGGTCCGGACCCTCTCCACGGCCTCCGCGGTCAGGTCAACGCCAGACCAGTGAGCGCCCTCGCGGATTAGGCGCTCGGACTCGGCACCTTCTCCCAAGCCGATCTCGAGCACCTTCTTACCGGCAACGTTCAACGCCCTGATGCAGGCTGGCAGGTGCCGTTCGTTGTGGTAGCGGAACTGATCGTAATTGGCGAAAAACTTCTCGTAGTCGCTGTGGAAACGGCCGCGAAGCCCGCCGACCTGCGCGTCTCCGCAAGGATGCCCCTGCCAGAATTCCTTGATCGCTTGCTCATTCATGAGAACTTACCCACTCCGATTCCGAAGGCCGTCCCTTGCGGGCGGTTTGCTAAATGGCGCCATTCTCATGGCAGGCTGGTGCTTTCCGAATACGGCGTGAGTAGTGACGCGCCGACGACGAGGTCAAGAAGGTATGGTGAAGCGTCGGTGAAACCCACCTCGGTGAACGACGCAATCAGGCAATATGTCACGAAAAAGAGCGCCAGCGCACGCCGCGCTCCGCGCGGCTGGAAGTAGGCCGCCCCGAGCAGGAGGATCAGGATTATCGCGCAGACGATCACCCCGAACAATCCCTGCTGCTGGTAGGAAGCGAGCCAGTTGCTATCAATGGGAAAGCCGTTGAAGGAAGCGTTGGACAGGCCGAAGCCGAAGATTTCCTGGAACTTGTCACGCGGGGCCGCCAGGAGCGGACCCCAGACCGCGGTACGGCCGGTGAGATTGTTCAGGCCCTGCGAGTTCTGGCCACGCGCCAGCCAGGTGGCGATGACGGCCGAGGACGTCATGACCGTGACCGCGGCGATCAGGCCCGCGGTGACGAAGAGCTTGCGGACCCGGGACTTGGCCACGATCAGGCTGAGCCCGGCTATCAGGATGCCCGCGATAAGGGCGGCCAGCGCGGTCCTCGTGTGCGAGAGAAGCAGTACGGCCAGGCCCCCGATGGACAGTATCAGAGTCGTGCGGCCGCGCATGTGACCACAGAACCAGAGCACGACGGCCACCCCTGTCACCACCGCCGCGTAGTGCGCTACCTGAGTGGGCGGCATCGGCCAGATCACACCGGACAGCCTGCCACCGGGACGAGCCCGGCCTGGTGCCACCAGCAAGCCGAGCAGCACGGACCCGAGGCACACGCCGAGCGTCGCCAGATGGCAGCGCAGGAGCAGCACGTCACGCCGGCCCCACCAGGGGGTCAGCAGCCACAACGTGGCCACAAACCCGGCGAACCGGGCGGTGCGGTATATCGTGCCGAAATGCTCGGGCTGCAGCGAGGTCAGGATCGTGCCCAGGACGAGCACGGTCATCAGGCAGAGGAGCACATTGGGGCGGACGATGGCCTTGCGGTTGATCGACAGCGCCACTAGCAGTGCTGCGGGCAGCGCCGCTTGCGCAATCCCCTTGCCCGCGAACCCGGGGAGAGGAAGCAGGGACGAGTGCGGGAAGAAGGTCAGCGTGTTGAAGAGCAACAGTCCCCAGGCGATCCCGACCCGGCGGCGTTTCACGCGTTCGGTGTGTTCGCCCGCCTCGGCCCGGGTCAGCACGGTGACGCCGCGCCGGGCTCGGAAGGTGACGCTGGGAGAAGTCATGAACCAGTACTCATTTCAACGCCTGCCGGGAGCATCCGTTCTCCGTGGCTCGTCGATGCCAGGCGCCGCCCCAATTGAATCATCGGCCGCTCGACGGAGGTCGACCCAGGCTGTGCTCTTTGGCTGGGACGTTGCTGGGCCGCGTCAATGAGGACTCTCGGATTACAGCTAGCGGGCGCGATACCCGCGGTACACGGCCAGCATGGATACCCTTGGCCGAGTTCCCTCATCGCTCTCCCTCGGGACTTTCAGACGGGCCGGAACTGGTCGGCTATTCGACCATCTGATACAGGACCTGCGGCGGCCTGGCCCTGATACGTTCACCATCGACAATCCTTCGCCACATCCGCGGTGCGCCGCCGTAGCCACGGCCGAGGCTTATGCGCTGCCGTGATCCCGCATCGCCCGGCCGATCAGCCGCCAGGTCGCCGCGGTCGGCCGCCGCCGGGTGGCCGCCCCTGGCGTACCGTGTCAGATGGCATCGTGCGAGGTAGCCGTCATCAGAACTGGCGGTGCAAACGTCTGGCGGGCTGGCGCTGGGGCCGCGTCCTTCATGAGGAAGCCGAATCGCCTGACCACGGGCTCCGCGGCACCCAGGAACGACACCAGGGCAATGCCGATCCGGCCGTGGTCGCTCGGGCGTCTATCCACGACCAACCAGGATCTGTCGCCATCACGTCCTGATACTTCCGGCACCATCCGATCAGGACATCTCAACCCGATAGCAGGAATAAGAAGGGTCTGCCGTATCAACACAGGCTGCTCGGTGATCTAGTGGGGTGATGTCGCATCCTGAGTATCGTCCGGGACCCGCCGGTGCCCTCGGCCCACGGGTACGGCGCGAGTGCCAGGTCCTAGTCTCATCGGACTATCGGGGAGCCGTTAGGTGTGCCAACCGCAGAGCAGGCCATTCCGGCCAGGTCATGGACTCGGTGCGAGTGTGCCAGCTCCGGCCCTGCCCCCGGCGGGGCAAGGGCAGGCTTCGTCGCGGAGTATGCGTGCTCGTTCTTCGCGACGATCTGGTAGGCGGCCTGGGCCAGGCGACCAGGCCGCCTCGCGATATTTCACGCTTATAATCCACCGAACGCCTGCTGGCCAATTGCCATTGTTTTTTCACGCTATTGAGGAAACCGCGTTTACCTTCGATCATCACCATTCATATTCCGAACGGTGCGAAAACCTTAAGGCTCTCGGCCGGACAGTGGAGGCTTAGGTGTGCGGTATCGCCGGCTGCTACCAGCAGACCGATGGTCTCAAGCTCGCGGACATCATGACCGAACGGATCGCGCACCGCGGCCCCGACGCCAACGGGGTATGGAACCACCAGGACGACCGGGTCTCGGTCCAGCTCGGCCACAGGCGGCTTTCGATCATCGACCTGTCCGCGGCGGGCGATCAGCCGCTGTGCAAGGGTGGCCTGACGCTCGTCTACAACGGCGAACTGTACAACTACAAGGAGCTGCGGGCCGAGCTGGTCAGCCGGGGCGTCAGCTTCGTCACCTCTTCCGACACCGAGGTCGTGCTTGAGGCGTGGCGCTACTGGGGCCCGGCGTCGCTATCTATGTTCCGTGGCATGTTCGCGTTCGCGCTAGCCGACACCATGACCGGCGAGCTGTTCCTAGCGCGTGACCCGCTCGGTATCAAGCCACTGTTCTACCTGCGGCGGGGCGAGGGCGCGCTGTTCGCCTCCGAGCTGAAGGCACTTGTCTCGGCGGTCGGGCCCGAATTGCGGATCGAGCCAGGCGCACTGGTGGCGTCGATGCTGTACTACTGGGTGCCTGAGCAGTTCTGCGCGATCGAGGACGTGCGCAAGCTTCCCGCTGGCTCCTGGGCCCGGTTCACCCCGGATGGGCGTGAGCACCTGGAGCACTACTGGCGGGTGGCCGACGTGGCCCAGGAGGCCGAGGGAAGCGCCGCGCCCGACCTGAGCCGGGTAATCGAGGAGTCGGTCGCCGCCCATCTAGTGGCCGACGTGCCCGTGTCCAGCTTCCTGTCCGGCGGCCTGGATTCCAGCATCGTCACCGTGCTCGCGCACCGTGCGGCCCAGGAGATCGACGCCTACACGATCACCTTCCGGCCCGAGGACCAGCGGCTGGAGGCAATGCCGGACGACGCGGTCTACGCCCGTAAGGTCGCCGCGCAGTTCGGGGTGAAGCTGCACGAGATCGAGATCTCGCCCGATATCGTCGACATGCTGCCGCGCATGGTGGATGCGCTGGACGAGCCAATCGGTGATCCGGCCGCTATCAACACGGTGCTGATGTGCGAGGCGGCCCGGGCGCGCGGGGTCAAGGTGATCCTGTCCGGCATGGGCGCGGACGAGTTGTTCGGCGGGTACCGCAAGCACCTGGCCTGCGTGATGGCGAGCCGCTACGCCCGCCTGCCCCGGCTGCCGCGCGCGGGCGTGCGCTTCGCTGTCGACCGGACCCCCGTCACCTTCGGCGGCCGGGGGTTGCGCTACGCCCGGTGGGCCAAGCGCTTCCTCACCTTCGCCGAATTGCCTGAGGAGCCGCGGTTCCGGCGCAGCTACACCCTGTACGACCCGGATGACCTGGCCGGGCTGCTGAACCCGGATCTGCGTGGCCAGGTGGACCGGATCATCGACGGGCACCGAGACATCTACACCGACAATTCGCTACCCGACGAGGTCAACCGGATGTGCCTGGCCGACGCGCGCTTGTTCCTGCCCGGGCTCAACCTCGCCTACACCGATCGGGCCAGCATGGCGGCCTCGGTCGAGGTCCGGGTCCCGTTCGTGGATCGGGTCGTGGCGCAGGCGGCGTTCGCCATCCCCGGCCGGGACAAGATCCGGGGTCGGCAAGGCAAGCTCGCGCTCAAGCAGGCCGCGGAGAAATGGCTCCCGCGCGAAATCGTCTACCGGCCCAAGGCATCCTTCGGCGCTCCGCTCCGCGGGTGGGTCCGCAACGACCTGCAGGAGGTCATTAACGACGTGCTCGTCCGGGGTGAACTCGTCGGCTCCGGGATAATCCGGGCCGGAGCGCTGGACCGGCTGATCCAGGACGAGCGGGCGGGCCATCAGGACAACGCAAAGCAGATATGGCAGATGCTGACGATGGAGCTGTGGTACCGCAACGCGCGGTCCATGGGCGTCGCGGCATGACCGACAGGGACACCATGAAGCAGATCGCGCAGAACTACAAGTCCGGGGAGCTCACCGTCTTGGACGCGCCGGTCCCGGCGTGCCGTCCGGGCGGCGTCCTGGTGCAGTCGCTGTTCTCGCTGATCTCCACCGGCACCGAGATGATGAAGGTCCACGAGGCCAGCCTGTCCATGGTCGGCAAGGCGAGGGCCCGGCCGGACCAGGTGCGCAAGGTGCTGGACACGGTGGCGCAGCAGGGCGCGATGGCCACCTACAAGAAGGTGATGAACAAGCTCGACTCCTACACGCCGCTGGGTTACTCGCTGTGCGGCGTGGTCGTCGAGGTCGGGGCCGGGGCCGGGGAGTTTAAGGTCGGCCAGCTGGTCGCGGCGGCGGGCAACGAGTTCGCCCTGCACGCCGAGTACAACTGGATCCCGGTCAACCTGTGCGCCGCGGTACCGCGGGGCGTGGCCCCCGAGCACGCCGCGTTCTCCACCGTGGGCGCGATCGCCATGCAGGGGGTGCGCCGCGCCGAACCGCAGCTCGGCGAGACTTCCCTGGCCATCGGCCTCGGCCTGGTCGGCCAGCTGGTGGTCCGGCTGCTTGTCGCGGCCGGCGTACGGGTGGTCGGTCTGGACATGATCGAGGCCCGCTGCCGGCTGGCCGAACAGGCGGGCGCGGTGGTCTGCGCGGCCCCGGACGACGAGGGCCTGGCCGCCGTGACGGCCTCGCTGGACGGCCTCACCAGCGGCCGCGGTGCCGACCACGTGTTCCTGGCCGCGGTCGGCTCTTCCAACGCGCCGGTCGAGACCGCGGCCAGGCTGGCCCGGGACCGGGCCCGGATCGTCGACATCGGCAAGACCAAGCTCGACCTCCCCTGGAACGCCTACTACGAGAAGGAACTCGACGTCAGGTTCTCCCGGTCCTACGGCCCTGGCCGTTACGACGATCGGTACGAGCTGGAGGGCGTCGACTACCCGGCGGGATACGTCCGCTGGACCGAGCGCCGCAACCTAGAATGCTTCCTTGACCTGCTGGCCCGGAAGGATCTCGAGGTAGAGACGCTGGTCTCCGGCACGTTCCCGATGGCGGACGCGGTCTCGGTCTACGCCGACCTGTCCTCCGGCGCGCTGAATGCGGTCGGAGTGCTGCTCTCCTACCCGGCGCCGGCCCCGGACACCCAGCCACGGCCCGCCGCCAGCCTCGTCCGCTCAGCGGTGGCTGGCCCGGCGTCGGCCATGGTCTCCAAGGTACCGAACGGGCCGGGTTCCAAGCGGCTGGCTATCGGCTTCGTCGGCGCGGGTAACTACGCCTCCTCTATGCTGCTTCCGCACTTGGTCCAGCTGCCGAACGCCGAACTCGTCCACGTCACGACGACTAAGTCCCTGTCGGCGGTGAACGCCCAGCGGCGGTTCGGCTTCACCACCGCGTCGACCAGCGCGTCGGCCGTGCTCGAGGATGAGTCACTGGACGCGATCTTCGTGGTGACCCGGCACGCGACCCACGCCGATCTGGTCTGCCGGGCGCTGGAGACCGGCAAGGCGGTGTTCGTGGAGAAGCCGCTCGCGCTGACCGGCGATGAGCTGGACCGGATCACCGAGGTGATCGCCAAGACCGGCAACGACCGGCTGATGGTCGGCTTCAACCGGCGCTTTGCCCCGATGCTGGCCAAGATGAAGGCCGAGTTCGGCCCGGCCAGTTCCGGCTCGGTCACCCGGTACCTGGTCAACGCGGGCCCGCTGGCCGCGGACAGCTGGTACCGCGACGAGGGTGAGGGGTCGCGTTTCACCGGTGAGGGCGGTCACTTCCTGGACACCCTGAGCTGGTGGGCGGACAACCTGCCCGAGGAGGTGTACGCGGTCAGCGGCCCGGACTCCGATGACGTCCAGGTCACAGTACGGTTCGGCAACGGTGCCAGCGGCGTGGTCAGCTACCTCACCGGCGGTAATGCGCGCTTCCCGAAGGAGACGCTGGACGTGACCGGCGGCGGCCGCAGCGCGCGGCTGGACAACTTCCGCAAGGCCACGGTCTGGGTCGGGCGCGGTCATGACACGATCCGGCCCCGGGGCGGCCAGGACAAGGGGCAGCGTACCGAGCTGGCCCGTTTCGTCGAGGCCTGCCTGGCAGGCGCGCCCATGCCGATCCCGCTCGAGTCGCTGGTCGCCACGACCAGGGCAACCATCGCAGTGCGGGATAGCCTGCTGAGCGGCAAACCGGAGCGCATGTGAGCACTGCTGCCTCGTCCCGGCTCGGCTGCCATGACAGCCGGGCGGCCTGGATGTCTCCGGCCCAGCTGGCCTGGCGGCTCCGGGACCGTGTGGTGCGCGTGGCGGCGCCCGCCCGCGCGCTGACCCTCACTGGGGTGCTGCCGCCGGACACCGCTGCGCGTGTGCCCGAGGAGGCGCGGAGGTCGGTGCTGGAGGCAGCCGACCGCCTGCTGCCGCCCGGTGACGTCGAACAGGTCTGGGAACTGTCACGGCTGCAGCGCCTCACGCTACTGGCCACGGCCTGGTATCTCACCCATGACGAGCGATATGCCCACCGGGTTGCCGATCACCTCCGTTCCTGCTGGCGTGAGGATCCCTTCCCCTCCGGTGCGCGCCGGGCATGCGGAATTGAGCTTGGCATCCGGCTGAGCAGCCTCGCATGGATCCGGCGTCTGCTCAATGACTGGCCGGGTGTGGCCGGCTTGTTCGAGCACGACGCGCTCGCGCTGCGGCAGATCCGCCGGCACCAGCAGTACCTCGCCACCTGCCGCAGCCGAGGCTCGTCGGCCTGCGGCCACGTGATCGCTGAAGCCGCCGGGCAGCTCGTGGTCAGCTGCGCCTTCCCGTGGTTCCGCGAGAGCGAGCGCTGGCGAGGCAAGGCCGCGCTCCTGCTGGAGCGGGAACTCAGCCGCAACACCTTCCTGTCAGGTATCGGCCTGGGGCACGCCCCGGACTATCAATGCGCCGTCATCGAACTCGGGCTCGTCGCAGCCGTTGAAGCCGACGTGAGCGGCCATCCGCTGCGGGCGGCTGCCTGGGCCCGGCTCTGTGTCCTGGCCGATAGCGCGGCGGCACTTGTCGATGAGAGCTCGCGACAGCTCTGCCACGATGATTCCGGCGAAAGCCGCGGGCTCCTGCTCGACGCGCCGACGCCGGATTGCTGGCCGTCGATGCTAGCCCTGGCTGGAGCCCTGGTAGGCCAGCAGGACTGGTGGCCACAGCCTCCGGCCAACGCCATAAGCCCGATTGTCGGTGCCCTAGCCGGGCGCAAACGCCAGATCGCGGGCCGGCCCACTCAGCGGCCCTCGCGTTTCGCTGAGGCAGGAATCGCGCTTCTGCGCACGCGCGGGGAAAATGAGATCCGGTGCCGCTGCTATGGCGGCCCGCACGGATACCGCAGCATCGCCGCGCATGCCCACGCTGATGCGCTATCCGTCGAAGTGCGCTACGCGGGCGTCGACATCCTGACCGACCCCGGTACCTCGTGCTGCCATGGCCCGCGCGCATGGCGTTCATATTTCCGTGCGCGTGCCCGCGAGATCGAGGTACTCGACGACGGCGATATCGCCAGATGGACGGCCGAGCACGATGCGTACGGCTCGCTTGGCGCGCTGGTCCTCCATCGCCGCTCGGTGCCGCTGGACCGGGCATCGCGCAGCATCGACATCATCGATCAGTTCGAAGGGGATGGCCACGACATCCGTCTGGCCTTCCATCTCGGACCTGACATCCGCGTGGAGCTCGAAGAGTCCGGCGCGGTCCTGGACTGGCCGACCGCATCAATATCCGGGGTGGCACGGCTGGAACTCCCGCCGGGGTTGCGGTGGAGCCTGTGTCAAAGCGAGGCCGATCCTGGGTATCCCCCTGGCCGGGCCCGGCGCGTTCCCGCAGTCGTTCTCCTTGGCCGCGGTCCCTGTGTGCCCGAGATGCCCCTTGTCGCCCGGCTGGAGTTCCTTGATGCCGGCAAGCCGGCTAGATCTGTCGTTTCCCGGCACGGCATATCATGGATCTCACCCGCCGCCCTGCTGAATAGGGCACCGGATCTCCGAGCGGAGGCCTGATGAGCCAGAAGGCACTGGACTTGCGGACGTCCACCCAGACCATCCGGCGGCACAAGCTCTTGGTGAGCATCGTCGTGGCCCTCGGTATCCTCGGTGGTGCTGCTTACGCCGTGCTTAAGCCGCCGATGCTCGCGAGTACCGCGCTGATAGTGCTTCCGCCCCAGGTAAGCCAGCAGCAAAACGGCGCAACTACCACCATCTCCGGCTCCGATCCCTTTACCGCAACTCAGGTGATTGTCGCGGGTAGTAATCAAGTGCTCGTGGGCGCACTGCCCGACGTGCATCCCCCGCTGTCGCTTCCCGAGCTTCGCCGCAGGATTCAGGTGGCAAGCCCGGCCCCGGAAATCATCGCGATCACCGCGAAAGGCAAGACTGCCGCCGACGCGGAAGGGACCGCCAACGCAGTGACCCACAGTTATGTCAGCTTGGTCAATTCCCAGAACAGCCCGGTCGGTTCCATCCGAGCCCGGCTGCTCGAGTCGGCCAGGACCGCGACAGGGACGGCGCCGGTAGAGTGGACGGTCATCTGGGCGCTGGTGGGCGGCCTGGCCGGCGCGCTGATCGGAGTCATCGTGGCCCTGGCGATCGGCCGCAACGACCGGCGGCTCAGAGAGCGTGATGACATCGCGAACTCGGTCGGGATTCCCGTCCTCGCGTCGGTGCCGGTTGCTCATCCTTCCGCTGCAGCAGGCTGGACCAGTCTCCTCGAAGACTACAAGCCGGCCTCCGTGCACGCCTGGCAGTTGCGTGCTGCCCTGCAACAGCTGGACGTAGCCCGATCCGCCTTCGGCCACCCCCCATACGACGGTAACGGCAGTTCCCTGTACGACGACGGCCTCGCCCCCATCTACGACCGCGATGGCGGCTCATCCTCGCTCCTGGTACTGTCCCTGTCCTCCGATCCCGGTGCTCTCGCCCTGGGGCCGCAACTGGCCGCCTTTGCCGCCTCGCAGAACATCCGGACAGCACTCGTCATCGGCCCTCAGCAAGACGCGGCCGCCGCGGCGACGCTTCGCACCGCGTGCACTGCGCCGCCAGCCACGGCATCGATACGCCGCGGCCTGCTGCGGGTTACCGCCTATGACGAGGGCGACATCGAACCTCATCCGGACACCGCTCTGGTCATCGTGGTGGCGGTGGTGGACAGCCGGGCGCCGGAGATGCCCGGCACGATGCGAACCAATGCCACGGTAATCGGGGTCTCGGCGGGTGCGGCGACCGCTGAGCAGCTGGCCCGGGCCGCCGTGGCCGCGGGCGCCGACGGCCGGGATGTCACCGGGATCCTCGTGGCCGACCCGGAGACGTCCGACCAGACAACGGGCCGCATTCCGCAGCTGGCACGCCCGGCACGAAGCAGGCTGCCCAGCCGCTTGCGAGGCATAGTAACGGAGATCAAACGGTGAACGATCCAGACCAGACGATCATATGGTCGCGCGGCAAGGAGCTGCAGAGTCCCCAGTGGACCGACGACGCCGCAACAGATGAGCAGCGCTCCGCGGCCGACCTCACCGGAGGGCTGGTCAATCTAGGATTCTTCACGGCCGCCCTGCGGCGCAAGGCCCGGATCTGGTGCCTCGCCGGCGTGATCGGGCTGGCGATTGGTTCCGCGCTGTACCTGAAGTTCCCGCCGGCCTACCACGCCAACGCGACAGTCTTGCTCGTCTACAACGGCAACCAGGATCCCGCGGTGCAAGTTCAGACCGAGGCGAGCCTGGCGAAAAGCCAGGCGGTGGCAAGCCGTGTCGTGCGGCAACTGAAGCTGCCGCAGTCTGTCGCCAGCCTCCAGGCCGCCTACACCGTCACCGTCGTTACCGACAACGTCCTGACGATCAACGTCGGCGCGCCGTCCAGCGCCGCGGCGGTGCAGCGAGCATCGGCTCTGGCGGCAACCTTTCTCCAGTATCGTGCCCAGTACGCGCGGACGCAGCAGCAGCAACTGTTCGTCCAGCTAGACCGGCAGTACAACGCGGCTCAGAAGCGCCTCACGGAGCTTGAAGCGCAGCTCGGTCAGATACCGGCCGCGCAGACCACGACCGTGCAGAAGGCCGAGTACGACAAGCTGCAGACCCAGATGGGGCAGCAGCAGCAGATCATCCAGTACACAACCGATACCAAGTCGGCGACCCAGACGACTACGAACACCATGGCGACGGGCAGCTATGTGCTCAACCCCGCTACCGCGCTCCCGTATTCACGCATAAAGGGCCCAGGGCTTTACTTCGCCGGCGGCCTTTTCGGCGGCCTCGCGATTGGCATGGGCGGCGTCATCCTGACGGCGCTGCTGTCTCGCCGGCTGCGCCGCCGGGACGATGTGGCGGCGGTGCTGGGCGCGCCCGTGAAGCTTAGCGTCGGTCCGCTGCGGGCGCCCCGCCGGCGGCCTTCGCTACCGCGGCGGTCAGCCAAGCGAAAGCTTGACATGAGGCGGGTCGTCGCGTACCTGCGAGGCGCGGTGCCGGGAAGTTCCCGGGGCCCGGCCAGCCTTGCCATCGTTGCCGTCGACGATGCTCAGGTCGTCGCGCAGGTCGTCTCGTCGCTCGCCTTCTCCTGTGCCGCGGAAGGGAAGCAGGTCGTAGTGGCCGACCTTTCCAGCGATGCTCACCTGGCACGCCTGTTGAGGGTCAGCAGCCCTGGCATCCACGATGTCAGCCAGAATGGCGCGAACCTCGTGGTGATAGTCCCAGAGGCCGAGGACGTCGCGCCGGCCGGTCCCGTGCCCAGCGGGGCCTCTCCAGCTGTGCCAACGCAGGCCAATGCCGCTCTCGTTGCCGCCTGCTCCGCTGCTGACGTGCTGATCACCCTGGCCACCCTCGATCCCGCGTTCGGCGGCGATCACCTGGGGACATGGACGACCAACGCGGTCGCCGTGGTGACCGCCGGGGAGTCTTCGGTGGAGAAGGTCTACAGCGTACGCGAGATGCTGCGGCTCGCCGGAACGCGCCTCGACTCCGTCGTCCTGATCGGAGCGGACAAGAGCGATGAGACCCTCGGCGCGGTGGATCCGGCCGAACAGTCCGTGCTGATCAATCAGCTCTGAGGTACTGACCTGTATCGGGCATGCCGATTCGCGCTACGTCAGCAGCGTGATCGCGTCAGCCAGCGGCGGAGCCAGGCGGTCCCGTGACGAGATGATCGTCACCGGAAGGGGCCACGGAATGGCTAGACTCGGGTCGTCGAATGCGATCGATACGTCCTCCGACGGGTCATGAGCGCGGTCGATCATGTAAGACACGTCCGCGGTATCGGTGAGAGCCTGGAATCCGTGCGCGCAGCCTGCGGGCACATACAAGGTCACCTGCTCGTCGTCGCGCAGCTCGAAGCTCTTCCAGATCCGGTATGTCGGTGAGGTGGACCGCAGGTCCACGATCACGTCGAAAATCGCGCCGTATGAGCACCGGACCAGCTTCGCCTCGCCGTCCCCGCGGCGCACGTGGAGTCCGCGCACCACGCCGCGTACCGAACGGGACAGGCTGTGCTGAACGAAGGCCGCATGATCGATTCCGGCCGTGCGCAGCACATCCGCGTCGAGCGTACGGGAGAAGAAGCCCCGCTCGTCCATGTGCGGAGCCGGCCGGAACGTCAGGGCGCCGGCGATAGACGGAACATGGCTGACTTCCATGAACACCCCTTCCATCCAGCGGCCCATGCTAGCCGGGTTATTCGCACATGGGTGAAGGTCGGCTCACATGGTCTACCGCGTTACCCGCACAGCGTCGTGATCATGGAGGTTTCAGCGGGTCGACCTCCAGGAGATCCAGTAGTCGCTGTT
>Ga0137378_10002205_pt1 | contig 16665 bp, 10 predicted proteins | sample SagtaG_21_FD_104813 | JGI IMG/M metagenome (GOLD analysis project Ga0137378, IMG submission 104813) | Vadose zone soil microbial communities from Sagehorn Ranch, Mendocino, California, USA - Sage2_L_60_16 metaG | ecosystem: Environmental > Terrestrial > Soil > Vadose zone | place: USA... | reverse complement strand
GGAACCGTCTATTTTTCCAATTTTGCCGACGGGCGACTTTGTCGAATTGCGCCTGGCGCAGCGCAGCCCCAACCGTTGACGCCGGCGCCCACCAGCCGCAGCCGCGACTGGAGATACGCCGACGGTGTCATCGACCATAGACGCAATCGTTGGATCGGCGTGCGGGAGGATCACACGGTCGCCGGGGAGCCGGTCAACACGATCGCCGCCGTCGATCTGCGCCAAGTGGGACACGAGCCCGGACGCGTGCTGGTCAGCGGGCACGATTTCTTCGCTTCGCCGCGCTTGTCGCCGGACGGCCGCCGGCTCGTCTGGCTGGCGTGGGATCATCCCAACATGCCGTGGAATGGCACGACCCTCCATCTCGCCGCCCTCGACGAGGAGGGGAACGTGGTCGAGCCGCAAGTCGTCGCAGGCGGAGCGGCGGAATCGATTTTCCAGCCCGAATGGTCGCCCGACGGCAGCTCGATCTTCTTCGTGTCCGATCGCAGCAACTGGTGGAATCTCTACCGCTTCGATCCTGCCGCGCGGACGTCGGAACCGCTTGCGCCGATGGCGGCGGAGTTCGGCGTGCCGCAATGGAGCCTCGGCGCCTCGACTTATGCCTGTGCGGGAACCGATCGCATCGTCTGCGCCTATTCCACGGCCGGGCTCGGCCGACTCGCGGTGCTGGACCTGCAAAGCAAGACGCTGCGGCCGCTCGAGACGCCGTTCACGGAATTCGGCTCGGTGCAGGCCGACGGCAACCGCGTCGTCTTCCGCGCCGGCGCGCCCAATCATCCGGTCAGCATCATCGCGCTGGATCTGGTCTCGGGCGAGCATCGCATCCTGAAAAAGGCGACTGACCTTCTCGACCGGCCGGAGCTGCGCATTGCCGATTGGCTGACCACGGTCAAGCCCGTGGAATTTCCGACCACGGGGGGCAACACCGCATTCGGCTTGTTCTACCCCCCGCACAACCCGGACTATGTCGGTCGCGCCGAAGAAAAGCCGCCGCTCCTGGTCAAGTGCCACGGCGGTCCGACCGCCTCGGCCTCGAGCGCGCTCAATCTCGCCACCCAATTCTGGACCAGCCGCGGGATCGCGGTGCTCGACGTCAATTACGGCGGCAGCGCCGGCTTCGGCCGCGCCTTTCGCGAGCGTCTGCACTTGAACTGGGGCATCGTCGATGTCGACGACTGCGTCAACGGCGCAAAATTCCTCGTCGCGCAGGGGTTGGTGGACGAGAAGCGCTGTGTCATCAGCGGCGGCAGTGCCGGGGGCTACACCACGCTGGCGGCGCTGGTTTTCCGGGACTTCTTTCAGGGCGGCGCGAGCCACTATGGGGTCAGCGACGCCGCCGCGCTTGCCCGCGACACTCACAAATTCGAGTCGCGCTATCTCGACTGGCTGATCGGCCCGTATCCGCGGGAGGAGCAGCGCTATCGTGAGCGCTCGCCGCTTTATCACGTGGATCGGCTGTCGAAACCCGTGATCTTCTTTCAGGGCGATGAAGACGCGATCGTGCCGCCGAATCAGGCCGAAGCCATGGTCGAGGCGCTTCGGCGCAAAGGCAATCCGGTCGGCTATTTCCTGTTCTCGGGCGAGCAGCACGGCTTTCGCCGGGCCGCCAACATCCAGCGCTGCCTCGACGCCGAGCTCGCCTTCTATGCGATCGAGGTATTCAAGATCGGCCTGACGTTCTAGAGCATGTCCCGTTCCTTCGGAATCGGGACATGCTCTAGAAATCTTTGCGTGGCGCATGTTCTTATCGGCGAACCGGTATCCACTTCGCCGGAACATGCGCTAGCCGGTTGATCCGTTTGCTTTCGGGAGCACCCAGGAAATCGACTCGGCGATCCACTCGGGATTGGCTCCGCCCTGGCAGCTGGCCCACTGCGACAGCGGTTCGTTGCCATATCGAAGCATACCGCTGTGCAGCCGCTTGTCCTGGTCGAGCTCGGGATTGGGATCGACATAGCCGAGCTTCTGGCGGAGCAGTTCGATATCATCGGGCTTCCCGGTCAGGAAGAGCCAACCCGGGCCGACGCCGTACGATTTTGCGTAATGGTTGAGAATTTCCGGCGTGTCGTGTTCCGGATCGATGGTGATCGAGTAGATGAACAGGTCGCGCCCCACTCGATCGCCGAGCAGTTCCTGGACCCTCGTCAGATTTGCCGTGATCAGCGGGCACGCGTCGTTGCAGCTTGCGAACATTACGTTGATGACGACCGCCTTGCCCTCGATCAAATCATCGTAGAACCGGACCTGCTTGCCTTCGTGGGTGGTTAGAAGGACATTCGGGAAATAGCGCTCGCGCAGCACTTCCCGTCCTGAGACTGGCGCGCTGAACTCCGCCTTGGACCGAAGCGCTATCAGCGCGCCGGCGGCGGGGAAAATGGCGGAAGCTGCAAGCCATCCTCGTCTCGACATGAGCGGCATATGCGCTATTCCTTTCTCGGATCCGGGTCGGCGGGCCTTCGGTGGCGGCAGCGGGTTTAATCTCGCTGCCGCAGGGGCGCCTCGATCATGGATTCTGGTTGGTATCTCCGTTGGTGACGATATCCCACCTGAGCATCATCGCGTGGTCCTCGTGGACCACGTTGTGACAATGCATCGGATAGCGGCCGAACCAGTCGCGGAAGCGGAAGAAGAGCGTGACGTCTTTGCGCGGGAGTATTCGAACGACGTCCTTGCGCGCGGCATTCACCCCGGTCGACGTCCTGCTGGAGTCGAAAAAGAAGTTGCTGTCGCCGCGGCCGGAAAGTCCGGGAGCGCCCGACAGGATCTGGTGCTCCTCGAAGTGGATGTGGACGGGGTGCGTCCACTGCGGGAAGCGATTGCCTGGATTGCTGAGAACCCAGTTTTCGACACTGTTCTGGGTAATCTGAAAGCGGACGACATTGCAGTCCATGAACTGATTGTTGATGATCCACTGGCCATCGCTGGTCACATCAAACGAAAAGTTGCGCGTCACCCGCGGGTTAACGTTGGTGCTCGGCAAGGCGTAGAATTGCGGTGCCGTGGCGGGGTCCACGCTCGTGTCAGTGAACGGGGGAAGGTCGACAACTATCTGCAGCAACAGATTGCCCTGGCCGGCGTTGAGAAGATTTCCGGTCGGTCCGCGCCCGTTGGTCTGCTCCAAACGGTTCTCGAGATAGATCGTCTTTCCCGCGAATTGGGAGAAGTCGATGATCACGTCGGCGCGCTCGGCCACGCCGAGCTGCACGGCCGGAACCTGGACCGGCGTCGGCAGCAGGTTGCCGTCATTCGAGATCTGCCAGAACTGGTTGTTGGCGCCCGTGTTGTTCAGATCGGTGATGTAGATCTGGTAGAAGCGTGATGGGCCGCTGTTCAGCCAACGGAAACGGTAGCGCCGGGGATGAACATGCAGTACCGGCTGGATGACCCCGTTCACCAGAAATTTGTCGCCGAGAATACCGTCGAGATTGACCAAGTCGAAGGCGAGCAATCCAGTCTTCGGATCGAAGCAGCGGTCGGCGAACATCATGGGGATGTCGAAGTCGGGATAGGTCGGGAGACGGAACCCGGTGCCCTCGTTCCCGGTATCGAACTGATTGAAGAGGAGAAAGAAACCCGCGAGGCCTTTGTAGACGTTCTGGGAGGTGAAGTCGACACGGTGGTCGTGGTACCACAGCGTGCTCATCGCCTCGTTGATGTCGCCGGCCTGGGTGATGGGCTGGCCGGGCGCGGGCGGGTGGTCGGAATTGAAGCCGGCGAGCACGTTCGGATAGTACTGGTCGTAATACTGGCTCTGGGCGAAGAAATCGCAGGGGAACCCATCGCTCTCCGACGGCGTGTGCCCGTTGTGCAGGTGCGTGCTGACCGAAGCCTTGCCAAACCCGCCATTATCGGTCGGCAGGTTGTTATAGTTCCGCACCAGGATCGGCGTCCCGTAGTTTGCCACATAGGTTGGACCGGGGCTGATGCCGTCGAAGCCCCAGATGGTTTGCTGCGGCAGTTGCGGGGACATCACAACCGTTCCCGCCTGCTGCGAAACCTGGTAGACGACCGACGGCGGGAACGGGAAGCCAAGGGCGGGGGCCTGATGCGGCCGTGTGCGGCCTTCAAAGGCAATGCCGGTGACTGGATTAATCGCCGTGTTCGGATTGATCTGCGGCGCCGGACCGGTCAAACTGCTCAGCGCAATCGGCTGCTTCCGAGGCATGATCGGAAGCTGCATGGTGAAGGGGATGGTCGCCGGGCTGGCGCACTGACCGGATCCACTGGAACTGGAAAGAGTCGCTTGTCCCCACACGCTCAGACCTTCTTTGGCGACGAGATACCCCGCAGCCGTCAGAAGGCCCATTCTGGCCAGATCGCGCCGGCTCAACCCGGCACGGATGATTTCCTGCCGGTTCTTGAACGCGGCATACATTTTCTTCCACTGGGATTTGGAAATTTTGTTCCCGTGCACGTCGTAGTACATGGCGTCCTCCCCTTTGACAAAATCCGTCCGTCTCGGGTCGCGCACTATTGATGCGCACCCCCGTTTCCAGCGGTTCCGAGGCGATCAGGAAGGAGCTGAAGATACCGCGACGCGCCGGCCGCTCGTTACAACGTCGATGAAATGCTGAGCGCATTCATCGGGCATGCGGTCGAACGATAACCCCCCTGTCCCCCTTCGTTCCGCACGCGGTTGTATCCCTAAAATATCAAAGCAAGCCGATCCGTCCTCGTCAAGATCGAAATCTCCCATAATTAAATTTTTTTCGCGACCGTAACGCAGTAATTTGTCTTCCACCGAGAATGAAGATGGAACCGATGAAGATGGAACCGAGCGCCGCTACTTCTGCTGGCGAAAGAGGACGTGGCACTCGCCACAGGCGCGCCGTACCGCCACGTATTGGACGGAAATCGCCCGCGAGTCTTCAGATGCGGCGATGTTTTCCAGAGCTTCCGCTGCCTGCACGAACTTCCGCGTTTTCGCTTCGAACTGATCCCACCGCTGCCAAATCGTGGGTTTCGCCTCCGTCACACCGGCGTCGCTGCCTGCCGGGAAAAGCTGCAAGTTCCTCGCGCCTGCGTTTCGAATTTTCATCGCATTTTCGCCGATGGCGGCGAGATCATGTTTCGCAACGATGCGGTTCGCAATCTCGTCCATCTCCCGCGCCATGGCTTGCATGAGTTCCCTGCGCTCTCTGACAATGTCGCGGGCGCCATCGTTCGCGACCACAGCGACCGGGATGGTCACTGTCACAATGAAAGCGGCCGACCAGAGGTGACGCTTCATTTTGCTCGGAGCGACGGACGGCCGGCACGACTGCGAAGGTCGCGGGTTCGATAGCTCAACATCAGACTTCCCATTGTCTGCGGAAGCACCTCGGTCGTATCGCTTTGCTCAAAACTTGGCCCGCAGCAGTTCAGTAATCTGCGGAGTATCCCACTCCGCTGGACCGATGATGCGTCCGATTTCGTAACCACCGCGATCAACGAGCAGCGTCATAGGCAGAGCTGCACCACCAAGCTGCCGCACGGTGCTACCCGACTGGTCGACGTACATTGCAAGATTGCGGATGCCGTTCTCCGCGTAGAACTTGCGCACTGAATCGATCCCGCCGCGGTCGACAGAGAGCGGCGCGACCTCGAAATCAGGACCGCCCAAGGCGACCTGCAGCCGATCGAGCGCCGGCATTTCGCCACGGCAAGGAACGCACCACGTTGCCCAGATATTGAGAAGGATGACCTTGCCTTGCAAATCTGCGAGGCTTCGGAACCTTCCCTGAACATCGCTGAAATTGATCGCTGCGATCGCCTTTGGTTGGTCATGCAGCACAAAGTTCCTGGGTAGTTCTTGTGCAAGGGCGACCTGTGACGTTGTCACAAGCAACATAGCCGCGAGCAGCCGCACGGCGAACCGGTGCATGAATGAGCCGGTACCCGAGATCATTGACGTCGAACCTTCGCGCCGCGCAATTTCCAACCACATTTCGGGCGGCACCCCGTCGAGTTGCGACCAAGACGGAGTCGCGAGACGTGGGACCAAGATCACCCGAAGGAAGTATGGGCGCGAAAGTTGCGCTTTGCAAGCGGACACGACGGATGGGGAATGGTCGGTGGTCGAGCCGCTGTTGCCGCTGCCCACCAACCGTGGCCGGTCGCGCACGTTGCGCGGTCGACTAACGACGCGCGCCGGCGGCTTTGCTCATCGCTTTCAGCAGCCGCTTGGTCTTGTCCGTATGCTTTATCGCAAGATGAAATGCGCGGCCCCGGCCTTGCCGATTTAGCGCCTTCTTACGCTCGATCACTCCGACTGTGACGAGCTTCTTCAGCTGCTTCTGCACCTGGCTCACCGACTGCCCGGTGAACTCCGCCAACCGGGCCGCCGTCACAGGCTCGCCGGTCTCCTGAAGCACGAAGATGAGAGTGAACAGGCCAACCTGCTGCAGGCGCGCCGCGCCGGTCTCGTCGGGAAAGACTTCGCGCAGAATGCGATCGACGAACATGCCAACCAGCTTGCGGACTAAACTAGCCCGCGCCATCGACCGCTCTCCGGTTCAGCGCGCCGGCGTCCTCTCGCTTGCTTCCGAAGGCGTCACCCGCTTGCGGAGCCAATCGGCGATCACTCCCGCAACCTGCAGATTGTTCTTCTCATGCATCACGAAGTGGCCATTGCCGTGAATGCCGAGATCGGCAAGGAGGACGAAGTCGTGCTCGACCCCGGCCTGGTCCAGGAGGATCTTGGTGCAGTGGGCGGTCGGCATCTGGAAGGACGCTTCTGCGGTGAGGACGAGGATGGGGATATTCCTGAAATTGACAAGCTTGCGCGCCGGCTCTTTCTGCATCCAGCAGCGGGCAAGACCGGGGCCATCCGCCTTGGCCTGCCGCACGATGTCGAGCCCCGAGGGGCCCGCGGGCGGTGAGAACGTCAGCGGGGTACGGGTGAGGCCGTAGGGCTTTTCGAGCTCGAGGTCCTTGAAGTAGTCGGGCGCACCGACGAACTGGATTTCGTAGTATGGCGCCCCCGCCGCCTCGACCATGAGGAGGCCCTTCACCAGCTCGGGCCGTGCGTCGGCCATCAGCCAGGCATAGGGACCCGATTGCGAGTGCGGGAGAATGATGGCCGGCCCGATCTTGTCGAGCAGCGCAACTCCGGCGTCGCGATTGAACGGTTCACGCAGTTTGCGGTCCTTGAAGTCCGGCAGCATCGCCGCCTGAAATTGATCGAAGAGCGGATCGCCCACGACGCCGCTGCCCGGCCATTGGGTGTGCAGATGCGCCTGCGGAAACAGGTTGTAGCGCTCGTAGGCGACAAACTGCCGCTCGACGAACTTTGGCGCCTTCGGGTTTTTCTCCCCGTAGACGCTCTCCACGTAGGGAGAACGGCCGCGTCCGACCTGGTCCATGATATAGACGGCATAGCCCTGCGCGAGGAAGTATTGCGCCCAGCCGTCGCGCCCGTCGGGAGTACCGTTGAAGCCGGCTCCGGACGTGCAGCAGCCTTCGATCATGACGATGGGAAAGGGATGGGTGCGATTCTTCGGAATCTGAAATTCGACATAGGCCTGCCCCGCCATCACCTGGCCGTCCGGCGTGTCGACATATTTCCCGCCGACGAAGAAATAGCCCTGCTTGGCGATGACGAGCGGCCCCGCGTCCTCGGCGTGGGCCGCTCCGCATGCCAAGCCAGCCAGCAAAGCGGCGATGCCGATGCGGTTTGCCAATTGGCACGTGGTGTCCATGATTGTCCTCCCTAATGTGAGTCCCTCTGCGGAGCGGATCGCGTCATCGACATGTTCGGATTTGCGTTGGGAAAGGCGCAGCCGTGCTCTCACTGCTTCCTGGGCGGATAGAGGTAGCGATAGGTGCCAGCCGGGACCTCTTTGTACAGGGTCCGCTCGACGCTCTCCCAGGGGTTGCGCGCGTAATCCTCGTATTTGCCGGGCGCATTGATGCCCGGGAGCTCCGGAATCCAGTCCTCGGCCAGAACCTCGTCGGGATTGCCGTAGCGGCTTGCGAGCGCACGCACTTCGGGGTGGTCCATGGAGGTCAGGTGCCCCTTGTCGATCAGGGTGATGAATTGATCTGCGCCGCGAACGCGGAGCCGGTAGTCGGAGAAATAGTTATGGAAGTGCCACCAATGGTCGTTGGGCAGATTGTGCTCCTTGAAAAAATCCTCCCACTCCTTTGACTGCACCGGCCCTTCCGGCCCATGATGCACGCGGATGCCTTCGCCGTAATGAATGACGCCGCTGCGGTTTCGTTCCGGAGTGTTGCGCGCCTCCATCAGGTCGCCCGGATCGCGGAAATATTTCGGATTGGTCCCGAACGCGGTCTCGTAGAACCACCAGAAGCCGGGCTTGTTGTGATAGGGATATTTGGTTTCGTTGATCCCCGGATAGTGCAGAAATACCTGGAACAATTGCGCGTAAAGACCGTCTCCCTCGACCTTCGTGATGTATGAATTCTCGACATGGATTTTCGTCTGGCTGTAGAAGCCGGCGTGGTTGGCGGTGCCTACGACGACACCGTTGGTCGGCGGCATCGGCTCGCGCGGATTGTATTTCTGCTTGAACGCCGGGAACTCGAGCACCGCATAGGGAAAGCGGCCGGTCGCCTGGTTGGGGTGCATGTAGAGGTGGCCCTGCTGATAGACGCCCGCCGCCCAGCGGGCGGCCATTTCCTCGGTCATCTCCCAGTGCAGGTCGGTCCCTTGCGGGTCCTTCACCTCGGCGTACTCCGCATAGCCGACCGGCTCCATGGTCTTCTCTTCGATGAGGCGCCACACGTCACCTGGGAAGCTCGCGACCTTGCTCATGACGGTCGCCGCATTGTCCTGTGTGAAGGTCCCGAGATACTTGTTCTCGTAAGGGTGAACTTCGCGGCGGCGGCTGGTGGTGCCGGCCTTGGCCCAGAACACGCCTCTCACCTCGGGGTGCTGGTCAAGGAACTTGCGGATTGCGTCGCCGATGTTCGTGCTCCGCATCTTGTTGATCAGTTCCTTCTGGGTGGCATCGAGCTCCTTGTCTGGATAGACCGCCGCATAGACCTCGGGGTGGTTCGCCTTGAGCCAGGCCTTCGTTTCATCCGGTTTCGGGAACATGTTCTCGATCCAGAGTCGAATCTCGGCGGCGGCGCCGTCCTTTCCGGTGAACGGCCGGATTGCTTCGCGGGCCTTTTGCGCCTGTTCGCGCGTGAGACCGACCAGCGCATAGTCCGGCATGCTGAGCGCGGTGATGCCGCGCTCCTGGTAGGCGCGCTTGATGGCCTCGACGTAGATGTCCTCGGAAGCGATATTGGTGATCAGGGCGACCGTGTCGCCTGGACGCGCCACGCCGAGGCCGCCACCTTGCAGTCCTTGCGTCTCCCGCACGAGGCGGCGCGCGACCGGCATGATGTCGGCTACGTCCTTCGGCGCCGACAGATAGGACGGAAACCGCGGGGCCGGGTACGTCCTTCCATCCGTTTGCGAGGCGGTCGGACGTTCCTGCGCGCTCGCGCTGACGAGGATTGCGAGCGAGACGACACCGACCGAGCACAAAAGGATACGATGCCAGAGCCGCGTCATTCCTGCCTCCCTGTCTCGATGCGCCATTTGTGAAAAACCCCAGTCCATATCGTAGTCCCAATCAGCGCTCGATGATGCTCTCGCGCGCTGTCCGGCGGAAGATCCAGCGGCTGAAGGCATAGGCCAGCACGACGAGGATCACGATCAGCAGCGCCAGCACCAGCGCAGTCTGCCCGGAGAATGCGAGCCGTGTCGGCAGCAGATTGAGCACGGTCAGCACCTCGCGCAGCTTCCATACCACATCGGTGAGTCCGAATCCCACGGCCGCGGCAACCAGGGACCCGATCAGGAGGCCAACGAGCGACGGTCCGATCATGCCCGGAGCGACGAAACGCAGGAGTTCCGCCGGCCCGCAGCCGCGGATCCGCAGCAGGCTCAGGGTGCGTCGATCCTCCGCATAGTTGGAAAGGGCCACTGCGAGAATCCCGATGATGGAGAGCAGCAGTCCTCCAAGCAGATAGATCTGGAAGTTCTGGCGGGCGAGGAAGATGTACATGTCGCTTCCAAGCCTCGCCACCTCTTCCGACAGCTCGCGCGCCTCCAGCGGCGGACTGGGGAGCGCGGCGAGGATCTGGTTCGTCAGGTCGCGCGTCTGCGCGCCGTCGCGCAGCCGAACCAGCAAGACCGCGCGCGGGAGCAGCGCATCGATGTGACCAAGCAGGGGATTGTCCGCGGCAGCGGCCATGTACGAATTGAAGCCGAACAGATGGTTGAGATAATCGATGCGCGCGCTGACGAAGCTCTTGCGATCATTGATGGTCTTGAGCGGCATGCCGGGCAGGTAGAGCACGCTGCCGCCCAGCGGAGCGGTCTGCATCGTCCTGTCGATATTGCGGCCGACCGGCATGCGGTCGCCGGGCTGGCGCCGGTAGAAGCCCTGAATGGCCTGCGAAACAATGACCTCGTCGGTCCCGCTCGCCAGCCGGCCGATCAGATCCCCGAACAGCACGCCGGCGCCGAGCCCCGCCTCGTGCGCAGCCGTGGCGACATAGGTCTTCGGCTCGCTGACAAGATAGATCGGAATGCCGCTGAAGCCGTATCCCGGCATGAACAGGCCATCGACCAGGCCTTCGACCAGGTAATCGGCTGCGGCCACGCCGGGCGTGCCGCGGATGCGCGCGATAATCGGATCGATCTGCGCTCGCACCGCGGCATAGCGTTGCGCCATTCCTCCTTCGATGAGCCGAAGATTGTCGACGAGGGAAGGGATGTCGAGCGTGATCTGCAGTTCGGAGCCGAGCTGCACCTTCGCGCCGCGGACGATCTTGTCGTCGAACACCGTGGTCATGATGGTCGGATAGAGGCTGAGGCTGGTCATCATGGCCACAATCAGCAGGAATGCCGCCATGCGGTGCTGGCGCGTGGCCAGATGGCGCAATGCCAGCGCACCGAGTCGCCCACCAAGTAGTCGCGTCGTCGGGGCAAGCACGGCCAAGAGCAGACGCCGACGCGAGGCGGTCAGCGTGGCCAATCCGTAGACGAACAGCGGAAAGCTGATGAAATCGAGTGCTCGATCAAGGGCGAGAGCCCAAGTTGCCTCCGAAAACGTCGCCAGCGACCACCCGCCAATCCACCCGACGATCTTGAGCAACCCCACGAGCAGGCAGAGTGCCGCGATCCAACCGAAGCGGACGCGCGTGCTCATCGATTCCGAGGAGGCCATCCGGCCAGAGGCTTCCAGCGGCGAAATCGTCGAGGCGTAGCGAACGAAGCGCAAGCTGACCAGGAGCGACATGCCAACGCCGATCAGCAGGAAGGCGCCGACCGCCTCCGGTCTCTGCACCTTCAGGAGAGTGTCCCACGGCAGCCCGGCGCCGTCGGTATAGCTGAAAAGTGGCACGAGAGTTCCGAGCACCGCGCCCGCAAGGCCGCCAGCGAGTCCAGCCGTTGCGATGGTCAGGAGCAGACTTGCGCGAATGAGGCTGCCGGGTGTGCCGCGCAGCCGCAGCAGGCCGAACTTGCGCCGCTCGTTGAGCAGAAGCAGCCCCGACAAGTGCGCCATCAGGATCCAGGCCATCCAGATGAGCGGCAGCGACACCAACAGGCTGATCAGCGCGATTTGGCGGGCGATGCCTTCCATCCGGCGCAACAGCACGACCGAGGTATTGTCGAGCTCCGCCGCGGCGGTGATGACGTAAAGCCTCTCCTCGATCGCCTTGCCGATCGCGCCGATACGGGCGAGCGAGGCGCCGACGTCCCAGCCGGAAAACAGGCGCGGCCGGTCGAGCGCCGCGAGATGGATGATCTCCGGAAAATAGTCGCCCGCCGTGATGTGAAGGTCGACGCCATCGTCCTCGTGGTGCGCGATGCCGCGCGCCGCAAGGTCGTACCGGCGGATCACTTCCCGGTCGTAGGGCAGCACCAGGATGGCTCCGAGCTGCGGCAGCAGCGTCGGCGAGCTTGTCTTATCGAGAAACCAACGGTTCAGGTCGTTGCGATCGATCCGTACCACGCGTTGCAGCGGCACTCCGAACAGGGTCAGCGGAGCGGCGGTATATTCCGGATGGTCCGCCCGGGCTTTCGACTCGGCCGTAGGCGAGGGGTTCTGCTGCAGGTCGGGTGTCGCCCGCAGCTCGAACCGCTTCTTGTGCTGGAGTTGAAGATAGGCGTCTCCCATCTGCGACCGGGAGCCGACGAGGACGAGCACCGCCGCGTGTCCTCGCGGCCGAATATCGGGCGGCAGCAGGCTTTCCCTGGTGGCCGTGAGGAGCGACAGCCAGGGCGTGCGCAGCGGCTCATCGTCGATCAGCGGCGTCAGCGACGGCGGCAGCGCGAGGCGAAGAAATGTGAGATTCTCGACCTGGGTGATCCCGTTCTGCTGCCTGATGGCCTGCCGGACATCGTCGGCGAGAGGAACATCCGCCGTCTGGTAGACCGAGATGTCCCAGGGCACACGTTCGATCTGATCGGCAATATAGCGCTCAAGCGCGCGGTTTGATGAAAAATTCACTGCCGCGAGAAGCAGAACCGTCGCGAATGAAACAAGAAAAAATGCAACGAAGGGGCGCCGCCCAAGCACTCTCACCAGCAGCGCAAGGATGGAGCACGCCTGGATCATCAGCGCTCACCGTACAACATGTCCAACCTCGCCCATCGAGCCCTCCCACGATTTTGTTTCCGGATTAGAATAAAAAACCAGGGACCGGGCGGCAAGGCGCTTGCGTTGCGCCACCTGCGAAGACACCCCGGCGAGGGATCGAGAATCCATGGCATCAAACAGGCTGCTGATTCGAGGTGGTCAGGTTTATGATCACGAGGGCGATGTCCACAAGCCGGCGATCGCCGATATTCTGATCGAAGACGGTGAAATCGTTTCTGTCGGCGCCAATCTCGCGGCCGACGGAGCCCACGACGTCATCGACGCGTCCGACCGGCTGGTGGTGCCCGGGCTCATCAATGCGCACTACCATTCCCATGACACGCTGTGCCGCGGATTGTTCGAGGAGCTGCCACTGGAAATGTGGCTCCTCTACACATTGCCGATGGGTCAGAACCGCAGCAAGGAGGAGGTGCGCGCGCGCACCTTGGTCGGCGCGGTCGAGTCACTGCGCTGCGGCATCACCATGGTGCAGGACATGCTGGGGCTCGTTCCTCTGAACGACGAATACACCGACGTCGTCATATCGGCTTATCGCGAGGCGGGGATCCGCGTGGTGTTCTCACCCATGGTCTGGGACGTTCCTCCGATCGCGATGGTTCGCCACAAGGACAGTCTGCCGGCCGGGATTCAGGAACTGTTGGGAACCAAGGCGCCGCCGGCACGCGAGCAGCTCGACTACCTTGAACACCAGTTCAAACGCCACCCCGCCGGCGGCACCTTGCATTGGGCCGTTGCGCCCTTCGCGCCGCAGCGCTGTACGTTGCCGATGCTGCAAAGCTGCGCCGCGGTCGCCGACAAGTATGACCTGCCCGTCTACACCCACGTCTACGAAACGAAGGGCCAGGTATTGATCGCGCGCGAGCTGTTTGCGGATTACGACGGTTCGCTGATCAGCTATCTGGACAGCGCGGGCTTGCTCGGGCCCAGGCTCAATATCGTGCACAGCGTGTGGATCTCCCGCCCCGAGATGGATCGCATGGCGGCTGCCGATTCCGGCATCGTGCTCAACCATCTCAGCAACATGAAACTCAAGAGCGGCATCGCGCCGGTATGCGATCTGCGCGAATCGGGCGTGCGGCTCGGGCTCGGCTGCGACAACTGCAGCGGCAGCGACGTCCAAAGCGTGTTCCAGGCGATGAAGTTGTTCTGCCTGTTCGCGGCGGTGAGCGAGCCCGAGCCGGGTCCGGGGCTGGCGCACGAGGTCCTTCGCCATGCAACGGTCGGAAACGCGCGCACCGCCGGTCTCGCCGGCCGATTGGGCCACATCCGACCCGGCTACAAGGCGGACCTCATCCTCATCGACCTCAAGGACGTCGCTTATCTTCCCTACAACAGCGCCGCGCGCCAGCTCGTCTATGCGGAAGCCGGCCGCGGCGTGGACAGCGTCATCGTGGACGGCCGCGTGGTGATCAAAGATCACAAGCTGATGACCCTCGACGAAGATGCCCTGCGTCGCGAAGTCGCGGATCTGATGCGGCACTTCATCTCCGATTATGATCGGGTCGTGGAGTCGCGCAAGCGGGCGCTTCCCCATATGCTGGAAGCCCACCGGCGGGTGTGGCAGGCCGATATCGGGATGAACCGATTCATTGGCCGGACGCGCTGAACGAATGTACTCCAGTTGCTCAAATATATGCCGGAGAGGTTGACGCTGGCGGCGATCTGGACATCATCGAGCGTCGCCGGGCGGTGTCTCGCGAAGCCACGGCCTGGGCCACTTGCTGCAATCGCGATGAGATGCACCTTGCGCAAAGGAACAAGCACGCATGTCTCGACTGACGAAGATCCTTTACACGGCGATATGGGCCGCTGTGTCCTTCGGTTCGACCGCTGCCCTTTCCGATGACATGCTGAAGCTGGCGGTGGGGGCACCCAATAATTGGGATAGCGGACTTCCGGAGATCGGCCAGCGGGCCGGCATATTCAAGAAGCACGGCCTCGATCTGGAGCTGCTGTATACCAACGGCGGCGGCGAGACGATGCAGGCGGTCATCTCCGGCAGCGTCGACATTGGTATTGCGGCCGGGACGGGCGGTGTTTTCGGCGCCTTTGCCAAAGGCGCGCCGGTGCGAATCTTTTTGGCAGGAACGACCGGCACCGGAGATCTCTTCTGGTATGTGCCGGCCGCTTCGCCGCTGAAGTCGTTCAACGATCTCAACGGCAAGACGGTTGCCTACTCCACCAATGGCGCCTCCACTCATACGACCCTCTTGGCGTTGATCAAGCATTTCAACGTCTCGGCGAAGCCGGTATCGACCGGGGCCTCCGCGTTGACTTTGACGCAAGCCATGTCGGGACAGGTCGACGTCGGCTGGGCTTCTCCGCCTTTCGGGCTGGAAGCGCTCGACGAAGGGAAAATTCGTCTCATTGCGCGCGGAAGCGACGCACCGTCGACGCGCGATCAGACGGTCCGAGTCCACATTGTCAACGCCAAGGTGCTCACGCAACGCCGGGACGCGATCAACAGGTTCGCAGCGGCTTATCGCGAAACCTACGAATGGCTTTACAGAGATCCCCGAGGCGTCAAGCTGTACTCCGAATACGGCAAGGTTTCGGAGCGCTTGGCCATGCGGATTCGCGACGAGTTCATGCCGAAGGCCGCGATGTCTCCCGAACGCGTCTCTGGCATCGAGTCCCTGACACGAGATGCCATCGATTTCAAATTCATGCAGGCGCCACTGTCCAATGGGCAGCTCGCTGAACTCATCCAGATCCCATCAGCGCAAAAATAGCCGGCCGGCCCGCCGCCGCTACGCGGTCTTCTGCGCTTCGAGCCCCAATTCGCGAATCATCGCCTCGCGCATGAGGAACTTCTGCACCTTGCCGGTGACAGTCATCGGGAAGGCATCGACGAAGCGGATGTAGCGCGGGATCTTGTAGTGCGCGATCTGGCCGCGGCAGAAGGCCTGGATCTCCTCCTCCGCGGCGCGCTCGCCTGGCTTGAGCTTCACCCACGCGCACAGCTCCTCGCCGTATTTCGGATCGGGGACGCCGATGACCTGCACGTCGGCCACCTTGGGATGGCGGTAAAGGAACTCCTCGATCTCGCGCGGGTAGACGTTCTCGCCGCCGCGGATGACCATGTCCTTGAGGCGGCCGACGATATTGCAGTAGCCCTCGCGGTCGATCGTGGCGAGGTCTCCGGTATGCATCCAGCCGGCGCGGTCGATCGCCTCCGCGGTCTTCTCCGGGTCGTTCCAGTATCCTAGCATCACCGAATAGCCGCGGGTGCACAACTCGCCCGCCGTGCCGGGCGGCACGACACGCCCCTCGGGGTCGATGATCTTCACCTCGACATGCGGATGGACGCGGCCGACTGTGCCGACGCGGCGCTCGAGCGGATCGTCCACCGCAGTCTGGGTGCTGACCGGGCTGGTCTCGGTCATCCCGTAGCAGATCGTGACCTCCGACATGTGCATCTCGCTGATGCATTGCCGCATCACCTCGACCGGGCAGGGCGAGCCCGCCATGATGCCGGTGCGCAGCGAGGAGAGGTCGAAGCGCTTGAATTGCGGGTGGTTGAGCTCGGCGATGAACATGGTGGGCACGCCGTAAAGCGCGGTGCAGCGCTCGGCGGCAACGGTCTCCAGGGTCGCCAGCGGATCGAAGCCCTCGCCGGGATAGACCATGGCCGCGCCATGGGTCATGCAAGCGAGGTTGCCGAGCACCATGCCGAAGCAGTGATAAAGCGGCACCGGGATGCAGACGCGGTCCTTCTCGGTCAAGCGCATGGTCTCGCCGATGAAGAAGCCGTTGTTGAGGATGTTGTGGTGGGTGAGGGTGGCGCCTTTCGGCATGCCGGTGGTGCCGCTGGTGAACTGGATGTTGACCGGCTCGTCGAACTGCAGCCGCGCCGCGAGCTCGGCGAGCCGCGCGGCCTCGTTGGCGCCGCCGCGGCTGTAAACCTCGTCGAAACGAAGGAAGCCCGGCTCGGAGCCTTGGCCGATGCGGATGAGCGTCGTCAGCGAGGGCAATTTCTTCGCCTTGAGACGGCAGGGCTCGCTCGCGGCAATCTCCGGCGCGAGCGCACGCAGCATGGCAACGTACTCGCTCGTCT
>Ga0137378_10002204_pt1 | contig 16673 bp, 18 predicted proteins | sample SagtaG_21_FD_104813 | JGI IMG/M metagenome (GOLD analysis project Ga0137378, IMG submission 104813) | Vadose zone soil microbial communities from Sagehorn Ranch, Mendocino, California, USA - Sage2_L_60_16 metaG | ecosystem: Environmental > Terrestrial > Soil > Vadose zone | place: USA... | reverse complement strand
GTTGAGGGCCTAGTGTCCGCAAGGACGTGGGGGTTCAAGTCCCCCCTCCGACACCACGACTGAGCTGGAGATCCGTGCTTCACCTCCTCTCGGCATCGGGGACAGGTCGTCCCGTTGACAGCGGTTTGACAGCAGAGGACTCCGAGTCCTGTTGCTCTCCCTCGAGGATCAGGCGGGCGACGGTGTTGGCGGCCTCGGCATCCATTGCCTTCAGGACGTGCTGATACAGGTCCGATGTGATGGCCGTGTTGGCGTGGCCGAGGCGTTGGCTCACGACCTTCGGGGGGATGTCGGCCTGGAGGCTGGCCGTGACGTAGGTGTGCCGGAGCCCATGCAGCGTCAGGTCAGGTAAGCCTGCCTCACGGGCCCGTCGAGCGAACATCCGGGTGAGCTGCGTCGGCCGCAGCGGCGTCCCGTCCTCGCGGGTGAACACCAGGCCGTGGTCCTGCCACCCCGCGCCGCCGGCGAGACGCTCCTGGAGCTGCCGAACATGGTGGGCCTTGACCGCTGCCACCGTCGCCGGGTCGAGCGCGATCGAGCGCCGCCCAGCGGGGGACTTCGTGCCGAGCCGGATGGTTGGCTTGCCGGCGACCGTCACCAGCCGTTGCATGACGGTTAGTTGGCCTGTTCTACGCCGGAGCGGACGAGGCCACCCGGCGCGAGTACGTCGCCGCGCGGCAGGAGGCTATCCGGGGCGCGCTGGGGTGGCTGGAGCAGCACGCGGTAGGCGTGCGGCGCGGGCACGGTGGCAGCGAGCATCTGGACGGCCGCGGGCTGTTGGCGATTGGGTATGACCATCGCACCTCGCGCGAGGGAGACCCGCAGCTGCACACGCACATGCTGGTGCAGAACCTCACCGAGGGACCGGACGGCCGCGCCACGGCGCTGGACTCCAAGCGCCTGTGGGCGCACCTGATGACTGCCGAACGGGTCTATCAGCAGTTGTGGCGCGCGGAGCTGTCGCGCCGGCTGGGCCTTGAGTTCGTTCAGGTGCCCGACCATGAGCAACTAGAGATCGCCGGCTGGGATGACAAGACGCTACGAGACGCCTTCTCCAAGCGAGCGGCGCAGGTCCGGGCACAGTGTGACGCCTGGGGCACCACGGACACGCGCACGGCGCGGGAAGCGGCGCGCGCCACGCGCCGCGCCAAGGACCACGCCGAGACCGAGGAGGTGATCTACGACCGCTGGCGCTCGGAGCTGGCCGAGCACGGCATCGGCGAGCGGACCTATGCCGAACGCCTCGGCGGCGCCACTGGCACACGCTGACCGAGGACCACGGCGGCGTTGCTTGGGGAGCTGGCCGGGCCGGAGGGGCTGACGGGGCAGGCGTCCACCTTCGCGCGCCGTGATGTGGTCGATCATCTGGCGCGGCGCCTGCCGGTTGGCACCTCGGCCAGTACAACCCTGGAGGAGCTTGAGGCGCTGGCCGATCGGTTCCTTGCCGAGCGTGCGGTGGTGGTGGCGCGCGATGAGCAGCTTGCCGAGGTGCGCTACTCCACGCCCGAACTCGTGGCGCTGGAACAGCGCATGCTGGACAGCGCCACGGCCAGAGCGGACGCCGGCTGCGGGGTGGTCGCGCCGGAGCACCTGCGCGCCACGCTCGAAGCCTTCCCGACCATGGCGCAGGATCAGGCCGACGCGCTGGCCGATCTGACCCGCTCGGGCGCTGGGGTGTCGCTGCTGGTTGGCGAGGCCGGCTACGGCAAGACCTTCGTGGCTGGGGCGGCAGGTCATATGTACGGCCTGCAAGGGCACCGCCTGATTGGGACGGCACCGACCGGTCTTGCGGCCACCGGCCTTGCAAGCGAGGGGTTCACGGATGCGCGCACGGTCGATCGGCTGTTGGCCGACCTGGAACAGCGCCGCGACCGGCTCGACGCAAAGACCGTGCTGCTGGTGGATGAGGCCGGGATGGTCGGCACACGCAAGTTCGCCCGTCTGCTGGATGAGGCCAACCGCGCCGAGGCCAAGGTGATCCTGGTCGGCGACGACCGCCAGTTGTCCTCCATCGATGCCGGCGGCGGCTTCCGCGGCTTGCGGCTACGACTGGGGGCGAGCGAGCTGACGCAGAACCGTCGGCAGCAGGCCCAATGGGAGCAGCAGGCCCTTGAGCTGGTCCGCCGCTTCGAGGTCGAGGAGGCAGTCGGCCTATACCGGGAGCATGACCGGGTGGTGGTGGCCGAGACCCGAGACGAGCTGACCCGGGGCCTGCTGGACGACTGGCAGCAGGCGTTCCAGCAAGGCGAAGACGTGGTGATCTTGGCCCACCGACGCGAGGACGTCGGCCGCTTCAACCTTGCCTGCCAGCAGATGCGCGCCAACGCCGGCGAGCTCGACTCGGATCCGGAGGCGCGTCTTCAGGTCGCCGACCGAACCTTCGCGGTGGGCGATCGGGTGGTGTGCGGCAAGAACGCGCTCAAGCGGCTGGGAGTCGCCAACGGCACCCGCGGGACCGTGGTTACGCTCGACCGTGAGGCCCGGTCGTTGACGATCCAGATCGGCGACAACACCGACGCACGAGGCCGCGGCGCCACCGAAGGCGAGAGGGTGACGCTGCCCGCCAGCTACCTGGACGGGAAGGGCCGACCGGGCGCACCGCGCCGGGTGGACCTGGCGTACGCGACCACCGGGCACAAGTCACAGGGACTGACCAAGTGGACCTCGCTGCCGTTCGTGTCCGGCCGCGAGGACGCGCAGTGGTTGTATGTGGTCTTGAGCCGCGCCAAGCACCTGACCCGCATCTACACCGTGACCGGCCCGGAGGAGCGCCCGCCAGAGCTTGCCGAGGTGCCCGACACTCGCCGGGCGCCGGACGGGTATGAGCGGCTTGCCACTGTGATGGGCCGCGACCGTGCCGAGCAGCTGGCCACGGACGCACGCCGGCTGGTGGACCTGCGGGCCATGTCCACCCGGGAGCTTCGGGCCGAGCGGGACCGCCTGGACGCGGCGATGGACCAGGCGCCACGCGACCGCCGCCACGAGGCCGAGCGTGCCGCCAAGCGGCATGCCGAGCGGGAACAGCGCGTGCGCGAGCTGAAGGCCGCCGGGGTCGAGGGACCGGAGCTTGCGACCGTGATCAAGCTGGCGGACCAGGCAGGCGAGCAGGCCCGCCAGCTCCGCCGCCATCAGCAGCAGCGTGCCGCCTGGCTGGAGACCAACGCCGAGCTCGTCGCCCAACGGCGCGCCGTCATGCAAGAGCTGGGCTGGCGGCACCGAGCGGACGCCCGGGCGATCGAGCTGGACCCGCCGGACGAACTGGTCGCTGCGTTCGGGCCGATGCCGACCGAGCGCAGGGCGCAGGCGGCCTGGCGCGCGGCGGTCAGCCAGGTGGACGGCTACCGGCGCGCCTGGGGCATCGAGCGGCCCGGGTTGGCGAAGCATGAAGAGCGCAGCGAGCGAGAGGAGGAACGCAAGGAACATGCTGGTACGGCACCGTCGAGGATCGCCAGGCCAGCCCGACCAGTAGGCGCGGCCGGCCCGAGCGGCGGCCGGCTCGATGCGAGCGCCGCGCCGTGCGCGCTGAGGAACTGCTGGGGCCGCAGCCGACCGAGGATCTTCGCCAGCGGCGCGCCTGGCAGGCGGCCCGGACCACCATCGAGCGGTACCGCGAGAGGACCCACAGCCGCGACGGCCGCGAGCGGGAGGCCGGCTAGAGTCTGCTACCGGGCCACGAGGACCGGGCAGGAAGCGTGGTGGATGACACTGCCCGCAACGCTGCCCAGCACAGCACCAGCCACCCTCGACCTTCCCCTGCTACCCATGACGATGAGGTCGGCGCCCACCTTGGCTGCCGCGTCGACAATCGCGTGCCCCTCGTGGCCTTCGGGGGCCTCCGGCATCTCGGTCCTGGCCCGACGGCCCTGTGCCGTCAGCCGGCTCACCAATGCAGCCATGGACGCTTCGACCTCGGGCGCCCACTCAGGATCCCAAGTGTTGGCTCCGGTGTAGGCCAGTTCTCGAACGTGCACCACGAGGACTTCGCTGCGAAACCTGCGGGCAATGGCTTCGGCCAGTTCTGCCGCCTTCTTGGACTCTTCGGACCCGTCTAGCGCCACGACGACCTTTCGGAACATCCAACGCCTCCAGTCCAACGCCGCTTGGAATGCCTCAGATCCGACGCCACGCGTTGCGCGCAGGCATCGGCAAGACCGCTGACGCGCTGCGCGAAGACCGCAGCGACTGAGGAGACCAACCGATGCGCGGTCGGTCGCTCGCCGCGACACTCCCGGCATGGGTCGCGGTGATACGCAGGAGGCTGGACGCCCGTCCGGAGAGCCGTCCTCGGGCGGCGTCACCTGGCGGCAGCACGTCAAGCGGGGCGTGCTGCTGCTGGTGGCCGCGGTCTCGCTGTACGTGCTGCTGCCGACGCTTGCCTCGGGTGTTCGGATCGTGGCGGTCGCTGTCGCACCTCGACTGGCCGTTCGCGGTCCTGGTGCTCGCCTGCGAGGCGGCCAGCTACATGTGCCTGTGGGAGCTGGACCGGATCGCGCTGGGCACCAGCGCCAGGTTCCCGATCGCCTGCGCGCAGCTTGCTGGCAACGCCATGGGCCGGTTCGTGCCGGGTGCGCCCACGCCGTTCGCGGTGGAGATGCTGCGCAGGGCCGGGGTCGACGCCGGCCAGGCGGCAGCGGCGCTCACCGCGTTGACCGGCCTGCAGCTCGCGACCATGCGACACTGCCGCTGCTGGCGCTGCCGGCGATCATCGGCGGCGCGCCGATAAGCCACGGCCTTGCCAGCGCGGCCTATCTCGGCATCGGCATGCTGTTGTTGCTGGTGGCAGCCGGTGCGGCGGCCTTTGCGACCGATCGGCCGCTCCAGCTCGCGGGCCGCGGCGTCCAGTGGCTGCTCAACCACACCATCCGCCGGCGCCGGCACGTGGACGGCCTGCCACAACAGCTGCTGGCCGATCGGGACTTCATCCGCACCACCCTCGGCGGGCGCTGGAAGGCAGCCGTGGCCGCGGCGGCGGGCAACACGGGATTTGACTATCTGGCGTTGTTGTGCACGCTCAGGGCGGTCGGGGCGGCGCCGCGACCGTCGCTGGTGCTGCTGGCCTACACCTCTGCGGACCTGCTGGCGCTGCTGCCGTTTACGCCCGGTGGCCTGGGCTTTGTGGAGGCGGGGCTGGTCGGCACGCTCCGGCTGGCCGGTGTCCCCGGAGCGCACGCGGTGGCCGCGACGCTGCTGTACCGGCTGGTCGCCTACTGGCTGCCCATTCCCGCCGGCGGCGTCGCCTACCTCCTGTTCCGCCGCCGCTACCACTGACGCGATGGATCAGACGCGCTGGCCGGTCCCAGCCTGTCCGGCTTGGCCGGGCCACGAGACCACCTTGGGTGGCCGCATGAGGGGCGCAAGGGTGGACAAGGGCAGGATGGGGCCATGGCTCAGCACAGGCCACCGCTGTTCCCGCTGTGGCTCTGATTTGCCCCGGTGCCTGCGGCAGGATGCAACAGCGGATGGCAACACCACCGACCAGCTCGTCTACTGGCCGCCGTCCGGTTGGGTCGAGCCGGCAGGCGCCCGTGCCGCGCTCATCGCGTGGATCGCCCTGGTGAGCTCCAGGATCTGGTTGGATGCCTGGAGCAGGTCCTCGTTTTGCTGCTCCTCGTCCTGGACCGTCTGCCACTGCTGGTCGGCCAGCGCCTGCCGTTTTTCGTCGGCGCGGTTTTGGCTGATCATCACAAACGTCGACAAAGATCGCCTCCAGCGACACGATCATCCTCAGCAGCCCGAACGGGTAGGGCTCGACCCTAAAACCGATCCATGTGGCAAACCAGATGATGTGGAGGTAGACGAACCACATCGACCCGGCGAAGCGGTGATCTGGTCAGCGAGCCGGTTCTCTAGGCTCTGCCGGCGCTGTTTGGCGTGCTGCAGCAGCGCCGGGTTGACCGGTGGGGGGAGCGGCCGTGCGCTCACGCCTCCTCCTTTTGTGCTTGCCCCACGCGCAGCGACCCTGCCGCGCCTGTGCGGCAGGGTCGCTGGCCTCTCGTCTTTGGGAGCAGGCCACCGTGCGAAGCAGTGGCCGCCTGGGGTGGGCGCCGCCTGGCCCACCGACCAGCCGGGCGCGGGGCGCTGCCCGCTCGGGTGGTGGTCAGCCGCCGGCCAGCCGCTCCGCCCGCTTGCCGGCCTCTCGCAGCCTGAATGCGGCGAAGATCTCGCTGACCCCGAAGAAGATGGCCCACACCCCCACCAGGGTCACCAGTGTCACCAGCGACCGCTGCCAGGAGCGCACTGCCCACACCCCCAGCACCAGCTCGGCCGCGCCCAGCAGCAGCCCGGTCCACCAGTAGTCCGCCTTGGGCCCGGTCAGCGCGCCGACCACGTGCATGATGCCAAAGAAGATCAGGTACCAGGCCACCAGGATCGACACCACGTACAGGGTGATCGACGGCCAGACGAAGGTCAGGATCCCAGCGGCGATCCCCAAGATCCCCCCGATAATGTACAGCCAGCGCCACTCCCGCACGCGGCCGGCGACCGCCAGCTGGGTGATGCCGCCCAGCAGGAAGGCCACCCCCACAAAGGCCGCCACCGCGGCCAGGCTGCCCACCCGGTACGACAGCACGTACATGCCAAACCAGACCCACAGGACCCCAAGGATCAAAAACCACCACCAGACCCCTGACACCTCCCGCACGTCGGTCCGCATGGTGTCCTGCAGCACGTCCGGGGATCGTGTATCGCTGGTCATCACAGCCTCCCTTGCCCCCGCCACCCCGCGCCCGGGCCGCTCGCCATGGATGAGCCCGTGGCGGCTGGCCGGTTCCATCCTGTGCCGTGGTGCGTTCTGCCAGCCGGTCGAGGGCCGGGCTAGGAGCCCGCCGCTGCCTTGGCGCGCTGGTCGGCGTAGGCGCGGGCGTCGATAGCGTCCAGGATGGCCAGCTGCGCGTTGTCGACCGTCCAGGCGGCGTAGTCGACGGCGTCGGCGGCGTCGGCTTCTGCCCAGTCCGCTTCGTCGGCGGCCTCACGGGCGTCCAGCTGTCGAGTGCGCTTGTCGATCTTGGCCTTGACGTCGTCGCGCTTGGCGGCGGCGTCGGCCTTCATCTGCGCCCACCTGCTCTGGGCGCGGTCGGCGGTCTGGTCGGCCTGCTGCTGGGTGTCCTTGCCGGCCTGGTCCAGGTCGGCCTGGGCCTGGTCGATGCGCTGGCGTAGCCGCTCACGCGACTCGCTGGCGGCGGCCTGCACCGCCGACTTGGCCGCCGCGACGCGCTGCTGCAACTGGTCCAGTTTTGCGGAGAAGTCCATACTTCCTCCCTTTACTGCGCCGATCGCCGTCTGAGCTGCTTGTCTGCGGACGGGTTGCCCATGCCAAGACCATCCGCCCCAGGCGAGCGCGATCGCACTTGTGTGATCCCTGGCCCGCCCGGGCTCACCAGCCACAAATTGTCGAGCTCCTTTCGTGGTTTGCCGCGTGGCTTGGTCGTGTCCAGGCTCTGCCGGCTGGTTGCCCGCTCATGGTCTGGGAGGTCGCGGCCGCCTGGCATCGGTGCGATCACCGATCCGCTGCGGAAAGGACCTGAAACGCAGTCGGGTGGTCAGCCGACGACGGTCCCGAAGACGCGGCCAGGCCCGTACGGCCTCGTGACACCCTGGGCCTGGCTCAGTAGCGTTGCCGCATGCAAGGCGCCGCCAAGCCAGACATACGCGGGTCACGCCGGCTGGCGAGGATCCTCGCCGCCAACCCCCGGGGGGCGATCTACGGCACGATCGTCGCCAGCGCGACGATCGCGACCACCGCTGGCGGGCACAAGTCCGCAGCGCTCATCCTGGAGGCCACCCTTGCCACCCTGCTGATCTTCTGGCTCGCCCACGTGTACGCCGACTTCCTCGGCCATGGGCTCGGCCACGCCAGGGCCGACCCGATGCTCCTAGCCTCCATCATGGTCCAGGAGCTGTCGATGCTGGTCGCTCCGGCGTTGTCCATCTTGTTCCTGCTGCTTGGTGCATTGGGCGTGCTGCAGGAGGCTCTCGCGGTAGGCCTGGCGCTCTGGAACGGCGTCGTCCAGCTGATCGGATGGGGCATCGACGTAGGACGCAAACGCGGACAACCGTGGCCGGCGGCGCTGCTCACAGGGCTAGTCTACGGCGCCTTTGGCGTGGTGATCGTCCTGCTCGAGGTGCAGCTGCACTGACCACACGTCGGAGGCTCACGGGAACACGGTGAATCACTCATGCGGGCCGTGCTAGGGCCGTGGACCATCCAGAATCAGTAGTCAGCCACGGACACTCTCGGCCGCCACGCCCGCGAGCATGCTCAGCATGCGCGGAAGCTGCGGGAGCGAGCCCTTCGGGAGCTGCACGATTGGGAAGGGCAGGCACCGGCCGACGAGGACCAACCGGCTCCGGTGCCGTGGCTGTCGGTTCTGGCTTGGGTGGTGCTGCTCGACGACTGGGCGGGCGAGGCTGCACACCGAATGGTTGATGGGGGAATCACCCTGTCGGGGTGAAGCGGCCCAACCAGATCGGTGCGACGGTACTGCGAGCGTTCGCCGAGATTGCTCGGCGCGGGACGTGGCCGTAGCGGGGAGGCACCGGACGAAGGGAGCGGCAGATGACTGAGCAGGACCTGCCGATCACCGTTTCGTTTCAGGTCCTTTCCGCAGCGGATCGGTGATCGCACCGATGCCAGGCGGCCGCGACCTCCCAGACCATGAGCGGGCAACCAGCCGGCAGAGCCTGGACACGACCGGGGGGTGACGACATGAGCACGGCGAAGGCCGAGCGCCCGGGAGTGGGTGCCAAGGCGTCGCCGGGCAGCGCGAGCCCGGACCAGCGGCAGAGCGCGGCGATGCGGTCTTCTTTCCCCCCGATCGCCGACTACGGGTTCCTGTCGGACTGCCACACCGGCGCGCTGGTCGCGCCCGACGGGGCGGTCGACTGGCTGTGCGTGCCGCGGTTTGACGGGCCCAGCGTGTTCGGCGGCCTGCTGGACCGCGAGGCCGGCGCGTTCCGGCTGGGGCCGTTCGGCATCAACGTCCCAGCCTCGCGGGACTACGAGTCCGGAACCAACGTGCTGGAGACGACGTGGCAGACCCCGTCCGGGTGGGTGGTGGTGCGTGACGGATTGACGATGGGGCCCCGGCAGGGCGAGGACCAGATGACGCCGCACACCCGGCCGCCGGCCGACGACGACGCCGACCACTTGTTGGTGCGAACGGTCACCTGCATCGACGGTCAGGCCGAGATCGACCTGGTCTGCGAGCCAGTGTTCGACTACGGCCGCTCCGCGGCCACCTGGACGCTGGTCGATGGCAGCCGCCACACCGCCGACGCCAGCGGTGCGGGCCAGACGATGCGGCTGCAGACCGACATGGAGCTGGGGATCGAGGGCAATCGTATCCGCGCCCGGCACGTCCTGAGGGAGGGGGAGCGGCTGTACTGCGCGCTGTCGTGGGCTTCCGGCCTTGCCCTGCCCGGCGACGTCGAGGAGGCCAGCGCTCGCCTGGACGCCACCGTCCGCTTCTGGCGCGGTTGGCTCGGCAGGGCCAAATTCCCCGACCACCGCTTGGGCGAGCCGATCCGGCGCTCGGCCCTGGCCATCAAGGGCCTGACCTACATGCCGACCGGCGCGACCGTGGCCGCGCTGACCACCTCGCTGCCCGAGACCCCCGGAGGCGAGCGCAACTGGGACTACCGCTACACCTGGATCCGCGACACGACCTTCACGCTGCAGGCGCTGCACTTCCTCGACCTGGACTGGGAGGCCGACGAGTTCATGCAGTTCGTGGCCGACCTGGAGCCCAACCAGGACGGCGGCCTGCAGATCATGTACGGCATCGACGGCCGGCGCGACCTCAGCGAGTCGACCCGGGACGACCTGTCCGGCTACGCCGGCGCGCGTCCGGTGCGGATCGGCAACGGCGCCTTCGACCAGCGCCAGAACGACGTCTACGGCGCGGTGCTGGACTCCATCCTGCTGCACACCCTCCGCAGCCAGCGCCTGCCCCGGCGGTTGTGGCCGATCGTCCAGGCACAGGCCGAGTGCGCCACCCGCATCTGGCGCGAGCCTGACCAGGGCATCTGGGAGGCCCGCGGCAAGCCGCAGCACTACGTGTCCTCCAAGCTGATGTGCTGGATCGGCCTGGACCGCGCCGCCAAGCTGGCCGAGATCCGCGGCGACCCGGACCTGCGCGCGACCTGGCGCGCCACTGCTGAGGAGATCCGCGCCGACATCCTGGCCCACGGGGTCAGCGGCCGTGGCGTGCTGCGCCAGCACTACGAGACCGACGCGCTGGACGCCTCGACCCTGCTGGCGGCGATGTTCGGGTTCCTGCCAGGCGACGACGAGCGCATGCGCAACACCGTGCTGGCGATCGCTGACGAGCTGACCGAGCGCGGCTTTGTGCTGCGCTACCGCACCGACGAGACCGACGACGGCCTGTCCGGCAAGGAGGGCACGTTCCTCATCTGCTCGTTCTGGCTGGTGTCGGGCCTGGTGATCGTCGGCGAGGACCAGCGCGCCCGCGACCTGATGGAGCGGCTGCTGCGTGAGGCTTCCCCGCTGGGGCTGTACGCCGAGGAACTGGACGTCGACACCGGCCGCCACCTCGGGAACTTTCCGCAGGCCTTCTCCCATCTCGCGCTCATCGAGGCGGCCGGGGCCATCATCGTAAGGGAGCTAGTGGATATGCTCAGGTGAACTCCCATGAGCGCGAATCGTGGCGAGACCGCCCGTTGCGGAATTTACACATCAAAGGTCGCAGCGATTCGGCGAGCGCTCGCCGAGTGCGCCTGGTTGTCCTCAGCCCGGCCGGGATCGAGGTCGTAGTAACCGCGCCCGCAGAGCCGGCACGGCCGCGTTGAGTTGGCGGTTGCTGCGCTGGGCACGTGGTGACTGTCGGCATCGACGGAGAGGGGTCGCCGCGGGTCGCGGTTTCAGGTCCTTTCCGCAGCGGGTCGGTGATCGCACCGATGCCAGGCGGCCGAAACCTCCCAGACCATGAGCGGACAACCAGCCGGCAGAGCCTGGACACGACCAACCACGCGGCAAACCACGAAAGGAGCTCGACCATGACCAATGATGAGCTCCAAGGTTGGGTGAGCGACGAGCTGTTCTGGGATCCCAAGGTCGACAGCGCTCCAATCGTCGTGTCGGCAAACGACGGTGAGGTCACGCTGCGCGGAACCGTGGGCAGCTTCCGCGAGAAGCGCGAGGCGCAGAAGGCAGCCGAGCGCGTGTACGGCGTCACGTCGGTGGACAACCGGCTCCAGGTGCGGATGCTTGACGAGTACGGTCGGCAGGACGCCGACCTGCGCGGCGCCGTGCTGCAGGCCATGGCACTGGACGGCCTGATCCCCAAGACGATCGATGCCAGGGCCGACGACGGCCTGGTCACGCTCACCGGCACAGCGGCATGGCAGTACCAGCGCGAGGAGGCCGAGTTCGTCGCCGGGAACGTGCCCGGCGTGGTCGACGTGGACGACCAGATCACCCTGACCAACCGCGAGCCGAAGGCCGGCGACGTCAAGCAGGCGATCGAGCAGGCACTCCAGCGCGACGCGAAACTGGACGCCGAAGGCCTGAGGGTAAACACGCACGGCAGCATGGTCATGCTGAGCGGGGCGGTCGGCTCGTGGGGGGAGCACGACGCCGCGGTCGTGGCGGCGTGGGCGGCGCCCGGCGTCACCGCCGTCGAGGACCGGATCGTCGTGGAGTACTGAGCGCCGGGCGCGCGACCGCGGCGGCACGGTCGCTGGCGTCCGTGGCGCCCTGGACGCGGCCCGGCGGAGGCGTCGGCGCGTAATCGGCGAGGGCAGGGATGCCGTGGACGCGCCGGCCTGGCTGCGGGGAGGAGGCCCCAGATGGCTGGCAAGCACCGCGAGGACGACCGAGCCTGCCGCTGCGACCGGCCCGATGTGAACTGCGTGGGGCTGACGGTCCGCCGGCTAAGCTCGGAGCGGGTGTATGAGCTGGCAGAGGAGATCTGGACGGCATCCACCGGAAGAGTCCTGCCGGTTCGCCCCATCCAGGACCCGCGCGGCAGCCGCCCCGGCGCCTCTGCCCAGGCCGCCTACCAGCGCCGCCGCCAAGAGGAGCTCCAGGTCTGGCGGCACGGCTGGTGGTGGCGAGCGGGGGCGGTGCTCGGGGCGGCCGTCGGCGGCGGCCTGCTGGTCGGCCTGACCGTGGGCGCCTGGCTGGCCTGGCCCATGGCCCTGGTGGCGGTGCTGGCCGCCGGGTGGCGGCTGCGCTTCCGCCCCTCGGCCAGTGCCAGCGCCTGGCGTCGGCAGGCCGCGACGCAGCGCCGCACGGCCAGCGTGCTGCGGCCCCTGGAGCAGCGGGGCGACCTGGTGCTGCATGACGTCACCCTGCCGGGCTGGCCGGCCAGCCTCGAGCACCTGGTGGTCGGCCCGACCGGCGTCTGGGTCATCCAGTCCTGGCGGCGTGCCCAGCCGCCACCGCTGCACAAGGCGCCATCGCCATGGCATGTACGGGGCGCCACGGCGGGTCCGCTGCCGGAGCTGCGCTGGCAGGCGGCAGCCATCGCCGACACGCTGGCCGACGGCGTGTTGCTCCCCGTCCGGCCACTGCTGTGCGTCCCCGGCGGCTGGCCGCTGGGCCGCCTGTCGGTGGAGGGCATCACGGTGGCGACCGCGCGGCAGCTCGTCGATGTCATCGGTCAGGGACCGCCGCTACAGGCCAGTGACCTCGAGCGGGCTACCACCCGCGCCCTCGAGCTGCTCCGCCCGGCGGCCTAGAGCGCCGGGCGCTGCCCGGTGCGGCGACGGTGGGCAACTCTCTGGGTGAGCAGCGGGCCCGCCACAGCGCGCGCCCGGGCCGGGTCAGCTCGGCCCGATCAACCCGTTGGCCAGTGCGAACAGCACCAGCTCGGCGCGCGTCTCGAGCCCGAGCTTCCGCATGATGTGCGCGCGATGAGCGTCCACGGTGCGCACCGAAATGAAGCGTCTCCTGCCGATCTCCTGATTGGTGTACCCCAGCGCGAGCAACTGGAGGATGTCGCGCTCCCGCTCGGACAGGGGCTCCAGCGCCGGCGACCCATCAGCCACCACCAGCTTGGCGCCCAGGTCAGGGTCGACGTAGCCCTCGCCGGCCGCCACCCGCCGGATGGCGGCCACCAGCTCCTGGTCGGACGCGCGCTTGGGGACATACCCGGCGGCTCCCGCGGACAGCGCCTGACGCACGGAGCTGGGGGCGGCCTGCGAGGAGATGGCCAGCACCTTCGACCGCGGCGAGACCTTGACCAGCTCCGGAATCGCCTCATAGCCGCTCTTTCCTGGCAGGAGCAGGTCCAGCAGCACCAGCTTGGGCTGCAGCGCACGGGCCTTGACGACCGCCTGCTCGGCCGTGGCGGCCTCACCAACCGGGGTGATGTCGTGCTCGAGCTCCAGACGGCAGCGCAGGGCCGCCCGGAACAGCGCGTGGTCGTCGACGATCAGGACGCTGATCATCATCGGCTCCTGTCAACCACGACGCTGGCGCGCGTGCCGCCCACCGCACGGGGCGCGAGCTCCAGCGTGCCGCCGAACCGGCTGGCCAGCCGGCGGCATAGGCTCAGGCCCAGACGGCTGCCACCGGCGTACCCACCGGTCTCCGCCACGCCGACCCCGTCGTCGTCCACCACCAGCACCCACGAAGCGGCCGACGCGACCGCCCCGACATGGATGTGCCGTGCGCCTGCCGCAACCGCATTGGCGACCAGGTTGCGCAGGATGACCCGCAGCGCCATCGCCGGCAGCGGAGCCTCCTGCGGCAGGTCGGCGGTGACCTCGACCGTGATCGGCCCCAGATCGCGATCGCGCAGCGCCTCATCCAGGCAGTCGGCTGCCGAAGCGCAGGCTTGAGCGGCCGACTCGGCTCGAGCGGCCTCCAGCAGCGCGTCGACCAGCTCCAGCGCCCTGTCCACCTCCACCAAGGGGTCGTGCTGTAGGTGTGCAAGCTGCAGCGGCGTCTTCAGCTCGTGGGCCACCAGCGTCGCGAAGTCCTCCAGCGCCTGGTTTCGCCGCGCGAGCTGCACGGCCTGCTGGGCCAACCGCTCCTCGGTCCACCGGCGCCGCAGCACCGGCGCGAGGCGGCTCACGGCCGCCCTGAGCTGCAGGCCGTTGCCGCCGACCACGACCACCACGCCGGCAGGTCCGACGGGAACGACAACCCTCCGACCGCTACCGGCTCCGTCGGCTACCTCCAGCCGCAGCGAGCCGCCGTTGTTGGGGGGACTCCACCACTCCACCCTGCCGGCGCCCCCGCCGCGTCGCAGCATCGCCGCCACACGCGCCATCCCCGACCGGACGTCATCGGCGGCGGCGAACTCCACGATGACCCAGTCTCCAAGACCAGGAGCCAACAACCAGCGCCTGCGGTCGCGGAGCGCGGACCCCGCAGCCACAACGGACGCGGGCACGGTGAGCGCAACCGAGCTCATCGAGCATCCCCTAGCAGCAACGTGAGCTTGCCATGGGTTCCGGCGGCTAACGCAGTGAGCGCGTGGGGTATCCGGACGGTGATGCGGGCAGGGGCAGCGACGTTGCCGCCCACATTCGTCATCATGGGTCATTCCTTCCTGTAATTAGGATCGGCGCGTCCGTGGCTCGGTCTGAGCCATCAACGGCGCCTCCGTCCGAAGAGCCAGGAGGAACTGGAAGACGTTGAGGATGCCGAGGAAGATCGATGCGGCCAGCAACGGCGCCATGGCCAGCCCCATCGTCTGCCCGAAGAGCGTCCCCGCGTCGGGCGTGCCCAGAAAGGACGAAAAGGTCCCACCTGTGTCGTAGTCCTGTGCCATAAGGCCCCGCCTGGGTCGTGGTTCTGTGCCATCGCGACGACGCTACGATGCTCGGCTGCCAGGCGGCTGCCACGAGCACCGGCCTCGCTGCCGCGTGTCCCCGAGATCAAGGACCCGGCGACGCCCGCTGTGGCAGGGGCGGTCCTGAGATCCTGGCTAAGAGGCAGCAGCGGCCGCCATAACGCAGGAGCCGTGGAACAGTGCCAAGAACGAGCTGATAGTCCGAGTTGGCTCGCTGGTGCTGTTCGTCCTTTCGCGGCGTTTGCTCCCGAACGTCATCTCCTTCGCTTAGAGTGTCCTGTCCTCGAGTTGTGGCGACACGTCAGCGCTGCTTCTGCCACAGCTTGGCCTTCCCCAGGACCTCGACCGGGTTCGGCTGTGGGTACTGCACGCGCAACGGCAACGCTCCGTCGGCTGATCGGATCGTCCGTCGTGGTCGGGCCGGCAACCATGCCGCGCCGCCACGAGCGTCCCTCTTGGATGGCCGTCAGCCGACGGAGCGGGAGTCCAGGCCGCCGCGACCGGCGGCCCGGCTACACCCCAGGGTGGCCGCTGGATCCGCATCGCCTCCTCCCGGTCGAACCGACAACCCGGGCCAGTGCATGGTCTGTTTCTGCCAGGTTGGCCTGGCGTGCCTTGTGCCTGCCGGCCGACGCGCAGATGCTGCCAGGTTGGCGCGCCCCCCGAAGGAGTCATTGGCCCCAACTTCGGTGGGACCCTGGGCCGTTGCCGCAGCATGCCGGGAGGGGGCCGCCAAGCCATGAGCCCGGTGTGCCCCGGGGGCTGGTGCTTTGTGTGGGGAGCGCCAGCCGAGAGATTGGACGCTGGCGAGGCGCTGCTACCGCACTGCCACGCGGTTAGGTCGCTGCAGCCGCCCCTCGCAGCGCGTCGGGCGAGGCGCGGTCGCGCTCCGCCATCGCGGCGGCGCGGGCATGCAGGTCGTCGGCGGCTTCGCCGTCCCCGCGGGCTGCCGCAAGACGCGCCAGGCCTCGCAGCGCCGCCGCCCCGGGGCTGCCAGCGAGCCCGACGAAGAGCGACTCACGAACTTGGCGCGGCCGCGGCGTCTGCGACCACTCGATGACGCTCCTGTACAGCGTCTCGGTGGTGTCCGCGTCGCCGGCCGCCTCCAGGACGCGGGCGAGCTGCACCCGCGCATGCGCGGCGAGGCACGACGTCGAGGCCACCTCGGTCATGGCCAGCGCCCGCCGACAGAGCTCCTCGGCCTGGCCCGTGTCCCCGCGCGAGCGCGTTCGAGCCGAGTCGGACCAGGGCGAAGGAGACGTGGTCGGCAAAGCCAATTCGCCCGGCGAGCTCGAGCGCGCGCCGGTAGGCGTCCTCCGCGGCACCAGGTTCGTTTCGCCGCTCAGCAACCCAGGCCTCCAGCAGCATCGCGGGAACCACAAAGACGTCGTACCTGATGGCCTCGGAGTGCCGGAGGATCTCGGCCGTCATGATTGCGACGGTGGAGACCTCTCCCGCGTGGATGGCACCTTGGGCCCGTACGAGGCTGCTCACCGCGACGCCCCAATGGTCTCCGGCTGTGCCGTAGCCGGCGCGCGCCTCCTCCGCTCGGGCCATCGAGCTGCTGCCCCCTCGCCGCCGTTGAGCTCGGTCTGCTGTATGAGCGGCGGTGGCGGCGGGGGACGCCGCCCGAGCGCGCACCCTCTTCCACTTCGCGATCAACTCCGGCCATGCGAAGGCAGCACCCTTGGCCGAGATCCATCTCCGGGGTCTGAACCGCCGGACCCGAAGGGGGATGCCTCGGGCGCCACGCCAGGCGACCGCCTCCCAAACAAAGCGCGCGCAGGACTAGCAGGCATCGCAGCAGTGCTGCTGCCCATAATGGATGACGGGTGCTGGCATAGACGACAGAGGGCGCCGTCGGGCGTAATCCTCGCCATGCGCGAGGAGATGAGCGGATCCACACCG
>Ga0137378_10002192_pt1 | contig 16710 bp, 24 predicted proteins | sample SagtaG_21_FD_104813 | JGI IMG/M metagenome (GOLD analysis project Ga0137378, IMG submission 104813) | Vadose zone soil microbial communities from Sagehorn Ranch, Mendocino, California, USA - Sage2_L_60_16 metaG | ecosystem: Environmental > Terrestrial > Soil > Vadose zone | place: USA... | reverse complement strand
TTTAAAGGCCTTTAAATCAAAATGAGGTGCATCATAAGTACAAGCAATCTTAACAATGTATTTCAACAATTTAAATGGCTTGTCAGAAATATAAGGCCTTTTTAGACATTTAGATTATTGGGCTTTTTTTGTGATGCCCATTGCTTCTCTTATCACGCTAGGTATGTACTATCATATTTGCATGCCCAACTCGCTTAATGATTATCACTCCTCTTATCACACCAGATCATTCACACTGACAGTACATGTCCTCTTCGGAGCTACAGCCTGAGGATCATCATTGTCATTATCGCCATTGTTGTCATGTTCAAGTTTCCTCTTTAAAATATTTTGGGGAATGTTTTAAGGAACAGGTGAGGTTGTCATGCTGGGACTGTCATTCATTAGGTCCTGGATTTTGGATTATGGGCACGTAAACTTAGTAAATGAAGGTTGAAAAACTATGTACCATGCCACAAGTATCTGTGCAATACCTTCCTTAACGAGTGTATTCTGGGAGGTGAACTTCCAAGTCAAAAAGGTGCCCTGCCCATCTAAAATGTTCGCTCAGAGGCAAACAAGTGAGATGTACATTGTAGGTCTTACCAGGGGTAACATACACCATCCGTGAAGCATAGTGATATGTTAGGATGTCTGCCAATGGGAGAACTCAAGGTCCAGTGCCCGATGCTCAAGGTCCTGAGAAAACATAGACACATTTGGAAAACCCTGAGTACATATTGGAAATCCGCCCGAGATAACCCTGGGTATTTTTTCTAACCACCTTCAGCAGGAAAACCCTGGGTATAACCAATTTGCCACACGGTTGGTCTACACTCAGTCAGTCCACGGGATCATGGAATCAATCAGACTCTTTTCTGACACAAAAAGTGCGAAAGAAGAGTTTAATTACTTTTCTGGAGAAATAATGGACTAGGAAAGAGTCTAAGTAGAGTTAAACTATATTTACACAATATTTTTTGGTGGAATTCCACTAAGAATTATTCAAACTTTTTTTTTCAATTTTTTTCACACAGTAGACCCTGAAGAATATTTTAACACTTATCAGGCTTATTTTCAACTCTTTTCCAGCTGCAGAGTCTAAATTGCATGCAGTGTCTCATATAAAAAGCATTAAACTTCAGTTTATACGTGGTGTTGCTGCAACCAGTTGAAGCCAGTCATGTGTTCTGACCAGCTGATAACCCTGAAAAAGTTGGCTCCCATATCATGACTGAGTTGCTAATGCCATCAATAATACAGTCATGATGGACTCCACTACACCCCCAGGATCTACAAATCCCCTTCCGCAGTCAACTCCAATCAAAGCCGATAGTTCTACCACATTCCCTTTTATCACTACTCGGAAATATCGCATTGAAACATGCACCATAATGGCAGAAGAGATGAAGGAATACATTGTTAGGCTGATGCCTCCGCAACAATTTCTGGATGATTTTTTCCCTATGAATAGCATTAATCATTATAGTCATGGTGTCACAGAGGAGTTCTATCATAATTGTTATGATGACATAGTGACAGCTAGGGTGGAAACGCAGGCATACAAGCCCTTTGTGAGTCTATAAAGAATTCTGCTTTATACTTTTTTCACAACTATCGTTACTTTTGAAGAATGCAACATCAAGGCGTTTCTCAAATAATTTCAAATTTGTCAATTTGTCTTTATTTCCTGATTGTAATCAATTGCGTTTTCTATTCAAGATCAAACCCGACATCTCTGTCTATCCACCCACCACTAGCGACAATGTGAAGACAAATTCTGCATTGGCTGAGATGTTTATCAAATTCAAGTGGGATTCTAATAACAACCCATTCAGTAATGTTTATGAAACAAAATCCAAGGATCAAACTTTCCTTTGTGATTCAAATCACGCCCACAATACCCTTGGCCAAATTACTTCATATGCTGTGGCGCAACTTGGTGCACAGTTTTGAATGCACATTTTTTCCATTTTCATCTTACTGAACACTGCGAGGCTCCTCCAGTGGGACAGGTCAGGCACGATCGTAATAGAGGCCTTCAAATACAATGAATGCGACATTCTTGCTGAATTCTTCTTTCGTTACTCAAAAGGCATCAGATACGATGCATGGCAAGGACGGATCCGTATTGGACCCATTGCTCACAGAGAAAGCTGCAGCCAGAGAAGCCTTGCACCTGGGCAAGACAGTCCCACTTGTCAAACTTTCAATCCCTGATGAATACTATGGTGGCATTTGTTACTTTGTTACATCTGCCCCTGAGGCAACGCTATATACACCCCCAGGGTGCGCCACCCATGGCTTTAAGGCCTATGATGTTCAGCATGGGACAGTGGTTTTTCTGAAGGATTTGTGGAGGATAGATCTGTCAGATATCCAGGCAGAGGGGCAGATATACAAGATGCTGAGAGATGCTGATGTCTGCAATGTTCCTCGTTGTGTTGCATCAGGAGATATTGGGTCCACAGATTACCATACTACAAGGACCCATATTTATACCAAGAAATCATGGGCCTGTTGTTTGGCTAAGAATTTTATTCCCCATTGACATTACCATCTCTGCCTGGATCTGGTCGGGCATGTCCTAGTGGAATACAACAGTTCATATGAAATGGTATCCACTATGCAAGATGCTCTTATTGGTGAGTTTTCGCAATGCAGGCTCAGCTAGACCACACTAAACACTAATACAATAATACATCACTGCTTAGCCCACAAGCATGCATATGAAGATGCAGAGATTCTTCATCATGACATCAGTCCTGGAAATATCATCATTGATTCCAGTGGAAAAGGGTGGCTCATTGACTGGGATTTGTTGAAACCCAAGTTATCGTCTATGCTGTCAACCCCCAGATGTGCAACATGAATTGTGAGCAATGACTTTCTTTTAGTTATGATCAAGCTAACTCCAAATATGGTCCTCAGGGTACTTGGCAATTCATGTCTGCTAAACTGATGAGCCAGCCAGGTGTTCTGCACGAGTTCATGGATGATCTTAAGTCGTCGCTTTGGGTGTTGTTGTGAACAATCGTGATGTATTCGGAAGTTTCTGACAGAGATCTGGTGCCGCCATTTCTGATCACCGTTATTGATCCCAAGCCTTATAATAAGAAGGGCAGTGGAGGAAAGAAGGATTTTTTGAAGGGGCAGTCATTTTTGCAGGATGTCGATTTTCCGGGATGCCCTGCGCTAAAGGTGCTCATCCATGATCTGGCTGGATTGTTTCAGTTCCATTATGCGAAAAAGCCCACCAAAGAGGATAGGGAACAATACCGCGGGATACTGTCAGCATTGAAAGGCTCCAGTTATCAGGATGCATACATGAAGAATAATGTTTGCAAACAGTATGATGATGGGGTGTCCAGACTAAGGGACTATGCAGCTACAATCGCGCTCTTTGATACCGCTCTCAGCAATCGTTCAAAATGGCCACCCAAAAACAACTCACCCGAGAAGCAAGATTTTAAACCCAAAAAGAAAACCGGGTACGTTCTCAAGACTGGCTGGGGCACAACAGGTGTTGAGGGAGTTCACAGGAACTAGAGTGTCGGTATCAAGGACTTTCTGATACACGTCGCTGAAGGATCTTTCCTTACATTTTCACGCTTGTTGCTTAGCTCGAAACTAAGCACAAAATACTTTTACTATTACTCCTACGTGTTGTAGACCATTGTACTTTTTCAAAAAAAAAGTCTTTGATGCTGGGCAGCGGGTGCCGTACTGGGTGCATGGGCGGGGGCGGGCGGCGCCGCCTACGCGGCCATCGAAGCTAAGTGTACTCCGATAGATGGCTTTTGCGGAGGTCTGTATCGTAATGCCTAAGAAAAGGAGGTAAATTGATTATGAAAAATGGAACGCGCGAGACTATCTTTGAAGGCATTAAGCCACAGGCGGCAAGATGCGAGGTAGTACATTAAGAAAAGAAGACTCATCTCGTCAGCCGACTACTCCGAAGTCAGCGTACCAGGAAGGGGGATAGTCGGCGTGTCGGAAGGGAAGATCTTAGCTTGGATTGCCCCGGACGACTCAGAACATGTGACCAGGGGACCCGGGATGGATATGCGAGCGCAGCCATACAGACCACCTTACAACCCATAGAGACCCCATTTCGAGGCCACAGAACCGAGGTTGTGGGCATCGTCGCCCGCTGAATATCTCCGAGCTGGCCAGATTGGCCTGTTCAGTATCGTCGATGGACTCAATATGAGCAGTGGCCAAACGGCCATCCAAGGGTCGGCATCTTCAAGAGCTTGTTCATGTTCGTCTTCATTGCCAGGGACGCCGGAATCATCGATACCGCAGTGGGTTCCCACATGCCAGGGTCCCTAGTGTATACATGATCATTAATAATACATGGAGAGTAATGCAAATCGGATGTCTGTAATGGGTGGACGATGATCAGATGCTGACACTGGTGGAACCAACAAAGGATAGGGATAAAGCAAATGTATTCTACCCTGCACACTCAAGCCAAGTCCATACCATCCGCGTCGAATTCCCTTGCATCCTCAACCGATAGCCCGTCGAAAATATCGCCGTACTCACTGGGCATGCTTCGTGCATCAGAGGACGCGTGTGGCATGTCCTTCCCGCCATATGCAGGCGACCCGGAAACGGTTGAAGGCGAGGGAGAGGGAGATGGCGTGTCGGAGTGAGCAGGGGCCGAGAGTCGGATGTAGCTCTCCCAGGCTGTGCGGCGCCGTTTCGAGGCGATAGAGGAACGCGCCTTCGCGTTCAACGTGCGAGTGACAGCGGTGTTGTACGCGGCAATGGCGGCATCGCGGTTCGCCTTGGCAGAGGACTGAGCGAATTCGGCGACGGTAAGGTCGGTGGCGGTGGCACTAAATGCGAGCGTAGCTGCATGGATCTCGGCGCGCCAAGCCAGGAGCGCGTCGAGGGGGGCGGAGGCGGTCCCACGAAGAGGGACGTCAGGTAGGTTCTCTGGCATGGCGCCATTCGGAGGTAATGAGAATTTTACTGGCCCCGACTTGGAAATGGGCAAGGGAGCCTGTGGGCGACGAGGACGTGTACGTGCATGTGCATGAGCTGGAAAAGTGGGAATCCATCAGCAATAAGGCAGAAGAAGAGAAAATGATAACGCACCTGTGGGCCCGGGCTCCCGCACACACTCTACACCACTCTCCAGACACTTGCTGCAAACGGAGGATTGAGGATCGTCCGCAGGCGGCGCGCAACGTTGCTTGCGGCGGCGACAGAGAGTACAGGCAATCCTAGCCGCAGGGCGACGCCCCTGGACCAAGACCCCCGCAGATTGTCGTCGAGAGCGCCGTGCCCCAGTTGTGGGCAGGGGTGGGGGCGATGTCGAGGGGCGAGGACTGGAAGAGCGAGAGGAAACGCGAGGGGCAGACATGTCGAACAGTGGTTGTGATTGTGATGGAAGAGGAGGAGAGAAAGCTAAGCCCAAGTCGTGGGACCAAGCAGGCTTATATAACACAGGACCGAGAAGAAACCACACGGCCCGCCGGCGACATAATAGACCCACAACCCAGCTAGAAGCCCGCTAGCCGATCGGGTAGGAACGCGGAACCGAGCGGATCGCCAAGCCCACAAGTCTGCACAAAAGGCGGGCCGATCAGGAGGTAAGTCACGACCAGTGAGAGGAGGGTGAATGTCGAGGTGGAATAACGTGGAGCGAGGACAGGCCTGTCGGTACAACGCTTGCTTCGTTACCCCCGTCTTTTCGTGACAAATTTCGTGTAATAAGTACATGTACATGAAAGCAAATACATGCTCCTTTCGAAGCCGAAACGAAACGGTGGTGGTAACTTAGCCTTGTGGGACTTCTTTGAAGATTGCCTATTGTGGTTCCTCTGACTTGCCATGGTTAACCTCCCGTCTGATCCGTCCTTTATGCAGATTTATGGCCTGTGGCGAACCGCTCCGTTCCGTGTGGCTAGCGGATCTGCTAGCGGGCCTCTAGTGGGTCTTATGTTGCGCGGTTGTGGGCCTACAGTATTGTGTCGCCGGTGGTCCGTGTGGTTTCAACTTCAGGTTCCTGGGCTATATAAACCCGCTTGGTTGCACGACTTGGTGCTTCAACTGTCCTTCCTCCGGTGCGTCCTTATTCTTTCTCCCTCTGCCTAACCGTTGATGTCTTAAGGCCGTGTGGGTGTGCGTGCGCGTGCGCGCCACCGTCAACGAGTCTCATCACCTGCACCCGAGTTGGGGCCCGTCCCCTTCGCGTTGCCACTGGAAGACAACGTCCCAGAGTTCCTACCAGACGTCCCTCTTCGTGGGACCGCCTCCGCGCCTGTCAGCGCACTCCTGGCTTGGCGTGCCGAGCTTGATGCTGCTATCCTTGAGTGCAGTAATGCCGCCGCCTCCCTCGATGCCGCCACTTCCGCCAGGAGTGCCACCGGGGAAGGCCTTCAGGCTGCAGTTGCCGTGCACAACGCGGCCACAACTCAGGAGTCTAACGCGAAGGCACATTCCTCCATCGCTCTCAAGCGGCGGCGTCAAGCCTGGGATCAATTCCTAATGCTCCTAGCCGAGGCTCATTCCGACTCGGGCTCACTAACGCCCTCCGAGTCGATCGATTCTGCTTCGCCTGCGCCCGGCGGGAATGGAAAGGCGTGCGCGTCGCCTTCTGACACGGAAGACACGGCCAACGAGTACGACGAGGGGTTTGAGGGGTCATCGGTCGATGTTTTGGGTACCGGAGGGATCGGAGAGGAAGCGATGGAGTTTGCCTGAGCCTTCGTAGAATAGTACTTATCTTTATGCTAGGGATCCGAAGTTGTTTGTTTTTGTGTTCCTTGTTATATTGTGTGACTCTGGTGTGAGGACCAGCGGGTTTGACTGTGCCCCTGCCTTCCCCCCAGTTGAGAACAAAATGGCTGCCCTCAGCCTAAGTTATGAGTCGCACGCACGGAGGCTAGAGTCCGAAAAGAAAGCGCTGATGGGAAAACTGTTTGTTAAACATGTTTTTCAAACCTATTATGAGACATCCGTGATCTCCCCATCTTCCGGACTTGTCAGAATCGGTGGTACTAGGTTGTGGCCTGCTCACACTTATTTGGCTCTCTCTCTGTTGGCACGTTCTGTGGTAACGGCATGATCGGGGCCGACGTGGGCCGTGTGGGCTGCTCAGCTGGTGAAGGCTAACACTGTTCTGTTACATGGGTACGGCTGCTTTCTGAGATCTTATGTATTATACTGTACATCTACTGTGGGTATGGGTGTATAATGTGTGGATATAACAGTATGAAAGCGTTAAACCGAATCTGTTCGTCCAGGTCTGAGTCCAAGCCCCGGGCCACCAAACCCGGACCTGGCCGGACCAACTTGAACGCCATTCTATGTCAATCGGAGTAGCCTGGATCGCGTACCATAATCTCCCAGTTACGGTGGGACGCAGGCATTTGTGTAGGAGAGTAAACCAGTTGCTAGCGTCAGGGTGGCCACTATGCCATTAGGACTGGTGCGAGGCAAAGCATCTAGAGAAGAGAGGAGCGTTCGAGAGATGGGTCATCATGCAGAAGCCAAAGCGACTTGGCATGAATGACGGTCTTAGCGCCACCTTCCCCCTACCAACGAAAGAAGCGGGGGAAGCGGGGGAAGCGGAGGCGAGCCAGAACCGAGTCATGCATGCAGCGGAAATGTACGGCGCAGCCGTCTCTGGGTGTAGGAAGCGGAACCAGAATGCCATCAGATAAATGGCAGGGTCGCAAGCACCACAGAACCGAGAGTGGTGATAGAGGCAAGAATGCTCGATGGTCCACCCCTTACCTATGTACGACGCAAACGCTGGCAGTGGAGATCTCCGAGGAAATAGGGAGTTCCGAGGACGATATGGTGAGGCGATAGCGGAGTCCGCAGACGGTGCGACGGCCCTTGGTGACTGTGACGGTGAGAAGCTGAGTATGGAGGAGGTGATACGCGGCGAGTACGGCAGTGAGATGGATAGCGACACGGGGTCGAGCGGCCAGCGGAGCTGGAGGATCGGACGTTGGGTGAGGAGGAGCCAAAGTCCACTAGCCATTAGCGCCGCGCGGACCACCGAGAACCGTCAATCCAAAGGTGAGGAAGGCCGGAGCGGCAGATGGGTGTCAAAGCTGAGTCAACATGGATGGAGCAGACAGAATGAGGGGCGCGACGTGGTGTTTGTTGATTAGGACAATGGGTTGACTTGTAAGCGATTCCATGTCGTTCTCTCTTTCATTTCCATCTCTCAGAGCAAACATTTATGACAAGTGCCGACGGGCGGCACTCAGAGGAATATGGTACACGGTTCGACTCGGCGGGCTCCCGGAACCGCTGTAGGTTACGATTACGATTAGGTATCGTAATATGTGCTCCAACCGTTACGCAAACCTCGCATACCCTTTCCGCCGGACTCGGCCGCGGCATGAACACGCTTTACAGTTTCCATAGCCTAGACAAGATAAAACATCGGATAGATATATGCGTACATTCTAAACGATTGATTTGAGAATTAAGATGTAGAATGAGGAAGGGTCGGAGGTCTGGAAGAGTAGTTTAGACGATCTTTACTACAGAACACGCGAGCGTTTTTATCGCCTATCAAAAGACAGAGTGTGTCGAACGGACCGAAAGGCTGCTCCTTGAGTTTTTTACAAATGGCGTTATATAAGACGTTGATGTGGTCTGGTGAATGACAACCCCAGCTTTGACAAAACAAGCCCCTATCGTAGGCTCCAGGGCCTTTACCCCATAGCACGCCGAGACGGATAAGGTTGTTGTACGTGACGCCCTTTACGGCTGGAAGAAGAATGAGAAGGGAACGTAAAAAAATGGATACGGAAATACTAACAATGTTTCGAGGTCCAAACGTCGCCTAGGCCACGCCTTTGGGCAGAGTCCATGTGCTTCCTGAGGGGGCTGTCCTCTTCATAAATGGCGATGATGAAGGTGGTGAACATAGATATAAAAATGGCCCTGTCGGCCATGCCCTTTTTGCTCTTCGAGATCCAGTCGATGTCGGCAAAGATCCTACGAACGTCATCTTTCGAGTCAGCATCCATAAAGAGATTTTTTAAATTGGGAGGCATGAAAAGGTTCGGAAGGATGGACGAAGCGACGATGATTGCGACGAGTAGGGCCAGATGATGAAGTGGCTTCGTGCCGTTGTAGTTTTCTTCAACCCAGCGATAAGTGTCGTTGACGTATGGGTCATTGGTGAGAGTAGGGATGGTGAAATCCGTCGGAAGCGTCATTTTACAAAGGACGGATTTGAGGTTCATAAGATTGACGTTGTTGGCTAACCAGTCTGCGTTGCAATCAGTTGCGATGGCGTTGTTGAAGGCGACGGTCGCTGGATCGACGGTCGGAATAGATGCCTTCTTTGAGGGTCGATGGGTGTGTTTATCTTTAACACTTATTTTACCCCAGGAGTTAAACATCGGCTTCGTGTTAGGTGCGCCGGCGGTGCGAGTCTTAGGTTTTTGAGCCGGGAAGAACTGGATTTTAAATCGTTTAAGCGATGTAGTAAGTGCTTCGACGATAAAATCCATTTGTCTTTCTTTCTCGAGATCGTTTGTGAGCTCAAGAAGAGATTTATGGGCGACTTTTAGCACGGGAAGGAAGGAACCATTTCTAAGGATGGGTGCTTTAGGAGGGGACGGACGGACGTGGGTGGACATATTCAAAAGAGATGTCACAAAATCGTAACGGGTGGTACGGAACTCATCCGAGTTGGGGAGACCATGTTGGACGGCATCATCTTCCGAGGAGATGGCCTGTAACAGGAGTCGGTATATTTCGTCTCCACCTTGTCGGCCGTAAGCGAGAGGAAAAGAAACTTTAAGCCAAGATGCAAGAGAGGACTCCCTCAATGCGGAGCGAGATAAAACTTCAGACAATTCTTCACGAGAAGAAGCGGTCGACTTCCGATGGGCGATATCTGCACGGACGCCGGCTGCGACGAGATGCTTGGTGTCTTCGAAGAAAGCGTCGAATGCGATCTCGCAAATGTGGATCGCCTTTTTCATGATTGGAGAAGAGGTTTCGGGGATAGACTTGTTAGAGTGTATCTTGAGGGCGAACTTGATACGAAAGGAAGCTTGATACGCCTAGATAAGAAGATAAGGGAAGTGCCAAATAATAATAATGGGGAAAGGGCTGGGCAAGGAAACGGGATGAAAATGTCCCGCTAATAAAAATAGAACATATATGCGGTGGAGAAACTGGATGAGAAATGGCCCCCGTATAAAATGACGGCGTATACGCGGGGGGAATCTGGATGGAAACGGTCCCCGTATAAAATGATGGCGTATACGCGGGAGAGAAGCGGGATGGAAACGACCCCCGTATAAAATGACGGCGTATACGCGGTGAGGAATCGAGATGGAAATGGTCCCCGTATAAAATGATGGCATATACGCGGGAGAGAAGCGGGATGGAAACGGCCCCCGTATAAAATGACGGCGTATACGCGGGGGATAGGGATGGAAATGGCCCGCGCATAAAATGAGGGCGTATACACGGTGAGGAATCTGGATGGAAACGGTCCCCGTATAAAATGATGGCGTATACGCGGGAGAGAAGTGGAATGGAAACGGCCCCCGTATAAAATGACGGCGTACACGCCGGGGGGAATCGGGATGGAAATGGCCCTCATATAAGAAGGAATGCATACATGGTGGCACGAGAAAGGATAGGGTTCTTAGTTATGAAGGAGAACTACATCCGAAAGAATTGAAAATACAAAATAGAATCGTATATGAAAAAGTCAGTGTAAGCGACAAACTCACCATAAAATGCTCAAGGGAATACGTGAGGATCTGCGCCCTCCTCGACGCGATCGCAGGATGGCCATCCTTCAGAGGCCATTCTCTCGGATCGATCTCGAAACCGCGCTTCATCGCGGAAGAGATGCTGGGCTCGACGAACACTTTGCGAAGCATAGGAAACCCGTCCTTGATGACCGCTCTGCTAAGAAAGAGGGGATTCATGAGACTGGTCGCGAGTACCGTCGCGTTGCCCGTGTGACAGAAGCAAAGTATCCTCTCTAAAGATGCGATCAGTTCTAGACGAAAGGGGCAAGGGAGGACGTTGTTCTGTATAAACTCCATTTCGTTTTTATACAGTGACCGAATGAGAAGCGTGACCGGGTAAGATACCCAGTCGTACAAAGCGGGAAATACCTGGATGGATTATTAATAGGAGATGAAAATATAGCATGGACTCGGAACCTACATCTGGTTTGAGAACCACTAAATGGTCCTTGATCGCGCTACGAACGTCTTTTGACTTCCATGATCTGGCGAGAGGAAGGACGATGTCGTTGAATATAGACCTGTACGATAGAAGTTAAGGAAAGCAATTAACTCTGGAAAGGAAGGAAAGGTGACGTGCGTTCCGGAAGGATTTTTAAGAGCTCTGACGTCGACAGAGTACACGAACTCCACACGACAAGAGGTCGGGCTGTCATCTAGAGAAATCCTCGTGTGGAACCGATCCGACGGAAGGCCCAGATCGCAATGCGATTGCTTGTTCGATGCGGTCATCTTGTGCTTTTGAGAACTCGCAAAGCCCCCCGAAATGGCCGCCGTGACCGTGCCCTGCTGAGCGTCGTGCCTGCTTGCCCGAGTCGCCACTCGATGCGTAATGTAGTTGTAAAACTGAGCCGACACAGGTTTTACCACTTGAAGAGAGGAGACCCGGCCGTAATCGTTCCCATCGGCCTCGTCGGAGTCTACCGACATATCCTCCTCCTCCTCCTCGCCAGAGCCGTGATCGTCGTCAGAGGTGGGTCGATCGATGCGATTACCCTTTCGGACCGATCGGTTGATCGTCGTGAGCAAGGGATAAAAGCAAGCAGGTATCCCGTCCGCCTGGATGTTTCCGACGGTTCTCAAAAATGCCAGTGGGTAAGCGTCGACATGGGGGACGTGACGTTCTGCTAGATCGGACGAGGTGGTCGAAGAATTCCCGTGGTCGAACGATCCGTACGGATCGAAGAGGGCATGGATGTTGGTCAAGTCGACCAGAACACCGCAGGGCGCCATCTGATCGTTTATGATGACCGCTCTGCGCCGAATGCGATCGCCCGCAGAGTTATAAATGGGGATCTCTTGACCGTCGTCATCGAGAAGTGGAAAGCGATTCAATTTCACCCGACGACGTAAGAGCGGGTCCTGTCCGTCGAATATTCCACCCGGGTTGTCTTCTTTTATGGTGCGGGGGGAGATGGGGGTCAAATCATGAACTTCGGTGCACCTTAACGAAGCGTCCGATGAAACGCGAGAGGGAAGGGTGAAGGAGGAGAGCTTACTTGATCAATGTCGCAAGGGCGAACGTAACAAAGGCGAGCTTGGAGTAATCGCGTTCCAACTGCCAGGCCTCGGCCTCCTGAGATTCGTTTCCGGGAGCCGCGATCCGAGCGTTTTGACCGAAGCGAGACGTGACGACTATGGGAGATTTGTTTTGAAGGAAGCCGTCGACCTTCCAACGTTCCGGAGCGTTATCTACCCAGTCATGATATCCTTCCACTATGAGCGCGTCGAGAAGTTTGAGGTCCTCAAAGTTTAGCTTAATCAATCGATCCGACCTATCGAAGGTTGTCGATCAGATGGCCATTAATATGAAAGAGTATAGAGGTAAAAACTTAGGAGAAATCGGGATGGAAATGGCCCCCGTATGAAAAGAGGGCGTATAGGGGCGACGGGATGCGATAGGCACGTGTATGGCGTGCATACGTAGACATCGAGAATGGGCTCGAATAAAAGGATGAAGGAAACGATGGAACAGTCGGCATAAAGCGAAACACGTACAACGCGTCCGTGATGAGATGAAAGTCAGGTTTAGAAGAGTCCAGATCCTGCTCGTACACGCTGCATATGTTTAAAAATGCCCGCTCCGGAAGAAGCGCGAGGAAGTGAACCATCATCATCACCATCTGACGATAGTGACGCTTCGACATCAGCGGCGAAGCGGTCGAGTGTCCCGGTGCGGTCGGTTCCGTGCGACCCCGAAGAAATTCGTTCGGGGCCATCGCCAGGAAAACGTCCTCGTTCTGACAATGACCTACGGATAGCATTGATCCCGCCGGGTCGAACCCAAGCATGGCGTGTTTCCCTTTAAACGAAAAATACGGCCTCTTCAGATCCATATCGAAGCTGAACCGATGAGACGATGGAGCGTTCGGAAGCAGTGGAGAGAACCCCATGCAATTCGCCACCGTGAGGTGGTAGTCGATCATCGACTCGTCCGTGTTGACGATGACCCGACCGCTCCCGAGGGGGAGCCGAAACTCGTCGTCGATGTGTATTGTATGCCGCGTCGACAGAAGGTTCGGAGCAGTTTCGTCCTCCTTCTCATAGAGCGACTTGAGCCTCGAGAGCTTCAGCCTCTTCGGAGGCGTTTTGTTGAATCGTTCTTCCAAACTTTCATCCTGCAGGGAGGTCCCGATGATCTCGCCGAGGATCATAGACTGGTCAACGGCGTCGTTAAGATAAGCGGCCAAAGTGTCCGGGACAATAGATATGTCCGTAGGACCCTTGGTATGTCGGAGAGGATTCAAGTCCGGATGACTGCTAAAATACCAGGTAAAAGTAAGGACATGGAGAAATGGGTAAGACGAAGCGGAAAGAGACATGTCAAAAAAATCCTCAGTGTCTGAAGAGGGCTCGGAGAGATGGTCCGTGAATGATCGAGACATTTTGGATGATGAGGGGGTGAGAATAAATTTGAGACTTTGAGTGATACCGTGGAGAGAGGCGGAAGAGGGTGGATGTTTCGGGGAAAGGTGACAAGAAATAAAAGGGGAAAAGTAAATGAATAGGAAACGAGACTGGACAGGGCGGAAGAAACAAGGAAAGACGGAGCGGGTTCGCAGAGCTTACGAGGGGATCGCGGAGATGATGACTCAAATATTAAAGCAGCAAAGCGCTAACTAGACAGAAACAATGGACACCATCGGAGATACGATTTGAAACGGATGGTGTCGTGTGATCGGCGCACGCCCTGACGAGAGCAAGAGTGTCGACGTCTCCTTGGCTATCGACCGGCCCACTATCACGCACACATATGCGAAGGGCGCGTATCACGTCCTCCCAACTGAGCTACTGACTGTCCCAGTCAACCCGGGCTGCTGATCCGTCCTGGAACTCCGCAAATCAACTGCCTCTAGCCTGGGGCCGGAGCGGCCCACTGATCACTGTCGACCAGGCATAATCGGCCTTGATCTGTCCGCATGGCTTGATGACCGTATAAGATCGGCCCAGATCTGGGGATGTCCACATAATTGATCCGGCTCCGCTTTACGTCGCTTGCCCGCTTGGCAGCGCCTCAAGGCATTGGGGGTCAAATAGCCTGTGTGTCGCTGTACTTTGTCTTCTCCCCCAACAGTCCTCGTATGTCATTGCCTCCTCCTCCACTCGATACTCTCTCTCCGTACAATCGCTCGCGTTTGCGCGTCATCCACAACATACCGGAAGGTGTTAACTCTAAGGCCGCCGCTCGCCGATGGGCTCAGGATTTTAGGATTCGTTGGGTATGTGTCGTTCCACTATCTTTCTGTCGTGCTCTGTGACGCTTCTGTAGGACGCGTTTATGTCAGAGGTGGTCGCAATCGGTGTCGGTGTAGAGGCCGACGGAGTCGTCCAGTGCGCCCTGGCCAATATGTGTCGCATCCTGCTCGACACTATCACGTCGGAGTGGGTCCGTCTGGCGCCGGAGGTCCTGGGCGACCTACTTCCGGTCGTGCATGGCCTCCCTCAAGGTCGCTCTTTGGCTGAGCGCTTTGGTCTTGCTACTGCTTTGCGTGCCCCCCCCCCCCGTTTCAATCGCTGGGCCTACCATGCCTTTGATGCTCGCAGAAGTGCTATCCCTCCGCGCAGAACTTGTGAGCGCTGTTGATGCAGCGGATGAGTGTCGCGAGGCTCTTCGGATCGCTGCGGACAATTTTAGGTCCGAGCGCGAAGATGCCCTCAGCCTTGACATTGCAGATGTTAACGTGCCGGGTACCGTCCAGACATTTATCCGAGCTTCCTTGGCTGCTCATACCTGCTTGTGCGAGGCCATGGATGCTGCCGTTCTCTCTCATCAGCGTCGCTTTGCTGCCCATGATCGACTTGTCTCTTTATTACGCGGCAGGGCGTTCCATTGTGCGGATTTGGTCGGCCGTCGTGATGCCGAGGATCTCTTGGAGCTGTATGAGAGTGCCACTTCTTAGAGTATTGTCCTTGTGTGTCGATAATCGCGTTTGCTATCTCTTGTCCTAATATGAAGTCATTTTGTGTACTGTCAACTGTCGGCCCGCTTCCGCTCCATCCGATGATATCCACGTTCTTCATACGGTTTGAATCATCTCTGATTGCTAATGGTCAGGTAGGAGTAGTCTAGATCGGGGACAATCCCATCATGCCGATTTGATGCCTGGGAATGTATATGCTGCTGCCTCATGGTTTTGGGGGTCAAAAGGGTTGGGGCTGCTCGTTTTCGCTTTCCCCTCCCACCGTCGTACTACGTCGCTTTCCCCCACAGTTTCGGATCCATCCCGGACTCTTGCACGCATTGAGTATGGGTTTACGCTTCAGCAAATTCTGAATTATTCGCTCGCTGGGGTCGTTTCAAAAGCCTCTGCTCTCCTGTGGACTCAGTGCTTCCGTGGTGCTTGGGTAAGCCTGTAGTGTCTCTGCCGTTTTTACAGCCTTTTGATTATTTGCAGAATGAACTTTCTTGACCGCTCCGCTGCTGCCGCCGCCGACCTAGTATCCAATCAGGAGGTGCAGGCCACTTTTGATGCTTTGCGGTCTGGTCTCCTCCCCTGCATCACATCTGAATGGGCTGAACTCGTGCCGGACTTTGCTGGGTCGTTTGGTCCCTGTCGTGTGAGGCCTTCGTGCTGGTAGTTCTTTGACCAAAATGTATAGTCCCAAGGCAGTCCCGCAAGTCCAGAGGCGGAGTAGCATCCGAACAGGTCCGAGCGATGTCACAGGAGCCGCACAACAAGGATCCAGCCAATTCCCCTGGGAGTTCAGTGGCAGGCGAGCCACCGAAATCCCACTGGAGACAACGTGGAACTGCAAAAGCCCGGAACTTGGCGATCCCGATAGTGTGACCCCCAGAGCAAGCTCCCGTGCAGTGCGATAAGGAACCCAGACATGGAAGCGAGAAGGGTTGTCAACCTTGGCACAACCAAAAGCCGGGTCAAAAGTCACCAGAGAGGTGAACAACCAGAGCCCACCGGCCCACCCGAAGCTTGCGGACCAATAGCGGCACACCTCTGGTGACCCCAAATACGGTTTTGCGATCAAAGCGAAGGGCGGAGCCCGTAATAGCAAATCCAGATGCAGTATGACAAGGAGCGCAGCCGCGAAAGTGGTGAGGACCACCGACGTTCATACAATCGAGGCGCGTCAAAGGTCACCTTCCCGAAGCTGGTGGACTGGCAACAGCGCACTTCCTGTGACCACAATGCAGCTCTGCGATAGCCGCGAAGGGCGGGACCCGTACCAGTGACGCCATATAGAACCTAGGAGCCCTGAAGCAGAACATGAGCAGCGGGGAAGATTCCCTTTCCAACGGCGCTATTGGATGGAAGTGCAAGGCGAAGCTCAGGGAGGAGGAGTAGAGAGTGTGATAGAGGCGGACAGGTATACTCACACCCCTCCTCTATCCCCTCGTCTTGATTTAGGCCTCGTGTGGATTGGCACCGGAGATCACCGAGGGCAATGCAGCATCCCGAATAAGGAGCGACGGCCTAGACTGACTGGGACAGTCAGTATCTCAGTTGGGAGG
>Ga0137378_10002187_pt1 | contig 16725 bp, 13 predicted proteins | sample SagtaG_21_FD_104813 | JGI IMG/M metagenome (GOLD analysis project Ga0137378, IMG submission 104813) | Vadose zone soil microbial communities from Sagehorn Ranch, Mendocino, California, USA - Sage2_L_60_16 metaG | ecosystem: Environmental > Terrestrial > Soil > Vadose zone | place: USA... | reverse complement strand
GGAAAGAGAGTGCGGTCTCGCCCAGGATCATGCCCGGGATCATCAGGGTTGCCGAGGCGATCAGATGGCTCATAAAACTCGGCAACAAGTGTCGACCGATGATGCGCGCCGGCCGTGCTCCCATGAGTACCGCGGCGGTGCAAAAATCCTCCTCGCGCAGCGCCAGGAGCTTGGATCGCACGGCTCGAGCGAGATGAGTCCATTCAATCATACCGAGGATCAGGGTGATGCCGATATAGACGAGGATCGGGCTCCAACTCACCGGCAGGATCGCCGATAGCGCCATCCACAACGGCAGATGCGGAAACGACTGGATGACCTCGATGCCGCGTTGGATCAGGATATCGGTCCATCCCCCGTAATAGCCTGCAATCCCTCCGATCAAGATGCCCAGCGTGAAGCTGACCGCAACGCCCAAAAGCCCGACGGTCAGCGAGAGGCGCGCCCCGTAGATCATGCGAGACAAGAGATCGCGCCCGAGTCTGTCAGTTCCGGCCAAGAACAGCTGCCCGCCGTGAGCCGGGCAAATAAGGTGCAGGTCGCCGGCAAACAACCCCCAGAAGCGATATGCACTACTATGACAGAAGAAGCGTACCGGCTCCCGCTTCTGCGGGTTCGGCGTATAGACTCGCTCCAGGTTGTTCATGTCGAGCCGGTAGTCATACCCGTAAACAAAGGGTGGGACGAGGTAGCCCTGATCGAAGATCCGGACTCGCTGTGGCGGGGCATAGATAAAATCCGTGTTCCGCGTATCCAAATCATACGGGGCGAGGAACTCGCAAAAGAGGATCGACACATACATCGTCAGAAGTATCGCGCCGGACAGTAAGGCGATCCGGTGGCGGCGCAACTTCCACCACACCATTCGCCACTCCGACGCCATGTAAAAGCGCTCCTGCGCCGGCGTCATCCTTTCAACCGAATAGGGGTCGAACGGGGCCTCCGAGACGTAGTGTGGCAATGAGTCGGCGGTATGTTCGGCCAAGCCGCTGTCGCGCGGAGCGCCGCCGGCAGCAAAGATGAGGCCGGTCATTCGCGCCGACCCGCTTGCAGCCGGATGCGCGGATCAAGCACGGCCAATGCTAGATCGGACACGAATACGCCAATGACCGTCAGGAATGCCATGAACACTAAAAACGAGCCGGCAAGATACATGTCCTGACTACGCAGCGCGTCAAGCAACATTGGTCCGGTCGTCGGCAAGGACATCACCACCGAGACTATTGCCGCCCCGGAAATGACATGCGGCAAAAGCGAACCGATGTCGGAAATGAACGGATTGAGAGCCATACGCAACGGATATTTGAACAGCAACTTGAAGGGATGTAGACCTTTGGCGCGCGCGGTCACCACATATTGCTTTTGCAGCTCGTCGAGCAGATTGGCACGCAGCCGCCGGATCATGCTAGCCGTTCCTGCTGTGCCGATGACTACGACGGGAATCCAGAGATGCGCTGCCAGCGAAAAGGCCTTGGGCAAACTCCACGGCTGATTGACGTATCGTGGATCCATGAGGCCGCCGATCGAAATTCCAAAATACACATTGGCTAAATAGAGCAGGACGAGCGCCAACAAAAAACTCGGCGTGGCCAACCCGAGGAATCCCAGCAATGTCAGGACGTGGTCTGTCCAGCTGTACTGATGGGTCGCCGAATAGACACCGATCGGAAACGCTACAATATAGGTGAAAAGTATTGTCGTGAAGGACACGATGAATGTCATCAATAAGCGGTCGCCGACCACCTGGTTGACGGGCAAGTTGTACGCGAAGGAGTAGCCCATGTCGCCACGCAGAAGGCCGCCAACCCAGAAGAGGTATTGTTCCCAAAGCGGGCGATCAAAACCGTACTGCGTCTGCAGGAAATGAATTTTGGCAAGATCCGCCGCCTCGCCCGAGCTTTGCAGCTCTGCAATGTAGGTTGAGAAATAATCACCTGGCGGGAGGTTGATGATGGTGAAGATTACGATGGTGATCGCGATCAGTGTCGGGATCATAATCAGGATCCGGTGAACGATATAACCGAGCATGGTCTGGAATTCTTACTGCGGCGCCGCCGGCAAGGCATCCAGAGACGCGGATTTCGCCGGCATCTCGGAATGGTCGAACCAGAACCCGTCCGGCTTGTAAATGCCAAAATAAGCGCCAGGGTCCCAGTTGTAGTTCCCCTGCTCGGGAACATTATGGAGTTTGGCGTTAACCACGATGGGTTGAAGCACGCCCGCTACCGTACCAATGGAAAAAACTTCATCCGCCCAGATTCGAAGTATATCATCCCAGATCCGCGCATGTTCCTCTTCGGATACAGCGGCGAGCCACTCCCCGTAAAGCTCCTTCAGCCGGATTGCGGACGGGAGATTGGGAGGTTCGCCCGCCATCCCCTTTGTCTCATAATATTGACCCCATTTCGGCCACTCGAGCTGCTGCTGACTTGTCGGCGCGAATTCTGCTGGCGACATGGCGGCAGTTGCGAGCCCATTTTCGATGCCTTTGTCGATGGACATCAGCGTCTCGCCGGAGAAGACCCGCCGCCGGAACAGCGTCAGCTGCGACGGTTTGGCGAAGAGCCTGATCCCGATGCGCCGCCAGCTATCACGGATCAACTCCAGCACGTCTGATTGCTCAGACGATTCTCCCGAGTTCTCGACAATGATCTCCATCGGTCGCCCGTCCGGAAGCAAGCGCACACCGTCACCGTCCCGCTTTGCCAGCCCGACCAGGTCGAGGAGGCGACTAGCCTCGCTCAAATCGAATTTTGCCCAGGCCGAACGGTACTCGGGATTATGTAGCGGGCTCTGGGGCAGGACCGTGTTCTGACCTTCTACCGCCAACCCGAAATAGATCGCCTGATTGATCTCGTGGCGATCGATCGCCAGCGATAGAGCGCGGCGAAATCGCAAGTCGCGCATGAGACCGTGCCAGATCTCGTCACTGACATTGAGGTTCGGATAAAGGGCGAGCTGGCTGCCCGGACCGGTGCGCCACAGCTTCACCTTGAATCCGTTGCGCTGTTCGCTCGCCTTTAGGAAAGTGTAGTTATCAAAGCGCAGGTAGCGCGCCTGCAGATCGCTCTCACCGGCTCCGGTCTTAGCCGGGATGATCTTGCCGTCGGCGATCGAGAAGATCACACGATCGATGTAAGGAAGCTGATGTTCTGCCTTATCGATACGATAGTAATAAGGATTCCGTTCAAATACAAAACGGTCAGCCGGTGGTTTGGTCCTCAGGATCCACGGCTCCAGTGACGGTAGGTCCGGGTTATCGTCCCGATACATCGTATCCATTCTATTGTGGAGAGATGCCCAATTCCGTTGGTTAGTTTGTTTGACTAGAATGTCTAATTTCGTCTTTTCCGTGTATTTCTGATGGAATTGCTTGAGGTAATGCGAAGGGCGATAGATGTAGAGTGGGCTCGCCGCGGCGAGATCGGGCAGGAACAGCGGGTTCGGCCGCGTCCAGCTGTAGCGAACAGTCGTTTGGTCCAATACCTCGAACCGAGGTCCCTCACCCTGCGGCAGCATCGATATGGGTAAGCCCGACGGCGACAGTTGAGTGTTCTGCGCGACATCCTCAAACCAATAGCGGAAATCTTCAGAGGTAAAGGGATGCCCATCGGACCATTTGTGCCCATTGCGCAAATGCAGTGTGAAAATGCGGCCGTCCTCGACATCTATGGATTTGAGAATGTCCGGCTTGAGAGTGAGCGAAGGGGTGTATCCGACCAGCCTTGCATAGCCGTAAACCACCATCATCCGGGTGTCCTTGGGGCCACCCATCAGCATCCGAAGCTCACCGCCGGGTGTTCCAATCGTTTCCAGTTCAGCGACCGCCGGCTCTTTCGGCAGTCGTTCGTCTACCTTGGGCAGCTTTCCATGTTCTATGTCTTCTTCAAAGGCCGGGGTTTCTTGCAACTCGGCCCGCGACACGCCCGATAGCGTAAGCGCAACGACCAGAGCGAGACCGATCTGAATCACCCTCGGATTTTCCCCGGTCGTCCGAATCCAGAAGACTTCACGCCCGCGCACGATCGGTCGCCCGGGCCGTCACCGAGACGGGCGGTACCGTCGCTTCGACACAATGACCTGGAGCAACTTCGATTAATTGCGGCGAATTTGCGGTATCTCGTCGGAAAGGTTCCGGCCACGCCCCCGGGTCCGAGGCTTTGTCGGCGATCAACTGATCGAAGTCTAAGCGCTGGGAGGGGTCCGGCGTCGGCACGGCCGCGAGTAAGGCCTGGGTGTAGGGATGAACCGGATTGCGAAACAGCGTTGCACGATCGGCGATTTCCACAATACGGCCAGCGCACATCACCGCGATGCGGTCGGCGATATAATCGACGACCGCGAGATTGTGTGAGATGAACAGGTAAGTCAGCGCCAATTTCTGCTTTAGATCCATCAACAAATTGAGGATCTGCGCCTGAATGGAAACATCGAGCGCAGAAGTCGGCTCGTCGCAGATCACGAGGCCTGGCCGCAATGCGAGAGCCCGGGCGATGCCGATACGCTGGCGCTGACCTCCGGAGAAGCTGTGCGGGTACCGCTTGACATGCCGAAGATCGAGGCCGACGAGAGTGACGAGCTCATACACCATCTCACGGCGGGAGAGCGCGTCGCCAATACTGTGGATCACCAGCGGCTCTTCGATGATGTCATAGACAGTCATTCGCGGGTTCAAGGATCCAAACGGATCCTGAAAAATGAACTGCACCTGCCGCCGAAACCGCTTCAATTCCTCTCCTTCGAGCGCGAGCACATCGATCAATCGCCCGTGGTCGTTAAAGGTGATTGACCCCGAATCCGGCGTGACCGCTCGTAACAATACCTTGCTGAGGGTCGTCTTCCCGCACCCGCTCTCGCCGACGAGCCCGAGACACTCGCCCGCTCGATCTTGAGGCTGATCCCGTCCACGGCGATTACTCGCGAGCCGGACTTCCCACCGATGAGCAACCCGCTCTTGCGGATCGTATAGCTCTTTTTAACGTCCACGCACTCGAGTAGCGGTCCGGCAGCATCGGCCGGCCACTTTCTTCTTTCGGCCATCAAATGTGGCGCATCTCCCGCTGCAATCTCGCGGATCGGCACCAGGCGCTCGCCCGGTTTCATGTCGAAGCGGGGCACCGCGCGCAGCAGCGCCTTGAGGTAGGGGTGTTCCGCCTGCCGAAAGATATCTTCCAGCGTGCCGCTCTCCATGACCTCGCCTCGGTACATGACGATAATTTCCTCGGCGACGTTGGCGACGACACCGAGGTCGTGGGTGATCAACAGGACAGCCATACCGAGGTCGTGCTGGAGCTCGACCATCAGCTTCAAGATCTGCGCTTGGATTGTCACATCGAGCGCGGTCGTCGGCTCATCCGCGATCAGCAGCGCCGGACGGCAGACCAACGCCATCGCGATCATCGCGCGCTGGCGCAATCCGCCAGACAGTTCGAACGGGTAACTCCGCAACGCGCGCTTTGGATCGGGGAAACCGACAAGGCGAAGCATCTCCTCGGTCAATTCGGTGGTTTCTGTAGAAGTAACCGGGCGATGAAGCCGCAACGCCTCACCCACCTGATTGCCGATGGTATGCAGGGGAGAAAGCGAAGTCATCGGCTCTTGAAAGATAATCGAGATCCGGCCGCCCCGTATGGCACGCATCTGCGCGCTATCGCTCGGCAATTTGGCGATGTCGATAACCTTGCCGTCGAGCCGGGGATCGGCAAACAAGACCTCTCCCCGCGTGATAACACCGCTGCGCGGAAGGATGCGAAGAATGGTTTGGCTGACGACGGACTTCCCCGACCCCGATTCCCCGACCAGCGCCACGATAGATTGTGGCCGCACACGAAACGAGACGCCGGTGACCGCACGGATGAAGCCACCCGGGGCAGCGAAACGGACGTGGAGATCTCGCACTTGAAGAAGATCGGTCACGCCACCCGTCCGGCCGCTTCCCGCAGGTCGGGTCCGATGCCGCGGCGCTTGACCCCGAGAGCCTGCAGATTGACCGAAGTGGCCGCGCTCACGGAGAGGCCGCGCATCTCGGCAGCTTTGGCCGATGCCTCGACCAGCTCGGTAAAGCCCTCGATCCGGCTATCGACGCGCAAGGTCGACGATCCCGAGCGAAGCTCGAGCTGCATCCATCCCCCATGGCCATCGCGACGCGTAGAGTAGTAGGCAAGCTTGATACGGTCGAGTTCCCTCCAGGAGATCGAGACCCGAAGCAGACCGGAGGCGTGTAAGGCCGCCTCTGTCGCTTCAATTTGGGTTCCATGTCGAAGCGCGGTCCGAATACCAAACACAGCGAAGAGGGCAGCAAACCCGCCCAACACGGTCGCAGCAACCATGCCGACGGGCACGGTTGCGAGGATGGCAGCTGTCGGGAAGAGCCCGGCCGCAGTGCGGACATAGTCACCGACCATTGCCGAAGCTGGATAGGCGTGACGGGTCATGCCGGGGCAAGGGTCGTCGGGACGAATACTTTGGTTGCGTCGAGCCAGTGCGCCGCAGCATGCGCCCCGGTTACCACGACCAACCGGCGGAGGAATGCGTCCGTCGCTGCGTCCTGAACAAGGTGGTGGGTCAAAATTCCTGTCGGCTCTTCGGCACAGGCGCTGCCGAGGCGGCGCGCCCGCAGGTGTCCGACCAGGCTGCCCAGCGCCGCCCCTTCTCCGATGAAGCCGCGGTCGCCGGCCCAGGCGACGAGATCGACATGGACATTCGCCTCAATGAGGCCAGGAAGCGGTGAAGCGGCGTGCCGCGCTTTCACCCGCGAAATTGCGCTGATGCCGCAATCGCGAAGGAGCGGCAGGAAAGAGTCGTCGAAACGGTTCCACGGCGGTACCAGTACGGGAAGCGCGCGGGTCCCAAAGAGTTGCGTCAGCCGCGCTCGGCCTTTGGCGAGGTCAAACGCCACCTGGTCGCGATAGCGCTCCGCAGGAAATTCACTCTTCTTCCCACCGTCCGAATGATTCGAATGACGCCAACCGTGCTGAAGAACGACCAGGCTCGGTCCCGCGGCCGATCGTACAGAGCGGGTGAGCCAAACGACCAGCTCCGATTCGGCATCGGCCGGGATGACCGCAAGCGCGATCGGAACCTTCCCCGCAATCGTTACTAAGCGATCGAGCCTCGCGCTCGGCGCCACCGCGTCGTCGTCGCGCCACCACAGCGTTGCAACCCGTTCCGCATCTCTCCAGCGGTCGAGCTCATCGACCACATCGGGCCATCCCGCGGCCATGACCGGAGCAACATGCGGCAGCTGGCTCATGGGCAGATCATATCGCCGGTCCGCTGCAACACAAATTCTCGACGGCGCGCGTGCCGGCCTTAGTGGGCGATCGCATCATGCCCGCGATCAGGGTGGCGGTGCGTCGGGCACCCGCAGTGTCGATCGCGATTGCCCCTGGCCCGCGGGCGATCGCGCGATCGATCGCACCGGCGAGCCGCTCCGGCGACAGCTCGCTCTCGCGAACCAGTTCGACGATGCCGCGGGCGGCGAGGGCTTCCGCACGCAGGCTCTGCTCGGTTTCGCGCTCCGACGCGAAGGGCACGACGACCGCAGCCACGCGGGCGGCGAGAATATCGAGTATGGAATTATAGCCTGCTTGGCTGACCGAGACGCGGCACCGCCGCAACATTTGCGGAAACTCCTGGCGGTAGCGTTCGAGGATCACGCCCTCAGGCAGGCGGCTGGCCAGCACATGGAATTCCGTCTCCGACAAGTTAGGCCCGGCAAGCAGTCGCCAATTTAAGCCGGCGAGACAGCCCCCTCGCCGCGCCTCGATCGCTGTCGAAAGTAGGGCGCCGCCGACGGCCCCTCCGCCCGCTGATACCAGAACCTCGTCCGTGCCGGGCGTTCCCTCCGCCCCGTCCGGTTCGTCGGCATCGCCCACGTAACCGGTGTAGATCAGGCGATCTGCGATCTCCGGTGCAAGGGAGAAGCTCGCTTCCAGCGCAATGAAGGCGGGATCGCCGTGAACCAGCACGAAGTCGAAATCGGCGCGAACGCGATCGACGATCTCACGACGGCGTTTCGGGTCCTCGGGTGCGACCACAATATCCCGAAGTGAACAAAGCACGAGCGGCCGGGGGCGGCGCGACCGGACCGCATCGATCAGCGGGTCCAGCTCGAAGCGAAACGCTCGGCGGCCGAAGGGGAACGCCTCGATCAAGACGGCATCCGGCAGCGCGACCTCGAAGGCAGCCAGCAGCGCCGCTCGCCGTGTCTCTCGCAGCGCGTCGTCAATCGGCCGGCCCGCGACGTCGACAAGGTGTTTGAACCCGGCGTCGCGAGTTCTGATCGGGGGGAGCTGAACGACGCGTTCGGCAGACGGACAAGCCTGCATTGACAGAGGCTCTCCTCCCGAGACGAGGGTCACTCTGATACCCCCCCGAGCGAGCGCGTCGACAATTCTCAAAGCCCGTCGCAAATGCCCGATGCCGAGCAGGTGCTGAACGTAGAACAGGACGGAGCCGGTCATGGTATCGCACTATCCCTAGGAAAGAGTTAATCCGTCCGGCAGCAGGCCGGCAGCGGCTGTCGATAGGAGATTTCGGTGGCGACCAGACACAGGGCTCGATGCCATTGGCCCCATCACGAGGGAAGTGCCCGCTGAACCATGTCGATCATGATGGCCAGCCGACGGGCGGCAGTGGATAGATCATGCTCCGTCCGGGCGCGCTGCTGCGCGGCCCGGGCGAAAGCGGCACGTCTGCCCCGGTCGATAATCAAGCTGCGCACGGCAGCGGCAAATGCCGCCGCATCGCCGGGTCGGACAAGCATGCCGGTCATTTCCGGCATGACGATCTCACTGACGCCACCACCACCACCGGCTACGACTGGCAACCCACTCGCCTGCGCCTCGAGTAGAGCCATGCCAAACGCCTCGTTAAGGGCTGGCCACACAAACAGATCGGCCGACGCTAGCCGGTCTCGGATTGCCACGGAGGCGAGCGCTCCCGCCCAGATCACGCGCTCCTTGACCGCGTCCAGCGCGTCCTCGACGTCCTGCCTCGCCGGACCGTCGCCGACCACCTCCAACGACCAAGACAGATCAAGCAGGCGTGACATGGCGTCTCCAAGGATTCGATATGAGGCGAGTTTGTCGCCGTAGCGCATCATTGCAACTGCGATCAGGCGCGGCGGCCCGAGTTTCTCTCTTGCTTGCCGACCGAAGGAGGATGCATCGAGGAATGGCGTCACAGCGACCCACCGCCAGGGATCCCGCAGCAGCGGCAGGACACAATCTCGGTCGGCCGGATTCAGCCCGATCACTGCATCGGCCCGCCGGATCGCTCTCCTTGCAGCATCGCGGCCGGCCGCCCATTCTCCAAGCGCCTGTTTTGGCGCGTCGGAAGCCTCAGCGACTACATAGGGGATCCCGAGCGCGTCGGCAATCACCGGGCCAAGCCAATCCGGGGCCTTGTGATAAAGGTGATAGGTAAACCAAAGCTCAGGCGCGGTTTCCGGCGCCTTCAGACAGCGGCGGAGAAATCGTCTCGCGAGCCGCGCGCCGAGTGCAGCCAGTCGGATTTGCCGGGTCAGATCGCCATGTCCCTCATAGCTGCGAAAGCGCGAGGCGACACAGGCGTCGTGCCCAGCGATCCGCAAGGCCGCAAGAAACAGCTGCGCTACCCGCCGGTCTCCCGAGGGAATTGGATGATCCGGAGGCTTCAACGGCGCGTAGAAGGCGATGCGCATGCCATCCGGGCCCCCTCCTGGCCCACGCTAAGGACGCTCGCCGAGCGCAAGAGTAAGGGCAGGCTCGCCGTTCTCATTGCCCCCAGCCGGAGCGGAGTCCAGCCCAAAGCGCTCCGCCAGCACATCGATCCCCGGTCCCATAGAAAAGAGGCTGCGCACGCGCCATTCGCCGGCGGCGGCGAGCTGGGCCCGCGTTGCGGGATCGCGGATAAGGCTCGCCAAGGCGTCAGCGAGCGCGAACGGATTGCCAGGCGGTATCAGTAGCCCGGTTGCACCATCCTGGATAAGCTCCGGAATCGCCGATACGTTGGTCGAGATGCAGGCGAGCCGCTGGCTCTGCGCCTCGATCAGGACATTGGGAAGGCCATCCCGGTCGCCGTCCTTCGCGACCTTGGAGGCGAGCACGAAGAGATCCGCGCCCCGGTACGCGGCAAGCACCTCCGGCTGGGCCAAAGCGCCACGCCACTCGATGCGGTGCGATAGACCCATGCGCTCGGCCCGGTCCCTCAACGTCGCGCCGAGCGCGCCGCCGCCGATATGGACAAATCGCCATTCGAGTCCAGTGGGCAGAAGCGCTAGCGCTGCGAGAAGGTCATCGTAGCCCTTCTTCGCCACGGCCCGTCCGACAGAGAGCAGGAGAACGGGGTTACGGGGATCGCTGCCGTCATTCCCGTTCGCACGTGGCGGTGCTATCGGAAAATACTCGAGATCGAGGCCGTGATAGCACAGCGCAACCGAATCCTGGCAAGGCGCCAAGCTCGCGAGATGGTTGCGCCCGGCTTCGGTGCAGGTCACCACCCAACCAGCTTCGGCGAGCTTTACTCGCTTCTCCCATGCCGGGAGCGTCCAGATATCCTTGGCGTGCGCCGAAACGGTCCAGTCCAGGCCAGCTATCAACGCGGCATAACGGGCGACTGAGGCCGGTGTGTGGAGAAAATGTGCATGGAGACGATCGATGTCGGCAGGCAGTTCCGCCGCCAATACCAATGCTTGGCCAAAGCGGCGGACGCGGTTTGGAGTCGGGTCGCGGCGAAGATCGGCGAGCCATGCAGCCCGCGCCCGACCATATCCGGGGCGTCGGCGCGAACGCCGCCAGCCATGCCAAACTCGACGTGGCTCCTGATAGAGGTATTCCGGAAGGTAGAGCAGCCCGGCTCGGATCAAGCCGTGGACTGGATGGGTTGCGCGATCGGTCTGGTGGCGCAACGACACGATGAGGATGTCGAGCCCACGTTGCTCTAGGGCAAGAATCTCCTGGGCGATGAAGGTTTCGGAAAGGCGCGGGTAGCCCTTCAGGACGAAGGCGACGCGACTTGCGGCCCATGCTGACGCCGGCACACTAGGTTCCGAAGCGCGTCCGCGCCGCAAAGCAGCCCGCCCGCCCCTGGTCGAGCCAATTTCGGACCAGGCGGTTGACCACGGGCATGCCGTCGAGCAGCCCGGGGATCAGAACAGCCGAGGGCGGAGGTTGCCGGGGCAGTAGGCGAAGTGCAGCGGCCATCACTCGAGGGTCGCGGCCCTCTTGCTCAGACAGCATAGTCAAGAGGCCGAGTTCGGCGGCGCGCTCGGTCCTGATGAACTGCTCCAAGCGTGGCGCTGTCCGTGGCACGATCAATGCCCGCTTGTCGAAAGACAGGATCTCGCAAAACGTGTTGTAGCCGCCCATCGCGACGACCCCGGCGGCGCGCGCCATCAAGCTCTCCAGCCGAGCGTTGAAGGTGATCGCCCGAACGTTGGCGAGCTTGGTCGCACGGCTGGCGAACGCTGCTCGTTGTTCGGGCAGCATAAACGGACCGAACACAAGCAGGGCGGGGTACGGAATATCGCGGTCGCTCTCGTATGCCGAGAGGACCAGATCGATCAACGCCTCACCGTCCCCGCCGCCGCCCGGCGTGACTAGCAGGAATTCGCTGTCAATGATCCCGAGGATCTCCGGCGTGAGCTGCAGTTCGCCGGCGGTGCGAGCGAGATAGCCGGTATAGGTCATGCGCTCGCGCACACTCTTCGGAACAGAAAGGCCGGCGAGCGGATCACAGATTTGCGGCAGGCCGTACACCCAGATCTCGTCGTAATACTCGGCCAACGCCGGTACCGCCTGCTTGCGCTCCCATTCACTCTCGAGCGCCTCGGGATCGTCCATGACGTCGCGCAACCCAAGGACCAAGGCGGTCCCGCGCCTTTGCAACAGATCGAGGGTGTCGCGCACTTCACCGCGCAATCCCAGCGGTTCCTTGTCGACGATCAGCAGGTCGGGATCGAAGATGTCGGCGGTGTGCTGAATTATCGAGGAACGCATTGCCAGCGTCTCGTCGATATCAATGTGGAGATTGAGCGAGACATACTCGCCATTGCGCAGCTTGATGACACCGGGTACCCGCACAAAATCAACGCGGGAACGGAAATCAAAGCTGCCAATGATCGGCGATCCCGAGAGGATCAGAATCGATACTGCGGGATCTGCGTCGACCAGAGAGTGCGCGATCGCCCGACAACGGCGCAAATGGCCAAGTCCGAAGCTGTCGTGGCTGTAGATAAGCACCCTTTTATGGTGACGGCGAACGGCCACGCGGGGGTCTCTCATTTAACCATGCCAATCGACTATTGCACAAGCGGTCGCGGCGCGAAATGATCTTTTCATGAAGGCCATGATGATGAAGGGGACGGCGGTTCTCATTACCCCGGTCGAAGAAACTCTCCGGCCCTCGCGGGATGCGCTCAGAATCCTTCCGGGGCCGCAGAACCAAGTCACTTCATCGCCGGCCGCCAAGCCGCCAGAGACGGACGCCGGAGATCCAAACGCGCTTGAACCGACAATCTATCGCTTTATTCTTAAGCACAGCTTGGGACAGCAATTTCTACTCCTCGTTTTTACTCTGCTCTCTTTTCCTTTCCTTTATTTTTCGCTCGATTTGCCGAAAACCATAGTCAACCAGGCAATCGGCGGCAAACAGTTTCCCCAGGGTATTCTCGGCTTTAGCTTTGACCAGATAACCTATCTTTTAATGCTCTGCGCAGTTTTCTTACTCTTGGTGTTTGTTAACGGAGCCTTCAAATATTTCATAAATACGTTTAAGGGGCGACTCGGTGAACGGATGCTGAGGCGGTTCCGCTTTCAGCTATATCACCGATTGCTGCGCTTTCCGCTCACCCAATTTAGCAAGACCTCCTCGGCCCAGATCATACCGATGATTACATCGGAGTGCGAATCGCTGGGCGGTTTCATCGGCGATGCCTTTGTAACGCCGGCGTTCCAGGGAGGGACGCTACTGACGATCATCTTCTTCATGTTCATGCAGGACCCGGTATTGGGTGCAGCCGCGGTCGCGCTTTATCCGCTACAAGGCTATGTTATCCCGAAATTGCAGCGCAAGGTGAACCAGCTCGGAAAGCGTCGCGTCCGCACCATCCGGGAAGTCGCCGACCGCGTCCATGAGTCTGCAGCTGGTATTGTCGATATACACGCCAATGACTCAGTCAAGCTGCAGTTGACTACCTTCGCCAACCTCCTTGGTGTAATCTATGACATACGGTTCGAGATCTATAAACGTAAATTTTTTGTTAAATTTCTCAATAATTTTATTGCGCAACTCACGCCGTTCTTTTTTTATTCGATCGGCGGATATTTGGTAATCCGCGGGAATCTCTCATTTGGTGCCCTGGTTGCGGTCCTAGCAGCCTACAAAGATCTGGCGTCGCCGTGGAAAGAGCTACTCGATTTTTACCAGATCAAGGAGGATTCGCGGATCAAGTACGAGCAAATCGTAGAGCAATTCCAACCCGTAGGGCTGATCGACGCCAGGCTCCAGTTGGCGGAACCGGAGAAGCTCCTCCCGCTTACCGGCGGGCTTGCGGTCGTTAACCTGTCGCTTGCCGAGGATGACAGCAGCCGCATCCTCGACGGGGTCAGCTTCACGGCTTCGATCAAACAGCACATTGCCGTAGTCGGACAAGGCGGTAGCGGAAAGAACGAGCTCGCTCTGTTGCTCGCCCGACTGATCCAGCCCACGAGCGGACGGATCATGATCGGCGGGGTTGAAATTGCTACGCTCCCGGCGGCGGTGGTAGGGCGACGGATCGGATATGTTGACGCGACGCCGTACCTTTTTGTCGGTACCCTGCGCGATAATTTACTATTTGGTCTTCGCCACATCCCGGTCCGGCCAGCCAATTACGAGGGGTCGGGGAACAAACGCCGTGCCAGGCAACTCCACGAAGCTCGACAGTCCGGGAACATCGAGCTCGACCTCCATGCGGACTGGCTCGATTACGAAGGCGCGGGGGTCGCCGACCCCGACGCCTTGTCTCGGCGGGTCACACAGGTGCTGGCCCGTCTCGACCTCGAAGAGGCGGTCTATACCCTAGGGCTCCGTTGGCGCCTGGATCGGGAGGCTCATCCCGAAGCGGCCGTCCGGCTTCTTGAAGCCCGAAAGGCACTCGCCGCCCGGCTTATCGAGGACGGGATAACTAACCTCGTTGAGACCTATGACCCCGAGCGGTTCAACTTTAACGCGTCGGTGGCGGAGAACTTGCTCTTCGGAACCCCGATCGGACCCGTGTTTGATTTCGAAGCGCTCGCTGACAACACCTACGTATCCCAGGTTCTAACAAAGGTTGGGCTTATCGAAGATCTTGTAACCGCTGGAAAGCATGTGGCGGAAACCATGGTCGAACTGTTTGCCGACCTGCCGCCCGATCATGAATTCTTTGAGCAATTCAGCTTTATCAGCGCCAACGATCTTCCCGAATTCGGAGCCATACTCGGCCGTATCGGGAAGGCGGGAACCATGGCGCTTGCCAAGGAGGATCGCGTAAAGCTGCTCTCGCTGCCATTCAAGCTGATTCCTGCGCGGCACCGGCTCGACGTTGTCGATGAAGCGATGCAACAGCGGCTACTCGAGGCGCGCCGCGTATTTCGCGCGGACCTCCCGCCAAAAGCGCGGCAGCAGATCGAGTTCTTCGACCCGGAGCTTTATAACGCAGCTGCCTCGGTCCAAGACAATATCCTGTTCGGCAAGATAGCCTATGGAGAGTCGGACGCGCCGGTCCGGATTCCTACGATTGTTGCGGAGGTGATCGACGCGCTGTCGTTGCGCCAGACCGTCATCGATGTCGGGCTAGACTACAACGTTGGGACGGGCGGCTCGCGCTTGTCGTCGGCCCAACGGCAGAAAGCCGGAATCGCCCGCGCCGTGCTCAAGCGCCCTGACCTGCTGATCCTCAACGAGGCAACCTCTGCTCTAGACGGGCAAGAGCAGTCGAAGGTAAGCAAGGGGCTGAAGGACGAATTCGCCGATCGAGGTATAATTTGGGTGCTGCATCGGGCGAGCCTCGCACGAAATTTCGACCGCATCCTTGTGCTGAGCAACGGAAGGCTGGAAGAGCAGGGAAGTCTCTCCGAACTCGAAGGAAACGGATCGCTGATGTCGTTGCTGGTCGCGGCGGAATGAGAGACACATCCATGCCAGGAGGGAGGAAATGAGCCTGAAGCAAGAATTCGAGCTGCTTCGACGAGTGCCGATCTTCGCGGAGATCGAGCCCGCAAAGCTGAAGCTCTTGGCCTTCATGAGCGAGCGGGTCGGCTTCGACCCTGGAAAAAGGCTGATGCAGCAAGGGGACCCTGCCGACGCAGCCTATCTGATCATCGAAGGACACGCTGAGGTCATCGCCGAGACACCCGCTGGGCCGGTGATCCTAGCGACAGTCGGGGCCAACGAGATCGTCGGTGAAATGGGCATTCTGTGCAACGCGCCGCGAAATGCGACTGTCTGTGCCAAGGACCGTCTCATAGCCCTACGCATCTCGAAAGAACCGTTTATGCGCATGGTACGGGAATTCCCAAACATAGCGGTCTCGATCATGCAGGAACTGGCCCACCGGCTGGATTCTACAAACAACCAGCTTCGTACTGCGCGCGCAGAAGTAAATCGGTTGCGTGAAACGGCCGGTATCGCTGCTTGATCGCTCGTGAGCCGGCTCGATAGCTTTATACGGCGTCTCGAAGCCCAGCGCGCATGCCTCAACTGCGCAGCGCATCTGGTCCGCGACTTAGATGGCGAGGTGCTGGAGCTCGGCCTCGGCAATGGGCGAACCTATGATCACCTTCGCGAGCTTTTTCCAGAGCGCCAGATCTATGTTTGCGAGCGGCAAGTAGCAGCCCATCCGGATTGCATACCGCCGTCCGAACTTCTCCTGCTCGGCGACATGCGCGAGACCTTGCCGGCGGCCCGCAAGCACCTCGAGGGGCGCGTGGTGCTCGCTCATTTCGACCCCGCAACCGGAGACGTCAAGACAAGCCGGGCGCTCGCTGCCGAGCTCGCACCATTAATTCTGCCGCTGCTGCGTCGGAACGGAGTTCTCGTCAGCGAGCCTGCGATAGCTGCCGAAGAATTGATCCCCCTCGCCTTGCCGGACGGCATCGCTGCCGGACGGTACAATCTTTACCGGCGCGTCAGCTTCCGATCGCCACCATGACCGGGACATGATCGGACGCTTTGCTCCAACCCCGGCTGTCACGGTGAACGCGGGTTTCGTCGAGAGCGCCAACGAGCGACGGCGTCACCCAGACGTGATCGAGCCGACGGCCACGGTTCGACGCCGACCAGTCGCGGGCACGGTAGCTCCACCAAGTGTACAAGCGCTCCTCCGGCGGCACGAAGTGACGCACCGCGTCGACAAAGCCGCCCGCCCGCTGCAAGCGGCCAAGGCGCTCGACCTCGACCGGAGTGTGGCTGACCACCGTCAGAAGCTGCTTGTGTGACCAGACATCGGTCTCCAACGGCGCGATGTTGAGGTCGCCCACCGCGACCATCGGGCGGCCGTCCTGCCGTTCCGCTGCGAACCACGCCGTGACCTCGTCTAGAAACTGCAGCTTATGGGCGAATTTAGGGTTGGCATCCGGATCTGGTAAATCGCCTCCGGCTGGAACGTAAATGTTATGAAGTTCGATGCCACCGGGCAATTCGGCGACGGCATGGCGGCAATCGGCGCGTTTGCACCAGGCTCGGATCCCGGACGATTGGAACGGTGCCCGCGACAGGATC
>Ga0137378_10002185_pt1 | contig 16728 bp, 11 predicted proteins | sample SagtaG_21_FD_104813 | JGI IMG/M metagenome (GOLD analysis project Ga0137378, IMG submission 104813) | Vadose zone soil microbial communities from Sagehorn Ranch, Mendocino, California, USA - Sage2_L_60_16 metaG | ecosystem: Environmental > Terrestrial > Soil > Vadose zone | place: USA... | reverse complement strand
GTTATGTATGACCGAACGGTCAAGATAAATATTGGCATTAATTACAATATTACTTGCTACACATTTTGGCAAAAACCCAGCATTCTTGAGGTTTTGACGGTTTTTTCTAGGAAGTTAGGCTAAGAGGATTGCGATTTCGGAGGGACACAACGGGACCTCTCAGTTCTTGGGGAAACTCAAAGGCTCGTGAATTCATCCATTTTTGAAATAACCGTGCGCTGACTTGTAACACGCTCGCCAGCAATTGGTTGGGAGAGCGATCGCTCGAGTAAGTGCCATTCGCTGCTGAGTGAGCCTTGAGTTGATTGGGGTTCGCAAAGCTAGAAAGATTTCGCCCGGCGAGGGCTGCACAGGCCTGGCTGCATTGTAAAGAGTTAGCTGAGACATCATCCTAAGTCCTTCTGGCCAAGCGAGTTATCAAATTTCTCACTGTGAGAAATTTGATATGTACTTGCATCCGAGCAGGTTATAGAAACGGACCTTTCGGGATCGAGATTTCGGTTGCAAGGTGCTGAGCGCGAGGCCATTTAGAATGAAGGAAGAATGCAGAATGCGGAGTGGCAAAATCTGCGGTTAACCGAATTTTTTTCATTTTTTCCGCCAAATTGCCTACCGTGGGTTAGGCGCTGCGCGCGGCCTATGGTAGGATCGCGCCGGCATGGAAATTAAAGGCAAATTGCGGAGCCGGGATCCTGCAACGGAAACCGGACAGCCAAAACTCAGAAACTCAGGAATGGAACTCGTGGAACTGGCCCCTTCGACTAAAAGAGCAAAGTCGAGCGCGCGTGGCGCTTTATATCCCCGAATCGTGCGAAATGCACGAAACGATGAAAAGGCGAAGCCGGTTCGGAGCGACGGTCAATCAACCCACCTCAACTCACGCTAAGGTTAAGGCAAATTAAGGCAAATTAAGGTAACTAAAGCTTGGAGAAAGCTGAGGCTCTCCAACGAAGATTGCGGCATGGCGAATTACGAACTTTGATCCGGCCTCAACCCCAAACGTTAGCGTTGTGGGGAACCGATTCACGAAAGGGATGACAAATATGGCAGTCGGATCACGTCGGCGAGTCAGCGACGGGTGCCAGACGGTCGCGCTCCCCTTTCCTTCGCGAAGGATTCGGGGCTTCCGCAGCGCAGCACTATTGGGTTTGCTAAAATTGCGTTTGTCTGGCATGTGAGGCGGTCGCGATGAGAAAAAACGTAATTATTTTGGGTTTGCTGGCTTTGGGGCTTGCGGCCGGTTGTTTGGAAAAACCGGGCGGCAAGCCGGTTCTGCCGGCGGGTGCTTTGGTTCGCGCCCATTTCGCCGGGACCGATGCGCTGGCCAGCAGCACTAACGCCGCCAAAATTCAACAGGTCCTGGCGCTGCCCGCCACGGCTGAAGTGCGCGAGGAAGCCCTGCGCAAGCTGGCGAAAGCGCCTTTGCTATTGTGGCGCAAAGAAGTCCCTCCCGGCGCCGCCGACCAGGCCGCATCATTTATGCCGCTGCTGGCCGACTGGCTGGCCGCGGAATCTTACCTGGAGATTCGCGGTCCGGGCGATCGGGCGGAGTACGCCCTGGCCGTGCAACTCGACGATGAGCGCGCGAAACGTTGGAACGCTTCCCTGCGCGAAATCATCAGCGGTTGGAAGCTCGGCGCGCCCGAGCCGATTACCGTTGAGAATGCTCAAGGCTGGCAACTCAAAAAGCGCCAGTCGCCCAATCTCTTCCAGTACGTGCGGGCCGGTCGCTGGGTGATCGTCGGGCTGGGGCAGGATCGCTTGACCGCACTGCCGGCGCTGGTGAAACAAGCCGGCCCAAGCGGTCGGCCGGTCGCCGCGCTGGACAAATCGCTGCTGGAGATCGAAGCGGACTGGCCGCAGCTTGGCGGTTTGTTTCCCAAGTTTGCCGACTACCGGCTGCCGCCTTGCCAACTGACGCTCACCGGCGAGGGCGAAAACTTGCGCACCACTGCGCGGCTGCGGTACGGGGAGAATATTCCCTGGAAGTTCGAGCCTTGGAGAATTCCGACCAACATCATCTCGGAGCCGATCGTCAGTTTCACCGCCGGGCAGGGCATTGCGCCCCTGTTGAGCCAGGTCAAAGGCGTGCCCGAACTGGGAATGAAAGAGCTGCCGACCCAATTTTGCTCCTGGGGACTGGAGCAGATCCATTACTTGAGTTACGCCACCGTGCCGCTGGCCAACCCCAGCAACGTGGTCCGGCAAATCGCGCCGAAGCTGCCGCTGCTGGCGGAACGGCAGATGGGCAAGGCGATTGGGAATTTTCTCTACGTCAGCAACCGCGCGGAAATCATCTGGCGCGGCATGCCATTTATCGCGCCGTTCCTCAAGCCGCTCCGGGCCGGCGGCACGGATTACCTGTTCCTGGGCATGTATCCTCCGACTCCACTCACCAATTCGCCGCCGCCGGAATTGTTCGCGCAGGTCCTCGGGCGCAAAGACCTGGCTTACTACGATTGGGAGATCACACAGACGCGCCTGCACCACGCCCGGCAGACCTATCAGTTGTTGGATCTCATCCACCAGCGCCAGCTTCTCCCGGCTGATGCCCCGACCTACAAATGGCTGCAAGCTGTGGAGCCGCTGCTCGGCGAAACGGTCACCGAAGTTGCGGCCAGCTCGCCCAAAGAATTGGTTCTCCGCCGCAAATCGCACCTCGGCCTCACCGGTTTCGAACTAGCGACGTTGACCCGCTGGCTAGATTCCCCGGGGTTCCCGCTCTCCTTTGAGCCGCCGGCGCCTTTGGTGCTCCGAACCAACCTGCCCGCGCACAAGACTACCAATTCATCCTCCCTCCCCAAGCGGTAGGCTGATCCCGTGCTGCGACTGGGCGTCAACATCGATCACGTCGCCACTCTGCGCGAGGCGCGTTACCGCGATCGCGACCACGGGGAACCCGATCCCATCGCCGCCGCCTTGCTCTGCGAAGCCGCCGGCGCGCACGGCATCACGGCTCATCTGCGCGAAGATCGCCGCCATATCCAGGACCGCGACATTCGAAAATTGCGCGGCGCGATCAAAACCCCGCTCAATCTCGAAATGGCCAACGCGCCGGAGATCGTCACTATCGCATTGGAAATCAAGCCGGCCATCGTCTGCTTCGTCCCCGAACGCCGCCAGGAAGTGACGACCGAAGGCGGTCTCGACGTGGCCGGTCAAACGCGGGCTTTGGCCGAAACGCGCCGGCGCATGAACGGCGCTGGGATCGACGTGAGCCTGTTCATCGCGCCCGACCCCGCGCAGATTCAAGCGGCCGCCCAGGTGGGCGCGCAGTTCATCGAGCTGCACACCGGCGCGTTTGCCGAACAGTTCGCGCAGGAACGGGCGTGGGAGGTTGAGCTGGACCGGCTGATCGCCGGGGCGAACCAGGCGCGCGCGCTAGGATTGAAAGTAAACGCCGGCCACGGTCTGAACTATCAAAACCTCCAGCGGCTTTATCGTGTGCCTCATTTGGTGGAACTGAACATCGGGCACAGCATCATCAGCCGCGCGGTCGCGGTTGGCTTGCCCACCGCTGTCAAAGAGATGCTCGTTCTGATGGGAAAATATCCCGCCCCGGCTGAACCGTCGCGTTCCGGCGCCGCCGCGGGCGCCTGAGTCTTAACTCGGAACTCGGAACTCGGAACATGATATTGGGGACGGGCATCGACATCATCGAAGTGGCGCGCATCCAGGCGTCCTACGGAAGATTCGGCGAACGGCTTTTAAATCGGATTCTGCGCCCGGCCGAAATCGCTTACTGCCTTTCGCACAAGCGACCCGCGCCGTTTCTCGCCGCGCGCTTCGCGGCCAAAGAGGCGATCGCCAAGGCCTTCGGCACCGGCATCGGCCATCAACTCGGCTGGCAACAGATGGAGGTCGGCCGCAAGGAATCCGGCGAGCCATTTGTAATTCTGCACGACCGCGGCAAGGAACTGCTCGCCCAGCGCGGCGGCCGGATCGTTCACCTGAGCCTCAGTCACACCGAAACTTACGCCGCCGCGATGGCGATTCTGGAGAGTTGAGAAAAATTCGGTCGGCGCCCAGAGCGTGTTTTAAGAATCGCCCGGTCAGGGGACCGGGCCTACAATGGGGCCGGAATCGCTGTGTTTCCTGTAGGCCGCGTGCCCTCACGCGGCGCTTTCGTGGATTTTTACAACACGCTCTCAGGACCTGGAGCCAGTTTGCGTCCGAGCTCAACGCTCTATTGACACCGGTTCACGGTTGCGCAAGCCTGCCCATCAAATCCGAAAGCTTATGCGCTATTTTGTAATCCTGATTTGCATCCTGAATGGTCTGGTTCCCGGCTCGCGCGCTGCCGACTGGGTCTGTTGGCGTGGGCCGGACGGACTCGGAGTGAGCGCCGAAAAAAACCTTCCGGTCCAGTGGAGCAAAGAGAAAAACATCGCCTGGAAACTGGAAGTCCCGGGCCGAGGCGCCTCTTCGCCCATTGTCGTCGCCGACCGCGTTTATCTGACCACGCAAACGCCCGATACCGCCTTGCACGTGCTGGCCATCGATCGCGAGCGCGGCGAGCTTCTGTGGGACCGCGAGATCGGCCGCGGCAAACTTCACGCCAACAACCTCCACAACATGGCCACGCCGACGCCGGTTTCCGACGGCCAACGGGTTTGGGCGCTCTTCGGCACCGGCGACGTCGCGTGCCTGGACCGCGCGGGCAAAGTGCTTTGGCAACGCAATCTCGTGAAGGAATATGGCGAATACAAGACCAACCACGGCTACGGCACCTCGCCGATGCTCCTGGACGGAAGGCTCTTCATCGCCTGCATGCACCAAGGGCCGTCCTATCTGCTCGCCCTCGACGCGCAAACCGGCAAGAACCTTTGGAAGAAGGAACGCAGTCTTGAGCCAAAGGACGAGGCGCAGGATTCCTATTCGAGTCCGTTGTTCCTGCGAGTGGATGGCCGCGCGCAAGTTGTTCTCGCCGGGGCGGAAAGCGTCAATGCGTACGACCCAGCTACCGGCGAGCAGATTTGGATTTGCGGCGGTCTGAAGGTCCCGCATCCCTACGGCCGGACAATTTCAGGCCCAACGGCCGGCGACGGAGTCGTCGTCGCGGTCGCGTCCGGCTTTCAAAACCGCGGCTTCGCGATCGGTTTGAAGACAGGCGGCACCGGCGAGTCCCGGCTCTGGACCTGCAATAAATTCTCACCCGATTGCCCGACTCCCGTGGTTTACCAAGGCAATTTGTTCTTCATCCGCGACGATGGCATGGCCTCCTGCCTCGACCTCAAAACCGGCGAACCCCATTGGCAGGAACGGCTCTTCAGCGCGAACGTCAAGGTCTCACCCGTGGCCGGCGATGGTAAAATCTACTTCGTGAGCGGGCAGGGGAACTGCGCCGTCGTCAAAGCTGCGGCCAGGTTCGAAGTCCTGGCGACCAACGAATTGAACGAAGCCACGCTCTGCACTCCTGCGATCAGCCATGGACGATTATTCGTCCGCACGGAACGGCAATTGTATTGCGTGACGAATTGACGGCAAAGTTGATCCTAGGCCAGAATTCCTTGCACCACGTCTCCGTGCACGTCGGTCAGCCGATAGTAACGGCCCTGGAACTTGTAGGTTAGCTTCTCATGGTCGATGCCCAGCAGATGGAGGATGGTTGCCTGCAGGTCGTGAACGTGCACCGGGTCGCGCACGACGTTGTACCCGTATTCGTCGGTCGCCCCGTAGCAGGCGCCGGGCTTCACGCCGCCGCCGGCCAGCCAGGCGGTGAAACAGCGCGGATGATGATCGCGGCCGTAGTCAGTCGCGGTGAGTTTGCCTTGCGAGTAGTTCGTGCGGCCGAACTCGCCGCCCCACACGACCAGCGTGTCATCGAGCAAACCGCGTTGCTTCAGATCGGTAATCAGCGCGTAGCCGGCTTGATCCACGTCCTTGCACTGGCGGCGGATGCCGTTGGGCAGTCCGCCGTGATGGTCCCAGCCGGGATGGTAGAGTTGGATGAAGCGCACGTTGCGCTCGGCCAGGCGGCGGGCGAGCAGGCAATTGGCGGCGAAGGTTCCGGGATTCTTCGCCTCCGCGCCGTAGAGTTCAAAGACCTGCTCCGGTTCTTGCGAGATATCCATGACTTCCGGCACGGAGGTTTGCATGCGGTAGGCCATCTCGTATTGCGCGACGCGCGAGTTGATTTCCGGATCGCCCAGGTCCTCGAACTGCAGCGCCTGCAGTTCGGCCAGGCGGTCCAGCATCTTCCGCCGGCTTTCGCGCGAGATGCCGTCGGGGTTCGCGAGGTAAAGCACCGGGTCCTTTCCCGCGCGGAACTGAACGCCTTGGTGAATGCTCGGCAGAAACCCGTTGCCCCAAAGCCGCGCATAGAGCGGCTGGTCGATCCGGTCCTTCGAGATGAGGACGACGAACGCGGGGAGGTTTTCGTTCGCGCTGCCCAAACCATAACTGAGCCACGCGCCCATGGAAGGACGGCCGGCCAGTTGCGCGCCGGTTTGGAAAAACGTAATGGCAGGATCGTGGTTGATAGCTTCGGTGTGGAGAGATTTTACGAAGCAAAGCTCGTCCACCATTTTCGCCGTCCACGGCAGCAACTCACTCACCCAGGCGCCGCTCCGGCCCTGCTGCGCGAACGGGAAGATCGAACCGGCGAGGGGCAGCGTGGCTTGGTAGCCGGTCATGCCGGTGAGCCGCTGGCCCATGCGAACACTGGCGGGCAGGTCCTGGCCGTTCATCCGGTTGAGCAACGGCTTGTAATCGAACAAGTCCACTTGGGACGGCCCTCCGCTCATGAAAAGATAGATGATCCGTTTGGCCTTGGGCGCGAAGTGCGGCGCGTCGAGAGTTCCGCGGAACGGACTCGCTGTCCGCGCCGGCGCCGCGAACGCCTCGGACTTGAGCAGGCCGGACAGGGCGGCACCGCCGATGCCGAGGGCGAATCGGCCGAAAAAATCGCGGCGGTTCATTGCGAAGTTAATGTGCGTGCAGTTCATAAATTGCGCCCATCACCGTCTCATTACCGCTTCATCATGATTCAGAATCGCTTCCGCCAGCACCGTGCCGGCAGCAAGGTCCGCCAAACCTAAAACGGGATCATTGACGGCCTCTCCCACCGTAAGCAGTTTGGCCGCCGCCTGCTGCTGAGCGGCAAAAAGCTCGCGCTGCTCGTTGAATAGCTGCTTGAGCACGGCGAGTTCCTTTCCGCTCGGGCGCCGCGCGGTGACCAGCCGAAAGATCCAGGCCACGCGGTCGTCCAAGCTCGCGCCGCCCTCTTCGAGCATGCGCTGGCTCATCAGGCGAGCCGCCTCCACGATTTGCGTGTCGTTGAGCAGCACCAGCGCCTGCAGCGGCGTGCTGGTGTTCTGCCGCCGCGCGACGCAGACGTTCCGCTCCGCGGCGTCCAACGTGACCATCGCCGGATGGGGCACCGTGCGCTTCCAAAAGGTGTAAAGACTGCGGCGGTGCAGATCATCGCCTTTGCCCTGCTCGTAATGCGGCTTGCCCATCGCAATCTCCTCCCACAAGCCTTCTGGCTGGTACGGCTTGACGCCCGGTCCGCCGATTTTTTCCACCAGCAACCCGCTCACTGCCAGCGCCTGGTCCCGCAGCATCTCGGCGGTCAGACGGCGCGCCGGACCGCGCGCGAGAAGCTGGTTGCCGGGGTCGCGGGCGAGCAGTTCCGGGCTGGCGAATGAGGACTGCCGATAAGTCGCCGAGGTTGCGATGAGCTTGAGCAGCCGTTTCAAGTGCCACCCCGTATCGACAAACTCGCGAGCGAGCCAGTCCAGCAACTCCGGGTGCGTGGGGACCGACCCCTGGCTGCCAAGGTTATCGCTGGTTTCGACGATCCCCTTGCCAATCATCATTTGCCACGCGCGATTGACGGTGACGCGCCCGGTGAGCGGATGATCGGGCGCGAGCAGCCAGCGCGCGAGACCAAGCCGGTTGCGAGGCTGGCCCGCGGGAAACGGCGGCAAGGCGGCGGGCGTATTGGCCGAAACCGCTTCTCCCGGCGCATCGTAAGCGCCGCGTCTAAGAATGTGCGCCGGGCGCGGCTTTGCCATCTCCTGCATGACCATCGCTTCGGGAATGGGGTTGATCAGCCGGTTTTGCTCCTGCCGCAAAGTATGAAGTTCCGCGACGAACTTCAGCCCGGGCGGATATAAATTGGCGGCATAGTAGTCCAGTAATCCTTCCCGCTGCGCGGCGGTGAGTTTTTCGGGAGCGGCTTCCCACGCATCGCGCAGATCGCGTTGGCCGGCGACGTGGGCCACTTCAAAAGGAGCCAGCTCGCGGTTGAACAACCGAAAGTCATCTACGCGTCCGCCTTTGAACCCACTATCGCGGAAACGGTAACCGATCGCCAGGTCCGGCTCACCGCCGCCGTAAGTGATGTCCTTGACCAGGCCGTCGCGAACCACCTCCAGCGCGGCGGCCCTGCCGTTGAGGTACACGTGAACGCCCCCGGCGCGGCTGGCGCCGTCGTAAGTCACAGTCACCTGCACCCATTCATTGGTCGGCAAAGGATCCCGGCTCACGACCTTGAGTGAATTTCCCGGCCACATGTGGTGCAGCCCGAAGGCGACGTGGCCCGCTTCCAGCAGCAGCTCGTAGCCGCGGCTGCCGGCATCGATCGGCGCCCGGCTGTGGTGGAGCACGACGTAACGGGGCGCGTGTGACGGTGTCTGGAGCCAGAGGACGAGCGAGAAGGGATCGACGCGCGTGAAGTGGCCCAGGCCCGGGAAGGTGAATCCGTCCTCGCCATTGAACTCCACGCATTGCCCCGACTTGCCCGGCACGAGCTTCGGTCCCTCTTGCGCGTGGGCTGGCTTGGCCGGATCGGCCAGATTGTCAACCTTGTTGGAAACCATGGCCTCAAACGTGAATTCGCCCACCAGACCGGGGACCGTCGGGGCGGCGGGTTTGGCCCGCAGCCATTCCTCGAACGCGCCCCGCGCCTGCTCCCGCAACGCCGGGAGCCGCCGCTCCGCTTCCGTTATCTTGCGCCGCAGTTCGGCCAGCTTCGCGTCGGTGGCTTCGTCAGAGAGCAGCAGCGTTGGGACGGCGATGGGATCGGTGAAATAGGAGGTCTGGCCCGACTCGTCGATATTTTGGAAAAAGGCGAACATCGAGTAGAAGTCGCGCTGGGTGATCGGGTCGAACTTGTGATCGTGACAACGAGAGCATTCCAGGGTCAGGCCGAGCAAGGCGGTTCCGAAAGTGTCCACCCGGTCCACCACGTAGGCGACCCGAAATTCCTCGTCCACGATGCCGCCTTCCTCGTTCTGCATGTGGTGCCGGTTGAAGGCCGTCGCCAGCCGCTGCTCTTTGGTCGCCTGGGGCAGGAGATCGCCGGCCAATTGCCAGGTGACGAATTGATCGAAGGGCAGATTCTGATTGAAGGCCTTGATCACCCAATCGCGCCAGGGCCACATGGGCCGGTAGCGATCCGCCTGGTAACCGTGTGTGTCCGCGTACCGGGCCAGGTCCAGCCACTCGACCGCCATCCGCTCGCCGAAACGGGGCGACTCAAGCAGACGATCCACGAGTTTTTCGTACGCGTTCGCGGACCGGTCGTTCACGAACGCGTCCACCTCGGCGGGCGTTGGCGGCAGGCCGGTCAAGTCCAGGGTGACCCGGCGAATCAGGGTCTCGCGGCGCGCTTCGGCGGCGGGCTTGAGTCCCTCCTTTTCCAGTCGGGCGAGGATGAAATAATCAATGCCGTTGCGCGCCCAACTACTCAATTTTGTTTTCAGAAGTTTCGACCGTGCCGGCGGCAGGAAAGCCCAGTGTACTCCCCATTTTGCGCCTTCCTCGACCCAGCGCCGCAGCAGGCCGATTTGAGTCGCAGTCAGCTTGCGATTTGATTTGGGTGGCGGCATCACCTCCTCCGGGTCGCTGCTCGTAACTCGCCTGACCAGCTCGCTCTCGGCACTCTTGCCCTGGACAATCACGGTTTTGCCATCTTTCACCCGAAAGGCGCCTTCTTTGGTGTCGAAGCGAAGCTTTGCTTTGCGGGCTTTCTCATCCGGACCGTGGCATTGGTAGCAGTTGTCGGAAAGGATCGGCAACACGTCCCGGCTGAAATCAACCTGGCCCGAGGGAACAGCGCCCCGGCCCGCTGCCAGGCCCAACAGCATAACCAGCACCGGCCACGGGCAGCGACGGATGCGAGCGAAAACCAGATTGCGGAGATTCTTCCCGGATTGAACTCGCATCGTCGGCAAGCAAACTGCCGACGGAGCCTCGCCGATACTCCCACTCATGGGACCAGGCTGAGCGCCGTCCGATCCAGCCTCGCGTTCGCAGTCGAGTTGTGCGGTCGGGGTAACGCGACGTTTTCGACCCGGTTCCACGGCAGCGGCACGATAAGGCCTGCGCAGCGCAATCATATGCTCACTCTAAAGACGCTGGCGGCAGCCGGCTTATTTTGCAAGCATTCCTGGTGGCTTAGGTTCTTCGTGGTCAGGCAGAAGCGGAGAGGGTTGAAGCCCAGCCCTATTCGGCAGAAACGGGTTGCCGCGAGGGCCAACGCGCGCTACGCTTCCGCTGGTTGACGCGCTTTATGCTTGGACCAACGGAGAGAAAGGACAAGCAGACATGAATACGAAACTGACCCTGATTTACTGGAAAACCAAAAAATTTTGGCTCGGCAAATTGCTGGAACACCCGGAAATCATGACGCAAGGTCGTACGCTCCATGAACTGGAAGAAAATATCAAAGATGCCTACCAGATCATGGTGCTAGAGGACGTGCCGCAGAACTACCAGGTCAAACAAGTCCTGGTGTGAAACGAAAGGAACTGATTCGCCAACTGACCGAAGCCGGCTGCGAATTCGTGAGGCATGGCGGCAGACACGATGTTTACCGCAATCCGGCCAATGGCAGGAAGCAGCCGGTGCCACGCCATTCCGAGGTGAATGAGCACCTGGCCCGGCATATCAAGAAACACCTCGGTCTGCCAACCTGACGGCGCCTCGCCTTTGGCTCTTCCCCATCACGATATTGACCGTCCGGAATAGCGAGCCTCGATGGCGTTCACCTTGGCCAGGCGGCGCAGGTGCCGCTCTTCTTTTGTGAATTGCGCGTTCACGAAGGCCCGGACCAGTTCGTGCGCCAGTTCCGGTCCGATGACGCGCGCGCCCAACACGAGCACGTTCATGTCGTCGTGCTCCACGCCCTGGTGCGCGGAGTAAGTGTCGTGGCAAAGCCCGGCGCGAATGCCGGGGATTTTGTTCGCGGCCGCCGAGGCCCCGACCCCGCTGCCGCAGATCACGATACCGCGTTCAGCTTTGCCCTCGCGAAGGGCATTGCCCACCGCCTCCGCATAATCCGGGTAATCCACTGGATCCAGGTTGTGCGTGCCCAAGTCAATCACCTCGTGGCCTGCTTTTTGGAGGAAGGCCCGAACATTTTCCTTCAACTCGAACCCGGCATGGTCCGCACCTATCGCGATGCGCATGGCATTTTTTCCCTTTCCTACCGCTTTGGTTTTCCGGTCGATCTCTCTAGCGGGGGCGTTACTGCCCGGACCAGCGACTGCAGGCCCGCGGCGGGGCCTTGCTTGTTGTGGAACACGGAAGTCCCCGCCACCAGCACTCGCGCTCCCGCTGCCACGACCTGGGGAGCCGTCTCGGGATCAATCCCGCCATCGACCTCCAGGTCGCATTGCGGATTTCTTTGGTCGATCATCTGCCGGACCTGCCGAATTTTCGCGAGCGCATAACCGATGAAATGTTGCCCGCCGAAGCCGGGGTTGACCGTCATGACCAAAATCAAGTCGAAAAGCTCGATCAGCTCTTCCAGGAGCGATACCGGGGTGGAGGGATTGATGGCCACACCCGCCCGTTTGCCCAGGCTCTTGATCAGCTGAATCGTCCGGTCCAGGTGCGGCGAGACTTCCTGGTGCACGATGATCGTGTCCGCTCCGGCCTCGGCAAACGCTTCGACGTAGCGTTCGGGCTGGACAATCATCAGGTGCGTTTCCAGGGGCAGGCGGGTAACCGGACGCAACGCTCGCACCACGGGAAGGCCGAAGCTGATGTTGGGCACAAAGCACCCATCCATGACATCAAGATGGAGACGGTCCGCTCCGGCTGACTCGACCGCCTTGGCCTCTTCGCCGAGCCGCAGGAAATCCGCGGCCAATATTGAGGGGGCGATTTTCACCATAATCAGCCTGGGCCGGAATCAAACCAGGCCACGCCACTTCCAGTTCCGAATCTCGGGCATGTCTTCCCCGTGTTCGGCGATATATGCCTTGTGCTCGACAAGTTTGTCGCGCACGGCTTGCCTGGGATAGGCGGCGCGCGGCCCCAGTTCTGGCAGCCGATCCAGCGCGTCGTCGAACAAGTGAAACCGGTCCAGGTCGTTCAGCACCACCATGTCGAACGGGGTCGTCGTGGTGCCTTCTTCCTTGTAGCCGCGCACGTGCAGGTTCTTGTGGTTTGTCCGCCGATAGGTCAGCCGGTGGATGAGCCACGGATAGCCGTGGAAGGCGAAGATGATCGGTTTGTCGGTCGTGAAAAGCGCGTCGAATTCCTTGTCGTTCAACCCATGCGGATGTTCGCTCTGCGGCTGGAGTTTCATCAGATCCATGACGTTGATGACCCTTATCTTGAGCGCGGGCAAATGGCGCCGGAGCAGCTCGACCGCGGCCAGCGTTTCCAGGGTCGGCACGTCGCCGCAGCAGGCCATCACCACGTCGGGGCTGCCACCTTTGTCGTTGCTCGCCCATTCCCAGATGCCGATGCCCGCCGCGCAGTGCTTGATGGCGGCGTCCATGTCGAGCCATTGCGGGGAGGGTTGTTTGCCGACCACCACGACGTTCACGTAATTGCGGCTGCGCAGGCAATGATCGGTCACCGATAGCAGCGTGTTCGCGTCGGGCGGAAGATAGACGCGAATTACCTCGGCCTTCTTGTTCACGACGTGGTCGATGAAGCCGGGATCCTGGTGGCTGAATCCGTTGTGGTCTTGTCGCCAAACATGGGAGGTGAGCAGGTAGTTGAGCGACGCGACGGGGCGCCGCCAGGGAATCTGCCGCGTGACCTTCAGCCACTTTGCGTGCTGGTTGAACATCGAGTCCACGATATGGATGAAGGCCTCGTAGCAGGAGAAGAACCCGTGCCGGCCGGTGAGCAAATAACCTTCCAGCCAGCCTTGGCACAGGTGCTCGCTCAACACCTCCATCACTCGGCCGTCGGGCGCCACGTGGTCGTCGGTCTTCATGACTTCCGCCACGGAACAGCGATTCGTGATGTCGAAAACGGCGTTCCAGCGGTTGGACGAGGTTTCGTCCGGGCTGAACACGCGGAAGTTTTGCGGGTTGCGCTTCAGCACGTCGCGAATAAATTCCCCTTGAACGCGTGTTGCTTCGGCCTCGGCCGCGCCGGGCTTGGTGACATTGACCGCGTAGTCGCGGAAATCTGGCAGACGCAAATCCCGCAAGAGCATCCCGCCGTTGGCATGCGGGTTGGCGCCCATCCGGCGCGCCCCTTTCGGCGCAAGGGTCGCCAATTCCGGGCGCAGCTTGCCGGTAGTGTCGAAGAGGTCCTCCGGCCGGTAGCTCTTCATCCATCGCTCAAGGATTCTGATGTGTTCGGCCTTGTCCATGTCGCTCATCGGCACCTGATGGGAGCGGAAACTGCCCTCGACCCGCTTGCCATCCACGACTTTCGGCCCCGTCCATCCCTTGGGCGTGCGCAGCACAATCATCGGCCAGCATGGACGCGTGGTGAAACCTCGAGTGCGCGCTTCGTATTGGATGGTCTGGATATCGGCGATGACCGCATCGAGCGTTGCCGCCATGAGTTGGTGCATCTCGGCCGGTTCAGCTCCTTCGACGAAACACGGCCGATAGCCGTAGCCGCGGAGCAGCGCCTCCAGCTCCTCCTTGGGGATGCGGGCCAGCACCGTCGGGCCGGCGATCTTGTAGCCATTGAGGTGCAGGATGGGCAGGACCGCGCCGTCGCGCACGGGATTGAGGAACTTGTTCGCATGCCAGCTCGTCGCCAGCGGCCCGGTCTCGGCCTCCCCGTCGCCGACGACGCAGGCGGCGATCAAGTCCGGATTGTCGAATACCGCGCCGTACGCGTGCGCGAGCGCATAGCCCAGCTCGCCACCTTCATGGATCGATCCCGGCGTTTCCGGCGCGACGTGACTCGGGATGCCGCCCGGGAAGGAGAATTGTTTGAACAGCTTCTGCATGCCTTCCTCGTCCTGCGAGATGTTGGGGTAAAGTTCGCTGTAGCTCCCTTCCAGGTAGGTATTGGCCACCAGCCCGGGACCGCCGTGACCCGGCCCGGTGATGTAGATGACGTTCAGGTTCTGTTCGTTGATGACGCGGTTGAGGTGGACGTAGAGGAAGTTCAAGCCGGGCGTCGTGCCCCAATGGCCCAGCAGCCGCGGCTTGATGTGTTCGCGCTTCAGCGGCTTCTTTAGCAGTGGGTTGTCGTAGAGATAAATTTGGCCGACGGAGAGATAGTTCGCCGCGCGCCAATAGGCGTCCAGCTTCTGAAGCAGGTCTGGACTTAGGGGGCTTTTCCCTTCGCCGCGCGCAACGCGCCGCTGCTCGCTCCCTCCCGCAGTGGTTTGAGCGGGACTCCTGCGAGCCGCGCCGCGGCGGACAGTGAGGGCGGTCAGCCTCCGGGGGATGCGGCCTAGCGGTTCCGTGGCGGCTTTCTTCATCGTCTGTTTCCTTTCTTTCTCAGATTCTGTCGGCGGTTTGGCGGACTTCAACTCAATTTCGGGCGACCACCTGATCCGCCGGCGTGAGGAGCGACTCCACCGACCGTGCGATCAGCAGCTCTTCATCTGTGCGGATGACCCGCACGGTCGCTTTGCTCGCGGCCTTGCTGACGATCGGGGCATTGGCTTCGTTCCGGCCGGCGTCGAGCTCGATGCCGAGATGATCCAGGCCGTCGCAGATGCGGGCACGAATCTCCCCGCCATTCTCGCCGATACCACCGGCGAAGACCAGCGAGTCCAATCCCCCAAGCACCGCGCTCAGGGCGCCGATCCACTTCTTGGCCTGGTAGCAAAAAAGCGCCAGCGCCTCCTCGGCGCGCGCGTCTTCTTTCTCGCGTTTGCAGAGGTCGCGCACGTCCGGACTGGTCTCGGAGATGCCAAGCAGGCCGGACTGGGCGTTCACCATCTCGTGAAATTGTTCCGCGCTCATCCCCTCCGTCCGCGAGAAATAGGCGACCAGGCCGGGATCCAAGTCGCCCGAGCGCGTGCTCATGACCAAACCCGCCGCCGGCGTGAACGCCATCGTCGTATCGAGGCACTGGCCGTCGCGCACCGCCGCCATGCTCGCTCCGTTCCCCAGATGGGCGAGAATGATGCGTCCCCCGGCCGCTTCCGGGCCGGCCACTCGCCCCAGTTCTTGCATCAGGAAGGCGTAAGAAAGCCCGTGAAAGCCGTAACGCTGAACTCCCTTCGCCGCGTAGCGACGAGGGATCGGCAACAGCTTTGCCACGCGGGGCAAATTACGATGGAAGGCTGTGTCAAAGCAGGCGATTTGCGGCGCGTTCGGGTGCCGAGCGGCGAATTCCTCAATCAGCGCGATCTCGGCCGGCAGGTGTTCCGGGTCAAATGGACTGATGCGTCTCAATTCCTTCAACATCGCGGCGTCCACGCGTTGCGGAGCGTAATAATTAGGGCCTCCATGCACCACGCGATGTCCGATTGCCCGCACCGCCGCAAGGCTGGTCTTGGTCTTTAGCAAGTCCAGCAACGTTGGCACGCAGACGACATGATTGGCAGCGCAAAAACTGCGAGTTTCCTCCTCGCTCGACGCGACATCGCGGACGGTCACGCTGCCCTCCGACAACCCAATGCGCTCAAACCTGCCGGCGAACACGCGGGACAGCGGCGCCGCGCATCGAAAGAGCGCAAACTTAAGACTCGATGAGCCGGCGTTAACCGTCAAAATGTGACTGTCCGACTCTCGTCCTGTAGCCATCAAGTTCGCCTCTCCGATTCGTCTTAACGCAGTTCGCGGGCCGAACTGCCGCCTTCGGTGGACGGGCCGAGATCCATTCCAATTCCAGGCCACAGCCGGCCCGAACTCATTCCGGGTATGGGCCGCCCATTTCCGCCGCTGTTCGTCCGCGCAATCTATGGAAATGTGGCCGAAGGTTCAAGCCGTTTGGCGGTCTATCGGCTCGAAACTAAAGCGGCGTGGATTCGTTTAAATCCACGCCGTGGGGTTCCTCCCGCGCCCAAAATGCTCCCCGGCCTACGCGTCGTAGTAGAGGAACAGCTCGTAGGGATGGGGTCGCAGCCGCAGCGCGTCGTGCTCCTTGCGCTTGTGGCTGACCCACATCTCCAAAAAGTCCCGCGTGAACACGTCCCCCTTCAACAAAAACTGGTGGTCGGCCTCCAGGTAATCCAGCGCCTCCGCCAGGCTCCCCGGCACCTGCGGCACTTTCGCCAGTTCCTTGGCCGTCAACTCATACATGTTCTTGTCGATCGGCTCGCCCGGATCCATCTTGTTGAGCACCCCGTCCAGCCCCGCCAGCAACAACGCCGTGAAACACAGATACGGGTTGGCCGACGGATCGGGCGGCCGATACTCGATCCGCTTGGCCTTCGGACTCTCGCTGAAGGTCGGAATCCGTATCGCCGCGCTCCGGTTGCGCGCGCTATACGCCAGGTTCACCGGCGCCTCGAACCCCGGCACCAGCCGCTTGTAACTGTTGGTCGTCGGACTGCACAGCGCGCACAACGCCTTGGCGTGCTTCAAGATCCCCCCAATGTAATGCAGCGCC
>Ga0137378_10002184_pt1 | contig 16731 bp, 10 predicted proteins | sample SagtaG_21_FD_104813 | JGI IMG/M metagenome (GOLD analysis project Ga0137378, IMG submission 104813) | Vadose zone soil microbial communities from Sagehorn Ranch, Mendocino, California, USA - Sage2_L_60_16 metaG | ecosystem: Environmental > Terrestrial > Soil > Vadose zone | place: USA... | reverse complement strand
AACTGCTCGGGGGACTTTGTTGGCCAGCTTGCTGTGACGTTGAAGGATGGATCGTGCTACAACGCTCCCTTCGGTGGATTTTACAACCCCGCCCCGCGGGTCAACGTCATTGGTCCGGGCGGGTGGAACGACGACCTCTCGCTCTACAAGCACTTCAAGATCAAAGAGCGGTTGGATGTGCGTTTTGCCGCCGACTTCTTCAATGCGTTCAACCACCCGAATGACAACCCACCGAGCACGACCAGCGGGTTGCAAGACTTGAGCTTGCAGAATACCTCCCTAAACGACCCGCGGGTTATCCAGCTCTCGTTGCGCGTGGAATTCTAACGCTGGCCCTGTTCCTCGACGGAGGTCGTGCACGCTACACGACCTCCGTCACAACCTTGCACCTCCCACCTCTCCGCGCTAATATCCAATCTGCAGCGCAATGTGTAGCTGAGGAGCATGACGCAAGAGTGTTGACGCGTTTCCTTGTGACCCTGATCTGGCGAGGAGAGAAGCTCGCTCCGCATCGAGTTCAGCATCCGCGAGACTGTCCCTCCCTGTATCGAGAAAGGGGACTCCAGACCGCGAGGCAATTGAAATTCTTCCGGATCGTGGCAGGCATGGTCTTGCTCGTCTGCCTCCTCGGAGAGCCGCCGGCCTCGGTCGCCGGCCAGACGGGCGCGGAGCCGTTTAACGCCCAGCTTACAGAAGGCGCCAAGCTGCTGGGCGAGGGACGTCTTCTCGAATCGATAAAGGTTCTCAATAGCGCCAAGCAGAGCGCCCCGCAGGATGCACGCCCTTATTTCTATTGCGGCATGGCTTTGGCTCAGGCTGGGCGCATGCGCGACGCCGCCTCCGAGCTTGGGGAAGCGGTTCGCCTGGCGCCTGAGCAGCTTGATTACCGGGTTTTTCAGGCCCACGTGCTCGAGCAGCTCAAGCAGACATCGGCGGCCCAGAACGCTCTGGCCGTGTTTCAGAAAGAACAGATGGTTGAGCGCCTCGACCCGGCGTGGCTGCGATTGCTGGCCGACGTTTATTACCGCATGCAGATGATGGACCAGGCCCTGAAGATTCTCGACCTCTGGGCCAAGCATGACCCGGCCGACCCTCGCGTCGATCTGTATCGCGGCCAGGCGTACGTGGTCAAAGGGCAGCCGGACATGGCCCTGGCCGCCTTTCAGCGGAGCCTGAAAAAATCGACCGAGAACCCGCAGGCCTATTTCGAGATGGGCACGATCCTCTACGAAAAGAACAAGCTTTTGCCTGCCAAGAACGCACTCCTGAGCGCGGTTCGCGAGGGCGCGAATAATCCCGAGTACCTTTCGAAGCTCGCCTCTGTCTATTTGGCGATGGGAGATGCGGACGCGGCGATCGAGTCGTTGAAAAGGGTGGAAGCGACCAGCCCCAATGTGCCGGTGATTTATTATATCCTGGGGCGCGCATACCGCAGCAAAGGCGACCCCGCTCGCGCCGCCGGATACATGGAGAAGTTTCAGCAGGCAACTTCGGCCGAGCGCGACCGCCAAGCACGTAACTTGGAGGCTGAGCGGCCGATCGCCCAGGCTCAAAGGCAATTGGACGATGGGAATCCCGAGGCAGCTCGGGCCCTCTTTGAGAAGGCGCTGCAGGTTGATCCCAATCGCTGGGAGCCGAACGCCTACCTGGCCGAGATGAATCTCAACTCTGGAAATCTGCGAGACGCCTACCCCTATTTGCGGAAGTTGGAACAACTCGACCCTGATTCCGCTATTGGGAACTTTTTGATGGCGCGATACTGGTTCAAGCAGAAGGGCTATGATCAGGCGCGGCTCTACGCCGAGAAGGTGAAGCTAAGCCGGCCGGATAATTCCGAACTCCGTGCTTTGCTGGGTGAAATCTACGGGAAACTCGGCGAAATGCAGAAGGCGCGCCAGGAGTACGAGGAGGCCATACACCTGGCTCCGGAGCGCGCGGATTTGCGCGAGCGCCTTCGCAAGGTCACGGGCGAAGGAATTCGTCCGATTGAAAACCCGCAACCATGATGGCGTTGCTTTCCCATTGTACAAAGTTACATCGTGACGCAACGGCTCGACGCAGCCTCCCGCGTCAGCGCGCCGCGAACTGCGCCCGCTTCATGCGCAAGGCGCTGGCTCGCGCTTTTGTCGCCCTCTGGGGACTAACCCTGTCGACGCAAGGGTGGTCGAAGCCTCCGAACGTTGCCCTGATCACTATCGACACGGTTCGGGCCGATCACGTAGGGTGCTACGGCTACCGGCAAGCGCGTACACCCAGCCTCGATGCGCTGGCTCGAGAGGGAGTTTTGTTTCGAACCACCGTGGCCTCAGTTCCACTGACTCTTCCTTCACACTGTTCGATTCTGACTGGAACCTATCCCACGCTTCATGGGGTCCGCGACAACCTGGGCTACAGGCTCGGAGACTCTCCCCCGACCCTGGCCGTTCTCTTGAAAGGGAGCGGCTATCTCACGGCCGCCTTTGTAGGCGCGGACGTCCTCAACCCCCAGCGCGGGCTGAGCCGGGGCTTCGACACCTATTCGGCTCCGTTCCAGCGAAAAATGGGGCGGGACAATCCAATCGCTTTCAATCTTCAGGACCTCCAGCGCCCAGCGGAGGAGGTGGTCAGCGACGCGCTCGGCTGGATGTCCACCCAGCCGCCTTCGTCCAAGCCCTTTTTCATCTGGATCCATCTCTACGATCCTCACACGCCTTACGAACCGCCGGCGCGGTTTCGAGCTCTGCTCCGCGACCCCTACGACGGCGAAATTGCTTACGCCGATGAGTCCCTGGGGAAGTTTTTCGCCTACCTGAAGGAACACGCTCTTTACGATTCAACCTTGATCATCGCCACATCGGATCACGGCGAGAGTTTTGGGGAGCACGGCGAGTACACTCACGGGTATTTCATTTACGACACGACCTTGCTTGTGCCGCTCATCATCAAACCACCCGTCGGATCGGCCATAACCCCTCGCCAGATCGAGGCGCCGGTCAGGACCATTGATATCTCCCCGACTGTGCTTCAAGTGCTGGGCATCGCTCCTCCCTCGAGCATGCAAGGCAGCGGCTTGCTCTCCTTGATGCTGGGAAGGGCCGCGACTTCGCCAACCGGTGCGGCGTATTGTGAAACCTACTACCCGGATGAATTTGGGTGGAGTGCGCTTCGGGCGCTTCGCAGCGGGCGTTTCAAATATATCGATGCGCCTAAGCCAGAACTCTACGACTTGGTCGCCGACCCCCAGGAAGCTCACAACCTCTATCCGACCAGGCAAGCCACGGCTCATGAGCTCAAGTCACAATTCGAGGCCCTGGTCGCCAGGGTCACGCCCAGAGCATCGCCCCCGCGAGCCCAGGTGTCTCCCGCGGATATTGAGATGCTTGCCTCGCTCGGCTACGTGGGATCGTCAAGCCCGTTCACCGCGGGCACTACCGGTAAACCGCTGCCTGACCCCAAAGATGAACTGGGTACGTACAAAGTGCTTTTCACGGCAACGCAGATGGCCGCGAGAGGCAAATGCGACCAGGCCATACCCTTATTGGCTCACCTGACGCAAGAGCAAACGGGAGTGTTTCTGGGCCATCTCACTCTAGCCAAGTGCGAGCTCGCTACGGGCAAGTACGAAGCTGCCGAGTCAGCCCTGGATTCTGCCATTCGCCTTCGCCCGGACAATTTGGAGGCGATCTTCTATAGAGGAATCTGCCAGTTTCAGGAAGGCCAGCTGAAAGACTCGTTATCCAGCCTGCAATCGGTGGTAAAGGTTCTTCCCAATGAGCCTTATGTCCACTTTTACCTTGGCTCCATCCATGAGCGGGAAGGCCGGACCGAGCAGGCCCTGGCGGAGTTCCAAAAATGCGCGGTGATTGATCCCAATTTTGAAGTCGCCGTCTACAAGGTTGGCTATTTTCTGGCGAAGAGCGGCCAATTCCCCAAGGCAATCGTGCAATTCAAGAAAGTCGTTACCCTGGACCCGGGGAATGCCTCCGCCCACCGCAATCTTGCACTGGCTTACGCGAAATCGGGTAACGGCGCCGCGGCTCAATCCGAATTCGAGGCCGCTTGCCACCTCAACGCCTCCTTCTGCCCTCCGCCTGACCAGCGCTAATCGAGACTAAACGCCTTTTCAATCACTTGGCCAGTTGAAAGGTCGTGCGCTCGGATGCGCCAATTTCCTTTTTCGTCGTTGTGGGCGAGAGGAAACGCCTCAACATGGGAGCTTGAAGTGAGGAGCGCGTTTCGGGAATAGAGTTCGTAAGGATGAGCGTCCGGCCCGTCGAGCTCGAGGCGAACCACGCGGAGGGTCCCCGCTGGGAGCGATCCCTCATTCACTAGCCGCACCTCCAGATGTCTACCGGCTGGCAGCCTATCGGGAATGTTGAGGCGTAGCTTCGGAAACGGTTGCGGGGAGCGAGTAAAGATCAACGGCCACCAGGGATCGAGTGTAGTCTTGTAGGTTTGAATTGGTCCCAGGTCCTGGCGGCGGCGAACGTCGTAGGTCGGCAGCGCTGACGGCCACTCCAGGCGCACTTCGGCTGGCGTCTCCAAAAAGGAGTTATCAACGTCCTCGCCCGAGCCACCGTGCTTGATGAGAGCGTAGTCTCCCAGTCCTTCCACGTCAAACTGCGGATTGCGAAAAACGGCCACGTGCTCGCAGGCTCCATTTTCGAAGACGACCACCTCGGCGCCGGGCAGGCGCTTTCCATCGGCGCCGACCACACGCACTCGCGGTCTGATCTCCGCGGAACTCAGCATGCCTTCCAGAAGATCAGGCAGGCCCGAATTCGATTTTGGATTCAGCCGCTCGGCCCCATAGTCCGCTACATCCAGATTCAGGAAGACGGCGCGTCCGCTCCCAAAGGTGTTGACGATGACCGTCGAGACCTTGCCGCTCGCGCCCTGTGCTTTGCCCCCGGTGACTACAACCGAAGGTTCGGCGGCCGGGGGAAGATTGAACTGCCGGCCTTGGATCGAAGGCGAAATGATATTCTGTGCCCCGGGGACGCCGTTGCCCGGCGATGGAGGTTTCGCGCGCCCAATCCCGAAAACATCATCAAGCTGCCCGCTCCCCAAGTCGCAGCCGTGCTCGTTCATGGTCGCGACCGCAAAGTCTGCGACCAGCAGCCCTCCCGCCTGTACGAATTCCCGGATCTGCCCGGCTTCGCGATTGCTGACCGCCACCGATTTCGGCATCACGAAAACGCGGTACCGGCCCGTGTTGAGTTCGCCGGCCTCGATCTGCTCACGCGAAACAAAATCGTATTGCAGGCCGAGATCCTCAATCAGTTTCGTCCAACTGTTTCGAATCCCGTTGATATGCAGGCGGACATCATATTTGTTCAGCACCCAGTCCCGCGCGTGTACCAGATTCTCGAGCAGCCAGTGAATCTGGACTGACGCGTGCGAGTAATGAATGGCGATGCCGTCGTGAGCACGGCGGGAGTTCAGGATGAGCCGCGCAATCCCGCTCCGCACTTCGTGGAAAACTTCAGAGAAGGCTTCCGCGGCAGGGGTGAGCCGGTGGTCTGCGTCAACAAACCGAGTGCCGGCCTCCAAATCGTCCCAGATAATTGCTCCCTTGTATCCGTGAAAGAGTTGCCACCAGATTTCGCGCACCTTCCGCTTTTGCTCGGTACGGTCCAGGTCCGTGAGAGGCTTGCCCGGAGTGTAGGAGAATGCATGCGTGCCCAGGATGGCGACTTTGGGGTTCAGCGAGCGGATCAGCTCGGCGTTGTTCGCTGTGTTGTAAGGCTCGATCACGTCGACCGAGTCGACGACGTTCTGATAGTTGTACCAGCCGAAGGCGGCGGGCGCCTGGCCGCCTTCGGTGGCACACAGAGCCTCCGGGTCCTCGGCTTTGCACATGGCTCGAGCGCGCTGGACCGCAGCGGCAAAAGTTGCGTCCATGAAATTGCGGAAGTCGCACCACGCGGCGACGTTCCAGCCTGCGGTGGAGCGGATTTCCGCCACCTCCGCATAAAAGCGTTTCACAAAAGTTGCAACCTCGGACCAGCTCCGGAATTTCGTCGGGCTCTGGTCTGTTCTCCATCCGCCGCGCTTGCCCCAGCGCGCATTGCCGATGTCGAGGGGGCCGAGCTTCGCTTCGAGCGATCGCTCATCGAGGGTCGGAATGCCGCGAGTCTCCGCGGCCATGGCGGTGACGGTTTCCCAATCCTCACGTGTTGACATGCCGGCCGCATACGGTACAGGAAAGGTTGTTCCCCACTCCTTGTTCAGTTTCGCCAGAGTGCCGTACCTGGCTCCGAGACCGGCGGCGGCGATCGAGTCGAACGCGCGGTCCGTCGTGGTGCGGGCAATCATCAGGTCGCGGTGGTCGAACGGGAGCCCTGAGTGCATCGTGTCGTCGTCCCAGCGCGCGATTTCAAGCCCGGCCCATTCGGCTCCCACCTGGCCCGGAGAGCCATAGATCGAGCGCAAGTAATCGGCAAACTTCACGGTACAATACGTCGAATGGCAGAAATCGGTCGGCTGAATCTGGTCACCCTGGCCGAGCTCATCGGCAATATTGTAAAACAGCGGCCGGAAAGCTTTGTGCATTCGAACCGTGCGGGTGAGGCGCTCGCGCAGATACTCGTCAGTCTTAGGATCGTTCAGGCAAGGCTGCCGCACTAACAGTTGCCAATTTTCCCGGTTCGCTTGATATGCATCTTGCCAGGCGTGCCACAGATTCTGTCTCTTGTGATAAACGGCGAACACTTCCCACACCATCTGCTCGACGTAAAAGCGAAAGTTATTGTCGAGCACCGGAGAAAAGTCGTCGTCGCGATAAGCGATGGTTGCATCCACCCCGACGCCGGCGAGCGAGTCATAAAACCCGTCGGAGTAGCCTGCCCACATGAGAGTGTGAAAATCGTCCCAAGGCCGGACCGGTGGAGCGAGCAGAAACTTCGCGCCTTCCACCTGCAGCACCTGGTTCACGAAAACCTGAATCGAATTGCGGTACGTGAGGCCTTCGGCGAGAGAAAAGGAGAAAGGTTGAGGCGTGCCAATCGGACTCGACGCTGGCAGCGCGATTTGTTTTACGACGCGACCGACACCATCAACCCAACGCAAATCGACGTTTCCTTCGGGCCGCTGGCGAAGATAGACTTCACCATTCAGGGTGCCCTCGGTCTCGAAAATGTCACGTGGGAGATGCACCCGCGCGACGACGGATGCCTGTTTCCCCGAGCTCTCTGGCGTTTGAGTTGCAAGCCCGCTCTGGTTTCTAAACCAATCGGTGCCCAGTGCACCTGCCCCGCAGGCAGCGCGCAAAAATCCCCTTCGTGACGGTCCACTCGTGCGCCTCACAGACCTCCTTTGATAATTTCCCGGATAGCGAACTGTCGAGCCGCTCGGGAGCCGAGTTGGCGCGGTGAACTCGCCGCCGCAACCTCAAACGGACGTCATGCCCTCTCGACTGCTTACTTGACATTCGCGTGAGCGTCTACCTGAGTCTGTGTCACCACTTCCAAAACGCCGACTGGGTCGCCCAGGCTGTCGGAGACGGGAGCGAGAGCTGAGATCCAGCCCGGCTTGTCGGTCACCGTTACGCGCTTGCCGGTTTCCAGCACGGTCTTCATTTGGGGGATCATATCCTGATAGAGAGCGCCCCACGGCCAGAACTGGCTCATCTCATGGGTATTTCGGATCACGACGCGAATCTTATCGGGGTGGCCCTTAATCGGCATCCACAAATTGACGTCAGCGGGAAACGACACAAGGTGCGAGAGCCTAAGCAACGTCTTCTTCATCGCGATGAAAGCGGCGTTGTCAACATCGTAATTGTCGCCCGCGAGCCACTGATCCCGCGCATCTACCTTGAACATGTAGGTCAACGCCCGCTCGGTGACAATCCTCTGGCAAACGTCCCCGTCCACCATCACGCTTCCCACGCGCGCAATCTCGTCGAGCTGTGCGGCCAAGTCAGGCGTGGGTGCAAGCCCGCCTTGGGCTGCACTCGCGGGCAGCCCCGACACAACGAACAGCAAGCAGAGAAACTTCATGGCGCCTCCGAAATCAGTTGCATGAGGTACGCATGCACCTTGGCCCAAGCGTCGGGACGGATCGTCCCGAGCATTTTGGACGTGCGGCTCGTAGCCTCGTCAATGCTGGTGTTCGTCCATTCCAACGCGGGCTGGTCGGCCAACGGCGGGCGCGGATTCCACCAGTCTTCGGGTCTCGAGTTGTTGTAGCGTTGTGCGGCTTCAGCCTTCAGAGTGTCGAGCGGATAGCGGTTCTTCAGACGGTCGAGCAACGCGAGATCTTGAAGGCAATTGCGCTGAATCTTCAGCCGGATACTTGGTATCGGCTCTTCCCGCCCGAACCGATCGCCTGGATAAACCAGCGTGGTGCTGCCGTCCTCAAGGTGAAACCAGGGATCTTGGCCCGGATCCACGGCCAGCCAGTGAACAAAGCCATCCACACCCCAAAGCCACCCTTGAAACGGAAATTTGGAGATCGATGCACTCGGTTCGCGGACGCCTGGTGGGCCCGAATAGTACCAGACCAAGTCGCCTCGCTCGCGGAGTATCCGCGGAGCGTCCTTATACCAGCTCAAGATCCCCCCGCTTGAGATCCACATTCTGACCACACCTTGGAGATCACGGAACTGCTGCTCCATGTCCCAGCTGACGTCGGCGCGAAATACAAATTTCACTGGCGTGTCGGGCGGCAATGCTTTTTTCAGGAGCCGGGCGTACTCCATGAAGTATTGGTTGTCTTTCGGAAAGCGCACCTCGTCGCCGTCCCAGGGAAAACCCATGTATCGCTTCTTGTGATTGAAGAAGACTTCGAACCGGGTTTGGGTCCATTGCTTCTGGCGAAAGTGACGTTCCATTTCAGAGACGACATTCACAAACTCTACTTCGTAGCCCAGCTCGCCCCAATTGACGAATGACGCCGGCCATTCGGGATTGATCGGCAGATAAACGAAGGGGATGGGCCGCGCGCCCCGGCGCGTTCCAGCAAAGGCGGAGCCGTCGAAAAGCGGACCATAGTGCCGGTCATAAAGGTCCCAGTTGGCGATGTGCCTACTCCTCCCGGTGCCCACCAGGGCCGGCGCGAACTCGGGGCCTACCTTTCCCGCGTGCCCGTAGCCGAGCTGGTGATAGACGCCGCGATGCTCGTAGAAGATGCGATGGTAAGCCTGGATGAGCCGAAAGAATGCGTCAGTCGAGTAGAAGTCTGGACGGTTTTGGGCGAGTCTCGGGTACTGCTCCCCTAGCCAGCTACTGCCGTAAGAGTTTTGATCCACGACTACGACGTCTTGCTCCGGTACGACGGGCGGAAGAACCTTCAGCTCGACGCGTAGCGCGGCGCGGTGGCGTCCGGCTCTCAAAAGGGCGCGGCCGCGATAGACGCCCGGAGCCGCGGTAGGAGGAATCCAGAAGTCGATCCAGAAAGCCTGCGCCGTCTGGCCGCGGATGCGATTGTCGGGTTCGGGGAGACGGGAGCGGTAAGGAAGCTCGATGGGAATGAGAGCGTCAGGGTAATACCTGTTCGCGCTTTCGATGTAATGAAACCACTCGCGGTAGACGTCGGTCTGAATCCCACTATTCCCCGCACCGAGGCTGATCCCGAGCTTATACTCCTCGACGCCCCTCAGCTCTGCGACCAGGTGGAAGGAAATGTAGCCGCCGCGCGCGCCTCGGAGTGATATCGATCGCTGCCCCTGCCTCTGTTGAACCGCCGCCTGAGTTGCACTCGCCGCGCGGTCTGCGTGGACAAGCTGTCCGAAAGGATCAACGCGCAAATACTCAGGATAGGCCCTGAGACTCACCGCCTCCCCGCGAAGGCAGGAGGCTGCCAGAAGGCACAGCCCTAAGCAGCGGGTTATGGCGAAAGGCGCTCCGTTTGTTATGTCACCCAACATAATTCGCCGGTGGTGTATCGTGTTGGCGGGCAGGTCGCCCATTATACCGCCTGCCCCGGCAAGCCGCGGACAATATCACTTTTTCTGCGACAAGCGTCCACCCGAGGTGAACCCATGATACCGCGCTTCACTCGTCGTCACGCATTGCAAGTACTAACCTCGCTGGGTGGGCTCGCGGTGTCGGGCGGCGCAAGCCCAACCGCTCCATCCGGCGGCGCGTTGCGGGCTACGCAGGCCGGCGGCCTTCCCGCTGATCAAAGCAAGCGCTGGAAAGGATCGGCGCTGGGGAACCTCTATCCCTTTATCAAAGAGGAACAGCAGCGCACTCGACAGCGCCTGGCGTTTCTCAACCGCCGCCCCAAAGACCTTGGGGCTTGGAAGGCAGAGTGCCGCGAGAAGGTCTTCGCCGCGCTCGTTTACCGGCCGGCGCCGTCGAAACCCGGGGCCACGATCTTGGAGCGCGTGGATCGAGGGGACTACATCCGCGAGCGGCTGACCTTCCAAACCGCACCCAGCGTCACCGTGCCCGCGTACCTGCTGGTTCCCAAGCGGGCCAAGCTCCCCGCCCCGGCAGTGATCGCGCTGCACGACCACAGTGGCCTTTACTACTGGGGCAAGGAGAAGATCATCGAAACCGAGAAGGAACATCCTGTGCTCATCGCCTCTCGCCAGCGCCATTACGACGGCGTCAGTTATCCGGCTATGCTCGCTCGTCACGGTTACGTGGTCTTGACTATTGACATGTACTATTTCGGTGACCGTCGCCTGGTCCTCGACGAAGACCTGGAGCGGGGCATCAATGACCATTCCAAAGTGGAGTCGCAAGAAACAATCGACCAAATCAACGACCGCAATGGCAAAGCGGAGCAGGTGATCTACAAGAACATGATCGATGCAGGGATTACGTGGGCCGGCGTCCTCGCTTGGGACGACATCCGGAGCATCGATTACCTTGTGACACGACCTGAGGTTGACCCCCGCCGCATCGCCTGCACGGGCCTCTCCGTCGGCGGCTTCCGCACCAACTTCCTTGCCGGGCTCGACCCACGCATCAAGGCCTCGTGCGTGGCAGGCTGGATGACGTCGTTCCGCAACCTGCTGCCGCGCTACGAGTCCTACACGGTGCCTGCGGGCTGGCCGCCGGGGCTGCTCGACGATCTCGACTATCCCGACGTGGGATCGCTGACCGTGCCCAATCCAATGATGGTCGTGCATGGTTGGCAGGACACCTTGTTTCCGCCCGAGGGCGTGCGGGCAGCGTTCAACACTCTGGCAAAGTGCTACGACGCAATCGGCAAGCCCGAGCGCTTTCAGACTTTCACATTTGACGGACCACACAAGTTTCCGCTTGAAGCCCAGCAGCGCATGATGGCCTGGTTTGATCGCTGGGTTTAGACTGGGTTTCTCCTCCCACCCGGGAAGGGCGTGGCGTGGCGGCCGATCTTCCGCTCGATTGGCTATTCTTTCAGAAAATCCACATAACCATGCGCGCGAAGAAAACGAAAGTACCCCACGAAATCAAAATCCGTCGGCCCCAGTTCCATTTGTGTGAGGCGAATGACCTCTGCAAGGTTGCGATGCCCGTCACACCAGTACAGAGCGGCTGTGGGCACCCCCGCCCATGCGCCTGACGGATAGCCTTGCCATTGATCGGGCGGAAGGTCATCCAAGGGCACGGTTCCGAAACGCTTACGGCGGACCACGATCTTTGCAGCCTCGGCGGCTTGAGCGCCGTGGGCTTCGACGGGCTTCACCGGAGTGCTGAGTCCCACTTCCGTAGTTCTGCGTTGAACGGCACGGCGTACCCTTTCCTTTTGCTCGTCGCCAAAACGGCGCAGTTCCTCGATCAGTGGAGCTAGCGCCTTGGTGGTATCCTCACGCTTCTCCTTCGGCACTAGGCGCTGCACCGAAAGGACTGCCTGAGATTCACGGTCGACGCTATAGGTGACGTGGTCGAGAGCGTCACTCAACAGACGACCTAGGCTCTCGGCATCGTTCACGGCCGGAACTTGATCCACGAAAGGCGCGGTCGTCTGAAGGATCTGGTCGTAGCCCCGCGTCTGGCTCAGCTCCGCCAGCCACATTGCCTCAGGTTCCGCGGCGTTTGCTAGGTAATAGAGATAGGAGGCATTGACCGCGGCGATGTCCCGAAGAGACCGCGGATCCACGCGGTCGGGAGTGTCCTCGCTATTGTGGTGGGTGTGCACACCACTGCCACTGTAAGGCCATACGGTAGGCACATTCACGGTTGGCTCCGCGAGATAGGTATCTGTGCCGCTCATGAACGGGTGCGAGTGCCACGGGCGGCCAACCTTCGAGAAATATTCCTCGGCCACTCTCAGGACGAAAGCGTCTGTGTATGACTTCGCGACATGAGGATTCATGTAGAACGTGTATTCTGTGCCCGCCAGACTGTACGAGGCGGCGGGAGTGTCCATGCACATGGCAGCGATCGTCTGACGAATGCGGTCAGGATGTGTCGCGACGTAATGCATCGAACCGTACATCTCCCCCATGATCAAGATCCGGATGCTGCGCCTGGGTAGGGGCAATTTGCCATCGGCGATCAGGCGGCGGAGCGTGGCCAAGGACTCGAGCATCGCCGCGACGCCCGTCGCATTATCCTCCGCCCCTTGCTCGAATGCGTGGCCGAGCGTCAATACCTCCTCAGGACCTGTTCCGGGGATGACACCCGTGACGTAGGGATAGACGCCCGCGTAATAGCGAGTATCAACGGTGGCCTTCAATCGCACGTTGCCATGCTCGGCCAGGAGTTTACGGAGAAGAGCAGCCTGGCGCGGGGAGATGGAGAACGACAGCATTGGCGTGCTGCCCTTGGTTAAGGCCCAACCGTTGTCTCCCCAGGCGTTGATCCACTGGCGGCCGTCGCGCAGGTCGGGATTTTCCGTGAAGGCATTGATGGCGCCGACCGCTCCCGCTTTCACCAGGGCCCACTTGAAACCCGCCGGATTGTCGTCGGTAAGGACGAACTTTCCGTGCAGCGATCTCTTCGCGATAGCCGCTGCATCTGCTCCGTGGACCTCGACGACATCGGCAAGGATGCCGTCGGGAGGCGTGGGGCCGCTCCACATGCCCAACGAAGTCGGAATCTTCTCGTAATCGGCAAGAATGCGGTCCGCCGACGGCACCGCCGGGTCGAGAATTTCCAGCCGCGCGGACTTCGCGTCCCACGCCATGGGCTCAGTCCAGAAACCGACCTGGCTGACGCCGTCCGCCGGGGCACCCAGGAGCTCTACATTCTCGATGCCGATCCCGCCCATCGTCCGATGTAAGAATTCTGCGGTCTCTTGAAATTTAGGGAAAGTGAACCAACGATCTGTGGCATAAACGTGCCGCATGAAGTCCATGGCTTGATCGGGTTGAACCTCAGAACGGACCATTTGGACAAGGCGGTCCAAATTTAAGGGAGGATCCGCTGCGATCGTGGGCACAGCAACCCAAGCAATGAGAAACAAGACGGCTCGTTTTTTCGAGAGCCAGAACACGAATACCAACCTCCCGGGCGCGATCTCCGATTCTCAATTGGGTCGGATTCCGCCGAAGCTGCAACCTGCGGAATCATACCCTCGCCAGACAATCGGCTCAACCCCAGACGCGATATTTCCATTTGGCCTTGACAGCGCTATCCAGAAGAGAGAAGGTCTCGAGCCGGGTCACGTTGGCGACGGCGCGAAGTCGGAACGGTCGCCGAATCGTTTCCCCCGCCATGAAGAATCGATCACAGTCGTGCCCTCAGGAGGGCTATCCGTGCTGCGACGATTGGTAGTGGCTTTTATTGCGGTTGGGGCAATGGCGGAACCCGCCTTCGCAGCGGAGCTGCCCGGCGCTTACTTCCGTCTGATGGAAGCCGGAGCCGCGCAAGTCGAGCAAGTCTTGAGCACCGAGCCCAAAGCAGACCTGGCGAAGCTGGAAGCACGGCCCGGCTGGCGCCATTTTCCCAACGCTATTCTGGCTCCCGCGGTTTTGTATGCCAAGCGACATCCGGCGAACCCGCATTATCACGATCCCAAGATGCTGGCGTTGGCCCTCAGGATTGGCGATCTGCTGGCGAGCGAAGACGAGAAAGGCGCCTACGAACCCCGCCTCGACAGCGATTGGGACACTTACATGTGGCTGGAAGCCTACCGCCTGCTCGAGCAAGAGTTGGGCGAGGAACGCGGTGCGAGCTGGCGGCGCCACATCTTGAGGAACGCTGCGCTGGTGCACGACGATGCTGCCGAGCGAGTGGATTTCCCCTGGTATAACTCTCCCTATATCGGCACCTCTCCCAATCACTATGCCCAATACGCGTCCTTGTTGTTTCTGGCCGGACGCGTGACCGGGAAGAAGGATTGGGTGGATCTGGGTGCGCGAATCCTGCACCGTTATGCAGCCGTGGAGCAGACACAGGACGGTTACTGGGGCGAGCACAGCCGGGAGGGCCCGACCACTGGCTACGATCACATCACTATGACGCAGGTCGCGCTCTATTATGAGTACACCAAAGACCCGGCAGCTCTCCAGGCGCTGCGGCGCTCAACCGACTTCCATAAGAATTTCACTTATCTCGATGGCACGCCCGTCGAAGTCATCAACGACCGCAATCGTTATTGGGATGTCGATACCTGGGGTCAATTCGGTTTTTCAAATTTCCCCGACGGACGCCGCTACGCCGAGTTCCTGACGAGTTTCTTCCACGGAGACAACCTGCACATGGACTGGCTGGGGCGCCTGTCGCAGGACGCTCTTTACTATCACGAAGGACCGGCGCAGCCCATTCCTCAAGAACAGCCGAGGTACTCCTACCAAATGAGCATACCCGCGGGCATCCGCAAGACCGGGCCCTGGCAAGTATGTCTCTCGGGTATCGTCAACACGCAGGCCGTCAATAATCAGTATTATCTCGACCGGCAAAGTAGCTTGAGCGTTTTCCACCAGAAGCTCGGATTAATTATCACGGGCGCGAATTCCAAACACCAGCCGGAGCTGGCCACGTTTTCAGAAAAGCTGCAGGGGCAGGTGTACTACCTGCCGCTCAGCAGCCGCTTGCAAATGGGCGATGAACGGGATCGACTGTCACTGGCTTACAACACGTTCTTCACCGACCTCTATGTGCCTACCCCCTCAGACCACGAGATGACCTTTCGCTTCGTGATCGCAGGCAAGGGAAATCCGGCTGAGGAGGCGCAATTGACTTTGCAATTGTGCCTGAAAGCTGGCGTGGAGCTGGAGACCGCGGCGGGCAAGAAGATCGTGCTGGGGGCGGAGCGCCTCGAGCTTGGGCCCGAGCAATTGGCAGGCTGGATTCGTCATCACGGCTGGAGGTTGAAGATCGATCCGACTGCGAAGTTGGTTTGGCCGGCCTATCCTTACAACCCTTACGCGGCCACTCCCGAGAAAGAGCTGGAGCACGCCGTGGGCGCGCTGTCGGTGCCCCTGCGCTTGAAATCGGAGCCGGGCCACTTCATTCGCCCGGATGAGCAGGAGATTGCCTTCACTCTCAGCACGAACTGAACACTGGGCGGAAGACTGGAGGCAAAGGTGGCATTGGAATCGCGCGGGTCGTTTGTCACATTGCTCTTAATGCCACTGGGCGCGTTTTTGTCGTGCCCGTGCGCGGAATTGCGCGGCGCGACGGTATCCTCGCTTTATGCGCGCGGGTACACGGTTCTTCCCGCGCCGCAAAAAGTCCAGCTCGGCGAGCACGATTTTCGGTTCGGTCAGGACTGGCGCTTGCAGTTGGGTCCTGGAGTATCACGCAGTGATATTGCGGTCGAGAGTTTGAATGGTTCGGAAAGCGGCGTGCTGGTGGGAGAATGCCGTCAATCCGGCGCCGGGGGACGGCGGACAACGGGCACAAACTGCCGTCTTCCGTGCGCCAGGCAGTTGGCTCGTATGTGCCTCCACAAATTGCCCACGGTGTGGGATACTCGCCGTTAGACAGGAGCGATGCACGGAATGGATGCAGCCGATTTTCGCCGGATTTGCGCTGAGCCTGGAAGGCGCCGAAGAGGGGTCGCACATGGGTGCGCCCAACTTCCGTGTAGGGGGCAGGATATTCGCTACGCTCGCCTCCCAAAAGCAGGGATACGGAAACCTGATGCTGCCGCTGGAACAGGAGGCGGAGTTCGCTCAGGAGCTGCCGGAGGTATTCGTGCCCATCGCAGGCGGCTGGGGAAGAATGGGAATGACCCATATTCGGCTGGCTGTGACGAACGAGGATGTGCTGGCAGGCGCTCTGCGCGCGGCATGGAAGCTACGAATCGAGAAGAACGCACGGACGGGCGGGAAGAAGCGCGCTTCGGCGGTGCGCGGCGGAGCGGCAAAGATTAGCGGCGCCAAACGATGACGACGAAGCTGGCGATGCTTTTCGTCGTGACTCTCGTGCTGGCGGGCACGACCGCCGCGCCGGAGCTCGTCTCCTTTCCCACCCAGGATGGATGGATCATCCGCGGCGACCTGTACGGAACGGGCGACCGTGGCATCGTGCTGGTGCACGGAGGCCGGTTCGAAAAGGGCAGTTGGGAGAAGCAGGCGCGGGTGCTGGTGACGGCCGGATTTCGTGCGTTGGCTATCGACCTCCGCGGGTTCGGCCTCTCCAAAGAAGGACCGCAGTCCGCGCGCTCTGACTTCGGGTCACCCCTCGACGTGTTAGCCGCAGTCCGCTACCTGCGTGAGAACGGCGCAAAGACAGTGTCGGTCGTCGGGGCCAGCATGGGAGGCGACGCGGCGGAGGGAGCATTGGCTGAGGCAGAGCCAGGTGAAATCGATCGCGTGGTGCTGCTGGCGCACGGCGCGTACAGCCCGCCCGAGGAGCTCAAGGGTCGCAAGCTATTCATCGTGAGCCGCCATAACGTCGGCCCGGGCGACAAGCCGCGGTT
>Ga0137378_10002179_pt1 | contig 16741 bp, 14 predicted proteins | sample SagtaG_21_FD_104813 | JGI IMG/M metagenome (GOLD analysis project Ga0137378, IMG submission 104813) | Vadose zone soil microbial communities from Sagehorn Ranch, Mendocino, California, USA - Sage2_L_60_16 metaG | ecosystem: Environmental > Terrestrial > Soil > Vadose zone | place: USA... | reverse complement strand
GCCGGGTTTCGCGCCAAGGCGGGCCCGCGGGCCACCCACGTTCGCCCAGCGGCAATCGCTGCAATAACCGTCCCAACCTCCAGCAGCGACCAGGCACGCGAAGCCTGATCACACACGACTCTGCGAAACATGCTGTTAAGAATCAACCTATCTGTTATGTAAGCCGCGAACAGGTAGAATAGGCCATGACCTACAACTTCCTGCGCGGCGACCGCGACCAGCCCTTCCTGCTGCCCCCAGACCTGCGCGACTGGCTCCCCGCCGGCCACCTCGTTTGGTTCGTGCTCGACGTGGTCGACCAGCTCGACCTGGCCCGGTTCTACCGGGCGCACCGTGACGACGGGCACGGCCACCCCGCCTACGACCCCAAGACCCTGCTCGGCGTGCTGCTGTATGGCTACTGCCTGGGCGTGCGGTCCTCCCGGCAGCTCGAACGACGCTGCCAGGAAGACCTCGCCTTTCGGGTGCTGGCGGCCAACCAGACGCCCGATCATGTGACTATCGCGCGGTTCCGCGTCCGACACGAGCAGGCGCTGGCCGGATTCCTCGTGGAGTCGCTCAAGCTGTGCGCCGGCGGCGCGGGTATGGTCAAGGTCGGCACGGTCGTCTTGGACGGCACCAAGCTGGCCGGCAACGCCGCCGACAAGGCCAACCGCACCCTGGACCGCCTGGAGGGCGAGGTCGCCGAGATCCTGCGCCAGGCCGCCGACGTCGACCAGCGCGAGGACCGGTTGTTCGGCGACGCTCGTGGGGATGAGCTGCCCGAGGCGCTGGCCAGCAAGGCCAGCTGGCCGGCGCGGCTGCGGCAGGCCAAGGCGCGGCTGGAGGCCGAGGCCGCCGAACGGGCGCAACGCTTCGCCCAACGGGTCGCCGCCAGCGCCGCGGCGAAGGGCACGTCGCCGCCCACCCTCAAGCCCCGAGCCCGGGACGAGGCACCCAACCCCAAGGCGACCGCGAATGTGACCGATCCTGACAGCCGGCTGCTGCACGCCCGCAAGGGCCGGGTGCAGGGCTACAACGCCCAGGCGGTCACCACCTTGGAGCAGGTGATCGTCGCGGCCGAGCTGACCCAGGACGCCAACGACTTCCAGCAGCTGCACCCCATGGTCAGCGCCACCGCGGCCACCCTGGCGGCCGCCGGGATCGCCCAACGCCCCGGCACGCTGGCGGCCGACTCCGGCTACTGGTCGATCGCCAACCTGACCCAGACTCCGGACGCGCCACAGCTGCTGATCCCACCGGCCAGGCACGGCAACCATGGCCAGCCCCGCAAGGACGGCAGGCGGTCGGAGTCCAAGAGTGACGGGCTGCGCGCAGCGATGACGGCCAAGCTCCAAAGCGAGGACGGCAAGGCGTGCTATGCCAAGCGCAAGGAGACCGTCGAGCCGGTGTTCGGCCAGATCAAGGACGTCCGCGGCGTGCGACGGTTTATGCGCCGCGGCCTGTGTGCCTGCGCGGCGGAGTGGAAACTACTGTGCGGCACCCACAACCTGCTCAAGCTCTGGCGGCACACGGTCATGCGGCCAGTGGCCACGCCGGCGACCGCCTGAGCTGCAGCCCAGAAGCGGCGGAGTGATCGCGGCGGCCGTCACTCGCCAGCACGGCAGCCGCAGCAGGTTCCGAGGTGCGAGAGGGCCTCGTGGCGCCCTGCACAGACCGCCTTTGAGCAACACGCTGGGACGGGTCATGGTCGATGGAGTCGTTGGGTCGGGCATCAGTGGCTCCTGTGCGGCTTCGAGGCCGAGGGATCATCGGGGTTACGGTCGGTGGTGGTCAGGCGGGTCGGCTGGGTGGGGGCTGGTGCAGGTCGAGCAGGAGCCGGCGTGGTCCGGTGGCGGCAAGCGGCAGCCAGATCGGCCCGGTGGGGTCGCCCAGGGCGCGGTGGGCGGTCGCCGCGGGCACTGGTAGGCGGGGTAGGGTGGCGCGGGCGTTGGCTTCTTGGTCGGGGCTGTCCAGCCAGAGCAGGATGGGGGTGGCGATCTTGGTTTGGGCGGCCAGGGCGAGGTAGCCGGCGAGCTTGTCGGCAAGCTGCCCGAGCGGCCCGCTCCCCTCGCCGGGCGGCGGGCTGTTGGGGGTGGCGGGTGGGGGGTGCTCGAGGAAGAAGTCGACCTCCCGAGCGCCGCAGCGCCAGCGGCCGTAGCCGTCGGGGCGGACCAGCTTGCCCCACTGGTTGGCGCAGCGTGCGGCCGACCACCAGGCGATGAGCGCGGCGCTGGGCTGGGTGCGGCCCGCGGCGGCGAGGCTGGCGAAGAACCCGTTGATGGCGAGCAGCTGCGCAAGGCCGGGTTGGTGGGCGATCGCCAGGGCCTGGTCGCGGCGGTAGCCGAGCTGGTGGGGTTGGACGCCGAGTTCGGCGGCCAGCACGCTGGTGCCGGCCTCGCCGAGCACGTAATGGTAGGGCGCCGAGCCGTCGCCGAGGCCGACCAGGGGGCGGAACCGGTCGACGGCCTTGAGGCGGTGCAGGCTGACCAGCCGGTGCCGTGCGGTCTCTTGGCTGCCGTACAGCAGGTCGGCGCAGTGGGCGACGGTCAGGACCTGGTGTTCGGCCAGCAGGCGCAGCAGGGCCCGGTCGCGGGGGGTGAGCCGGCCGGCGAGGGTGGCCAGGTGGCTGCCGGCGATGCGGTGGGTGCCACCGCGGCGGCGGCTCACCGCGGGTCTCCCGGGGTGGGCAGGCGCGGGTCGCCGGCGGGAGCTTGGCGTTGGAGTTGCTCTTGCTCGCGGTCGGCGGCGCTGCGGCCGTGGCGGGCGCGGGCGGTGGCCCGGGCGGCCTTGGCGCGGCCAGCAATCGGGTCGGGGGCTGGGCGGGTGTGGATGGTGCAGGCGGGCAGCTCCCGGCCGCCTGCGAACAGGCGCAGCGCGGCCTGGTGCTGCCCGAGGTGGGCCAGGTCGTGGGCGCGCAGCTCAGGGGCGGTGTGGCGCTCAAGCTCCCGGGCGTCTTCGGGGGACAGGGTGAAGTACAGCTTGGTGCGCGCGTTGGCGCTCAGCGCGCGGGCGAGCTCGGCGGGCAGCTGCGCCAGGTGCTGGTGGGCGAGGACCAGGCCGAGGCCGTAGCCGCGTGCCTCGGCGAACATCTCGTCCATCTGGTAGGGCAGCGTGAGGAAGTTCTGCGCCTCGTCGGCGTACAGCACCGCATCCAGCCGGGACTGTTGGGCGAGGCGGGCGCGGGCGGTGGCGGCCTGCCAGACCCTGGCGAGCACGAACGAGCCGAGCAGCCGGCTGGTCTCATCGCCGAGCTGGCCTTTGGGGACGCGGACCAGCAGCACCCCGCCGTCCAGGACGCTGGCCATGTCGAAGCTGGAGCGGGCCGTGCCGATCACCGCGCGCACGAACGGGCGCAGCAGGAACGCGCGCAGCCGGGTCATGATCGGGCCGATGATCTGCGCCTGGGTCGCGGGGCTCTGCGCCGCGTACCAGGCCCAGAACCCGCCCAGCCCGATCGGGTCGTCCAGACCGTGCAGGTAGGGCTGCCGGAAGGTGGGGTCGGCCAGCAGCCGGGGCACCTCGGCCAGGGTCGCGCCGGGCCGTCGGAGCAGGGTCAGCAGGCTGGCCCGGAGCACGTCGTCGATGCGGGGGCCCCAGTGGGCGTGCCAGATGCGGTGGAGGATTCCGACCAGGTGGTCGACGACCAGGTCCGGGTCGGAGCCTTCCAGGACGTTCAAGCTGGGTGGCGCGTCGGCCTCGTCGGGGTCCAGCAGCACCAGCCGGCCAAGCGCCTGCTCGGGCAGGCGCTCCAGCAGGTCGTTGACCAGGTCGCCCTTGGGGTCGATGACGACCACGCCCCGGCGGGCGTGGATGTCTTGCAGGGCGAGGTTGCAGATCAGGGTGGACTTGCCCGACCCGGTCGCGCCGACCAGGTGCAGGTGCTGGCGGGCGGCAGCGGGGGTGAGCGCGACCGGACGGCGTGCGCCGATCTCGGCGTCGCCGAGGATCTTGCCGTGGGTCGGTGCGACGGCGGCGGGGGGGACGGGCCGGGCGCTGGCGCGGGTCAGGCCGGGCACGGCCAGGTCGATGGGCAGGTGCGCCAGGGTGGCCAGCTCGGTGCCGGCCAGCAGCTCGGTGCGGCCAAGCCGCCTGGCGGCCAGCACCGCGGCGGGGTGGTGCAGGCGGCGACGCGCGAGCCGGTTGCGGCCGGCGTGGACCTCGAACGCCGCCGCCAGCGCGTGCGCCCGGGCGCGCAGCCGCCCCCGCACGACCTGTGTGGGATCGGCGCTGGCCGCGGCGACGCCGTAGCGGACCGCGACCTCCCAGATAGGCCCGGCGGTCTTGGCGACCATGGCACGCTGGTCGGCCGCCTGAACCGGATCGGCCGCCGCTCCGGCACGGCGCGGACGCTTGGGTCCTGGGGTGAGCAGGTCCAGCAGCCCACGCAGCAGCCCGCCGAGCAGGCGCGCCAGCGGTGGCCAGCCAGCCGCCGGACGGTGCCGGCGGCGCTGGCTGGCTGGTCGTGCCAGGACCTGTACGCAGGCGGTCTCTCCTGGGGCCAGTTCGGCGCCGGCGCCGAGCATGGCGCGCAGCGGGTCGACCCAGTGCTCGACCCGCAGCGGCAGCAACTGCGCCCGGGCCAGCCGCAGCACCCCACCCATGGCGGGTCGACCGGCTGGCAGGGGTGGCGCTGGGGCGGTGGGGTCGGCGCGGGCGCCAGGCCAGGCCGCCTCGACCGCGCGTTCCACCAGCCGTGGCGCCACGATCCCCGGGACCCACAGGCCGATCTCCAGGCCCTCCACGGTCCAGTGCAGCTCCCACGCCACGTGTGGGCGGCTGGTGAGCAGCCGCCGCTGGCGCAGCAGCCCGCCCAGGTTGGCCCACAACGCCTCCGCGGCGGGTGGCTCGACGGTTGGTGGGGGCAGGATCTGGACCCAGCGGGCGCCGCGTACCAGCCGCGCGTGCCCAAGGCGGCGCAGCGCCACGATTACCACTGGCACGCTCAGCAGCGCCACGACCAGTGCGACCCACATCAGCGGGTCGCTGGCCAGATCGAGCAGTGGCCCCACAAGGTGGCGGACCCAGCGGCCAAGGGTGGCGCCGGGGTGGACCAGGAACTGGCCGAGCGGGCTGCCGGTCGGGTCTGGTGCGGGTGGCGGGCTGGACGAGACGGTCGTGGCCGTGGGCGACGGCAGTGATTGGCGGTCGAGCACCAGTGCGTCTCCTCTGGTCGTGGTGCCGGGGTAGTGGGATCGGTGGTCGGGGCCGACACACCGCCTGCCTGGCGTGCTGGCACAGGCCATGCGGGCTGCAGGGCTCGCCTGTGGTGGCAGCGGGTCAGATCATGCGCAGTGCGCGCAGCCAGGACGGCAGGCCATGCGGGCACTGCCCGTCGGGCTCCACCCAGCAGCCGTCCAGCGCCTGGCAGCCACCGCCCTCGTCCAACCACTCCAGCAGCTCCTCCTCGTCCGGCAGGTCGTCGGCGTACTGCTGGAATCGCCCCAGGTCAGGGAAGCCACCCCGGGCCGGCTGCGGGCGGGCCGCATGCCCGGCTGCTGGTGGCAGGTCGGCCGGGACGGCGTCATCGGCACTGGCGCGCTGGTCATGCTCGCGTGCGTCGTCGTCGAATCGCATGGCTCCTGATCCTGATCGAAGAACCTGGCAGGCGCGCCCGGATGGCCCAGCCCCTCCAAGGCGGCAACAAGAGGGAGAAGGGGCCGACTGGGTCGGATCAGCCGTGCTCCGTCTGCTGCTGTTGCTCCTGGGCAGGAGGTCGTCGCTGTCGCAGCCACGCCGCGTCGCTTGGTGGCAGGCCAACTGGCGCCATCCTCAGGCGGCGGTCGTCGGGGATCCGCGTCGTCCGCCACTGCCACCGGCGATGAGCGCCTATTTCGAGGGTGGCGGGATCTCGTCGAGGGAGCCGAACATGGCGGCCAGCCGCAGCGGCGCGGTGTCGCCAGCGTGCCGCGCGAAAGCCACGGCAGACCATCTGCTCGGCCAGGCCGAGCGTGGCATGGCAGATGATCGCCGAGTCTCGGGCGCAGGCGACCTGGACCATCTGGTCGACGCGGTCGCGACCGATCGGGCCGTCGGCGCGGAAGATGCAGGTCGCACACGGCTGGGCGACCACCCGTATGCCCTTGTCACTGACCGCGTTGAACGGCGGTCCGTACCCGCACGCCTCGTCCTCGAATTGGTCGTGCTCGTCGCCCACACTGTCCCTCCACGGGACGGACCGCTGCCGGTGGGCGTGGCTACACGGCCGGTGGTGGCTGCCCGTCGCCCCGGAACAACCCGCCGGATGATTTCCTGGTTGATCTCGGCCTCGGCGGCGTGGTCATCGGCCTGACGGGGCTCCAGCCAGGCGGCGTCAGCGGCGACCCGGACGGTAGCGGCCGGCCGCTCCGCAACCGGGCTTGGTCCTCGCCGTCCCAGTCGTGCACCGGCTGGTCCCAGTCCTCGGCCGGCGGTAGCTCGACGGTCACGAACGCCTCCCGCGAATGCACCCGTGCGCGGGTGGCCCGCCCGCCGGTTCGCGCCTGGGCGATCCGGACCGCGGACAGCACGCTCGCCCTCACCACCGGCCGGACGCGACCCGTGTGCACCTCCCGTGCGCGTGGCGGATCGGTTGCGGTGGTTGGACGCCAGCCTGGTTGGACGCCAGCCTGGTCGGCCGTCACGGCGTCTCGTTGCACCTCGAGCCGGGCGGGCCGGGCAGGCGCCCGCCTGGCGGTCGGGCCACGAGGCGGCGGGACCGGCCGAGGACGCATGGGTGGGAGGCTATCGACACGACCACCACCCGACGAGCTGGTCCAAGCGCTGGAGACGGCCAGCGGCCGCCACGTCGAGCGTGGCCTGCAGGCGTGGCGCGACGACCCTCGCGACCCGCCCGCCACAGACCTGCTGGAGGGTGGGTCGTCGTTGCGGTCGTTGCCGATCGTGGTCTGGTGCAGCGCGTCCAGGTCGGGCAGGTAGGGTAGCGCCAGCCCATGTCGAAGTCGCTGGCCTCCTCGCACACCTCGCACGCGAACCCAGTGCCGGTCGGCCAAGGGCCGCAACTCGCGTGCGAGCTGCAGCCCTTGCTCGGTCGGGTACTCGGCGTCCTGCCACCAGTCCTGGTCCGGCTGCTCGCGCTGGAAGCCAAGGCCGCCAAGGAGGTGTCCACTTCTTGGAGGGCTCCTGGCCCCGCTTGGTAGGCGGTCGCGGTGTACCAGGTGCGATCACCCAGGTGCGTGCTCCTTGGTCGTCGGGCCGTCTCGACTTGGGACCGCAGGCGGGAGGCCGCCCGGGGTGCCGATGTCGGCTGGACGCGGGTGCGGTCGGCGGCTCACCGGATGGTCACCCGTCTTCGCGCCGGTCAAGTGACAACCGATTGTCGGCGCCGTCACATGGGCGCAGTCGCCGATATGCTTGACCTGCAAGTCCTCCTCGGCTGGCGTCGTACTCCTCACCGCAGCCCGCGGCAGGGCCCGATCAGCTTGCGCACGGATGTCCCCGTTGTTGTGCCGCTGCGGCCACGCAGCGGTCCGCGGCGCTGCGGGTCGCCGGGGGGTGAGGTTGGTTCGCCATGTGCCGGGCCGTCCTCGAAGACCAGCCGGACGGTCTGATGGTGCGCCCGGTACAGCGCCCGGGCGAGCCAGTCGGTGTCGCGGTCGTCCACATCCTCGGGGGCCAAGCCGACCGCCTCGATGACCGGGTGCGCGCGGTCGACCCTGTGGCAGAACAGGCGGCTTCGCCCAGCATGATCCGCTCGCCACCCTCGGGGTCTGCGGGTACAGGCCGCGGCCCCAGTCGCCGATGTGGGTGCTGGGGCGGGTGGCGGTGACCTCGGCGACCAGCCGGCCGGGCAGCCCCACCGGCGCGTCGTCGGGATCGGCGCGTAGCCGGTCGGCTCATGCACGGAGTCCCATCGGTCATCAGGAACACTGCGCCGTAGCGGTTGGTCCGCCGCTTGTTGCGGTCCCAGGTCACCACGCCCTCACCGGTCACGAATCGGCCCACTGGCGTCGCCTCCTGAATTTGGAGGCCCGGCGGCCGGGCACGGTCGCCGAGCGTGGCGAGGTTCGGGGTGGCTGTCGGCGGCCGGTGGTTCGGCAGGGCAGTCCTTGGCGGTCAGGTCGGCCCGTAGGTGGGCGGCCACGGGGAGTCGGACTGGTCGTCGACGGTGGGCCAGGTGCCCTCGTGGTCGAGTGTTGCCTGCACCAGTCGCTGGCGCAGCAGCGGCTCGTTGATGCGCAGGGACCTGGTGTCGGTGGGGCTGGGTTCCCAGCCGCAGGAGGTGCAGAACGCGGCCCCCCGCGACTGGAGCGTGGCGTCGGTGTGTTGCAGGTAGACCCGTGGCCCAGGGCCGTCGGCGAAGTCGGCGGTGTCGTCGCTGTCGAAGCGGATGTAGCAGGGCTCGCTAAGCTCGGCTGGCACGCTCCAGTCGGCGTCGCCGCACATCGGGCAGGGTGGAAGATCACGCATCGCAGGCAGTGCTCCCTGGTTCTGGCCGCTCAGACGCAGGCGTGCGTGCTGTCGCACGCCGTCACCGGCCGCGGCGCCGGGGATCTCGCCCTGCCGGTGCGCCGATCGGGTCCGGCCGGGCGGGCCGTCGTGAACGCGCGTGTCTCAGGGCGGCTCGTTGATCGCACCTCGTCGTCCAGTTCCCAGGTGCCTTGGCAGTCGCAGCACATGGTGTCCAGGTGCTGGCGCTGCTGGGGCAGCAGGTAGGCACCTCGGACCAGCCGAGCAGGTCCGGGGACCAGGAGGTTCCCGCAGGCGTCGTAGTGCTCTGGGCTGCGGAGACGAACCTTGGCGGTGTCCATTCGAGTGCTCCCAGCAGAAGTGTCTCCCGCTCAAACGGTCCGCCTGGGTGGGACTGACGGCTCACGACGTCGATGGCCCGGCGCAGCTCGGCCAGTGCCTTAGAGTGTCGGGGTCCCCGATGCGGGCTGGTCGGCGTCGCTGCGGCGTGGGCGGGCGAGTCCCGGCGGGCGCCGCACCACCTCTCGCGCGGCTCGGTCCCGCGGGGCTGGTGCCACCGGCCGGCGGGGACGCCGCCAGGTGCCGTCCTCACGGCTGGGGTGGCCCGGGGCGCCCGCAGCGCGTGGACGAAGGAAGGCATGCCGTTGCTGGTGGCGGCGACTCGGTGGATGTCGTACGGCGGGCACGTCCAGGTCGGGTTCGCACCTGCGCTGCCCCGACAGGGAGTGGGCAGCAGGACCTACCGCGATGCGGCCGATGACCGCAAGGCTGGTCCGGATCAGCGGATCGTGACCCAGCGCATGCAGGTCTGGAGCAGGTGGTGGTAGTCGCCGCTGGTCGCCTCGGCGAAGAACTCGGCCACGTCGTCGGTGTGGCCGGCTTCGCGGAGCGCCTGCCGGACGGTGCCGAGGATCGCGAACGCGTTGCCGTCCTCGCCGGTCAGCTGCACCACCACCTCGGGGTGGCGGACCTCGTCCTGCTCCCTGCCAGCGGGGGCGTCGGGCATCGCGGGGCCGGGGTGCTCGAGCATGCCGGGCAGCTCGCTTGGGTCCGGCGCGTCCAGCGGCGCCTCGTCGTCTGGGCCGTCGATGCCAGGGCCAAGCTCCATGCGGCGTGCTCCTTGTGCTGGTTGGGGTGGGATCCGGTCGACGGTGTGCCTTGGGCTGGCGGTGACGCGGCTGGGCGGCTGGGATGACGGCCACTGGGCGCCGCTACTCGTCGCCAGCGGGCGGGTAGGGGTTCTCCCACCCAAGCCGGGTTGCGTGCTCGTCAAGCAGGGTCCGCCAGTCGGCGGGCAGCAGTTGCTGGGAGTCCTCGCCGTCGCCCGGCACAAACAGCGCCGGGTCGCGCCAGTGGATGCCGAGCTGTTCGGCGTCGGCCTTGACGGTGTCGATCACGGCGGTCAGCCCGTCACCCTGGAGCCCGTCGGGGATGAAGTAGCGGCTTTCCAAGGCGCCGACGGTGGAGATCTCGCCCGTGTCGGCGTCGCTGTGGCCGAAGCCGTCGTCGTAGTAGTTGGCGGACGCGTGCCAGCCGTGTGAGGAGGGGTGGTAGGTGAGCATGATGCCGCTCGACCAGTAGCCATCTCCGATCATCGCTGCTGTCCAACCTCCCTTCTCTGTTTCTCCCCCGAATGTCAGCGGTTGGCGGGCCGGGCGGCACCCAAGTATGGGGACCGCGCATAAGGCTCGATCCGAATAAAAGCCCCTGCGTGTGGTGCGTCGATCATCTGGCCGAGGCCGATCACCATCCCGACGTGGGTGACGTGCGCCGGCGAGGTGCCAAAGAACACCAGATCCCCAGGGGCCAGCGGCGCGCCTGGGGGCAGGCGAGGGCCGGCCTGGTACTGGGCTTGGGCGGTGCGGGGCAGGCTGATGCCGGCGGCTTGGTAGGCAGCGTGGGTGAGCCCGGAGCAGTCGAACCCGCCCTCCCCTGGCCCGTCGCCGCCCCAGCGGTAGGGGACGCCGAGCTGGGCTTGTGCGAAGTCGACCGCCGCCTGGGCGGCCAGGCCTGGCGCAGCAGCCGCCGGCGTGCCGTAGCTGGCGGCAAGCGCCAGGACCCGGTCGGCGTACCAGGCGGCGTGGTTGTAGGCCAGCACCGCGGCGCGCAGGTCGCCGTGATGGTCGCGCAGCGCCTGACACAAGTAGGCGGCCGCGGTCGGGATCGCGTCGGCGGGGTCGTAGGGGCTGGCGACCCCGTCGTGGTCGCCGTCGGTGGCAAACCGCCAGAAGGCGTCGCCGGCCGCCCCGGTGCCGATGCCCAGCTGCATGGGGCCGGCCGCCCCAGCAGCGTTGGCGCCCCGGGTAACCCCCGGAGCGTAGAGGCGTCCATGGTCGGATTCGACCTCGCCGATGGCGGCCAGCACGGTCCACGGCAGCCCCGGGCAGCCAGCGGCGGCCTGCTGGTAGGCCGCCAGATACGCGGGCGGGATGCGTGCCAGCGCCTGCGCGGTCGGCACCAACCCCGTGTCGCCACCGCCGACCAGGCCGGCCAGCGCACCGGCCGCCGCGCCAACCAGCACCACCGCCACCAGCAGCAGCACAGCCGGCACGACCACGACCGCGCGCGTCACCGGACCGGCACTCCCGGCTCGTGACCCTTATCGTGCTGGTGGGCGTGAGCAGCGGCTGGCCGCCGTGCTCCGCCCAGGGGCCGACCTTCGGGTGGCCGACCGCGGCGCTACACGCCGACAGCGGCCGATCGGGTGGTCAGCCGCCGGTGCGGCCAGTCGGGATTGCCGAGGCCAGCACCAGATTGGCGATCGCCATCGGTTCGGCGATCCCAAGGATCGACCAGGCACCTCACGGGGCATCACCCCCCGGGTGCGCCTCCTCGGCCTCCAGACCCGCGAGGAACTCCGGGTCGGTGGTGACCAGATCGTGGTCGGTGGGGCTGGCCAGGGACCGCAGCGCGACCCGGTGGGAACCGGCCAGCAGCAGCGCGTCGCCGGGTTGGGCGGCCAGCAGGTGGGCTTGCTCGCCGTGGGAGAGGTGGAAGGAGCGGGTGAGCGCCTCGATGGCCTGGGGGGCTTGGCCGAGCAGCAGCTGGGTGGCGGCGTTCTGGACGATAGCCTGGCCGAGGGGGGTGGCGAGCACGTCGGCGGGGTCCTGGGTCACCACCGTCAGGCCGCACCAGTGCTTGCGGGCGGACTTGGCGAACCGGTACAGGTAGCCGGCGGCGGCCGGGTCGCGCATCAGCTGCCACGCCTCGTCGACCACCACCAGGCGGCGCCGGCGGGCGTGGGGGTTGGTCGCCTGCCGCCAGGTCGCGTCCAGGGCCAGCAGGGTGCCAGCGGGTTTGAGCTCGTCGGGCAGGTCCCGCAAGGAGAACACGACCAGGTGCCCCTGGGGGCGGGTGGTGGTGGGCCCGTCGAACAGCCGCCGGTGCGACCCGCTGGTGTAGGGGGCCAGCCGGCCGGCCAGCGTGGCGGCAGCAGGGTCACCATCGGCCTGCAGCGCGTGGGTGAGGTCGACCAGGACGGGGGTGGGGCGGGCGTGGCTGCGCGGGTCGGCGGTGATCCCGCGGGCGTGGTAGGCGGCCAGGATGGCGCGGTCCAGCGCGGCGGTGGTGTCGGGGCCGGGCGGGGCGCCGAGCAGGCTGCCGATTAGGGTGTGGATGAACAGGGCGCGGCTGGCCAGCGTGTCGGGCTGCGCGTCTGCGGGCAGGTCGAAGGGGTTGAGGCGCTGGTCGGGGTGGCCCAGGTGCAGGTAGGTCCCGCCGACCGCAGCGGCAAGGCGCCGGTATTCGTGTTCGGGGTCGATGACCAGGGCGTGGACGCCGTGGTAGAGCCAGCGCAGCAGCTCCAGCTTGGCCAGGTAGGACTTGCCAGCCCCCGACTTGGCGAGGATGACCGCGTTGTAGTTGGCCTGTGCCCACCGGTCCCAGAGGATGAGCCCGCGGGTGTGGGTGTTGTGGCCGAGCAGCACCCCGCCGGAGCATGGGGTGGGCAGGTCGGCGGAGGCGAAGGGGAACGCCGCGGCCAGCGCGGCGGTGTCCATGGTGCGGCGCAGGCCGAGCTGGTCCAGGCCAAGCGGCAGGGTGGTGGTCCAGCCCTGCAAGCTCCGGAAGGTGGCCGGGTGGGCGTCCAGCAGCAGCGAGGCGCACAGCGCCCGCAGCCGGTCGGCTTCGGTGTCGACCTCGCGTTGGGTGTGGCCGCGGACGGTCACGTACAGGCCGACCTGGTACAGGCGACCCTCGCCCCGCGCGACGCGGCGGGCCAGGTCGGCGGCGTCCTCGGCGGCGGCCTCCACGTCTGGGTCGGCGAGCCGGTCGCGGTCCTGGTCCAGCCGGCGGGTGGACTCCAGCCGGGCGAGCTGGCGGCGCAGCCGCTGCGCGGCCACGGGTGGGGGGATCGGGTCGATATGCAAGCTGATGTCGGCGTTGCCGGGGTAGCTGGCCAGCGGCTCGAGCCACCCGGGGCCGACCTCGCGGGGGTAGCCGGTGACCGCGAAGGTGCGGCACCAGGTGGCGCCGGCCTGCAGGCTGCCGGGGCGGATCTGGAGCGCGTCGGGGCCGAGCAGCCCCGCAGGGGGCTGCGGGGCGCGGCGGGCCAGCCGGCACCGAAGGCTGTGGATCGTCATGGGGTGGCTCCGTGGATGATCTCGGCTGGGGCGGCCAGACCGATGGGGGCGGGTGGGGCTTCGGGGTCGCAGGCCCTGGCCAGCACCTTGGCGGCCTGAGCGCCGTCGAGGGGGGTGAGGGTGATCCCGCACGCGCCGAGCAGCCCGGCCAGCTCGTCTGCTCGGCGCTGCAGACTGGCGGCGGCCTGGCTGGGTGGGGCGGGGTCGCGCAGCACCAGCAGGGTCTGGCGGCGGAGCACGTCGCGGCGGCCGGCCAGCTCGCCAAGGAAGCGGGCGTGCTGGCGGGCGGCGGCCTCCAGCGCCGGGTGGGGCAGCGCGCTGGCGGTGTGGTCGAGGTGGCGCAGGTGAGCGTCCAGGTCGGCGCGTTCGATGCGGACCAGGAGCTGCGCCGGGCTGGTCAGCGCGTGCAGGGTGCGGGCGAACGCGCTGATGAGTGCCTGCTGCTCGGCGGGGGTGCGCAACGCGAAGTTGACGGTGGAGGCCTGGCACACCAGCGCGGCGCCGTGGGGGCCGAGGTCGATGATGCCCTGCGGGTCGAGGTCGCGGGCGGGCAGGCGCAGCGGGGCCACGGGTGGCTGGCTGGCCGCGGCGGGCCGGTGCCAGGCGGCCGGTGGGATGATGCCCTCCGGCGCGGGGACCAGGCGGCTGGGGGCAAGGTGCTGGCGCAGCGCGGCCAGGGCGAGCTGGTCGAGCCAGACGCCGTCGCGGCGGCCCAGCGCCAGCGCGACGCCGACCAGCAGCGGCGGCGCGGCCAGCGCGGTCGCCACCGGCAGTGGCAGCAGCAGACGGGCCACCCCAAACAGCAGTCCGGCGGGCATGCCAGCCACCAGCAGGATGAGCAGCTGCCGGGCGGTCAGGCCGGCCAGGATGCGGTCGGGCTGGTCGATGTTGGCGGGGATGCGCACGCGTTCCATCCGGGTCACCACCGCCGCCGGCCGCGGAAGGGCAGCAACCGCCCGGCGATCAGGTAGATGGCGTAGCCGCGCACCATCCGGCCGAGCCCGCCTGCGCGGGGCCCGAAGACTGCGCGGCGGGCCCAGCCGGGGATGCGCAGCAGCAGCCACAGCAGCCCGCCGGAGACCAGCAGGTCGGCTAGCCGCCCGGTGCCGATCCCCAGGACCTGGGCGCGGTCGGCGTCGAAGAACACCCGCAGCGCGGCGACCAGCACCAGCGACTGGGCGATCTGCACCCCCAGGCACGCCGCCAGGGCACGCCACCACAGCCGGGCCAGCCCGTCGGTGTGCGGCAGGGCGTGCAGGCTCAGCGCCAGCGGTGCGGCGGCGACCAGCAGCGCGACCAGCGCGGCGCGGGCGATGCAGGCCAGCAGCAGGCCAAGCGCCAGCCCGGCGATGACCAGGCCGACCAGCAGCTGGAACACGTCACGTTGCTGCGGCGGGAGCAGCCGCAGGGGGCTGAGGGTCTGGGCGATGCGGGCGGGGTCGACGCCTTCGCCCAGCACCGCTTGGGAGATGGCGTTGGCCAGGCGGATCGCCCAGCCGGCCAGCAGCAGGCTGGTGTTGGCCGCGATGAACGCGACCGCCAGGCGGGGCAGGATCTCCTTGGCGGAGTAGCGGGCCTGCAGGGTTTCGTGGCTCATGACCAGGATCCCGCCCACCAGGACCAGCAGCACGAACCCGGAGTTGGCGATCCCGGCGGAGGCCCACCACAGCTCGCGGATGCGGCTGCCGGGCGCGGTCACGTCGGGGGTGGCCAGCAGGGTGCGGCCCAACAGGTCCAGGGTCGGGTTGAGCGCGGCGGTGAGCAGCGTGGCGAACCAGTCGTTGATGGCCTGGCCGACCAGGCCGGGAAGGTTGGCCAGCGGCAGCAGCCGCAGCGGGTTGAACGACGAGCCACCGCCGGGAGCGGTGGTTGTGGTGGGCGTGGTGGTGGACGAGCTGGGTGGTGCCAGCCCAGGCGTGGTCGTCGGCGAGGTGGCGGCGCCGGCTGCGGGTGGCAGCGTCGTGGTGGTGGGTTGCGGCGGGGCCGCGCCCGCCCGGCCCGGCATGGCCACCAGGGCCACAAGGGCGAGCGCGGCCACCGCGGCGGGGAGCGCGAGCGCCGCGCGGACCGACCGGGCCGGCCGCACCGCTCACACCCCCACGATGGACTTGAGGATGCCGACCGCCAGCGGCGCCAGCGCAGCCAGCGCGTAGCCGATGGCGGCGGCCTTGACGGCGGTCTTGGCCTTCTCCACCTCCCCCGGGTCGGCGGCGCCGGCCATGTAGCGCAGCCCGCCGACGGTCAGAAACAGGGTCGCCAGGCTGGCCAGCAGCGCGACCAGCCAGTTGCGTGCGCTGTCGATGACCTGGCTCAGCGACGGGGGTGGCGGCGGTGCCGGCGGCGCTGGGGGGACCGGTGGGACCTGCGCCAGCGCCGGCACGGCGATGGTGAGGGCGAGCAGGACGGCGACGGCCACGATGAGCAGGCTGGGTGCGGCGCGGCGTAGCCGCATGCTGGGCCTCACCGCGCGGCTGCCGCACACCAGGTCTGGGCTGTCGGGCGCGGCGTGGTGCGCGTGACGGGGCGGGGGGGTGAGGGTCCCGGGCCGTCGGGTGGGGAGGGCGGCCGTCGGCGAGGGCGTTGTCCTCACCTCCTCCGGCGAACTGGCCACGGCGCAACCAGTGGCTGCCGCTGCCGGCCGCCCTCCCGTGGGTTGCCGGCACTCCAAATGTCCACGAGCACCCCGATTTTCAACATCAGCGGCAGAAACCTGTCCCGACCAAGGCCCGCAGCCGACCGGCCAGCGGCGGCAACTCGCCCGCTCGCAGCGGCCAATCGGACAGGCAGGTGAGGGCGGGCCGGCGCTGGCGCGGTGGCTGCCGACCGGGTGGGTGCGCCCGCCGGCAGGCACCGACGGCGGGCTGGTAGGCCGGACGCTCACGGGCGTGCCTTTGGGGACTGGAGCGGGTCGCCCGAGCGCGGCCCACCGCCGTCCGGCAGGCGGCCGTCCGGCAGGCGGGGCGGGCTGGAGGGCCGCTGGATCGCCGCGCCGCAGCGATCGCGGGGCTGGTCGTGTGGGCTGCCACCGGGTGGCGTGGGGGGCTGGTGCAGCCGGATCGGCAGGGTCCGCCACGGCCTCCTTGAGGCTGGCAGGGTGCCGCGCAGCAGCCAGCCGACCAGGCGGGCTTCCGCCCGCCCGCGGCGAAGGTACAACGCGCCGGGCTGGTAGCCGTTGGCGGCGGCCACCGCGGCGACACTGACGCGCTCCAGGCGGGTCATGCCGATCAGCTCGGCCTCGTCGCGGGTGATGACCCGCTGGGCGACCGCCCGGGCCAGGACCAGGTCGGGGTGGCCGGCCAGCGGCGGCGGGGCCATCGAGGCGGGCTCGACCGGGGTGCTGCGCGCCGCCAGCCACAGCTCGGCGCGGCGCAGCCGCTTGGCGCGGTTGAACGCGGCCCGCAGCAGCTGGGCGGCCAGCCGCTCACCGGCCGGGTCGACGCGGTCGATGGCGTCCAGCAGGCCGGCCAGGACCTCCGCGTCGATGTCGGCCCGGTCGCCCGGATAGTCCTCGGTCAGCGTCGCAGCGACCCGGCGCAGCCCCGGGACCAGCACCCCGGCCAGGCCGACCGTCCAGGCGTCCCGGTCGCGGCGGGCGCGGCGCAGCAGCTCGGCGACGGCGGCGTCGCGGGCGGCGAACGGGGTCGCGCGGCGCAGCAGCAACCCGCGGAGCTCGTCCAGGGGGATCAGCCGGGCGGGCAGCCCACCGCCAAGGGTGCGCCCGCCGGCAGGCACCGACGGCGGGCTGGTAGGCCGGACGCTCACGGGCGTGCCTT
>Ga0137378_10002177_pt1 | contig 16761 bp, 13 predicted proteins | sample SagtaG_21_FD_104813 | JGI IMG/M metagenome (GOLD analysis project Ga0137378, IMG submission 104813) | Vadose zone soil microbial communities from Sagehorn Ranch, Mendocino, California, USA - Sage2_L_60_16 metaG | ecosystem: Environmental > Terrestrial > Soil > Vadose zone | place: USA... | reverse complement strand
CGAGCTTCTGCTCGATCCTGCGCCGGCCCGCCGCGCCCATGCTCCGCCGCCGGGGCTCGTCGTCCAGCAGATCGACGAGCAGGCGGGCCATCTCTTCGACGTCGTTCGGGGTGGCGTAGGCGCCGGCTTCGGCCGCCGAGGCACGGGTCTCACGGAGGTCGAAGGCGAGGACAGGGAGTCCGAAAGCCATGTACTCCATGGTCTTGTTCATGGTCGAGACGTCGTTGAGGGGGTTCTTGGGGTCCGGCGACAACCCGATGTCCGCTGTCGACAGGATGTCCCGTACCGCCTCGTCGGGCGCTCGCCCGGTGAACTCGACGAAATCCCGCAGGTCGAGTTCGTCGCGCAGGGCCACCAGTTCGTTGAAGCAGTCCCCGGATCCGATCAAGGTGAACGAGATGTCCGTGCGCTTCAGCGTGTTGACGACGAAGTGGGCCATCTTGATGACGATGTCGACTCCGTCCTGAGGGCCCATCACACCGATATAGGCGGCGAGATGCGCGCGTCCTCGCCGGATCGAGGGAACGGCTTCGGCCGCTTTCAGCTTGTCGGGATCAGGTCCCGTTCGTACCACCGTCACCCGGCCGGGTTTGACGCCGTCACGATCCATCACCAGCCGCCGGTACGACTCATTGGTGGATATCACGTGATCGGCGAGCCGGGTCGTACGGCGCTCGAGGAAGCGAAGGCCACGGTACAGCAGCGGGGAACCATCCACGAAGCGCGACTCGAACGTCTCCGGGCAGAGGTCGTGGTGGTCGAATACGAACCGGGAGCCGTGCCAGAACCTGAAGAGAAGGCCTATGGGCCAGAAGATGTCAGGGGGGTTGCAGCTCTGGACCGCGCCGAATCGGCCGGCCCTGGCGGCCTTGAGCGACAGGAACAGGGTGGCGAGAAACGAGTAGGCATACTCGACGAAGAACGTCGCGGCGCCGCCTCCCGGGGAGTACGGCCGGTACTTGTAGATCTGGACTCCATCGACGACCTGGTAGGAACGGTCTCCTGTGCCCTTGGGGCAGACCACCGCCACCTGGTAACCGGCTCGGGTCAGGGTCCGGCACTCCAGCCAAACACGGCGGTCGAACGGCACCGGCAGGTTCTGGACGATGATCAGGACGCGGTTGGAACCGTTTCCCTTAACCTTTTTCAGCAAGGATCCGCTCCCCGCGTTTCGGCGAGCGAGGACTTGGGCGCCACGGCAGCGAGCCTTTCCCGGCGGTGACCGCTCCGTGACAGCAAGGCCTTTACCGCCCGGACGCTCACCGAGTGCGCTGTGTTCACGAGAATGGCCAGGTCGAGGCCGAGGGACCAGTTGTCGACGTAGAGCAGGTCCAGCCGCCGGTACGCGCTGAAGGACGGGTTATCCCTTGCTTCGGTCTGCCACAAGCCGGTTATCCCCGGCCGCATCACGGTCCGCCGCTGCAACTCCTCGTCGAACTTGGCGGCTTCCTTGGGCATGGCGAACCGCGGCCCTACCAGGCTCATCCGGCCGATCAGGACATCCCAGAGCTGCGGGAGCTCGTCGATGCTCGTCGCCCGCAGGATGCGGCCGATCCGGGTCACCCGCGGGTCGTTGGTCGCCTTGAAGAGGGGACCGCCCTCCCTCTCGTTCATCGCCGCCAGGTCGTCGGTCATCTGGGCGGCGTTCGGCACCATCGTGCGGAGCTTGAGCACGACGGTCTGCACCCCGTATCTGCCGATCACGGCATGCCGGTAGAGAACCGGGCCGCCGTCCTCCAGACGGATGGCGATCGCGACCGCCAGCAGCACCGGCGCGGTCAGCGGAAGCAGGATGGCGGCGGTCACGATGTCGATGGCCCGCTTCGCCGCTTTCTGCCATTCCGGCGGCTTGTGCGCCTCGACGTAGAGCATGGGCAGACCGGATACGGGGGCGGTGCGGATCCGGCTGCTGAGCATTCCGGCTAGCCCGGGCCAGAACTGGACATGCAGCCCGCAGGCCAGGCTGCCGTGTACCGCGATGGCGGTCTCGGCTGCGGTCAACGCGCTGCCAACGAGGATCACGCCCTCGGCGTCGACCTCGGCGGCGAGCTGCGGAAGATCGGTCATCGCCGACCGGTGCGGCAGGCCTAGCCAGGGCGCCACCTGGGCCTGCTTGCCCACGACGCCGCCGACCCGGTAACCGAGCTCTGGCTCGTCGGACAGCATCTGCCACATGGCCGCGGCGTCCTCGTTGGTCCCCACCAGCACCACGGTTTGCAAGTAGTGCCCGTCCGCTCGCTTGTGCTTCAGCCATCTCCGGTAGCGCCAGCGCAGCATGATCATCAATACGGCGCCGCCCGCCGCTCCCTCCGCGGCGGCCGCGGCGGGTGTGTCCGAGGCAGGGCCGGAGGCTAGCACGCCGGCCGCCACCAGCACGGACCCGCCGACGACGGCGGCCACGACTATCCGGGCGGCCTGGCGGGAGAACTCAGAGCACACCCAGGACCGGTACAGGCCGGCCATCTGAATCACCACGAGCGTCGAAACGGCAGCCGCCAGGAACACGACTACCGACTGGTCCGAGCGCAGCTTGCTCTGGAAGAGCATCGGAAGTCCCCAGGCCAGCGTGATGGCCGCGACATCACCGAAGAAGAGCTGCTCGCGGAGGAAGCCATCGGATCGGTTTTTCCGGGCAGGCCGAACCGGACCCGGGTCGGCGATGGCCGATGCCTCGCGCGGACCGAGCGAAACCACGGCCGGAGTCTCGTCCAGTCGCCGCGGGCCGCCATCCGCCGGACCCGAAGGCATTGCGTTTGTCACTGAAGCCACGTGTTCCCCCCTCGCCGTCTAGTGCTGGCCGCATCACTGGCCTTCGTCTTGGTCCACACGACGCTCTCAGGATCTTTGAAGAACCCGATTTGATACACGTGGGCCGCTTTTGGGGAGACCTTTTTGGTCACATCGGGTATACAAAACTGACCGGCACGCACCTCTTCGGCGGCGTGCGGCGTCGTACCAGCTCAACTGGCCTGTCATCCGACCCCGAACGCCCCTGTTCTGGTGTTCCGGGCGCTGCGGGTGACTGGTCTTTGCCGGATCTGTCTCAGGCACCGGGGCGGCGGCGGGCACCGTGGGGCGGTGCCCGATCCCGGGAAAGATCATCGCGGACCCAGCGGGGACGCGCCGCGGGCGCTGAGGCGATCCGCGGTGCGCGGGAGCGGTCCTGGTCACCGTCCGCGATGCAGCGCCCGGCGCGGATGGCGGGCCGGTCAGGGTCGATTTTGGACCGATGCCTCCGGGTCCCGCCACCGCGTGGACGCCCGCACGCGACGCCGCAAATCCGAGGACAGGCAGGAACTTCACGAATTCAGGACGCAGCCGGCTTTATGAATAAGGCTTCATATTGATGGCGAAGTTGTTGATGGCGAACTTCTCGGGTTTACCGTTCGTCGACACGAGTTCGACGCCATGGCAGATCTGGTACAGCGTCGATGAGCCAGGCATCCAGCCCTTCGAAATCACGTAGTTAAAGAAGTGGAGTAGGTTGACACTACCCGACAGGTCGTCCCGGACGGCAACAAAGGCAATGTATTGCTTCGGCGGTGGCGAATAGTACACCACATAGGTGCGGCCGCCGTCAGTGAACGATCCGATTGGCGAACCGTTCGGAGTCTGGCCGTTATTGTAAGTCCAGATCATGACCTCAGTCGAATTGCTGTCAGCGAGACCGTTGAGCCAGATGTCATACTCGAACTCCCAGATACCGTAGTTCGGGCCCGCACCCGGTGGCACGTCAGAGAACCGACTGGTGATGGATTTCCAGCCACTCAGCTTGGTTGGGGTGGGGTACCAGGTTTCCTGGACATTCGGCGACGTTTTGACGGCGCCGTCTTCGGCAGCATTGTTCATAGTGGCAATCGCGTACCAGCTGTTGTAGTTGCAGACGTCAAGCCGCTGCGACAAATCACTGTAGCGGTTAGCATTCCAGGTATCGTTGGTGACGAAATAATTGCCTTCGGTCACGCCGCTCTGGGCGTTGCCGGGATCCATCGGGATAACGGTCGGCTTGGTACAGGTGCTGCCGGCCGCCGGCGCCGTAAGGGTACCGCCCCCGGCTCCGGAACTGGCGTAAAGCGACGCGGCACGGGAGCCGGAAAGAAAATACACGTTCAGGCCGACAAATGCTACCGCAGCTGCAATCGCAATGATGTTCCGAAGCCCGTCCCGGCTGGGATGCGGCGGGCGGAGTTTTATGACGCCGCGCTTTAGTCGACTCATGGATGAGCCCTTAGCCAGCGGGCATGCGGACACGAAAACCTCATAAGGAATGCTTGCTGTCGGCTTCCTATGGCGAGCCCTCGGCTATGCAAGGCTCCCTTACGCCCGCTCCAGCTCACAGCCGGCGCGCCACAGCTCGACAGCGCGGGGGAACACGTCTTCGCCGAGCCCGGATCCAGGTCAAGACCCCTTAGTCCTTGGTGTTGCGCTATAGGCAGAGGAAGCGTCCTGCTGCCAGTTGGATTTCCAGGTTGAGAAGCCAAGGACCCCACAGGCGCCAGACGGCATGCTCTTGCTCGTGGCTGGGTCGGTCGGCAGCGGGCTGCAGGTGCCGTACAGGTACGCATACCAGCCCCAAGGACCGTGGTACTCGTTATTCGACCAGACATTGTTATTCGGCGCTATGCCATTGTCCGGCGGCATTCCCGGCACGCTGGAGAGGGCGTTCAGGTTGGAAAGCGGGCCCTTCGTGCAGCCAGGATCCCATGACGGGCACGCGGTGAGGGAAGAGTGACTCATCATCGCGTTGGCGCTCCGTTGCGTATTGAACGGAGCCTCCCCGCCTACCTGGTACGCCATGAAGTTGGTTCCGCAAGCGTCCGCGTGCGCCGCGGTGCACGTCGTCGTTTTCCCGCCGCCTACCAGGGGCGCGCTGGACGCGATGACCGATGGGTGGAACTGGAAGTCATTGCCGGTCACGGAGATGCCCTTTGTCTCCCACTGACAACCGTCCCAGTAGGACGTGCCGTCGGGAGCGAGGGGACCGGTGGGGAGCGCCGAGCTCGTGGCGTAGAGCTGGCAGGTGCCGGCGTTGCTGACCACGGCGCCGGCTGCCTGTGGTGCGGCCAGGGGTGGGGAGATCGTGAGGAGGCAGTCGTTGGCGTAGCACTTCTCGGCGGTGACCTTGTAGGGCTGAACCTCCCGGACCGGACCGGCCAGCGTCCCGGAGCCCCGGACCAGCGAGACACCCGTGAAGCTCGTCGGCGTGGTGCCCTTGTAGGAAAGGATGGCGCCGGTGTAGCTTCCGCCGCCGTCAGCCCAGGCCGCCGACGTCCCGACGCGGAGTTGGCCCGAAGAAGGGAAGCCGGCGGTCTTCGCACCGATGGTCCCCGAGCCGGTGAATTTGGCCACGTCCGATTTGTCTGCCATCGTCGTCGATTTGGGATCGCTGAAGCCGATCTGGTCGTTGAGCGCCCCGGCCCCGGCGACCAGGATCGTCGAACTGCCCGCGGTGGCCGGTTCCGCCAGGGAGGTAGTCCCGCCGTGGGCCTGGTCGCCCACATGGGAGAAGTAGTACTTCCCGCCCGAGGCCGCGGAAGCGCTGTTCGGGAAGCCGCCCGAGCAGTACGCGGCGTCGTTGGGCCAGCCCTCACCCGAGTTCTCGCAGGAGCGGGCGCCGGCCTGCCAGATGGTGATGCCCTCCCAGTTATTCACGAACTGATTACCGGAAACGAGAACTTGGTTCTCGTAGCGGCTGCCGGGAACGTTGAATCCTCCTGAGCTGTTCAGGTTCACCGCGCCGTTGCAGTTGTTCCCGCACCCGCCCGAGCCCTTTCCCCAGCCGCCATCCATGAAGAGGTTGCCCGTGACATTCAGATTGAAGCCGGTCTCGCTGACGATCGCCGAAGAATAGCTCTTGTAGAAGTAATTGCCCGAGATGAGCGTGCCCGAGTTCCCGTTGTCGAGCCAGATCGGGGTTCCGCCGCCTGGGCTGTCGTTGACGAACGCGTTGCCGACGATGTCAGCGTTGAGCGTACCCCACCACTTGCCCCCGCCTGAGCAGCCGCAACCAGGGTCGGGTTTGTAGTTCGACTCGAAAATCTCGTTGTAGTTGAACTTGCTGCCGGTGCCGAAAAGGTTGACGCCGTAGTCGCCCATCCTGGACAGGCAGTTGTACTCGATGGTGCCATGGTCGCCACCGTAGATGGCGACGCCGTTGCCGGGAGTCGAGTAGCCGTCGTGGATGTTGTTATGGGTGATCGTCCAGCACGTGCCGGTGTAGATGGTGCCGGTGGTGGTGTGGAGATCATGGGAGATGTCGAGGTACTCGACGCTGACGCCGCCGGCCGGACCACCGTAGTAGACGGGGGTACCGGCGGTAACGGGGATGTCTAGTCCGCCACTCAGGGTGACGGAGTAGCCGCTTTGCCGGCCGGCAACCGCATCGATCGGGTAAGAGTTCGCCCCGATCACCACGCTGGCGTAGCGGATGAGCGGGGTGGTGGCCGCGCCGAGCCGCACCGATGTCGCGCCCCGCTGGGCCGCTGCCGATACGGAAGCGATCGGGGGTTGCCTGCTGGCGTACACGGCCGTGCCGGAGCGTTCCGCGGTCGTCAGCCCGGTTGCCAGCGTGATCGTCTTGCCCGAGGCTTTCGAGATCTGGTATGTCTTGCCATCGGCAAAGGTCAGCCAGCCGATATAGCCTCCGATGGGTGACCTGGTGGTGATCGTTTTAACCCCGGTCGGTGCCGCGGACGCCAGGGTGCTGCCGCCGCCGGAAAAGTCGTAGGTGTCGTTCTGGGCGTTGATCCCCGCTGCCGTGCCGCCATTGTTGAAGGCCGGCTCGGGGTGGCCGGGGGCGGACCCGCCGATGAACTGGTCACCAGGTACCGCCTCCAAACCGAGCTTTCCGTACGATCCGCCCTCGAAAAAGTAGAGAAGGGGTGTCTGAGGGAAGGCGTAGGCCGGCTGACTGACATTGCCCCCGGGCGCGTAGATGATGGCGGCCTTCGTCGTGGGGCTCTGGTTCGCGATGTAGGAAGGCAGGGGCGGCAGGGTCTTCCCGTAACCGGGAAGCGCCTTGTACTGCGCAACCGTGTAGCTCCGGCTTCCCGACGCGAGCGCGTGGTATGTCCATGGGCTTGTCAGGAATCGCGACGGCTGGTCGCAGATCTGGTAGTCCTGGCCGAGGACATGGGAGGCGGAAGGCCTGCCCGGGTGCGGCGCGGAGGAACCTCCGGAACTCGGGGAGGAACCTCGGAAGAGAGGAGGTACCAGCAGTACTCCTGCCGCCACCACGAGTCCCAGGGCCAGCATGGGCCAGCCTAGGCGAACTATTCGCTTGTTCATCGAGACCATCGCCAGAGGTTGAGGGGATGCCGGGGGACGGGAGACCACTGGGGCCGAGAAGGGCATCTGCTGGCCGCGACATGACCCACCCTCATAGTCTCCTTATCCCCAGATGTCACGCATCACGTTGAGCACGATCCGCGATCCGAGCCGGTCCAGCTTCATCGGCAGTTCCTGCATATCAGCCAGGCTCTCACGCACGGCGCGCTGCCGTTCGATCGGGCAGATGACCAGCAGGAAACCACCGCCGCCCGCGCCGGTCAGCTTGACGCCGGTAGCGCCGGCCTCGAGCGCGCGCTCAACCGCCAGGTCTACCTCGGGATTCGATATGCCCGCGGCAAGCTGCCGCTTGGCCTCCCAGCCCTTGCGCAACGCGTCGCCGACCGCGTCGACATCGCCGCAGCGCAGGCGATCGGCGGTCAGGCCGGCCAGGTCGCGCAGCAGGTCGAGCTGATCACGGGTGGCCTTGACGTTGGCGGTCTGCTCGGCCAGTATCGAGTTCGCGCTCCTGGTGATGCCCGTATAGAACAGCATGATCTGTCGCTGCAGGTCGCGGCGGCTGGCGGCGGGCAGCTCCAGGTCTTCGGCCAGCACCTGATCACCGGGCCCGAAGCGGATGTCCCTGATACCGCCGTAGGCGGCGATGTACTGGTCCTGCTTGCCGATGGGTTTCCCGCAGCGGTCGATCTCGATTATGCAGGCGCGATCGGCCAGTTCCTCCGCCGTGACCTGCCGCCCCCGGTATGCGAACAGGGCATGCAGCAGCCCGACCGTCACCGCGGAGGAGGAGCCGAGGCCGGAACCCCCCGCAGACGGGATGTCGGCCAGCGTGGTGATCTCCACGCCGCTCGTCACGCCGGTCATCCACATCGCCTCCCGGACCAGTTCATGCTCCAGATCCTCGACGCGGGAGACTATTTCCTTCTTCGAGTAGTTGACGTAGATATCGTTGTCGAACCGCTGTTTGACGATCACGTAGATGTACTTGTCTATCGCGCAGTTCAGGACCCGGCCACCGTGTTCACGGTAGTAATCGGGCAGGTCAGTGCCTCCGCCGAGCAGGCCGATGCGCAAAGGCGTCTGAGTGATGATCATAGGGCGGCTCGCACTGGCCACTCCTGCTGGGCGCGCTGATACGTGTCGACCGTTCCCAGGTCGCGGAGGTAGCCCTCCACCAGTATGGCCTTTGCCCGGCCGACCAGCCGCGGCAGCAAACCATAGCCGATGTCGAGCGGAGGCGAGCCGCCGATCTCGTCGAGCACGCCCGGATGGAAGGCGTACATCCCGGCGTTCACCAGGTCGGAAACCGGCTGGCTCGGTTTCTCCGTGAACCCGGTGACCGTGCCGACCGCGTCGAGTTCCACGACGCCCCCGGCAGATGGCCGCTCGGAGTGGAATACGGTCAGGGTCGCGATCGCGCTGTTTTTCCTGTGCGTCTCGACCAGGGAGCGCAGATTAAAATCGGTGAGGTTGTCGGCGTAGCAGGCCAGGAACATCTCTTCTCCCTCCACCCAGGCCCGGTTGGCGGCGAGCGTCCCGGCGCTGCCGAGTAGCTCCGGCTCAAAGAAGGTACGCACTGCTGGCGTTCCGGCCCGCGCATCGAGATGGTTACGTACCACGTCCGGTAGGTGGTGCAGGTTGACGAGGACTTCGTCGACGCCCGCGCGGTCGAATGCTTCGAGCCATATGTCGAGCAAGGGCTGGCCCCCGATGGGGATCATGCACTTCGGGATGGTGTCGGTGATCGGCCGCAGTCGGCTGCCGACGCCGGCAGCGAGCAGGAAGGCCTTCATGTTCCCGCCTTCCTGACCACCCCGAGCGCGCGCATCCGCGCGTCGGCCTCGGCCAGCACGCCTTCCAGGCCGTCCATGTCCTTGAGCCAGGCGGCGTACGCGGCCACGGACTCGGCGGGGGTGCGCCGAGGCTCCCAGCCCAGTGCCCGCAGGGCACTGATATCGGACAGGATGTGCCGCGTGTCGCCGAAGCGGTACTCGCCGGTCACCATTCCGGGCTTGTCCGTCCCGTACTGGCGCATGACGATGTCGGCGAACTCCTTGGTGCTCACCGCCGTACCGCCCCCGACATTGAATACCCGCCCGGCGGCGCGGTCGTCCGAGAGCACCAGCACATTGGCGTTCACCACGTCCTCGATGTTGACGTAGTCCCGCAACGCCCCGCCGTCCTCGTAGAGGACGGGCGCCCTGCCGAGCAGATAGCTCAGGCAGAAGATGCGGCACGCACCCGAGTAGGCGTTGTAGACCGACTGCCGGGGGCCCTGCACGATGCTGTACCTGAGCGCGACGGTCGGGATGTCGTAGCGCCGCCCCAGGTTGATCGCGACCATCTCCTCGGCAAGCTTGGACATGCCGTAGACGTTCTGGGGGTTGGAGACTCGTTCGGGCGTGGTCCGCATCTCTAGCTGGCCACCGCACTGCGGGCAGGGGATTTCCCACTGGCTCGCCGCGAGCGCGCTTTCCGGCCGCATGCCGGGGATCTGATCTCCGTCGGCCGGGCACCAGTAGAGCCCTTCACCCATCGCCGACTGCGACGAGGCCACCACGACCCGGGCCAAGTCAAGACGCTCGGCCACGATGATCTCATAGAGCAGGGCGGTGGAGACCACGTTCACCTCGGAGAACCGCGAGAAGTCCGGCAGGTAGTCCTGGTAGGCGGCGAAGTGGTAGACGGCATCGACCCGGCGCAGGAGGTTTCTGAGCAGGTCACGGTTCCGGACATCGCCCTGGTAGAAGTCGGCCTCCGGACTCAGGAACGCCGGATGCCCGTCCCGGTGGACCGGCGGAGTCAGCGCATCGAGAACGACGACGTCATGGCCCAGCGCCAGCAGCCGGTCGCAGGTGTGCGAGCCGATGAACCCGGCACCGCCGGTGACGAGGATTCTCATTTCCGTCGGTGCTCCCTGCGCTCGGCGGCTTCGCGGTACACGTCCAGGGTGGCCGCGGCGGTGGCTCCCCAGGTGAACTGGGCGGCCCGCTTGAGCCCCAGGTCGCGCATGTGGTCCCTTCCTGGTCCCAGAATCTCGACGATGGCCTTGGCAATCGATGCGGGATCCTTGGGGTCCGACAACTCCGCGGCTCCTCCCGCTGTCTCGGGCATGGCGCTGGTGTCCGAGGTCGCGACCGGGCAGCCGCAGGCCATGGCTTCGAGAATAGGCAGTCCGAAGGTTTCGTTGAGTGACGGATAAACGAAGGCGTCCGCTGCCCGGTAGAAACTGACGGTCTCGGCAAGCGGGACCGCGCCGACGAAGTTCACATCTGACGCTATACCGAGCTCAGCCGCGAGCGAATGCAGCAAGGCCTGGTATTTCTCGTCTTTCCCGGCGCCGACGATCGCTAGCTGGCGGCCTCCGAGCTCGTTGCGGGCCAGCGCCCACGCGCGCAGCAGCCCGTCGCAGTTCTTGTACGGCCACAGCGAGGACACGAACAGCACGAACGGCTTGGTGACGCCGTACCGGGCCACGTGCGCGCGCGCCGCGGCCGCATCGCCCGGCTGGAACAGCTCGTGGTCGACCGCTTCGTAGATCAGCTTGAGCTTGGCCGGGTCGACCTCCAGGTAGCGCTGGACCTCCGACCGCAGGCTCTCGGAGTTGATGATGATCGCGTCAGCGACCCGCGCAGAGCGCGGGTATTGCATCCGGCGGTAGAAGCGGGCCAGCGGAGGAAGCGACCCAGGGGCCGTGTACGCATGCATGGTCTTGAAGTGCAGCACAAGCGACCAGGAGAGGTTCACTGGCGGCGCCATCAGCGTATTGAACACGTCGATGCGGGAAAGCGGCAGCCGCACCGGTGAGTACAGCTGCTCGCTAAGCGTGCGCAGATTGCGCTTTTCATTCGACCACGGGTAGGTGATGTACCGGACGCCCGGGCCGTAGCCCTGGTGATGGTGTCGTGACTTCGGGCTCACCAGCAGGTGCAGTTCCTCGCCGGATTCAAGTCGCTTAGCCATTTCCGGGATCACGCGGGTCCAGAACCAGTGCGCGCCGGAAGGGTGCTCAGGATCCTCCGTCAGGAGATTGATCGCCACGCGCATTTTCACCTTCCGGTTCCGTCCTGCGGTTATCGGGGCGCCCGGTTTTGGAGTGACGCCGGAACTTCCATCGGCTGCCATGATTTAGAACACAGTCGCTGAGATAGTGTCCGCATCCATCCGCGACTGGCGGATGTACTGGGCCAGGGAATGCATGATGACCTGATGCAAGTCCTCGACGATGCCGTAGTTCGTGCAGTCGACGTGAACGCTCACCTCGGCTACGGACCTGGCGGCCCCCCCGTCGAAGCCGGTAATGGCGATGGTGCGGAGCCCGGCATCACGGGCCCAGGTGAGCACGCGAACGATGTTGGCCGAGCCGCCCGAGGAGGAAACCGCGACGAGCACGTCTCCGGGCTCCGACTGGGACTGCAACTGGTAGACGAAGACGCTCTCGTAGCCGATGTCGTTCGCTATCGCGGTGAGCAGTTCCACGTTCGTGCTGAGGCTCAGCACCTGAGGGCTGAGGTCGGTGGTCGACCGGATGCCCTTGACATGGTCGCACTGCATGTGGTTCGCGATCGACGCTGAGCCGCCGTTACCGCATGAGAACATGCGGGCACCGCTCAGGTAGGCCTCGAGCAGGATCCCGGCCGCCCGCTCGAATGCGGCGGGATCGATGGTCTTCGCAGCCCTGGCCATCTCCTCGACATAGCTGTCGAAGTACGAGGCCGCGCTCGCATATGGTGCGGCTGGGAACTTAACCGAGTCGCTATCGGCAGCCGATGGGAAGGCCTGATAATCGTACGTGGAAGTCATATAGCAATGTGCTCCAAGATGAATGGGGCCGCGGCGGCCAGGCTGGGGAAAGACCAGACGCCTGGGCGCTCGTAGCGATCCGCTCCGACATGGACGGCCGACGCCCCGACTGCCTCGGCGAGGCCGACGTCCTCCTGCCGGTCGCCCACGACCCACGATGCCGTCAGATCAAGATTCAGCGCGGCCTGCGCTGCCTTGGCCATGCCCGGCCCCGGCTTACGGTCCTCGCTGGTGCGGGTGAAGGCCTCGACGGTTCCCGCTGGATGATAGGGACAGGACGCAAACAGGTCGATATGCGCCCCGCATTTTGCCAGGCACGCTGAAATGTATTGATGCACCCGGGCGACATCGTCAATTCCGTAAAATCCCCTGGCGACTCCGGCCTGGTTCGTCACCACCGCGACTGGGATGCCTGCCCGATTGAACTTCGCGATCGCTTCTGCTGCCCCGTCGATGAATTCGACGCGGTCGACGGAGCCTACGTACCCGTGGTCTACGATGATAGTGCCGTCACGATCGAGAAGGATCCCGGGGCGCGGATGCGGGCGAGGCGTTATCAGCGTCTCACCGATGGGACCATCGGCTGCTATAGCTTTTCTCACCTCAGCTCACCTCGCCTCGTTGCGCGCTCTCGGGACATGCATAAGAGCACGCGGCGGGCGGCCGTGATACGACGCCTACCGCGCCGGCCGGCAATCGGGCTCCCGCACCAGTCATGGAATTCCGATCAGGCCTTCGCCGATGGGCTGCCGAACACCAGCATCGCTTCGGCCGGCGGCGCGCCGAACAGCTTGACCACCGTCTCCTCGTCGAAGCTGCTCTCGTCGGCGACATTGATGAAATCCCGTATGGCGGTGCCGGTGCAATGTACGTCCGCCAGGGGGGCGCCGCGGCCCGCCATCAGGTCGCTGACGTCGACCGTGCGGAAATCGACGCTGAACCTGGCGCGCCCGGACGTATTCGGAATCGACGCGTGCAGCTGGGCGCCGGAGAACAACAGGACCTCACCGGGCGCGGGCAGGATGATCAGCTCCTGGTCGGGACGGTGGTCCAGCGCCCCGGGCCGGGTCTGGCGTTCCTTGGTGACCTGCGCCGCCGTAGTAAGCCGGCTGGCATTGTTCTCGTAGTAGTCGAAGGTATCCGAGCTGTTCGGCACCGCCCGGTCGAAGCTGGCCAGGTCGAAGCTCATGGCATTGTCCTCCCGCACCGGGAAGATCGGTAGCCACCAGTTGACCTGCTGGGCCGGGGCGCTGTACCAGACGTCGCGGTGCCACGGGAAGGCGAAGGCCACGCCGGTGGTCAGGTGACCCACCGGGAAGGACGTCCGCGGCTTCGGCAGGTCGTAATGGGTCTGGCCGGCCAGGAACCCCGCCTCCTGGATGACCGCCCGGACTAGCTCCTTGGACCGGTCCGAGTGGATGAACCGGGGCTTCCAGGCACCCAGCATTTTCGCCATCTCGTGCGGATCGATGTGCTCGTGCACATGTTCCGGATCGTGCGGGCTGAAAAGCTCGGTGAGTTCGCCGCGGGTGTACTCGACGAATTCGGCGAGTGCCTGGAGCCGAGTCAGGATAACCAGGTTGCCGCCGTAGATCTTGCGCCGGAGATCATCGCCGGAAAGGTCCGGGTCTATGAGCATGGTCGTCACGTCAGTCCCCTTCCCGCGACGTGCCTGGCCCGGGAGCCGCGGGCACGATCAGCGATTTCGTGCATCTGAACGCCTCGGCGTACGGGGTGCGGCATTCCATGCCGCGCAACCGGGCCAGGCCGAGGAACACTTCGTCGTCCCACCAGTCCCGTCCGCGTTGCGACGGGAAGCACTTGTGCAGCAGTTCCGTCTTGCGCTGCGCGGTGTCGCCGGACAGCGGAACGTACACCGACGGACGGCTCAGGTCGCCGTCCCACTTCGGGATCTCGTAGGCCAGGTAGAGCTGGTCCCGGAAGACCGAAGGCACGATCTCGCCGATCGTTCGGTGGTCCTGGTGCGCGTCGTCCGCCGCCGGAGCCACGATGAGATCGGGGGAGCACGACCGCGCCACCCGCTCCAGGATTTCCTTCACCTCGGCCCAGGCCGCAGGCAGCCGCCCCTCAGGCAACTGGTGCAGGTCGACGGTCAGGTCCGCGCCCGGCATGAAGGCGCGGGCCGCAGCCCGAGCCTCCTGCTGGCGTTCGGCCGTGCCGGTCAGCACGACGTACCGGACTTGCAGCGGGTGCTCGGCCAGGCCGAGCAGGAGGCCACCCGAGCCGATCTCGATGTCGTCGGGATGGGCGCCGATGGTAAGCACGGACAACGCCCGGCCCGCGGGCGGCCCCAGGTGCAATGGAAGCATGGACGACCCGACCTAACCCGGCGCGACCGCGGATGCGACGCCAGGGACCTGGAGCGCCCCCTTGGTCTGACCCGAGCGCTCCGGATCCCAGATCATCCAGGGGCAGTTGCCCCGCTGGTACATCTCTTCCAGCTGAGCACGCTCCTTGACCGTATCGGCCGGGCTCCAGTACCCCTTATAGGGGTAGGCCAGGACCCGTCCCCGCGGGACAAGCCGCACGAGCGCGTCCTCGACCAGGTCCTCACCCTCGTTGAGGTGCTGGTAAATCTCGGGCCGGAAGATGAAGTAGCCGCCGTTCTCCCACTGACGCAGGTCCTGCATGGGAGTGACCTTCGTGATCAGCCCATCCTCTCCGATATCCACCACGTGATGACTCGACTGCAGCGGGACCGCGAGGAGGCCGGCCACCGCGCTGGTCACCTCGAACCTGGCGATCATCTCGGGCAACGGGGCATTGGTGAGGACGTCCGCGTAGTTGGCCAGGAACATCGGCTCGTCCGCGACGAACCGCTGCACCCGGCGCAGTCGCTCCCCGATCGGGGAGGAGAGACCGGTATCGACGAACGTGATCCGCCAGTCCGAGATATCAGTCCTGAAAAGCTTCGCCTTGCTGTCGCCGCGCTCCAGCACGAAATCATTGGACCGGGTCTCGTCATAATTGAGGAAAAAATCCTTGACATAAGAGGCACCATAGCCGAGGCAGAGCACAAAGTCCGAGTGGCCGAAATGCGCATAATAACGCATGACATGCCACAGCATCGGCCGTTCACCGATCAGCGCCATTGGCTTCGGGCCGCTGCTCACCCCGTCGCGCATCCGCATCCCGAGCCCACCGCAGAAAAGTACGACCTTCATGTTGACACCTCACTTGAAACGACTTCGAGAGCAGGAATGGGAAAGACGAGCTTGCCTCCCCATGACGCGGCGTAGCCGAGTTGCCGGCTTATCTCCTCGCGCAGGTTCCACGGCAGTACGAGAATGTAGTCGGGGCGGGTCTCGGCCAGGCGTTCCGGCGCGTGGATCGGAATATGCGTACCGGGGAGGAACTTCCCCTGCTTGACCGGGCTCCTGTCCACCGTGTACGAGAGCAGATCCGAGCGGATGCCGCAGTGGTTGAGCAGCGTGTTTCCCTTGCCGGGAGCGCCGTATCCAGCCACGGAGTGGCCGTTGCGCGCCGCGCCGAGCAGGAAGCCGAGCAGGTCGCTCTTGGTCTTCAGCACGGCCGGCGCGAACCCTTCATGCCCGCTGACGGTGTGCAGGCCGGCGGCTTCCTCCGCGGCCAGGACCGTCTTCACCCGTTCGCTCGGCTCACCGGCGCTGCATTCGGGCCGGGCGTAGACGCGGAGCGATCCGCCGTGCGTGCCGAGTTCCTCCACGTCCACCACGCGCAGGCCGGCCGTCACCAGGACGCGGGACGAGGTCAGCAGCGACAGGTAAGAGAAGTGCTCGTGGTAGATCGTGTCGTACTGGCAACCCTCGATCAGTCGGAGCAGGTGCGGGAACTCCAGCGTGACCATGCCCTCGTCCTTGACCAGGGCGCGCAGGCCTGCCCCGAAGCCCCTGATGTCCGGCACGTGGGCGAAGACATTGTTCGCGGCCACCAGGTCGGCGTGGCCATACCGCTGTGCGATCTGGAGGCCCGTGTCAGCGCCGAGGAACTGGACTTCCGTTCGGATACCCCGGGCGCGGGCCGCCTCGGCTACGTTCGCGGCCGGCTCGACACCGAGCACCGGGATTCCCGCGGCGTGGAAGTGCTGCAGCAGGTAGCCGTCGTTGCTGGCCACCTCGGTGACAAGACTGTCCGGGGTCAGGTGGAGTCGGTCGGTCATCGCCTGCGCGTACCGCTTCGCGTGCGCCACCCACGAGTCGGAATACGAAGAAAAGTAGGCATAGTCAGAAAAGATCTGCTCGCCAGGCACATAGGCGGGAAGCTGCACGAGCAGGCATGCGTCGCACAGGCGGACGTGAAGCGGGTAGAAGACTTCCGCCTCGTCGAGCTTTTCCTCCGGGACATAGCTCTCGCAGAGCGGAGACATCCCGAGGTCGACGAACGTACGAGTAAGCGGCGCGCCGCACAGCCGGCACGGAGGAAACGCTGACAATAGACTCAAACCCCTACCCCCAGCTGGTCGGCGACCAGGCCAGCATCGACAACTGCACCAAACGAGCCAGAACTGGAAAACACGGACGTACATGGACAAGCGCGCGTGCCGAGCCTGCCGTTGCCCAGACGGTCACCTCGTGCTGGATCTTGGTAAACAGCCGGCCTGTGACTACTTCCCGCGGTCCGACGACCCGGGTCCCGATCCCGTGTACCCGCTGCAAATGTGGCTGTGTTCAT
>Ga0137378_10002175_pt1 | contig 16771 bp, 14 predicted proteins | sample SagtaG_21_FD_104813 | JGI IMG/M metagenome (GOLD analysis project Ga0137378, IMG submission 104813) | Vadose zone soil microbial communities from Sagehorn Ranch, Mendocino, California, USA - Sage2_L_60_16 metaG | ecosystem: Environmental > Terrestrial > Soil > Vadose zone | place: USA... | reverse complement strand
TTGCCAGGCTGCTGCCCGAAGAATCGAACAGCTTCTGGACCGTGGTCTTGTCGGCATTCTTGATCTCCATCGAGCGGGAAAGAGGGAAACCAGTTGCTGTCCCCTTCATCTCGCTGACAATGGGTTGCGAGCTGTAACTGGTGACCAGCGCCACCTGTGGCCCAAGTCCCGCCATCTGCCCAATCGGGTTCAGGTCGAGGATCAAATCCTTGTCCAGTGTGACGCCCCAGCCCTGCAGTAACGTCGCGAGCGCGTCATTGTCAGCGATTTCAGAACGACCCATCTTCAGCGGCGGATCGAGCATGAAGAACGCGCGGCCGCCATCCTCAATGTACTTCTTAATCGCATCTACTTCCGGCTGCTCGTAATTACGCGTTGGCCCTGCGACGACCAGAGTTGTGCACGCACTCGGCACCTCGGCCTTCTGCAGCAGATCAATGCTCTTGCTCTCGTAGTCGTCTTTGGCAAGCAGGTCCTTAAAGTGCGAAAGGCCTTCGCGATCGCCATCGTCAATCTGATGCTCGCCGCTTCCGGTTATAAAACATACCGTACGGGTATTGTTCTTAAGGTCGCGGATGAAAGCACCGGTGATGCCTTCTTCCGTCATGCTCTTGGCTTCTTCTTTCTTGGCGCCGACCTGCACGACGGCGGTACCAAAATTGCGGATTCCCGCCTCCCGCGCTCTCTGCTGCTCCTTGTCAGGATCCACATACTCCACGTGGACCTTGGGCGAGAGATTGGTGTATTGATCGAGCAGGTCTTTGCCTTCGCGAAAATGCGTGCCCTGGTTGAAATATGTGATGGTCGCATTCTGCGTCAGGCCCTTGACGATCTTGGCGGTCTGGTCGGAAAGGCTGTAACGCTTGTTTGAAGTCGCGTCGAATGATTTGTTGTAGCGGTCGGCGAGAACGTTCGCGACGAAAACAACTGCGACTACCACAAGAATGTAAGTTGCAGCGTACGCTGCGTATTTAGTTTGTCTAGCTTTCAGCCATTGACTTGCCATCTACGACCTCCAGCGCAGTGATTCCATCGACCGCGCTGTCAAAAAGAGTCCCAGGAAAATTACGGTTGCGTAAAAAACCGCGTCCTTCGAATCCAGCACTCCCCGAACAAACGAGTTGAAGTGCGGCACTACGGAAATATACGAGAGCACGCGGGCCCAGGTCGCCGATTCAAATTGGCTGACCCAGTCCAAGACCCACAGCAAGATCACCACCCCGTAAGTCACGGTCGCGGCAATGATCTGATTCTTAGTCAGGGTGGAAATGAAGGTGCCGACGGCGAGGAGAGCACCTGCTTGCAACAGCAAGCCGAGAAAACCGATTGCCAGGGGTTTCCAATCGGGATTGCCGTACCTGAACAGGAAAGCAAAATTTAAGACGGTAAGCAGGAGGATGCAAGAATACAGGGCCAAAGCAGCCAGCCACTTGCCGATGATGATTTCCATGTCTCTAATCGGGGACGTCACGAGCAACTCGATCGTGCCATTTCGTTTTTCTTCCGCGAACAGCCGCATTGTAATGATCGGAATAAAGAAGAGACAACCAACGAAGCTAACGTTCTGTAGCAGCGGCCGTATGACCTGCTCGTTGAGATTCATAGGGTACATCTGGCCGCGCATCTGCATCTCCATGCCTTCAAGTGTGAAATATGTGAGCGCAGTCCAGAAAAAGTAACCGAAGATCAGTCCGAACATGATCAACAAAATGTAAGCCACCGGCGAAACGAAGTAGCTGCGCAGTTCTTTTCGGCAGATGATCAAGGCATTTCTCATTGTTGCGCTCCTTCCGCCGCTGCTTGCACGGCTTCGGCAGGTGACTCGCTCTGAGTAAGCTGCAGGAAGATTTCCTCCAGGCTCACAGCAGCGGGCCTAAGCTCGTTGAGGTCCCATCCGGCGTCCACAACCGCGCGCGCGAGATCACCACGAACGAATGCGCCCTTACTCTCAACTTCAAAAACCGCGCGGCTGTCGACCTGGTTTTTGCAGAGCACGCGGCTTACTCCTGAAACCTGTTCCAGTTTCTGCTGCACAGTCGCAGGTTCCAGATTGCCATTGCGCCCGGCAACCTCAAGGACTACGGCTTCCGCCCCGCGTGCCCGCGCCTGCAGGTTGCGCACCGAGTCGGTGGCGACGAGTTTGCCTTTGTTAATAATGATCACCTGCTCGCAGGTTTGCTCAACCTCGGGCAGGATATGGGTGCTGAGAATAATTGTGTGGTCACCGGCAAGGCCCCGGATCAGATCGCGGGTTTCGTTGATCTGTTTGGGATCCAGGCCGGCCGTGGGTTCATCCAGAATCAGCACGTCGGGATTGTGAATGATGGCTTGCGCCAGCCCGACCCGCTGCCGGTATCCTTTTGACAGCTTCCCAAGTAGCTTCGACTTCACATCCGCAATCGCGCAACGATCGCATACGTAATCGACGCGCTTTTGAAGCTCGGCGCCCGACAGGCCTTTCAACTTGCCGACAAACTTCAGGTACTCGGACGTATCCATCTCGGGATAAATTGGCGGCGTCTCCGGCAAATAACCGATACGCTTCTTGACCTCAAGCGGCTGCTCGAGAACATCAAACCCAGCCACGGTTGCCGTTCCCGCCGACGGTGGAAGGAAGCACGTCAGCATGCGCATGGTCGTGGTCTTGCCTGCGCCGTTTGGGCCGAGGAACCCGACGATCTGGCCTTTCGCCACTTCAAAGGTGATCTGATCGACGGCGGTGGTACGCGCGTACCTCTTGGTAAGTTCTTTTGCAGTAATCATAGAAAGTTTGTTGTTCAACGGCGAGCTACGCAGCCGTTGGACCGATCCGCACTGGAGCAGTGCAGGGCTGATCCTTATCTTAAAAACAGCAGCTTGCGTCTGTCAAAGCCGCGGCTCGGGCCAAATGATTGTGAAGCTCCTCCATGATTAAACACCACTAGATTAGGATGCTGAATGCGCGCCCGCCTGTGAGCTCCGCAACTTTTAGCCGGATATTGCATCAATAATACTAAAGGAGAGGATGAGGGGCGGGCCGTTAGTGCCAGTGAGTAAACAGCTTATCAGCGAAGGACATAGGCCTGCAAAACGGTCGCTCGTTCTCACCTATTTGATATGAATGCGAACGTAGGAAATTGGTTGCAGCTCTACGTAGACGCGGTAATGGAAAGAGATCCCTACAAACGTCTCGCCTTAGTGCGGAAATTGAAAAACACGCCAAAAGATGATCTCTCGGACAATCCAACCTTGCACGAACGAGCCGTGAACCAACAAATTAAAGACGAAATCGAACGGCCGAAGGTCACTCGCCCCAGGAAGTCTAAGCCCACTCGGCGGCAATAAAGACTGAGGTCAGGAGGTGGGTGACTTCAGTGGGATCTGTCCCATCTTCGTAAGCCTATGCGGAAATCTGAAACGAATGCCGCTGCTGCGAATCTCACTTTACGATAGACTCTCTTGCGTCGTGTGCAAGAACGGAGTCTGCCATGTTGCTTTCACGGGTCGTCCTGCTGGTGATGGTTGCGCTTATGTCAGGTCTGTCTGAAAAGCAAGCAACAAGCCTTGAGGGTACGCACGGAGGCGTCCTGCTCGTTGCCAACAAAGGCGACCGCACTCTGGGAATTGTGGATCCCGAATCAGGGAAGCAAGTTGCGACCGTCGCCGAAGATGGAACGACCGGGCATGAGGTGGCCGCGTCGCCCGATGGGCGGCTCGCGTATGTGCCCATCTATGGCAATTCGGGCGTCGGCAAGCCGGGCACAGACGGTAGCAACATGGTGGTGATTGACATTGTCGCCCGCAAGGTCACTAGCAGCCTTGATTTCGGCCACGGCGTGCGCCCACACTGTGCTGTTTTTGGCCCGAAAGATGGATTGCTTTATGTGACGACCGAGCTCGACCAAACCATCACGGTCATTGATCCTCACAGCCTAAAAGTCATCGGCACAATTCCGACCGGACAGGCCGAATCGCACATGCTGGCCATCACGCCCGATGGACGCCGCGGCTACACAGCAAATGTCGGCCCCGGAACTGTTTCAGTCCTCGATATGGAAGCACGAAAGAAACTCGCCGTGATCCCGGTATCAGGTCAGGTGCAGCGCATTTCGGTTTCTGTTGATGGCCACAAAGTATTCACCGCAGACCAAATGAAACCTCAGCTTGCCGTGATCGATGCCTCTACAAACAAAGTGACGGGATGGATTCCGTTACCTGCGCCGGGTTACGGCACTGCCCCCACGCCCGACGGCCGTTGGCTAGTCGTGGCAGTGCCGGGCGCGAATAAGGTCGCGGTTGTGGATCTCGGCAGTATGAAGGTCGCACAGACCATTGATGTACCGGCAGCTCCTCAGGAAGTTGTGGTCCGGACGGATGGCCGGTTTGCATACGTCTCCTGTGACACCAGCCACAGCATCGCCGTTATCAGCACATCCGACTGGAAAGTTGAAAAACTGATTACCGCCGGCGCCGGAGCGGACGGGCTGGCCTGGGCGGCTTCAAAGTAGGATCAGACGTTGCCGTCACACCGCCGGCACCGAACTTAAGACGCCGGCGTTTGCAAGCTGGCTGACCAATTCATCCACTCTCGCTACCAACCGGGGCAATCCCTGTATGACCGCAGGGGACAGAGTCTCCCCGTGATCAAACGACTCTCCGCAAAGAGAAACACAGAACGCGCGCGGCGCCGGCCCATAGAGCTGTGCGCCCAACGCAAGCAGGCTGCCCGGAGTGAGATTGTGCCAAAAATGCAAGTCTGCAGCCCGCGATGAGACTGGTTCACACGTAACTTTTCCAGGCTCGCCGTTGCGGGATGCGTCCAGGAAAATAACAGAATCAGCGCGGCTGACCTGTTCGGCTAGTTCCGGCGTGAGCTGATGAACGCAAATTATCTCAGCTTGCGCAGACGCCACCTTCCGCCTGATTTCTTCCGCCGCCTGCCAGGCAACGCTGTCGTCACAGCGAAGCGGATTGCCGTAAGCAATGATCAGAACGCGAGACATTGTCTTCCTCCGTGAAACCCCACCGAATGCAAAACCACCATCAAAATCAAGGCCGCGCGACTTCGTCGAGCAGACTGCCGTCTGGACCAAGCAGTTGGACTCTAAGCGCCATCTGGCCAACAGCGTGGGTTGAGCAACTCAGGCAAGGATCGTAAGCGCGAATGACCGCTTCGACCCGGTTTAACATCCCATGCGTGAGCTTGTCGCCTTGGACGTAGCGCTGCGCAACCTGCAGAACACTTCGATTCATCGCCAGATTGTTTTGCCCGGTGGCGATGATCAGATTCGCCCAGCGAATCAGTCCCTGTTCATCAATCTTGTAATGATGGAAAAGCGTGCCCCGCGGTGCCTCGGCTGCGCCCACACCTTCGAGAGCGTTAGGCCGTGCGATTGCGCGCACATGTTTCGAGAGAATTTCAGGGTCGTTCAATAGCTGCTCTAACCGTTCTACGCAGTACAGGATCTCGATCAGCCTGGCTTGGTGATAATGAAACGAACTCAGCACGGCGGTGCGCTGTAGTTCGTGAAATTCCGCCAGTTCCTGATCGGCGCGCTGCGTACCGCATACGTCGGACACATTCAGCCGGGCAAGCGGTCCCACACGGTAGATACCATCAGGAAATCCTTTTGCTTTGTAATATGCCGACTTCAGGTAGCTCCATGGTTCGACCTTCTCACCCAGGTACTCGAAGTAGAGCGCGGGGTCGAGGCTGTTTGCGAGAACCCGTCCGGAAGCATCGACGATTCGCAGTTTGCCATCGTAAAAAGTGAGTCCGCCATCCCCTTTCACCATGCCCATGAAGAGGGAGGGGAAGTTGCCGAACGATGTGATCTCTTCGCGAAATCCCTCCATCGTGCGCTTGAGCCAGGCAATGCTGCGGATTGCAATTGCCAGTGCTTCAGGAATGGCTTGGAGAATGGCGTCGCGGTCCGCCTGGCTGAGGGGATCGCTGACTCCTCCAGGAACGACCCACGCGGGATGAATGCGCTTGCCCCCAAGGCGTTCGATGATTTGCTGTCCGAACTTTCGCAGAGCGATTCCGTCGCGCGCCAGGCCTGGATCTTTTTCGAGTACTCCGAACAGATTGCTCTTGGCAGGATCGGCATCCATTCCCAGCAACAGATCGGGCGAGGAAAGGTGAAACAGACTCAAAGCGTGGGATTGCACGACCTGTGCCAGTCCGAAAATTCGCCGCAGCTTGTCGGCGGTTGGAGGAATCCTAACCGCAAGCAAAGCATCGCAAGCCTTCGCAGACGCGATCAGATGGCTGACCGGGCAAATCCCACAGATGCGCGCCATGAGCGAAGGCATCTCCGAAAACGGACGCCCTTCGCAGAATTTCTCGAAGCCGCGAAACTGTGTAACGTGAAAGCGAGCGTCTTCAACCCGGCCCTGCTCGTCGAGGTGCAAAGTAATTTTCGAATGTCCCTCGATGCGAGTGACCGGATCAATGACGATGGTTCTGCGCTCCGCCAAGCGTCCTCCTACCTGCCCTCTTTGTGACCTCAGGGGCTAAAGCCCATTTCATCTTCAATCCTTTACCGCAGGGCCAAAGGCCCTGCGCCACCCAAAAGCCAAGTTCATTACTGCTGAGCTTTGCAAAATACTGTGACACCTTGGCCGACCTGTCATCCCGAGCGGAGTTCCGGCCTCCGTTTTGTGGAGGACGGAACGCAGTCGAGGAACCTGCTGTTTCCCCGGCGGAAAAACGGGTTTCTCGACTCCGCAGGATAGCCCGCTTCGCGGACCATCCTGCTGCGCTCGAAATGACAATCGAAGTTGAGTGTCACAATATTGTGCAAAGCCACTAGGCTCCAAACCGCGTCTTCGAGCTCAACTCAGGCTGCCGGCCCTCAAGCAATTCGGTCACCGTGTAATAAATCACGTCAGCAGACGGTGGACAGCCGGGCACAAAAACGTCCACGGAAACGACTTCGTGTACAGGCCGCGCATAGGGCAACAGCCGTGGGATCACCTGATCAGGAGTGCCGGGATCTAACGTCGCTGTTTCGCGATATGCGCGGTCATACAGCGCCTGAACGGGGAAAGGATTACGCATGGCCGGAACGTTCGAAGTCACGGCACAATCACCCAGCGACACAAGAGTCTTCGTGCGACCCCGAATAGTTTGGATCTTGTGCAGGTCCTCTTCGCTGCTCACCGCTCCCTCGACTAGAGTTATGTCCACGTCCGCCGGGAATTCTTTGGTATCCACCAATGGGCTGTACACCAGGTCGACTTTGCCGGCCAATTCGATCAACCGCTCGTCCATGTCCAGGAAGGACATGTGGCAGCCGGAGCAGCCATCGAGCCACACGGTAGCGAGTCGCTTTTTCATTCCTGGTTTCCCCGCATGAGAGTCAAGTAGGGCAGGAATTGCCGGCGTTTGTGCATCTCGGCGACTGAGTGGCCTTTCTCAGACAGCGCTCCGGTCGGGCAAACATGCACGCATTTGCCGCAACTAGTGCATGTATCCGACGATCCCCAGGGTTCATTCAAATCGGTCACAACTTTCGACTGGATGCCGCGTCCCATCACGTCCCAGGTGTGTGCGCCTTCGATTTCGTCACATACACGCACACACCGAGTACAAAGGATGCAACGGTTGTGATCAAGCACAAACCGGTCATGCGAAGCATCCACCTCTTCCTTGGGATAGCGATAGGGAAAGTCAACATGTGTGATGTCAAGTTTCTGCGCCAGCGTTTGCAGCTCGCAATTGCCATTCGAAACGCAAACCGAGCAGATATGGTTGCGCTCGGTGAACAGCAGTTCAAGAATCATCTTGCGATACTTCACTAGCCGCTCCGAGGCGGTGGTTATTTCCATGCCTTCTTCTACGCGGGTCACGCAGGAAGGCAGCAGCTTGTTCGAACCTTTCACTTCGACCAGGCACAAGCGGCACGCACCAACTGTCGACAGGCCTTCGAGCTCACAAAGCCGCGGAATGAAAATTTTGTTCTGACGCGCAACGTCGAGAATGGTTTCATCCGGGCGAGCGCTGAGGTCGTGCCCGTCAATCTTGAGCGTCTTCACTCCGCCGGCGGGGTTCACGCGCTCACCTCAGCAGTCCGCTTACCGCACACTCCAGCCGGGCACTCGTGATTGTGAATGTGGTCGCGATATTCGTTCGCAAACGAACGCAGCGTACTCACGACGGGATTTGGCGCCGACTGTCCGAGCCCGCACAAACTGGTGTGCTTGAGCAGGTCGCACAACTCTTCCAGCCTGGCAAGGTCCTGATCCGTAGCGGACATGTTCGTGATCGCGCTCAGAATGCGGTGCATCTGGTAAGTGCCCACACGGCAGGGAATACACTTGCCGCAGGATTCCGTCATGCAAAAATCCATAAAATATTTCGCGACGTCCACCATGCACGAGCCTTCGTCCATCACGATCATGCCGCCGGAACCCATGATCGACCCGGCTTTGGCGAGCGACTCATAATCTACCGGCATGTCCAGACATTCGGCTGGGAGGCAACCGCCCGATGGGCCGCCCGTCTGCACAGCTTTAAACTTCTTGCCATCGGGGATTCCACCGCCAATGTCGAAAACAATTTCGCGCAAGGTAATGCCCATCGGAACTTCGACAACGCCCGTGTTGCAAACGGTCCCGGTGAGCGCGAACACCTTAGTCCCTTTGCTCTTTTCGGTCCCAATCTGCGCGTACCAGGCGCCCCCGTTGCGAATGATGGAAGGAACGTTGGCATAAGTCTCAACGTTATTGATCAAAGTCGGCTGCCCCAGCAGGCCCTCCATGGCCGGATAAGGAGGCCGCGGACGCGGTGTCCCGCGTTTGCCTTCGATTGAAGCGATCAGGGCAGTTTCTTCTCCGCAAACAAAGGCGCCCGCGCCGAGCCTGAGCTCGACCTTGAAACTAAAACGCGTTCCGCAAATATTTGTGCCCAATAATCCTAGACGCTCCGCCTGGCGAATAGCGATCTTCAGCCGCTTAATCGCCAGTGGATATTCGGCACGAACGTAAAAGTAGCCTTCGGACGCACCCACCGCGAATGCGGTAATGATCATTCCCTCAAGCACGCGATGAGGATCGCCTTCCAGCACACTGCGGTCCATGAATGCGCCCGGGTCGCCCTCGTCCGCATTGCAGATCACGTATTTCTGTGTCCCCGCGGCCTTAAAAACCGTGCTCCACTTCAGCCCCGTCGGATAGCCGGCTCCACCGCGTCCTCGCAACCCGCTGGTCGTGACTTCGCTGATGACCTGCTGCTGCGTCTTTTCCGTGAGCGCCTGCAGCAGGGCTGTGTATCCGCCTGCGGCGATGTAATCTTCAATCCTCTCGGGATCGATTGCGCCACAATTCTCCAGCACGATCTTCTTCTGTCGTAGGAAGAAGGGAACATCGGTTGGACAATGCAATCGCGATACCGGCGATCCATCCAGACTGTCGAGCAGCTCACTCGCGTCGGCAGCAGTCACATGCTTATAGAGCCGGTCGTTCCTTGTCGAACCCAGGCTGGTCGAAACCAAAGGCCCTTCCGCGCAGAGTCCCATGCAGCCTACGCCCTTAGTCTGGCAGCGGTCGCCCCAGCCGCGACGGGTGATCTCGGCGGCCACGGCATCTTTCACCGACTGGCTTTGGCACGAGAGGCACCCGGCCGCGACGCATACCTTCACGCGATGCGGAATGCGTTCTCGCGCCTCGTTCTCCTTCGCCGCTATCTCGTCCAGTTCTTCAATTGTCATGGTGCTTCCATCGTTGCAGGTGGTCGTGGAGCGACTGCGGGTTCACTTTGCCCGCAATGTCTTGATCGTAAACGACCGCCGGTGCCAGTCCACAGGAGCCAATACAACGCGCGGTCACCAGGGACACTTTGCCATCGGCAGTAGTCCCTCCCGGCTCAATACTCAGTTCGCGCTGGGCAGTCTTCAGAAGTTGCGGCCCACCCTTGATATAGCACGCCGTTCCCAGGCAAATCACGCAAGTATGCTCTCCCGAGGGCTTGAGGGTGAAGAAGTGGTAGAAAGTCGCCACCCCATAAGCGCGACTCAGCGGCACGCGCAGCGACATGGAAACATACCGAAGCGCCTGTTCGTCCAGATAGCCGAAAACCTCCTGCACCGTGTGAAGGGTTTCGATCAAACCGCGGGAATGCTGGCCGACCCGGCGCATGGTGGCATCCACCAGCTTCCAGCGCTTGTCCTGGGTTGGCGCCGCGGGTTTTGCAAGGTAGGTAGCCATATCCGTCCTTGCCGGATCGTTTCCTGAAGCTCAAGAGTAAGACACTACCCAAAGGTATCCTGTGACTGCAATCACATAAAGCCGTGACAAGCCACACCGCGCTAACAGGCTCTGATTTGGCATAGTGGAGACGTTCTGGAGGTGCGCTGTGAATCTTCTTGAAGAAAAACTTGAATCAGCCGTCGCAATCAAAGACATTTTGTTCGCCACAGATTTTTCCGAAGTATCGGAATCTGCCTTGCCTTACGTGACTGCACTCAGCCTTCGTTACGGCAGCGAGGTCCACATAGCCCATGTGCTTCCCGAAGCCGCATTTGTCCGGCCCAGCCCGGTTGATCCGACGCTCTTCGGGACGATTTATGAGCAGGCGCATAGCGGCGCTCAGGAAAGAATCCAGAGGCTTGCGGGCAGGCTCAAAGGCTTTCCGCACCATACATATCTTCGCCATGGGAGAGTGTGCGACGTTCTCTCGGAGATCATTCGCGAGCAGGGAATTGACCTGCTGGTCGCCGGCACCCACGGGCGCACGGGTCTGGGAAAGCTGGTCATGGGCTCGGTGGCGGAAGAAATTTTTCGCCAGGCATCGTGTCCAGTCTTGACCGTTGGACCGAGAGTGGCCGGAGCCAATAGGGTCCTAGAGGCGCGCCATGATCATGATGTTCCGCCTGTCCAGATTAAGTTCCGCCGAATTCTCTATGCCACCGATTTCCAGCCGGAGTCGGCGAAGACGGTTTCCTACGCAATCTCGCTGGCTCGCGAGTTCCAGGCGCGTCTGACTCTGCTCCATGTGATCGAGGACTATGGCGATCACCTTCACGAGCGTCCAGGACCCATCGACACCGCACTACGGAAGCTGGAAGAACTCGTGCCAGTGGATGCGGAGCTGCGTTATCGGCCTGAATTTGTTGCGGAATTCGGGGTGCCAGCCGAGTTGATTCTGCAGAATGCAACAGAATGTAATGCGGACCTGATCGTGCTGGGAGTGCGGCCTGCGGCTGGTCATATCGGTGCAGCCACTCACTTAGGCGGCTCGACAGCGCACAAAGTAGTGGTCGGTGCAAATTGTCCAGTGTTGACGGTACGAGGCGAGACGAACTTTTAGTGCACGCTTCGCGAAGCTGATGGAGCATGCGAAATGCTCCATCAATTTATTTGATCCGGGATTCCGCAAGACGGTGGGATGCGACTGCGGCCTGTCCGAGGCTCAGGCCCCCATCTCCGCAAGGTACTTCGCTTTGCGTATAAACGTCGAAGCCATTCTCTTCAAGCTGTCTGCGCAAATGCTCCGCCAGATACAAGTTGTTGAGGGTCCCCCCACTCAGGCAAACCCGATTGAGCTGCGTGCGGTCACGAAGATGGTCTGCAAGTCTGACGAAAGTATCAACCAGTCCGTTGTGAAAACGTGCGCTGATTATTCCCGCAGGTGTGTTCGTAGCGAGATCACGAATGACAGCTCCGAAGAGTGAACGGGTGCCAATTATCCAGTCGTTAGACTCTTCCGCTAATTCGAGAGGATAGCTAATTCCGTCGCCGCCGGTGATGGCCATCTCCAATTCAATAGCGGCTTGGGCTTCATAGTTGACACTGTCTCGGATTCCGACGAGTGCGGCCACCGCGTCGAACAGACGTCCACAACTCGACGTGAGTGGTGAATTGACCCTGCGATCCAGCATTTGCAAGAGAAGAGTGAGGTTGGAGCGCTCCAGAGCGGCAATGAAGGGCAAGTTCATTTTCAGGAAATCGCGGCCAAAATGATGAGCCAGATAACTGACTGCCATGCGCCACGGTTCGCGAATCGCTGCTGCACCGCCGGGCACGGGAACATACTCGAAATGCGCCGTCCGCTTGAAATCTTTGTAAGTCGCGATTAGAACTTCTCCACCCCAGATATTGCCATCGGAGCCATACCCGGTGCCGTCGAGCGCGAAACCAATCACGGTCCCGTCAAGATGGTTCTCTGCCATGCAGCTCGCAATGTGTGCGTGGTGATGCTGCACCGCAATGAGCGGGACGCCGGTTTGTTGCAATGCCCACTTGGTCGAAAAGTAATCCGGGTGAAGATCGTATGCGATTGCCTCGGGCTTGATCTCAAGAATTGTCTGTAGGTGCTCGATGGCCTCTTCGAAGAATTTATAACTCTCCAGATTTTCCAGATCGCCGATGTGTTGACTGAGAAAAGCGTGCTTGCCTTTTGCTAAGCAAACCGTGTTCTTCAATTCTCCGCCGACCGCAAGAATGGATGGCACCTCTTCGCGCAGAAAGACAGGAACAGGAACAAAGCCCCGCGAGCGGCGAAGCTGTTGGATTTTCTTTGCGTCTCTTGCGCAGTCTTCGCGATCTTTGCGGTTAAAAGCCTTTGACCGCAAAGGCCGCAAAGGAGTCGCTAAGTTCGCAAAGGAAGCCGGAGAAACCTGCACCACAGAATCGTCGCAGCGCAGCAGGATCTCGCGGTTATGGACGAGAAAATAGTCCGCCAAACCGTTCAAACGAGAGCGAGCCTCGTCATTGTCAATAGCAATCGGCTCTTCGCTGAGGTTGCCGCTGGTCATCACTAAAGCCTTGAAACCGCCCTCCGCCAAAAGCAGATGTTGCAGGGGCGTGTACGGCAGGAACAGTCCAAGATAACGATTGAAAGGAGCAACCTGTTCCGCGACCTCGCTTGCCGATTTCCTCTGAAGCAGAACAATCGGCCGCTGAATCGACATCAAGGCTCTGTGTTCCTCGGCACCTATTTCGCAGAATTCTTTAGCTATCTCAACACTCGGCACCATGACCGCGAATGGCTTTTCGACGCGCCGTTTGCGCTCGCGGAGAAGCGCGACCGCAGCGGGATTCGTAGCGTCAGCGGCAAGATGGAATCCTCCCAAGCCTTTCATGGCAACAATCAACCCGGCCTTGAGCGCGGCTGCGCACTCGGTTATCGGGTCGCTGGCATCAATGACTTTACCGTTTCTGTCCCAAAGCTCCAGCTGCGGGCCGCAATCCCAGCACGCGTTCGGTTGAGCATGAAAGCGGCGATTCAGCGGATTGTCGTATTCGGCCTGGCATGCCGCACACATCGGGAAAACTGCCATCGAAGTGCGCGGCCGGTCGTAAGGAATATCGCGGACGATGGTGAATCGCGGACCACAATTTGTGCAATTGATGAAGGGATAGCGAAACCGCCGATCGCCCGGTTCGAGCAACTCGCGCAGACAATCGTCGCAAGTGGCCACGTCGGGCGAGATCAAGGTATGAACGGCTTCGCCTCGCTGGCTGGCAATAATCCGAAACTCGCGGTCGCCGTTGCAAGGGAGATCGCGAACAGACATATCAGTGATTCGCGCCAGAGGCGGCGCACCATGCGCTAGACACGAAACGAAGTCGTCCACAGATTCGCGCGTCCCCTGCACTTCCATGGTGACGCCGGACGGAGTGTTGGTGATTGTGCCGGTGAGCTTGCGTTCGGTTGCCAGCCGATAGATATAAGGACGGAATCCGACGCCCTGCACGATCCCGGAAACCGTGATGTGCCGCCGAACTTCCACCCTACACCAGCGCTTCAGACCTGGTCGGCTGCGGCGTGCGTTTGCGCTGTTCGAGCCAGGCCAACCATGCCTGCAAGGCGTCGCCCGCGGTGCAGGAGGTCCTCAGAATCTCAATTTCAGGATGAACTCGCCGCGCGTTTTCCTCGGCGGCCGAAATATTGAATGGAACGTAGGGCAGCAGATCGGTCTTGGTTATGACCAGCAATTCAGACTTGAAAAAGATTGAAGGATACTTGAGCGGCTTGTCCTCGCCTTCCGTAACGCTCAGCAAAACAATCTTTGCGGCCTCGCCGAGGTCGTAGCTGGAAGGGCAAACCAGGTTACCAACATTTTCAACAAAAAGAATGGCGATGTCCTGCAGGCGCCAATCTGCAAGATGACGTTCGATCATCCGCGCATCCAGATGACAGGTGCCACCGGTGGTGATTGGCTTCACCGGAAACCCGAAACGGCGCAAGCGAGTGGCGTCATTTTCGGTTTGGATATCCCCGGTCAGCACAGCTATGCGTTCGGTAGGCGGAAGGTTCTCCAGCGTCTTTTCGAGCAACATCGTTTTGCCCGATCCGGGCGCGCTGATCAGATTCAGACAAAGAGTCCCGTGTTCGCGAAAGCGTTCCCGCAATCCCGCGGCGATGCGATCGTTTTCGCTGAGGATTTTCTTATCAAGCGGTACTCGGTTCATGCTCCTCCATTTCACGCTTTTCCAGCTCAAGGTAAGCCAGCTCAAGCTGCTCGCCGCCGATGCATTCGGTCCGTTCCTCCCCGCATTGTGGGCACTTGACTTCGTAATCGGCCACATTGAACTCAGCGCGACACCCGCGACAACGATGCCGGCGAGGACAGAGTTCAATCTCCAGCTCCAGAGACTCCAGTTCCGTCTCGCGAGTCAGTACTTCGAATGCGAACTTCAGAGCGTCAGAATTCACCGCGGCCAACTCGCCGATCCGAACCACGATCTTCCTCGGCTTTGCTCCGGGGCGTCGCGCTGCCTCGGCCTGTACGGCGTCGAATACGGACTGCGCGATACCCAATTCATGCATAAAAGATCGCGATTTGCCTCTGTGAACCTCCGTGTTTCCTCGGTGTTCTCTGTGGTAAAAAAGCTAACCAAAGAGGACACAGAGATTTCACAGAGGAATAACTAGCAAATTCTCGGCAACTGATCGCCGGCAAGCATGTCCACAATGCGGGTCGTTCCGAGTGCAGTTCGCATCACGACCAAACCCGCGTTTTTCGCAGTAACGCCGCCGATGATCCGCGCTTCGCGCCCAAGCGAGTGGCTTCGCATGACGGCGAGTACTCTATCTGCGATGCGGGGTTCGACGATAGCGATTAGCTTGCCTTCGTTAGCAACGTAAAGCGGATCAAGCCCCAGCATCTCACACGCACCTTTCACTTCCTCTCGCACGAGAATCGAGCTTTCCTTCAACTCGATTCCAACCTTCGACTGGCCAGCGATTTCATTCAGCGCGCTCGACAATCCGCCCCGCGTGGGATCGCGCATGCACCTGATTTCGGAGCTCGCCTGCAGCATCTCCGCCGTCAACGTATGCAGCGCAGCGCTGTCGCTTTGTATCGTGCTTTCGAATTCCAGCCCCTCACGCTGCGCTAGGATTGCAATTCCATGCTCGCCGATCGGCCCGCTCAAAAGCACGGCGTCGCCAGGGCGCGCACGGTCTGCAGAAAGCTCAATACCTTCAGCCACCAGCCCAATTCCGGTTGTATTAATAAAGAGCCCGTCGCCCTTGCCTTTCTCAACTACCTTGGTGTCCCCGGTGATCACCTGCATTCCGGCATCCACAGCGGCCCGCTGCAGAGAATTGACCACGCGACGCAAGACCTCCATCGCAAGGCCTTCCTCCATAATGAAGGCCGCCGCCAGAAATAGCGGTTGAGCGCCACCCATCGCCAAATCGTTTACTGTGCCATGCACAGCTAGGGAGCCGATATCGCCGCCGGGAAAGAACAGAGGCTTCACCACAAAGGAATCTGTAGTCACAGCAATGCGGGAGCCGTTAATGCTGACCGTTGCCTGATCGTTCAGGCGTGACAGCTCGGGGTTCCTGAACGCCGGCAGGAAAATATCGCGCAGCAATTCTGCGCTAAGTTTTCCTCCACTGCCATGTCCCAGCAGTATGGTGTCGCGCACAGGCAAGGGCGCTGGGCAGGTGAGCTCGGTAATAGTTTTGACATGATTCATGCTGCGCTTCTGCGAAGTTAGCTCCTCCAAGTACCTCAGGGGCTAAAGCCAGTACTTAGTGAGCCCCTCTAACGCAGGGCCAGAGGCCCTGCTCCACCCTAAACCAGCTCCACCCTAAACCTGCACTTCACACCTCAGCTTGCCACGGCGTGCCCGCGGTAGTGGTAATACGCAGCGCAAGCGCCTTCAGCCGAAACCATGGGCGCGCCCAGCGGGTTTTCCGGAGTGCAGCGGATAGCGAATGCCGGGCAGTCAGTTGGCTTCTTCAATCCCTGCAGGACTTGCGCACTGATGCATTCTGCGGGCTCATCCGCGGTTATCAACTGAAGGTCGAAAATCTCATCGGCGTCGTAGGCGGCGTACTCTGGGCGAAGTTTCAATCCGCTGCGCGGAATAGCTCCGATGCCACGCCACTTCTGATCGGCAATCTCGAACACGTCTTTCAAAATCTGCTGGGCCGGCAAATTGCCTTCATAACTCACCGAGCGAACGTATTGGTTCTCGACCCGTGCTTCGCCACGCTCCAGTTGCCTTACGAGCATGAGAATGGCTTCGAGTAAGTCCACCGGCTCGAATCCGCCAACCACAATGGGAATAGCGAAGTCGCGAACCAGCGTCTCATATTCCTGATAACCCATGACTGTGCAGACATGCCCCGGCGCGATGAATCCTTGCACGCGGTTCTCGCGTGTTGCCAGTAACGCGCGAATCGCAGGTGGAACCAGGACGTGGGAAACCAGCATGGAAAAATTTTCCAGGCCATCACGCTTGGCCTGCCACGCTGCCATGGCATTGGCCGGAGCTGTGGTCTCAAAGCCAATCGCCAGAAACACTATTTTGCGATTGGGGTTTGCCT
>Ga0137378_10002163_pt1 | contig 16807 bp, 13 predicted proteins | sample SagtaG_21_FD_104813 | JGI IMG/M metagenome (GOLD analysis project Ga0137378, IMG submission 104813) | Vadose zone soil microbial communities from Sagehorn Ranch, Mendocino, California, USA - Sage2_L_60_16 metaG | ecosystem: Environmental > Terrestrial > Soil > Vadose zone | place: USA... | reverse complement strand
TGTTCAGGCGCTGCTGGCGGCGCATGGGCAGGCTGGCGCGTTTCTTTCGGATACCGCTCTTGAAACGGCGGCGCGGACGATGGTGCTGGAATCCTCCGCGTTTAAGATCGGCGATCGATTGGGCCACTATCAGATTCGATCATTGCTGGGGGCAGGAGCGATGGCGGAAGTCTATGGCGCCATCGATACGCGCTTGGACCGTGAGGTGGCCATCAAGGTGCTTCAGACGCAGTTTTCTCGTCATAAGGAAGCATTGGCGCGCTTCCAGCGTGAAGCCAGGGCCGTCGCGGCCCTGTCGCACCCGAACATCGTGACGCTTTTCGAGGTGGGCCAGGAGGGTGGTGTTTCCTTCGTGGTGACCGAGCTGCTTCGAGGCGAGACCTTGCGGAGCCGGCTCAGCCACGGCAGTCTGACCTGGCGCTACGCCGCTCGCATTGCGATGCAAGCCGCTTCCGGACTGGATGCCGCCCACACCAGCGGCATCATCCATCGCGATCTCAAACCCGAGAACATTTTTCTGACAACTGATGACCGGGTGAAAATTATAGATTTTGGTCTGGCTCGTATCAAGCCCGAGTTGCAGGCGGGAAGGAGCCCTCGCACTTTGGGTTGGGCCACCGAGGCGGGCCGGGTGATGGGCACAGCGAGCTACATGTCCCCGGAACAGGTCCTCGGCCAGCGTGCTGAGGCGGCAAGCGACATTTTCACGCTGGGATGCGTTCTTTATGAGACGGTGGCCGGTGTGCGCCCGTTTGCAGGGCGACATGACTTGGCCACTATGGATTTAATTCTCTCCGCTGAACCCTGGTCTTTGCGCGACTCGTGCCCTGACATTCCCCCTGAACTCGAAGCCACCATCCGCCGTTGCCTTGCGAAAGCTCCGGGCGAGCGATATGGGTCAGCTCGGGATCTACAAACCAGCCTTGCGGCAATTCTAGACAAACCTTCACTCTGGGACCGGCTGCAGGCTTGGTGGCGGAGATAGGGACAAATCCAGCCTCTCCCTCTGGGGAGGCTGTCTCAAAACGACCTTGGGTTGCTCTAAAAATGACAAATGAACATTGAACAGTGAACAATGGCAATTTTTGCCAGAAATGTTCATTGTTCACTGTTCAATGTTCATTTAGTCATTTGGGAACCGCGCCCTCTCCCACAGGAAGAGGGGTTTACTGCCTTCTAATTGTGATCTTTCCTAGAGACGTTCGCAGTGTGATCTTATTTCCGCCGCCGTTGAGCAGCGACTGCGAGTGCGTGGGGCTGTAGAAACGATTGTTCGGAATCAGTCCCTGGACAGGCCGTCCCGGCGCGATTCCACTCATGGGGAAATCGGAAATAATCTGCTGCGCTAGGAAGGCCGGTCTTTGTACGGTGGCATCGATCATCGCTTTGAGACGTGGGGGCACGTAAACGGTGACGTCGCCAATACCGGCTTGAAGATCCATATGCAGATCGCCGTCGATATTTTCTGGAACGAGATGGACCACGATATTCCCAGCTCCGGTCGAGGCCTCGACCCAGGCGGCCGCGCTATCCAGCCGGATATCGCCGGATTCGGTGTGACCCTGGAAAGGACCCCGCACATGGCGACTGGTGATGGATCCGCCGGCCGTCTTGGCGTTAATTCGGGCGGCGTCTCCGATCGAGATATCGCCCGCGTTGGTCATGGCTTGAACATCGCCGGCTTTGATAATGAAAATGGCTCGGCCGCCCTCTGCAGTGACGGAGCCGGAAATACTGCCGGCGCGGATTTGACCGGCCGTCGTGTGAAATTCGGCATTTCCTCCGACATCACCGACCTCGAGGGTTCCGCCCTGGCTGCGTATTTCGGCGTCGCCGCCCACATTTCCGGCTTTAACAAAGCCGCCTTGAGTGATGATGGCGGCCTTGCCTTTGATCTGGCCGGCGGTGATGTGACCTCCGGTGGTGCGGAGAATGGCATTTCCATCGACATCGCCAACGTTGATATTGCCGGCAGTCGCAACAAGATCCAGATTGACGTTTCTAGGAGCCACGATCCGCCAGAGAATGGTTCCGCGAACCTGTGCGGGTTCCGGCACATTGCTTGTGAGTTCGATATCTTTACCGCAGTTCTCCTGGACTTGAATGAAGCTGTTGTCGACCTGGACATCAACGGCAGCCTCGCGGCTGCTGGTATCGACTTGCACATCTCCGATAGGAGCTCTTACAAAGAGAACCGCCCCGTCGGAAACAGGACATTTTGCCAGAAGGGGGGAAGCCGTGAATGTGTTGATAAGAAGAAGCGAGCCGCCAATAACGCCGATTACACGCATCATTTCGCCGTGCCTACGAACTCCAACCCCTTTGAGCGAATATACGGGTTATCGTCCTTCTTCGTTACTGCTTCAAGGCTTTTTGCCAACTCGACGTCTCTCGAGTTGCGTGCCATCAGGGCATCAATCGCCTTGACGCGGATTCCTGCGTCAGTATCGTTTTCAAGCGTGTGCATGAATGCTGCCCGGACGTGCTGCTCGTCGGCAAACCTCTGCAGGCCCTCCATTGCACGCATCCTCACGCCGGCATCGTGGTCGTAGATGAGCGCGTTAATCAATGCCTCTTCGATCGATTCATCGGTCGGTTTCTGAGCCAACATCTCGACGGCCTTGAGTCTCGATCCCGGATTATTCGCATCGCGAAGAGCGCTGAACAACAGGCTGCGGACCGTATCGTCCTCCATCTTTCCCTGGAAGCGCAGCGGTTGGGAAATTTCGCCGGCCAGCTCGACTTGTCCGGTCACCGGATCAGCACTCACGACTTGAAGATTGGAGATGGTGCCATTCCGCGGAATGACGGAGATCTGATCTTGACCTGGATTCCCAGCAACCTGTGGAATCACCTGACGCTGATTGCTGACATAAACGCCGAGCGCCAACCCCATCGCAATAAGAGCCACCGACTCGAGCAGACGCATCGGCGTGAACACCACCGAGAATGCCGGTAGGCGCCACCGAGACCGGTTTCTCTCGATGCGGTCCAGTTCGTCGGCAAGACCTTTTCGCGACTCGACCAACAAATCCGATGGAATATCGGACCAGCGCGCTGCATCTTCGGCCAAAACCGAATGCATGGCTTTTTCGGACTCGTACGCGTCATGACAATTCGGGCAACTTTGAAGATGCGTTTCCAGTTCGACCCGGCTGGATTCCGGCAGTTCGTCATACAGGAGTAACGTGATTTGATGTTGGTAGTCTCTGCAGCTCATACGTGTGTTAAATACGCTCTAAGTTTTTGAGTAGCTCGAAACAGATAATTCTTGGCAGTTTCCTCGGTGCTTCCCATAATCTCACCGATCATTTTCAGCCTAAGCCCCTGATAGTGCCTTAATTCAAATACAAGACGCTCCTTTTCGGAAAGAGTTTTTAGCGCTTCTTGTATTTTTTCTCCGACTTCCTTCCCGTACAGGCGGCGCTCGGGATTGCTGTAGTAGGTCGTAGCGGCCAAGGTCTCTTTAAGCGCCGGCCGATCCGGATGCATTTCCGTATCGGACTCGTAGGAAATCTCTTCCTTCAGGGTTTGACGCTTTCGAAGATGATCCAGGCTGACGTTGGTCGCGATCCGGTAAACCCAGGTGTAGAAACTGGACTCGAATCGGAAACGGCTGAGCGATCGATAAGCTTTGAGAAACGTCTCCTGGAAAACTTCTCGCGCCTCCTCGCGATTCCCCAGCATGTGGAACGCTAATCGCAGGATGTCCCGGTCATGCCTTCGGACGAGTTGCTCAAATGCTTCACGATCACCATTTTGTGCCTGCTCGATAAGCAGCTTTTCGTCGTCGGACTCGTGAACTCGTTGTGCGGTCCTTTTCAATATAGCTTCCATAGTTACGAGCAGTTTAGACGCCCGTAATTTCAAAAGGTTGCGGCAAGCTAATTATTATCGTCGCCCAAGAGAATTGTAATCCGGTCTCCGGGATGTATGACAGAGAGGTCTTCGGATTCGTTCCAGGAAAGTATAGCATTTACCGAGGTGTGATAGGTCGTGGCAATCTGATACAGCGTCTCTCCCTCACGCACCTGGTGGATGACTTTTTTGGCGGCCGCCGGGTCCGCCGAGGCTGCCTGGACTGGCTGCGGAGCGACAATCAGCCGCTTGCCGACCACCAGCCGGGTGGACGTGAGATGATTCCATGATTTCAATTTTTCAACAGTCGTATTGAATTGCGTGGCAATTTTCAACAGAGTATCGCCGGGCCGGACTGTATAGGACGTCGCCCGCGCGTTGGCTCGAGCGCTTGTTCCAGTGCTTCTGTTCGACGGGGCTGGAGGCTGGTTTCTGGACATGAGCTGCGACGGTGTTGCCCCGCTCATCGGAATGATGAGCGACCGCCCGGCCTTAAGAACGGGAGTTTTGCCGAGGTTGTTCGCCTGCACCAGTTGTGCAACTGTAGTTCCGTATTTCTTGGCGATCACACCCAGCGTGTCGCCTTTTCTGATGATGTGTTCCCGGAAGAGAACCCGCTTGCTTTCCGGCAGCGAAGCAACTTGTTCGTTGAATTTGTCCGCGTAGCCTTTGGGAAGGACGAGGTTGAAGTCGAGGTCGTCCGGGGGCGTCGTCCAGCGCAGGACATGCGTGTTCAGTTCCCGCAGCTCTTCCACTGACACATTGATAGCCTCAGCAATGACTCGAAGATCCGTAGCCTTATCGACCCGCACTCGTTCGGTTTCCAGCGGGGCAGCCGGCGTGATCTCGAATCCATACTTTTCGGGATTCTTGCCGATGATGGCGAGCGCCAGGATGGTGGGAACGTAATTAATAGTCTCCCTTGGCAGCGCTTTCTTCTCTGCCAAAGTCCAGAAGTTGTCGGCGCCTGTTTTTTCCAGCGCGCGATGCACACGCACCGGCCCGCTGTTATACGCCGCCATTGCGAGATACCAATCGCCAAATTCCTGATACAGGTCTTTCAAGTGCCGTGCGGCGGCCCGAGTCGATTTTTCCGGATCCGAACGTTCGTCGATCCACCATGTCTGGCGCAGACCGTATTCTTTTCCGCGCGATGAAATGAACTGCCACATCCCCTTGGCCTGGGCGCGAGACACCGCTCGCGGTTGGAAAGCACTTTCCGCCTGGCATAAATACATCAAGTCCAGGGGAACACCTTCTTCCTTCAGGACTTTTTCCATCATCGGCTGGTATCGGCCGGCCCGCTGCAGACCTACTTCGATGGCCCCCCGGCCGCGTCCGTTCTGGTAGTAGTCGAGAAATCCGAGGACCCGATCGTTGATCTCAATCGGCAGATCATGACTGGTCTCTTTGACGTCCTCTTCGACCTCCTTCTTGAGCTTCGGATCGATCAAGGCAGGGAAGGTTTCGACGTGTGCGAGGTCATCAATGGCGGCGCGCTCTTCCTTTTGGTCCGTGAAGCCGTCGCCTTGCCGCAGCGCTGCCAGTTCCATGGCATTGACGCGTGCGACCAAATCCGTTAATTCACGTTGAAGCCTTGCATCCTTTGGAAACGCTTGAGCGGCGTCCAGAATGAGGTCCACGGCTCGGTCGAATTCTTCCTTGGCTCCCCTCAGGAACCCCTGCTTGTAAAGATTTTCACCCCGCTCGAAGTGCAGTCGGGCTTCAAGGATCTTTAAGTCGATGGGATCGTTCACACTGATTTGAGGTAGTTCGGCAGGGATGGCAGCCACCAAAGGTTCAACGTGTTGCTCGATATGAGATAAAGGGGGCGGCGTCGTAGGAGGTGCTACTCTTACCACCTGCCTCGGGACAGCCTTGGTACAAGCCGCCACAACAAGCAACATCAAGATGAGAATCCGATTCGAACGAACCAGAAAAAACACCTCCATAACACTAAAAAAGCCACTAATCCGCAGATTTTTAAGGTCCTTGTGAATAGTGGCTTCTAAAAGCGTAGCCAGCTTACACGAGGAGCACGCTTCAGTCAAATGGCACTAAAGCACAGGAGCCGGGACTTCACAAGTAAATAAAACAAAACTTCCTGTTGTTCCACGATTCACTCAATAGCACTAAAGATCCGGAGCCGGGGTACGCCAGATTTCGGTTCCTGACCGGGAAAAACTACGGTAATCGCACCGAGTTGGTCGGTTCGGAGCGCCGGCAAGGCCGAAACATGCGGATGCCCGAATGGATTGTTGGCTCCTACTGAAATCACGCGCACCCTAGCGTTAGGCCGGACATGGACGCCTTTACTCCCATGATGTGGAACCTTCAGCACGTCCACCGCTTCCGGTACTGGAATACTTCTTTCGATATCCCCAGTCAGCAGGGCCGTTCCCCGACCGGAATCTAAGAGCAGGACCACGGAATCATTGTTCTGGTCGTTCCTTCGCGCGGTCCAATTCGCGGGTGGATGTAACACGGTGAAAGAGCCGATGGTTTGCCCCGCCGTCACCCATCGAATGGGGATCTGCTTCTCCTGAATGCGCTCGATCAATTCGCCGTATCTCGGAATCATTGGATTACGCCCCAGCCAAAATTCGCCGATCCGGAAGTTCTCGATCACGCTGAAGAGACCATCCATATGATCGTGATGCGCGTGTGTCAGAACGACGGCATCCAGTTGCCGAATGCCACGCGAGAACAGATACGGCGAGACGACGCTCTCGCCTATTGAGAACGTGCTTTCGTCGCGCAAGTCGAGGAAGCGTCCGGAAGCCACGCCTCCCCCATCGATCAACATGCGATAGCCGGAGGGGAACTCGATCAACGTAGAATCGCCTTGTCCCACATCGAGAAACGTTAAAGTTACGGACCCCGGAGGCCTCGGCGAAAAATCTTTGAAAGCTATCAACGCGTGCAACGCGAGAATGGCTGCGGAGCTGCCAAAGCACAGAACCGTCAATCGGTTCCGCATGGCCAGGAACAGGCATGCGGCCGATATGCCGTAAACGATCCATAACCATACCGGCGGCGACGGAACCCGGAATGTCGCTCCTGGGATTCGCAATGCCAGATCGAGAATCGTCAGCATTAAATGGAGTAGCGCGGCAACAATCCAGCCGGCCAGTGCTGATGCGGGTCCTGAAAGGAAAATTAGCGACAGCGATAACGGAGTGACCAGCGCCGCGATAATTCCGGCGGGAACATTTATCAGCGGCGAGAGGGGCGACAGCCGATGAAAGGATTCGACCATGAAGACAACAAAGATCACGTCGACCGAGAAGGAAATCACTAGCGATTCGGCGAGGACGAGTATCACCTTCCATGGCAGCGTGACAATCCAGGTCGGAAGTCCATAGCGTTCGCACCATATCCGCCGCGACACACGCCAATCGGATGCCCGCACGGACAGCTCGCTGTCCTTCGAAGAATCGCCGAAATCCTTCAACGCCTCCCGGAGCCATCCGAAAGCCCATTCGCTGGCCGGCATTCCCATCCACACGACAGCGAACACAGCCGCAAATGTCATTTGAAAACTCGAATCTTCGAGCGCGTTCGGGTCGGCCAATAAGATGATGAATGCGGTTCCCGCAATAGTGTTCGCTCGAGAGTAGCCGCGATCGAGCAGGCGGCCCAAAACCAGGAACGACACCATCAGTGTCGCCCGGTACACGGGCGCCTGCCCTTCGACGATCGCTGCGTAAGCCAGAGCGCATGAAAGGACGATCAGAAGCCGTGTCCGGCGTTTCCATGGAATCCATCGAACAACCCAAAACGCGGCCCCGGCAACAACTGCAAGATTGAAGCCGGAAACGACCACCAGGTGGTAAAGGCCGCCCGCCTGAAATTGCCGTTCGACTTTAGCTGTCAGGCCGTACTTGTGTCCAAGAACCATTCCGCTGACCAAACCCTTGATAGGCTGTTTGTCAGGGCTCGCGTCAAATGGTGCTTCAACTTTGGCCTGAATCCATTTTTGGATTCGATCACGCCCGTGCCACCCTCGGTCCAGAACCGTGATGAGGCGGGGATTCCGGATCGTGCCGGTCCAATGGATGCCTTGTCGCTCCAGGTGGCGGCGGTAATCAAACACCCCGGGATCTCGATAGACCACCGGCCGGTGTAGCTTGACCACGATCTCGACACGATCACCGGACCCAAGATCCAACTTGTCGAACAATTCGCGTTGGTCCGAATCGTTCAAAAACTCCGTAAGACGTGCCCGTCCGCGGTACAGCAGCCTGTCTACGGTTTGCAATTCCAAATCCAAATAGGTTCCGATCCCGCGCCATTCGGGCGCCTTCGTGAGTTTCCCAACGACACGAACGGCCGTATCTTCAGGAATCGGAGGAACTGCCGGCAGCATCGACGCATCCGCCGCTCCAATCAGCGCGACAAGCAACCACAAAGTCCACCCTCTCCCTCTGGGAGAGGGTGCGAAGCGCGAGCCCAATAGGGCGAAGCCTTGAGAGAAGGTGAGGGTCACAAGAGCGGCGGGAATTGCCGCCCACACGAACCTCTCGTCTAGATACGGGGACAGAAGAATGCCAATCAGAAGGGGGATTAAAAGCAGCCCCATTGAACGCCTCGTTTGGGAGCTGCAAAGGGCGTTTCTATCTTACTGCAAAGGACGAAACGATCTCGATATGAAACGTGTTGGGAAACTGATCAACCAAGGTGACTTGCTTCAACTCGTACCGCTTGGACACAAATCTTGCCGCTTCTCGCGCAAATGTCGCTGGGTTGCAGGAGACATAGACGATGCGCTCGGGTTTCAGCCCAACGATCTGATCGGCCGTTTCGGTACCGCATCCGCTCCGGGGTGGGTCTAACACGACCACATTGGGGTGCAGACTGCCGCCGCGTAAAGCGGCACTGACAGGCCCCTCCACGAACCGTAATGGCCACGTTTGGTTTGATCGCGCATTCTCCCGCGCCAGCCGAACCGCAAAGCGGCTGGATTCGACAGCGATCACTTCCTTCGCAGCACGCGCGAGGGGTATCGAAAAGAATCCCACGCCGGCGTAGAGTTCCAGAACATTTCCGGGCGAGGGACCAGCCTGTTCCAGTACCTTACGGTTCATTGCCGGCAATAGAAATCGATTCGCCTGAAAAAACGTGTCGGCAGTAATTCGGTAACGATTTTCTCCAACATGAATCGTAGCGCGGCCCGATCGCTGGATAGTGCCATCAGCAAACACAAAGCTTCGAGCGACCTCAGGCGCGCTGATCGCATGTACTTCCCGCGCAGGACCGGGATCCACTGATCCGATGAATTGATTCAACTCCGGAACAAGCGATGGGCATTCCCGAATCGGCACGATTACATTTGTGTTTTCCCTTAGAAAGCCGAGACGGCCGTTCGTCACGTGAAACGTCGCGCGCAGCCGATAATTTCTATCCGGCGCAGTCAGCCTTTCAATTGCGCCTTCCCACTCAAAGTGTCCAGCGCGACGCAGGGTTTCACGGATGATGGCTTCCTTGTACTCGACCTGCCGGTCGTATCGAATGTGTTGCCAGTGGCAACATCCGGCCGTTGCATAATTGGGGCAGTCCGGCTCTTGGCGGTCAGGCGAGGGCTCGAGAATTTTGATAATCCGTGCAGTAGCGTAGTCTTTCTTCTTCTGGACGATCTCCACTTCGAGGACGTCTCCCGGCGCGCTCCTCGGAACGAAAACGACACCCTGATCGGTACGCGCGAAACCGGATCCTCCGTATACCAGTTTCTCGATTGTGAGACGCATGATGTTGCACAAAGCATTCCCCCTCCTCGCAGATGAGGGGTGGCGCGACAGCTTAATAGAAGCTGGCGCGCCACCCCGTCTGCGCCTCCGCTCCGCTCGGCGCATCCACCCCTCCTCTGCGAGGAGGGGAATGCTTTCCGTTACTTTCAAATCAGATAAAACAAGCTAAGGCGCGGCACCTGAAATCGCTCGAGCAGTTTTCTTCGCCACATCTGTTGCTCGAGCATAGAGAGTTGGGGTGCCGTCATGGTCGAACGGAATGGGTTCAATTCTCGATCGACGGCCTGCTTCAGGTCGATCATCGTCTTGTCGTCTGCCGTGACCTTCAGTTTCGCGATCAATTTTTCTTCCAGTGCCGCCAAGGCTTGTTCGGCGGCTCGCAAATCCTTACAACCGATGGCGCGAATTGATTCAGCAATGGCTGAATCGACGGGTGCGACCTCGTTTGCCAGTTTTTCGATATACTCCGCAACCTCTTGGTCCTGAAAGTCTGGCAGTTTGGGAGCTTCGACCAGCAGGTCCTTTTGTTCATCGCGGACTTGCTCGACTGACTTGACACAATAAGCTAACGAGCCGATATCGCGCTTTCGATTTGGATTTGAGAAGGCTCGTTCAATGCCTTTGAGAACGACATCTAGCGGGATCCCTTGTTCGAGCCAATTTTCCATGAGAACCCAATCCAGACAAGAGACGAGAGTGAATGAGCGACGCTTCGTTTGAAAGAAGCGCTCAATTTCGGTGAAGTAATTGAAGTAATCTAGTTCTGGATCCATCCGCCGCCGACAACCACATCGCCCCAATAAAACACCGCGGCTTGGCCGGGCGTGATGGCGCGCTGCGGTTCGTCGAATTCAACAGTGACCAGCCGTTCCTTGCGAAACACCGTTGCCGGCTTCGGCTCGAATCGGTTCCGGATTTGAACGTCGCATCGAATGGGAACGGTTAACATCTCGATGGCGATCCAGTTGTGATCGCGCACGGTGAACCGCCGGCGCTGCGGATCATCTCCAATAACGATGCAATTCAGCTCAGGATCGATCCGGACGACGTATTGCGGGCGGCCCGCCGCGATCAGGCCCTTGCGCTGGCCGACTGTGTATCTGTGAATTCCGGCGTGTGTTCCGACCACTTCACCGCTCTCGGCGACAATCGGGCCGGGCAATCGGGTCTCGGTTCCGGCATATTCTTCGACAAAATCGGCATACGACCGGCCTTCGACGAAACAGATTTCCTGCGACTCGGCCTTTTCCGAGGTCGCCAGTCCATAACGCCGGGCAATTTCGCGCACTTCGGGCTTCGTCATTTCGCCCAGCGGAAACAATGTCTTTGAAAGCTGTTCTTGAGTCAGTCCGAACAAAAAATACGACTGGTCCTTGTTTCGGTCCTTGCCACGGAGCAACAGCCATCGGCCGAGCGCTTCGTCGTACTTGACGCGGGCGTAGTGTCCTGTCGCGACCCGGTCGGCACCGATTCCGGCGGCCTTTTCGACGAGATGGTGAAACTTCACATAGTTGTTACACAGGATGCACGGGCTCGGTGTTTCGCCTCGCAGATACGTCTGGACGAAAGGCGCAACGACGGTGTTCTCGAAGTCTTTTTCGAGGTTGAGAACGTAGTAAGGAATGCCGAGCTGCGTGGCCACACGGCGGGCGTCCCACAGATCATCCAACGAACAGCATCGGCCATTGTTGCGCCAAAGCTGCATCGACAGACCCATGATCTGCTCTTCGCGTTCCTTCAATAAAACAGCGGCTGTTGATGAGTCAACGCCGCCGCTCATGGCAACAGCAATCATTGAACTAAAAACCCTGGAGAACTTGTTTGATGGCGTCCGGCAAGCACGCTGCAATGGATTTTAGACGCAGGCAAACCGCCAAGCGCTTTCGCGATCTGATCTTTCGTGATAAGCCTTGCCTCGGTAACATTCATTCCAACCAGCATCTCCGTCGCATAGGAACTCGTTGCAATGGCAGCGCTGCATCCCTGAGCTTTGAATTTCGCGTCCCGGATGCGGCCATCACTGACTTTCACCCACAGTTTCATGACGTCCCCGCATACGGGGTTCGATACTTCGGCGACGGCATCGGCATCGGGGATTTCGCCCACGCACCGCGGATTCTGAAAATAATCGAGCAGCTTTTCCGAATAAGCCATTCGTGAGATCAGACCTTCTTGTAATACGGCGACAGTTCGCGCAATCGGTCGACGATTCCCGGTAACACCTCGATAACGTAGTCTATGTCTTCCAAGGCCGTCATCGTGCTGAGGCTGAAGCGCAGGCTTCCGTGTGCTTCGTCCGGCGTTTTCCCGATCGCGGTGAGCACGTGCGACGGCTCGAGCGATCCGGATGAACAGGCAGAGCCGGTCGATACGGCGACTCCCTTCAGGTCGAGAGAAATAACCAGGCTTTCGCCTTCCGCATAATCGACCATGATGTTGGACGTGTTCGGGAGTCGCGGCGCATTTCCGCCGTTGACGTCGATAAACTCGATGTGCGATTGCAAGCCGGCTTCGAGCCGATCCCGCAGCTGGCCCACTCGCGGCATGTCTTGCATCAACCCTTCGCGCGCCAGGCGAGCCGCTTCGCCAAAACCCACAATGCCCGCTACATTTTCGGTGCCCGACCGGCGGTTTCGTTCATGGCCTCCTCCGGTCATGGTTGGCTTCAGCGCCGTACCTTTCTTCACGAACAATGCCCCGACGCCCTTCGGCCCGTGGATCTTATGTGCAGACATCGAGTACAAGTCGATGCCAAGCGATTTGACGTTAACCGGAATCTTGCCTGTCGACTGTACACCGTCGGAATGGAAATAGACGTCTGCTTCAGCGGCAATCTTGCCGATTTCGTCAATCGGTTGGATCGTTCCAATCTCATTATTGGCGTGCATGATCGAGATCAGGATCGTATCCTTCCGGATTGCTTTTCGAACATCTGCGGGATTCAGCAAACCGTCGTGCGATACCGGCAGCCACGTAATTTCGTATCCCTGCTTTTCGAGGTCCTTGCAGGTATGCAGAACCGCATGATGCTCGATTTGCGACGTAATGATGTGCCGGCCTCCGGACTTTTGCGATTCCGCGATACCCCGGATGGCGAGGTTATCGGCCTCGGTTCCGCCGCTTAAGAAAACAATCTCGGCCGTTTCCGCGTTGATTAATTTCGCCACGTGCTGGCGCGCGTCATCGATCAAGGACTTGGCGTGCTGTCCAAACCAGTGGATCGACGACGCATTTCCGAAATGTTCCGTAAACACCGGCATCATGGCAGCCACGACTTCTGGCCGCAGGGGAGTCGTTGCGTTACTATCTAAATAGACGCGTCGCATTGTTTCTGGGCGTGGGGGTACCGGCCGGCGTAAGCGGCGTACCGTAGCGATCCGGACGGTGGCCCGACGCTAAAGAAATGATTATAACGCTCACAACAGACTTTGGGCGTGCCGATCCGTTCGTTGGGATCATGAAGGGCGTCATATTAGGCATCGCGCCAAACGCGCAATTGGTCGACATTACACATGACATCCGCGCCTACGACGTCCTCGAGCCTGCGTTCATCATCGATAGTGCCTACCGCTATTTTCCCGACGGAACCGTTCATGTCGTCGTGGTTGATCCCGGTGTCGGATCTGCGCGGCGTCCTATTGCCGCTCGAGCCAAAGGGCACATCTTTGTGGCGCCGGACAATGGCGTTTTGTCGTGTGTCCTTCAAAGCGATCCAACCGCTTCAGCCCCTTCGGTTCATTGGATCAATAATCGCAGTCTTTTCCTGAATTCGATCAGCCAAACGTTTCACGGCCGCGATATTTTCGCCCCCATCGCGGCGCATCTCGCGCGCGGCACTCCCATCGAATCGGTAGGGCCTGGCATCGTCGATTTCGTCAAGAAAGCTTTGCCGACGCCGCGCCCCCAAGGAGACAGGCTGGTCGGTACGGTGTTACGCGTCGACAAATTCGGGAATATTGTGACGAACCTGCGGCGGAACCATCTGAGCCGGGGGTTTTCGATTCGTCTTCGAGGCCTCTCCATCACGCGTTTGTGTTCGAGCTTTTCCGAAGCGGAGCCCGGCGAGTTCTTTGCGATTGAGGGGAGCACGGGTTACATCGAGCTGGCATTGAACCAGGGATCCGCGGCGGATCGGCGGAATGTCGTGCTCGGCGCCGAAATCGAGCTAGAAACTCCTTTTGTAAATCAATAGAATGGCTGTCCGCCTGAGTTGCGGGCAAAAAACCGACGAGGACGAGAATGAACGCGGGATTAGAAGACGTTATAGCGGGTGAATCCGGTATCTGTTACATCGATGGTGAGAAGGGTGTACTTGCTTATCGCGGATACAACATCCACGAACTTGCCGGGAATTCGACCTTTGAAGAAACCTGCCACTTGTTATGGTTCGGACGTCTGCCGAAACAAGCCGAGCTGAACGACACGACGAAGAAGCTCACTTCTGCTCGCGCCATCCCGCAGCAAATCGCCGATTTCATGAGAACGCTTCCGAAAAAGGCGCTTCCCATGGAAGTGTTGCGGACGACGGTGTCGATGCTCTCGATGTTTGACCCCGAAACCGAGGACATGTCGCCTGAAGCGAATCTTCGGAAGGCGATTCGCTTGACTGCTCAGACCGCGACGCTCGTGACCGCTTTCGATCGCATCCGGAACGGCAAAGATCCGGTTGCACCGCGCGCAGATCTCAGCCACGCCGCCAATTTCGCTTACATGCTCAACGGCACGCTGCCGAATGAGACGATGACGAAGGCCCTGGACATCGCGTTGATCCTTCATGCTGATCATGAGCTGAATGCTTCGACTTTTGGCGGCCGCGTGACTGCGGCGACTCTTTCCGATATTTACTCGGCGGTCACATCCGCGGTCGGCGCTTTGAAAGGTCCGCTGCACGGCGGTGCGAACGAAGCCGTCATGCGAATGCTAAAGGAGATCGGCGAGCCTTCGAGAGTGGATGCGTACGTCCACGACCTCTTCACGCAAAAGAAAAAGATTTCGGGATTCGGACATCGCGTTTATCACACCGAAGATCCGCGGGCGACGCACCTCCGGCGCATGTCGAAGGAATTGTGCGACCGCGCCGGGCAGCCCAAATGGTACGAGATGTCGGCGCGAATCGAAGAGATCATGAAGTCAGAGAAGAAGCTCAACGCGAATGTCGACTTCTATTCCGCCACTACATACCACGTCATCGGCATGCCGATCGATTTGTTCACTCCATTCTTCGCCGTGAGCCGCATGTCGGGCTGGACCGCGCACATCCTGGAGCAATATTCCAATAACCGCCTGATTCGGCCCCGCGCCGAATATATCGGGCCTGCGCCGGACTTGAAGTGGTTGCCCGTGAACCAGCGATAAGACGAGAACCGGCACTCACCTCAGAATCCTTCAAACGAAGGATAACGGCCCAGGACGATCACCGCGCGTTTTGCGTGCCGCTCAGCGTTACGGCCCAGCCCTCAGAGATTCCTGAGTCAACGGAAGATAGCGGCCCAGAACGATGATCACCAACCACAGGATTAACGAACTTGCTGCAATAAATTTCGCAACTGCAGGCGGATCTTCCCCGGGTCCTAACGTCGCCCAACTGCGGAAAGCGGAGGTGCAATTGAACAACACCAGAGTCGCTCCCGCTACTACTACGCCCGCCATCTTCAGATGAAAAAGCGGATTCCAGGCATAAAAGAAGGGCATGCCGACAAAAAAGAGAATGCCCGTGATGATATTGATGACTAAACCGGCGATACCCCAGGGTAGCAACCGGTGCAGGGGAGCTACAGGCAAGTCTTTCACAAATCCCAACAGACGAAGGTTCAGGCCTCCAATTGCCGCCACGATCAAGATCAGGCCAAGGAAGTGGAGGGTCTCGAGAACCGGCCAGACCCAGCGTGAAGACGCCGTGACGAAGTGAGAAACCGACGGAACGATCTTGGAGCCGATTGCGCCGACGGCCGAGGCCGCGTCCTCGGCGGACAAAATTTCGGGATGGCGGATTGCTCCACCCGTATTTCCGGTGGCTGTCATCATCCCCGCCGTCACGATAGAAAGAATGAGCACGAGTGTGAAATTCCATCGCGCCACCGGGACTGGTGCCGGACGTGACATCCGGCTAAACTGCCACAATCCGATCAGCGCGAGTCCGCCCGTAAGCTCCATGAATACCAAAGAGAGCAATGCGGCGCCCTGGTGCGTGTTAACCAACTCCTTCGGTAGCTGAGTGGATGATTCCCTGAGGACCTCGTTCGCAACATCTCCGCTGAAGTATGTCGGGATCGTCAGAAGCGCAATGAGCGTGAAAAATGCAAGACTGGCCTGCTTCAAATCGTCGCTGTTTGCAAGAAAGGCAACCAGGAAAAGGAATAGCCCGACGAAAGCGCCGATGATCGGCCAGTGGTTCAATAAGAGATGGATGTGTGCCAAATTCATTTTGATTAATCCTACGCTGTGAGGACGGTGTACGTATAGGCCAGCAGACGGCCCGCAGTAACGGCTCCAACCCAGAAGATAAGCGCCCACACTGCAAAGACCCGGCCCTCGGCCATCATTGCAGCTTCACTCAAGTTGGCGTCGGCGAAAACACGATTCCGGAGCATTTGCATCGACGTGAGGGCCAGTCCGATTAGCGTCAGCTTTACGTAAAAAAGCGGATTCGTTAGAGATTTCGTCGGATACCCGATCAATAGAAGGAGGCCGGATGCCACTTGTATCCAAAACCCAACCCATATAAAGCGGTAAAACCTCTTAAGCGGGGCTATAGGCAGGTCCGGTGCGAGACCAAGAATTCGCAACCCGATCAACACACTCGCGCCAACCAGCAGGCCCATGCCAATAGCGTGTACCGAAAGGATGAACCAGAATGAGAAAACCGAATCGGATTCGCGAATCCAGGTACTCAGTCCGGTTGCTTCGATTGCTTGAAAAATTGAGAGGAACACCAGGTTTCAACCCCTTACCGAAGTTTGGGTGATTCTAGGTCAACATTCAGCCGCGCCACAATAGGAGAAAAATTTGGAGAAAAATTCGAAGCGGTTCTCGTGTGAAACGCGGGCCCACTTGAGCCACACGCTCCCCTTGCGGATGGACACGCATGGAACTATGGACGAATCGGGAAGAAACTCAAAATGAGAATTGAGAATTGATCGGTGACTAATGACTATGCACCTTGGAAAATTTGCGATTTGCCAAGGTAATTAATCATTACTCAT
>Ga0137378_10002158_pt1 | contig 16822 bp, 13 predicted proteins | sample SagtaG_21_FD_104813 | JGI IMG/M metagenome (GOLD analysis project Ga0137378, IMG submission 104813) | Vadose zone soil microbial communities from Sagehorn Ranch, Mendocino, California, USA - Sage2_L_60_16 metaG | ecosystem: Environmental > Terrestrial > Soil > Vadose zone | place: USA... | reverse complement strand
TGTGAAAAATTCCCCACCGTCGGAGAATGAATCCGGAGTGACGTTCAAGATGCCCATGATTAGTCCTTGCCGGGAGAGATCGAAAATGCGGTCGCCGATTTTCCAGAGCCTCCCGCCCATCATGGGTGAGACTATCACAGCCGCCTCTTTATTCGAAGTGCAGCGCCTCGCTCTGTCGAGGTGGTCTGGGCGGCGTATTGCTCACGGTGGGACGGCGACACAGCGCCGTGGCTACAACATTACTTTTTCCGCGAATAACGCCCCATCAATTCTCCCTGCGCGACAACGTGACCCTTCATCGCCGCGTCGAGCTGGCCCCGTTTCGCGCCGATCGGCAAATCCAGCTCGCGGTCGAGCGCAAAAATCTTGAAGTAATAACGATGCGTCCCTGAGGGCGGACACGGTCCGCCGTAACCCGATTTGCCGAAGTCATTCGTACCGTGAACGCCTTTTGGCGCACTTCCTTCCTGAATGCTGCTGGTTTGCGGAGAGATATTCCAAACAGTCCAATGCGTGAACAACCCGTTCGGGGCATCCGGATCATCCACGATCAGGGCAAGGCTTTTCGCTCCGGAAGGAATATCCGCGATCTGCAAAGGCGGGCTGGTATCCGCGCCGTCACATGTAAATTTTGATGGAATATTTGCACCTTCTTGAAAAACAGAACTTGTAATCTTCATCTTGGCTCCTCCTGCGGCAAATGAAGCGATTGCTGCCAGTGCAATCGCAAATGCGCCAGCCATAATCGCTTTTGGCACTATTCGACCTCCGGTTGAAATCGCGTTACATCGAGCATAACTCAACGACATTGTTTCGCTGCGATGACTCCAAACGGACGTAAGATTCACGAACAAATTCTCGCGCTTCTTGGGTCGGCCGATTATCGGCCGCTGGACAAGAGCGAACTGGCGAAAGCGCTCGGCCGAAAGAGCGGCGTGCGCATGGGTTTGAACCAGGCGCTGCGCGACCTCGAGCGCGCGGGCGAGATCGCGCGGATCCGAAAAAATCGCTACGTCCTGCCGCCTGCGGCTGACCTGGTCACTGGCAAGCTCCACATTCATCAGGCCGGATACGGATTTCTGATCAGCGAAAAACCGGGCGAGCCGGACATTTTCATCGCGGCGGAAAACACGGGAACAGCCATGCACGGCGACCGCGTGGTTGCTCGCATCTCGCGGGATGCGCCCTACGGACGTATCAAAGGACGACACGAGGGACGCGTGATTCGAATTTTAGAACGCGCACACGATACGATCGTCGGAACACTGCAACATTCGCGCAATTTTTATTATGTTGTTCCCGATGATCCGCGTCTTGTGCACGACGTGTATGTCCAACCTGCTGGGGATCGGCGGGTCAACCAGACCGCCGCCAAAGTGGGCGATAAAGTTGTGGTTCGTCTCGAGGCTTGGGAATCGCGCCACGTCAATCCAGAGGGCGAAATCATCGAAGTGCTCGGGCCCGCATCGGCGCCGGGCGTCGATATGCTGTCGATCATCCGGAAATACCGTTTGCCGACGGAATTTCCGAGAGATGTTTTGCAACAAGCGAACGGGATTTCCGAAAAAATCGACGCGCGCCAACTCGATGGGCGCGAAGATCTGCGCAATGAATTTATCGTCACCATCGATCCCGATGATGCGCGTGATTTCGACGACGCTATTCATGTCGAGAAGATCGCCAACGGCGGCTGGGATCTTGGCGTGCACATTGCCGATGTTGCCGCTTACGTAGAGCCCGGCGGCGCGCTGGATCGAGAAGCGCGCCACCGCGGAAACAGCGTTTATCTCCCGGACCGCGTGGTCCCGATGTTGCCGGAGCGCTTGAGCAATGGCGTGTGCAGTCTTCATCCGGGAGTCGATCGGCTCACCCATTCGGTGTTTATTCATTTTGACAAGAATGGAGTCGCGAAAAGAGCGCGCTTCGCCCGTAGTGTGATTCGCAGCGCACACCGTCTGACTTACAAGCAGGCCTACGCGATCTTAAAGTCAGCGCCTCGCGATCCAGTGGGTGAGCAACTGCACGTTGCCTGGGAACTTGCCTCGCTATTGCGGCGAAAGAGATTCGAGCATGGATCACTCGATCTCGATTTTCCGGACGTAAAAGTATGGCTGGATGAAGCTGGCAAACCAGTGCGCCTCGAGCGCGTCGAGAATGATGAATCGCATCAGTTGATCGAGGAATTCATGCTGGCCGCGAACGAGGCAGTCGCGCGCGAGCTGAAGAACCGCGCCGTTCCCACAATCTATCGCGTCCACGAAGACCCTGATCCGGACAAACTGGCGGAGTATCGCGAGTTCGTGCTGAGTTTTAACTACAAGGTCGGCGATCTGACGCATCGCGGTGAGATACAACGTCTGCTTGCCGCGATTCGTGGAAAACCCGAAGAGCAAGCGCTCAAAATCGGTTTGCTGAAAAGTTTGAAACGTGCGCGCTACTTTTCGCAGCCGCTTGGTCATTATGGACTGGCCAAGCCGAACTACTTGCATTTCACCAGTCCCATTCGGCGTTATGCCGATCTGGTCGTGCATCGTGCGCTCGCACAACACGATGGGAAGCGCGGCCAGCGGATCGACATGAGCCAGGTCGCATCGATCGCAGAGCATATTTCGACAACCGAGCGCATAGCGGCCGATGCCGAAATCGAATCCGTTCGGATGAAGAAGCTTGAGTTTTTCCAACGGCAGCTCGACCAGCGCAATCCTCAGGTCTTTCGCGCCGCAATTGTCGATGTACGCAACTATGGTCTCGTGGTTGAATTGCCGGATGTGCTTATCACCGGTCTCGTCCATGTTTCGTCGCTGACCGACGACTTTTATTTATTCGAGCCAGCACAACGGCGACTGATTGGCCGAAGATCGCGCACGCGATTCAGCATCGGCGATGAAGTGCGCGTCTTCGTCGTACGTGTCGATGCATTCAAGCGGCAGGTCGATTTCGCGGTCGCGCTTGCATCGGAAGCGCCGAGGAAACGAGACCGCACCAAGGGATCGCCAGGGAAAACCAAAAGTATGAGCGGTTAGCGGCGCCTGCATATAAACGCAATACGTGCTTTGCCGCCGGGAAAGCTTTCTGTACCAGTGTCGTCTTTTACGTGAAATGGCTTGCTTCTTTCGCGCTTTTTTGGGCAGAATGCCGACGCAGTCGTTCGTAGGGAGAAGCCTACGAAGTCCCGGAGCACCGGTTCATGAATGGTTCATCCGCTCTCCCAAGCGCCAATGGGGATGCGATGGCATTCACCACCACTCATTGGAGCGTAGTATTGGAGGCGCAAGCCGAATCGCCCGCAGCGCAGAAAGCACTTGAAATACTTTGCCGCACTTATTGGCGACCTCTCTACGGATTTGCCCGGCGGCAAGGCCTTACACGAGAAGAAGCGCAAGATCTGATCCAGGAATTTTTTGCGGGCCTGCTGGAACACAGAAATTTGAACGCTGTCCGGCGCGAAAAGGGACGTTTGCGTTCTTATCTGCTCGTATCGCTAAAACGTTTTCTGGCTAGCGAGCGGCACCGCGCCAGCGGAGTTAAGCGGTACGAGAGCGGTCCTCATATTCGCCTGGATGAACTAACCGATTCGGAGATCACTGAGTTTGAGCTGACAGAAACATTGAGCGCCGACCGCCTCTTCGAGCGTCGCTGGGCGTTGGCAGTGCTGGAACAAGTGCTCACTCGATTGGAGTCCGAGTACCGAGCCGCGAATAACGGGCAATTGTTCGAGCGTTTGAAGGAATTCCTCGTTGGCGAACACGGGCGGCCAAGACAAGCTGAGATCGGCGTCGAAATGGGCATGACTGAGAACGCGGTGAAGCACGCGTTTCATCGATTTCGCCAGCGCTATAGGGTGCTATTGTGCGAGGAAATCGCCCACACTGTGGCACAGCCCGGCGACGTTGAGGATGAACTGCGACATTTGATTTCCGTGTTGCGCGCAGGATGAAGACCGCGAGCAAAGTCTGCGAAAACTGCGGGGAGAAAATCTTCAGTGACGCGCCGAAAGGATTGTGCCCGGCATGCGTTTTAGAGACAGGCCTTGGCCCGCTCGCCGGCGAAAGTGGGGACAAGGAGTCAACATCACTGCCGGGCGATAACGCCCGTGCACATGCTGCGGACGTGCTAATGGATTTCGGGGATTACGAACTACTCGAGGAAATCGGTCGGGGCGGTCAGGGCGTTGTTTATCGCGCGCGCCAGAAAAGTCTCAACCGAACAATCGCGCTAAAAGTCATTGGCCTTGGCCAATGGGCGACGGAGGCGCATCTAAAGCGCTTTCGTCGGGAAGCCGAAGCGGCCGCTAACCTGGATCATCCATGCATCGTTCCCATTTACGAAGTGGGGGAACGCGAGGGTTCCTGCTATTTCAGCATGAAGTTCATCGACGGCGGACAACTCGATGAAGTGACCAAGCGTCAGCCGATTTCGGCTCGCACCGCGGCGGAACTCATCGCCAAACTGGCGCGCACAGTTCATCACGCGCACGAGCACGGCATCCTGCATCGAGACATCAAGCCGGGAAATGTTTTACTTGATAGAAACGGCGAACCGCATCTTACCGATTTTGGTCTTGCCCGACTAGTGGAGACAGAGAGCACGGTCACGCGCACGATGGAAGTTTTGGGCACGCCCAGTTACATGGCGCCGGAACAAGCTGTTGGTAATAACGCGCGCGTCAGCAGAGCGACCGATGTTTACGGGCTTGGCGCCGTATTTTACCAATTGCTCACTGGCCATCCGCCTTTTGCTGGGGGAACAACCTTTGAAACTTTCCGGCTGGTGTTAGACACCGAGCCGCGACAACCGCGTCTATGGAATCCGAAAATAGATCGCGACCTTGCAACGATTTGCTTGAAATGCCTCGAGAAAGATCCACAGCGCCGTTATTCTTCCGCTCTCGCCCTAGCCGAAGATCTTGAACACTGGCTAAAACACGAACCAATTCGGGCGAAACGCAGCGGAGTTTTCACGCATGGCCGCAAATGGTTGTGGCGGAATCCAACTACTGCGGGGCTAATAGCATCGTTAGTCGCGGTGGCAGTAGGCGCAGGTGTGATCGTTTGGAAGAGCGAATTAGTTCGGCGTCCGCCCATAACCGGAATCGCCGTGCTTCCATTCGAAAATTTAAGCCAAGACAAAGAGAACCCGTTCTTTGCCGATGGTGTTCAGAACGACATTTTGACCAAGTTGGCGAAAATCGGAGACCTGAAGGTCATTAGCCGCACGAGCGTCATGCCGTACCGTGGCGTGCGGAACACTCGTCAGATTGGGAACGCGCTTCGCGTGTCTCATGTTCTCGAAGGCAGTGTTCAACGGGCCGGCAGCAAAGTGCGCGTGAACGCTCAATTGATTGATACGCGCACTGACACCCACGTTTGGGCAGAGCAATACGATCGGAACGTGAATGATGTTTTCGCAATCCAGAGTGAGATTGCGCAAAAGATCGCAGACCAGCTTCAAGCCAAGGTCTCAGCTGCCCAAAAAGCTGCAATCCAAGAGAGGCCGACTAACGATCTTGTTGCTTACGACCTTTACGTCCGCGCGACGGCGCTAGCTGACGCAGCCGACCCTCCAAATCAAGAGCGGGATGGGGATCGTCTTCGAAAAGCTGTAGATTTACTCAACCAGGCGATCGCACGCGATCCTTCTTTCCTTCTCGCCTATTGCAGGTTGGCCCAGGTGCACGACGCGCTCTACTTTCATGGGTTCGATCACATCGCCAGCCGCCTGGCCTTGGCGAACGATGCAATAAATTCCGCTTTTCGTCTCAAACCAAATTCTGACGAGGCGCATCTAGTTTTGGCTAAGCATCTTTATCGGGGTTACCTGAATTACGATGACGCTCGCGACGAGCTGGCTATTGCTGCCCGCACCTTGCCGAATGATGCGCGAGTTTTCCAGTTAAGCGGGGAGATTGATCGAAGACAAGGACGTTGGCGCGATTCAGTGCGCAATTTCGAGCGTGCTAGTGAATTGGATCCGCGAAACGACCAACATTTGTACGCGCTCGCAGTGACCTATCGAATGATGCGCGCCTATAAGCAGGCGAGAGAAGTTTTAGAGCGCGTCGCTGCGCTCAAACCAAACGACGTTGATGCGCGACTACTGGGTGCTTGGATCGACTTGGACGAACGAGCCGATACTCGACCGTTGTATGCGGTCATTGAAAACATTCTCCGCGAAGAACCAGCGTCGGCTGGAATTCGGGTGCCTGGTCTGTTTGTTCTCGCATTGTACGAGCGCGACTTCGCTGCGGCTGATCGTGCTTTGGCATTACTTACCGATCGTGTGTTTGGAGAAATAAAACCGTCGATTTACTTTGGCCGTGCTATCGCGCAGGGCGTGATCGCTCACGCTAAAGGGGACACGGCTGCTGCGCACGACGCGTTTGCCGCTGCGCGTCCAGAAGCGGAGAAAGCAGAGTCCGAGGATCCAAGTCACGGCGGCACTCATGCCACTCTGGGATTGGTTTATGCCGGATGCGGACTAAGAGAGCAGGCGCTGCGCGAAGGTAGGCACGCACTCGAGCTTACCCCTGTAGCAAAAAACGCTGTTGATGGCGCGGGCGTTCTTTACTTTTTTGCGGTGATCTGCGCCTGGACCGGCGAACGCGATCTGGCTTTTGAGCAACTGGAAACTCTCGCTAAAATCCCGGCTGGAGCATCTTACGGCGATCTCCGCCTCGATCCGAATTGGGATTCGCTCCGCGGCGACGAACGCTTCGAAAAAATCGTCGCCTCCCTTGCGCCAAAAGAGACGGTTTCCAAATAGGACTGCCCACTCAGAATCTCTTCTTTAGCTGGACATACCAAAACCGACCTTTGATATCGGCAAGCGATTCGTCGAAGTTGTTTTCGAACGCGCCAGCCACAAATGGCGGATCTTCATCGAACACGTTCTGCATTCCAAGGGTAAGCGTCGTGCCGTTGAGCCAGGCGCGCCATCCACAGGGATTGTACTCGGCAGTCGAAATGGGCAGGATGTTCTTCTCCTTGCCATCCGTCGTCTTCACGTTTTTACCGCCATCCTTGGCGAGGCCAGGCACCTGCGCAGCGGTCGTCGTCGGCAAATTAAACGTGTAAGACGCGATCAGGTCGAGCGTAACCCACGCCGCGACTTTGCGCGCAAACGGAGACTCCAAGCCAGCATTGGGATTTCGGACAGGGTTGCCGTTCTCGTCAGATATAAATTTGCCTTGCGTTCTAGGCGTTTGCCCCTTGATGGGAAAGCTTTCTGTCTTCGCTCCCGTCAGAAGGATATTGTCATCTTCGTATTGGCCGGTTATGTGAACCGTGGCACCAATATCGAAACCAGCGAGCCAGGTATTAGCCGGGCCATCATAAAACGCACTAACAAATAATCGGTTATGTGGCAGCGAGCCGGTAAACGTGCCGGCCGAATTAAACTGACCCGAGAGACCAATTCGTCTGCTGTTTGGTTGACCCTGAAATTCAAACCGGGAAAGGTAGGTGCCGTTTACGGTACATGTAAGCCTGCCAAAATCGCCGCGACTAAAAATCCCAGAATCCAAGCTATAGATCGCTTCATAGTCGAGACCTTCCACAATGGCTTCAGAAATATTTAGCGTCCTATCCAACACGCGCTTGATCGCGCCAGTCTCATCACGAATAACAAACCCTGGGAACTCGCTCTCATGATCGATAATGAATTGTGGGCCAACGTCGCCTCCGGCATTTCGAAGGTCGATATGCCACCAGTCTGCGCTCACAGTAAGGCCTTTGATCCAGTTCGGACTGTAAACCGCTCCGTAAGACCATTCATAGGCGGTCTCCGGCAACAGGAGCGGGTTTCCGCCAATTAGCACTTCAACATTGTTCTCGGGGGTCAAATGCTTTGGATCATGGATCTCCGCGAAGATCTCACCCCCTGCTGGCGACAATTCTATTACTGTCGGCGCATGAAACGCTTCGCTATAGGTGCCGCGCAAGGTTAGCGCACCGATCCACTTGGGGTCAAGGGGCTGCCAGCGGGCGGAGAACTTCGGCTTCTGTGCGTTATACCTGGAGTGTGCCGCCTTCGAGCTCGAGGTCGGAGAGCTGTTCTGGCTGTACCACTCCTCGCGTTCGGCAATGTCGAACTCAAGGCTGTAAGCGCCTGAGAAATTCCACGTCGGGCTGGTGACTGGAATCCGCACCTCCTGATAGGTGGACCAAACATCCCGGTTCACCCGTGAGGCCTCGAAGTTACCGCCACCGACGGTGTTAAACGTAGTAGTTAGCGAGTCAGGATCGTCCCTCCAGCGCTCCCCACGGTACTCAAGACCGAGAGCAAATGAGGCTGGACCAGCTGGAAGATTAAACGCATCGCCGTTAAGAGTAAAATACCCTAAGGGCAACTCAAAGGTGGCCGTTTCGTGCTGGGTAACATAGACCCTGCTTATCACCGCCTGGGTATTGCGATCGGATGTTCCCAAAAACGGATTAAAGGCCGTCGCCGGATCCGTATCCAGGAGAGCATCGCGTAAGCCGGGTGCGCTGACGTTGCCCCACCAAGCACGGACACATCATTCCGGGAATAACGAAAACCGGTTTCCCAGTTCCATGTCTTGAAGTAGTTGCCAAATTCTCCCAGCTCGCCGCGAAGTCCTGCATCGAATAGCATATCGGTATACGTCGGCTTAAATGTTCTAACAGTGGTATCGTTGAAAGCGCGAAAGCGAACGCCGGTGGTTACCGGCGTGCCATCCGGCAAGGTCGCGTCTGCCACCGTGAAGGGATTAAACGCGTTCTGAATTGGCACACTGATGCCCTGAGGACTAAATGGAATGCCGGCAGCGTCCCTGAACGGATCGGGCGTAAAGGGAGCAGCCGCCAGCGCAGAATCGAAGAATGACCGGGTATATTTAAAGTCGGCAAACAACACCAGGTATTTGTTGCAAATATCGCGTGTGAGAGAGCCATAGTAGCTTTGACTGTCCGCCGCCGGAATGGCTGGCGTAACAGCCGCAAAGTTGTAGGCAAAGAAGTTCCCATCCGGGTAAGTAGCAACGGCGAAGGGATTCACATAGAATGGAGATGTCGCGGCGTTTGGCGCTGAGTGTGGCGGCGGCGAGTTCGCGCTAAAAAACAATTTCGGTATTAAGCGGAAGCCTTGAACGCGGCCAGGGAAATTCGAGCTGCGGTTATCAAAGCCTCCGAAAAGCAGACCCAGCTCCGCGTTACTGCTAAGGTAACGGTCCCGGCTGTAGACGGCCGCCCGATTGTAGAAATCGGCAATGATCACGATATCGGTCTTGTCATCTCCCGTGCCGGCTTTGAGCCATCCCTCCCACTCGCCCATGTCATTGGACGCACCAAGGTTTGTGTTCCCATAACTGCCACCGATCTCAACCCCACGGAATTTGTGCACTAAAAAGATGTTGAACACACCGGCCACCGCGTCCGCGCCATAAACAGCTGAGGCGCCATCCTTCAAGATGTCGATGTGATCGATCATCGAGAAGGGAATCAGGTTGATGTCAATGGCGCCATTCCCGCTCAGCGAGGCCCCCGCGACGCGCTTTCCATCGATGAGAACCAAAGTTTCTCTGGGCATCAAGCCGCGCAGGTTAACTTGCACGGTACCGTCACCGATACCGATTGGGATATTGGAGGTGTTCTGGTTCAGGGTCGCGCCCATTTCCTGCGGCAATCTGTTGAGCAAATCCGTTGCGTTGCGAACGCCTAATTTCTCGATGTCTGCTGGTCGATACGTGTCCACCGGGTTCGGCCCAGTCTCTTCTGCTGTGGGAATATGTGAGCCGGTTACAATCACCCGCTCGACTTCTGCAACGCCCGTTGCTGCCGCCTGCTGAGCGGACCCATTTGCCGCGAAAATTACAAAACATCCCACTGCCGCCATGAGAGCAGCGCAAACATAGCCTCGCTTAAGTCGGGCCTTCATTTCAGACCCAAACGGATCCGACGAACGCGATTACACAGACTTCTGCGGTAACTTGCAAGCCAATCCGGCATTACTGCTGGATCTATAATATCCATGCAATCGGCGGTAGCTCCGCTTCAACGCTTCAACGCGGCTATGCCATTTTGCCGCGTAACAGGCGGCCAAATTTCGCGCAGACATCGCGCGGGTGTGCTTTATTTTTTGCGGTGATCTGTGCCTGGACTGGAGAGCGCGACCTCGCAATCGAGCAACTCGAAACGCTGACTAAAATCCCGGCTGGCGCGCATTACGGCGAACTCCGTCTCGATCCCTCATGGGATCGGCTCCGCGGCGACGAACGCTTCGAAAGAATCCTAGCCTCCATCGCGCCGAAAGAAGATTAACCACGAATTGCACGGATAACACGGATTCGGACGTGCTTCGGACGTTCTCTCGAACAGAAGGCAACAAAGAAAACAAAGTTTATTCTTTGCCTGCGCGTGACGGGAGTGACCGCCAAATCAATCTAGACTGGAAAGCTTTTCCTGACAGGCGGCGATGATGCGTTGCGCCGCCTCCACGGCACGGCGAGCATTCTCTTCGCTCACATACGCAATTCCACCGTAGTCGCCGGTTTGGCGGAGGGATATCACGAGATCGTAGTCTTTCCCCAACTCAACCGACCATTCACCGGTTTTGACCAGATCCTTGTGAACCGCAGCGCGCAAGGTGGAGTGCTTGGTAAAGCTCCGCCCGTGCAGAGCGAATACCGCTGTGACCGCGTGAAAGGCCGCATAATAGGCACGTGACACCGCTGACTCAGGATCGGTGGTGACCAACATCGCGGCGGTCTGCAATGCACGGCTGGCCCGTTGTTTCTCACGACGCGCAAACTCTTTCACGCCGCGATGCCTTCCCGATGGACGCGGCGGTACAACGGGCAGTCTAGTGTTTCATACTCCTCGGCCGCTACAGGTGTTGGGCTGATGCTGCGCTCCAGCTTCAACGAAAGCGGATACAGAACATCGAGACAACGTTGGACTTCCTCGCCGTAGTCGCTGACCCTGTCCAGAAGCACCAGCACATCAATATCGCTATCGGCGCACGCTTCTCCCCGCGCTTCCGAGCCGTACAACAAAACGCCACGCAAGCGCCGGCCGTACATCCCTTCCAGCGCGGAACGGATGGTCTTCAACAGCGTGTTTCTCTCCATGCGGCAGATTAACATGCATGGCCGCTGTTTGCCAAACTCTGCCATGCCCGATCCGCGAAATCTGTAACCGCGGTTCGCTCGTGTCGCCGCTTCAACGGTTTAACGCTTTAACGATTCAACGTGGCGAAACGAACTTTCCGCGTAACCTGGCGCCGGATTTTCTCTAGTACCTCAGTGAAGGGCTGGAACTGGCCGCTCAACAACGAGGAGCCAAGGAAGGCCAAAACAAAACCCAACCTCTATGAAAACAAAAATCGTTCAAGGGGCACTGCTCACTCTTACTTTGCTGATTGGTGTCGTACTGCTGTCGACGCAATTGAACACCCAGGCACGGCACAACATTAGGGGCGTCAGGACGTATTCGGGAAACCTTTCCGATGGTGCAACCTACCTGATTGAGGTTCCGCAAAACTGGAACGGAACGCTGCTTCTGTACACCCAGGGCTACCAGTTTACTCCGTTACCTGCTTTCGTTACTGGAAGCATCGGTGGGGGAGACCCTCTCCTGCGCTTCTATCTGTTAACCCATGGTTATGCCTTGGCAGGTTCCTCTGCGTCGATCGGCTGGCGAGTTGCCGAGGCGTTCTCTGAGCAGATTGAGGTGCTCGACACGTTCAATACTCTGATTGGGTCGCCAGCTCGGACGATTGCATGGGGCCACTCTTTGGGCGGCCTCATCAGCGCTGGCCTGCTACAGAGATACCCTGAACGCTTCTCGGGCGCGCTGCAGATGTGCGGTCCAGTGGCAGGGAGCGTGGACTTCATGAACCAGTTTCTGGACGCTGCGTTCGCGTTTAAGACCCTGCTTGCTCCGGGGTCGGGATTGCAGATCGTCGATATCAGCGACCCAGACGCGAATTTCTCGCTTGCGCAAGAAGTCCTCACCGCCGCGCAAGCCACCCCCGAAGGAAGGGCACGCATCGCCCTGGTGGCCGCTCTGATGGATTTGCCCGGGTGGATCGAGCCTTTTGATGCTTCCGGTTTGGGCTATGTGCCCACACCGGAACCAGCTCCGACAGATTATGCAACCCAGGAAGCAAACCAGTTTCTTGGGTTTCAGCAAGGGATCGTCTTTTTGCCTTTCTTTCATATCCGGGCGGAATTGGAAGCACGCGCGGGTGGAAATCCCTCATGGAACACGGATGTTGATTATAGGGAACAACTCGCACTTTCCATCGACTACGCCGAAGTGCAGGCGCTGTACGAGCAGGCCGGCTTAAATCTGGATGCGGATCTCGACACCTTGAATAATGCACCGCGCATCGCGGCGGATTCCGTGGCACTCGATTACCTGAGCCAAAACATTATCTTCAACGGGCAGATCCAAGTGCCAGTGCTGACATTGCACACCACCGATGACGAGATCGTCATGGTGGAAAATGAGCAAGCCTATGCGGACGTTGTCGCTAGGGCGGGCAATAGCGCTCTACTGCGGCAACTGTTTGTGCATCGGGCAGGGCACGGCAATTTCACAGAAGCAGAAACGATTGCGGCTCTACAGGCGCTGATTCGGCGATTAGATACCGGAACCTTGCAGAACCTGGATCCCGAAGATCTCAATACTGCTGCTAATACGCTCGGAGCTATGTATAACGTTCTGTATTACTGTTACCTGTGTTCCGAGATTGCACCTCCAGTGGGAGTACCAATGGCCCCAGCATTTGTTGACTACTCACCGGCGCCCTTTTTGCGGCCATACGATGCTTTTACAAATTAATAGCTATCGGGGTCAGTGTGCGGCGCTGGCCGCCTCTCGTGCTAATACTGCTCAAATCGAAGCGTGAGGTCTGTTTCCGCAGCCTGAACGCGACTAATTGAGACAGCGGCTAAGATTGCTGAGGCGGTTCCATACGGTCAGGTGCGAGAGATTCAACGCGCGGTCAGTGCGCTTGAGAAGGTAGCGGCCTGAGCGATGGCATCTCAGACGCCCATGGGCTTTATTTATAGCCTCGCTTCCTTTCCTGCCTTTAATTTCCTCGTATCCGTGACATCCGCGCAATCCGCGGTTCCAGAAAAATCCAAACTTTCCGCGTAACCTAGCACCGAATTTTCTCTAGTACATCAGTGAAAGGCCAGAAATGACTTCTCAATAACAAGAAGTCAACGAAGGCCAAAACAAGAAAAGGAAATTAAATTTATGAACAAACAAAACATTAAACAACAGCTACGCAGAGCTTTCTTTGCGCTCGCAATTGTCGGCGCGTTATTCACGCTGCCGAAGGCTCAGGCTGATCAGCCGGCACCGGTAAGCGGAACGTTCACTGTTTGCGCGCACAACATTTGGGATAGCCTCCACATCGCCGGTCGGAACTTAACCATCGACGTCTACCAGAACCAGATATTCTACGGCGATCTGGTCGGGACGTTATACATCACCCCGGAGAATCCCGAGCACGATGTAGTTCGGCTTGCCGACGACGGTGTTACGTTGCTCCGTATATATTTCCACGGCAGCGGAACCTTCGCGGGTTCAGTTCTGGGAAGAACTGCCAGCGCGGCGGCGGTCATGAGTTACCAAGCCCAAATTGCTCCAGACCTCACAGGATATGGATACTGGTGGTTTGATGATCCGGTTGCCGGTATTCACGGGCAGGGAACGCTTTATGGTAACGCTCCTGATCCCAACCCGTGCGAGGGCGACGGCTATTACGTCACTGGCACCTATACCGGCCAGATTCAGTTGACCCCATAACTCGATAAGCTAAGCGCCGCAGTTCGCAATCAGCCGTCACGCGTCAGAACGTGGCGGCTTTTTGTTTAGGACGCCGGCCGGGGCCCCGTTCGTCGGATAACAATCGTAATAGAAGTCTGCGAAGGGAACAAAGTTCGTTTCCCCGTAAGCTGTTCCCCCTTCGTTTTCTTCCTTGGCTTCTGTTCTTTGTCGTTTGTACCTCGTCCATGTCATCCGCGGCCCTCAGGTTTTCTACGTTTTCCGCGTAACCTCGCGCTGGATTTTCTCTAGTACCTCAGTGAAGGGCTGGAACTGGCCGCTCAAAACAAGGAGTCAAAGAAGGCCAAAAGAAGAAAAGGAAATCAAATCATGAACAAACCAAACATTAAACGACACCTGCGCAGAGCTTTTGTTGCGCTCGCTCTAAAACCGGCGATGCGCGTGACTAAATCCCACCTCGGCGGAGCGATCATTGTGATGGTGCTCGCGGCCGGGTTGGCTGCATCTGCAATCGCTCAGAGCACGGTAACGAAGGTCGTTGGCGGGCTGCATAGCCCGCGTGGGCTGGCATTTGGCCCCGGCGGTCAACTCTTTGTGGCTCAGACAGGCGACGAGACCGTTGACGGCTCGATTATCGAAATCCTGAATCCGGTGGGAGTTCGGCCGAACGTTCGGACAATCGTTACCGGTCTCCCCAACGTTGGCGATCCCGAAGAAGGCGAGTTTCTCGGTGTCAGTGGACTCTCGATCCTTGGCAACGGCAGGAATTTCGGCCTCTACGCCATAATGGCAGTTGATCCTCAGCAGACGGGTGACCCTACCTTCGGCAATCTCCTTCGAGTGGACCATCGCAATCAGGTCGAGACCCTCGTCAATGTGGGTTCCTTTGATTACGAATGGACAGCCGAACACACCGACCTGGTACCGTTTGGGGACTTTCCCGACGCGAATCCTTACGACGTTCTGGTCGTTCCCGACCACATCTACATTGTCGATGCCGGGGCGAACACACTCAACGAGGTGATGCCCGACGGTTCGATAAGGGTTCTGGCGTTCTTTCCTAACGAGACCTTCGCCGATTCGACCCCCACGTGCGCCTGCCAGGGCCCGGATGGTTTCCTTTACATTGGGACGTTGGCCTTAGTGGACAGCTTTTTCCTAGGGCCATCGGCCAAGGTCTATCGACTAAACCCGGCGGACGCTAACCTTGAGGAACCATGGAACACCCCCATGACAGTGTGGGCGTCCGAGTTATGGCCTATCAACGGTTGCACCTTCGGCCGTGATGGTAACTTCTATGCCTCGCAGCTGTTTACCAACCCGGACATTCTTAACGACTTCGACAATCCGGAAGGCGACGTTATTAAGATCCCGTTCAACAGTCCCAGTACCCACACATTTCTGACCGGTGGTGCGCTCTCTTTCACCGCTGACGTGGCTGTCGGTCCCAACAATGTGGTGTTCGTAGCCGACGGCACCGCGTTTGTGCCCGAAGGGAGGATTGTGCGGCTTAGCCGTTGATTCCCACTTAAGCGAGGCGACACCATGGCCGAGTGTTAAAAATATTCGGCATCAGCGCGGCAGACGAAAAATTGCCGGTGAATTGTGATCCGTGAATTGTGGATCGCAGTATGAGCTCCTCGTCCCGTCGGGCGCAACGGCGCCGTGGTCCTTGTGCCTGAAAGCCGGAATTGTCGGCCAAGAAGCAAATCAGAGAGACTTTCTCGGCGCCATGCGTTTATTTCAAAGCATGGCAGACAAACTGAGCAAACAGCCGGAGAACGCGCCCGGACAGTGGTACGTGGATACGAGCTGCGCGTTGTGTCGTCTCTGTCTCGAAGAAGCGCCGAATCTTTTGACGTATAACCGTGACGAAACCGCTGTTCATTTCTCTAAACAACCCGAAACGCCAGAGGAACTGGCCGCCGCAGAGAGCGCTATGGACGTTTGTCCCACGCTCGCAATTGGAAATGACGGATAGAAATCATCTTCGGAAGGACAGGCCGGGACGGCCAGGCACGCCGACGAGACCGTGAATAAGCTTGCGAACATAGGGGTTGGCAGGATAAAACCCGCCCTCGGTAATGACCCGCTAGAAACCCAAAACCTCTGGCACATAGTCCGCCAAACACGCCAAATGACGCCAAAAAAATTAGTGCCAGACTTCATCTTCAAGGACGAATGTTATGCCATTATTGGTGCCTGCTTCGAAGTTTACAAAGACAAGGGCTGCGGCTTTTACGAGCCCGTGTACCAGGAATGTCTCGGCATTGAATTCGAGCTTTGCCGGATTCCAGCAATCGCGCAGCCGGGATTGTCCCTGGAGTATCGAGAGAGAATTCTCAACCAAAAATATTTCCCAGATTTTGTCTGCTACGGCAATATAATCGTCGAACTGAAGGCCGCCACTCACTGACGAGCATCGAGCTCAAGTTCTCAATTACCTGAAAGCCGCCAGGTTTGAGCTTGGCCTTCTCGTCAACTTTGGCCATTACCCTAAGGTGCAATACGAGCGCATCGCAAAGACACGGCCCAAACCGGAATCCGAAGAGGCGATCTCCTTCTGAAGTTTTTGCGTCATTTGGCGTGTTTGGCGGATGACGTTAGTTTGCTCTATGCATGCTGAAGCTACCACTACTGTCGCTGCTCCACCCTACTCGCGAGCGAATCCATTTCCGGGCAAACTCGTTGTCAATCGCCGGCTGAGCGGGTCGGAATCGGCAAAAGACACGCGCCATCTTGAAATTGACCTGAGCGGCTGGGGGTTGAGCTTCGAGGTCGGAGATTCTCTGGCCGTTTATGCCATGAACGATCCGCAGCTGGTCGATGAAATCATTCGCGCGCTGGGTGCGACCGGCGACGAACAAGTGCCGCGGCCAAAAGGACCGCCAACGACATTTCGCGAAGCGCTGCTGCGCGATTACGGGATCACGCAGCCGACGCCCAAGTTTTTGAAAGCGATCACAGCACGCGCAAACTCTTCGACGCTGCTGAAAGATCTGCTGCAGCCGAAACGCAAAGAAGATTTAGATCGATATCTTTGGGGAATGGAAGTGATTGATTTT
>Ga0137378_10002156_pt1 | contig 16825 bp, 16 predicted proteins | sample SagtaG_21_FD_104813 | JGI IMG/M metagenome (GOLD analysis project Ga0137378, IMG submission 104813) | Vadose zone soil microbial communities from Sagehorn Ranch, Mendocino, California, USA - Sage2_L_60_16 metaG | ecosystem: Environmental > Terrestrial > Soil > Vadose zone | place: USA... | reverse complement strand
GGCGCGGCGGCATCATCGCCATTCAAATCGAGGAAGGCGACCGTTTGATCGACGCGAAGCTAACGAACGGCAACAACGAGATCGTCCTGATCACGAAAGACGGCATGAGCTTGCGCTTTCATGAAGAACAACTGCGCGATCAGGGCCGCAACACCGTCGGCGTTTGGGGAATTCGCCCGGAGAAAGGCGACCATGTCGTGGCCAACGCCATTGTCGATCCAAACGCCATGCTGCTGGTCGCCGGCGAAAATGGAATCGGCAAACGCACGTCGTTTGATGATTACCGGCGGCAATCGCGCGGCGGTAAAGGCATCATCACGATGAGAACCGGCGAGAAAACCGGCGACGTGGTTGGCGCGCTCACGGTTCGCGAAGCAGACGAGATCATGTTGATCACCAACAAAGGGCAGATGGTTCGCACCCGGGTCAAAGAGATTCGCGAGACTGGCCGCAACACGATGGGTGTGAAACTGATGGACCTGCGCAACGGCGAGAAACTCCAGGCAATCGCGCCTGTCGTGAGCCAGGCGGAAGAAGAGAAAGCGCAAACCGCCGAGCCAACGACCGAAAAGTCGTGATCGAAACAAAGCCGCCGTCCCGGACCCTCACCGCCGGCGCACTACCCGGTTTCGTGTGGGTGTTGCGACGGCGCAGCCGCGGTGAAAGCGAACTTGCGTTTCCGGATCAGCATCAGATTGCGGATGTAAATAAGTGAGTTTGGCAGGTACGCCAGGATGCCGACAGGATCGCGCCGGAAGACAAAATAAGCGCACATCATCGCGCTTCCCGCGATGCTCCAATACCAGAACGAGACTGGGATGACACTTTCCCCCTGCCGCTCGGACGCGAGCCATTGCACAAGGAAACGCATCGAGAAAAGAGCGTTCCCGACAAACCCAAGGACCATGAGGTAGCTCCAATCCAACCCAAGGAACCGGTATTCCTTTCCGATCCAGGTGATAGCGATGAATGCGAGTGTGTTCATAAGCATTTAATTGTTTAACGTTTCGCCTCTCGCTTCACAAGGAAGAGGGTAGGCTGAGGGTTTTGGGTTAGCCGTGCGTGAAATCCCCTCACCTTAGCCCTGTCCGCTTCGGTAAGGGGACAGGCAGAAAGCGCAAATCACTCAAGGCCAGTTAACTGATTCGGCGATTTGGTACCGGATCTGTCGCGATTTCATCCAGCGCACTGCGAGCAGATCGCGGAATGATTTGAATAAACGATTCCAGACACCGTAATGACTGGTGCCCGAGAATCGCGGATTTGTCGAGACCGGAACTTCGATCACGTAGAATCCCTCCATTTTGATCAAGGTCGGAAGGAAGCGATGCGCGCCATTGAAAAATTTGATGCGCGCGATGCTTTCACGTTTGAACACACGATACGTGCAGCCTGCGTCACTGATGTTTTCGCCGGAAAGTCTATTCCGCACCCAATTAGCGATGCGCGATGAGGCAATGCGAATCCAATTGTCGCCTTTGCCTCGCGTGGCAACGCGGGTCCCGCAGACACAGTCTGCGTTTTTTAGCGCCTCGAGCATTTGTGGCAAATCTTTGGGATCGTTCTGCAGATCGGCATCAAGCGTTGCGATGTGCCGACCGCGGGACGACCGGATTCCAGCCCAGCTTGCAGCCGATTCACCGCAGTTGAATTTGAAACGCTGGATGCGCAGCCGTGGATCACTCGCGGCAAGCTGTTTCAGGACGCTCCATGAGTTGTCTGTGCTGCAATCGTCGGTAACCACAACTTCGTAGTTCAGCGCAAGCGGATCGAGCGCCGCATGAATAGCTGAAAGTAATGGCTCTAAATTCTTTTCCTCGTTGTGACACGGAATAACCAGGCTTAGTTCCGGTGCGTTCATCGAATGCCGGCAGACGGAGCAATCCTCACCCCACCCTGTCCCGTGGAAAGGGAGAGGCGACAAGTCGCGCTACGCGAATGCTTCATTGTTTAGCGAAAAATTCCAGAATCGCGTCACAAACATAATCCACATCCTCCAGTGGCAATTCGCCGTACACTGGCAACGAGAGAATCTCATTCACGATTGCTTCGGTGTTCGGCAGCTTTGGCAAATTGGAATAGAGTTTCGTCACCGCCGGCTGTTGATGATTCGCAACCGGATAATGAATGCCGGTGCCAATTCCTTTGTTTTGCAAGTGCTTCCCCAGCTCATCGCGGCGTTCTGTTTGGATGACGTACATGTGATAGACTGCGTGCGCCCATTCTTTCTCGGGAGGAGTTTTCACAATGCCACTGAGACGCTCGGTATAGTGAGCAGCAATGCGTCGTCGATGCTCGTTTAACTGGTCGATATTACGTAGTTCGACTCGTCCAATCGCCGCCTGGATTTCATTGAACCGAAGATTGTAACCCACCACCTCATGAATGTATTTCGATTTGCGCCCGTGATTTCGCAATACGCGCAGATCGTCCGCGAGCGCGGTATCGTTAGTTGTAATGCAGCCGCCGTCGCCCATCACGGTGAGATTTTTCGAAGGAAAGAATGAGAACGCGCCGGCCACACCTGTCGAACCGACTCGCTTGTCTTTGAATCGCGCACCGTGCGCCTGAGCGCAGTCTTCAATCACCCACAGGCCATACTTGCGCGCGATATCTAAAATGCGATCCAGATTTGCCGGATGGCCGTAAAGATGAACCGGCAGAATTCCGACCGTACGCGGCGTAATCGATGCCTCGAGGAGATCAACATCGACGCAGTAGGTTTCATCTATGTCGATGAAGACGGGCTTCGCGCCGAAATGAATCATTGGCTCGATCGTAGGAAATGCCGTGTGCGACGGCACGAGAATCTCGTCGCCTGCTTTCAAGCCCATTGCGCGATGAAGCAGAAATCCGCCCGCCGTCCAGGACGAACAAAGCACCGCATGCTTGGTGCCGATGTAGTCGGCCAGCTCCGCTTCAAGCGCTTGGCATTCGTTCGCCAGAATGTACGATCCGGAGTTGAGAGCGCGCAGCGCAGCTTCACGCACTTCTTCGTTCATGAAAACGCGGGAAAGCGGGATTTTTTTCATTTCAGGGCAAAACCTCCGCCTCTTCCCTGGCAAGGGAGAGGCGGCAATCAACCATTTGCTCGCGCTGCATTAGATCGCGCTTCATGCGCAAATATCGATCCACGTTCCGGTACGCGCGGACTCCAGGGCGGCTTCTACTGTGCGGACAGCATGAAACCCCGCCCAGCCATCAACAGGAGATGGCGTCCGTTTCTCGATCGCATCAACGAAAGCCGCCAGCTCGGCACGAAGCGGTTCTTCGGGCGGAAATTCCAGTTGGTGCACAGCGCCTTCCTGCGCGTTTATCGTGTAGCTATCGGTGACATGCCGATTCCCAAACGTTTTTATCTTGTATTGTGCCACATTGTAATCGCACACCGCGGAACAATCCGTTCCCGCTATGATAACTTCGCGGAATTTGCCCGGTGCGTGGTACCCGGCTTCGACCGTCGCGAGTATCGGAGAACTTTTCTCTTGGTCGTATTCCAAGGTAATTAGCGATTCATCGTCCTTTCCACGTCCGAAAAAATCTCGCAGCACCGCATGAACACGCCGCGGCGGTGCACCCAGGAGAAAGTTAAATAGATCGATAAAATGAATGCTGTCGGCAAATGTGACTCCCGTGTCGGGGCGAGGGCGCTTGAAGCCGCTGAACCTGGCCCGCAGGATCTTGAGTCCGCCAAATCGCCCCTCGCCAATCGCATCGCGCAGCCATAGTGATGCTGGATCGAATCTGAAAATATGCCCAACCTGCAGAATTGATCCGGAGTTCTCGGCGAGTTCCGTCAGCCGCTTTGCTTCGCTCGCAACGAGCGTCATCGGTTTTTCCACGAACACGTCTTTCCCCATCTCCAGCAATTCGCGGCAGGTTTCGAAATGCGTCGGCGCCGGCGTGACGACCACTGCAGCATCAATCTCTGAAAAAAATGAGCGTGCATCCGTGCTGCACTTACTCTGCGGAATGCCAATCGAACTGAGTTGCTGCTCCTGATTGTCCGCGACAAAAAGTTCGATCGGCATCGATTTCAAGACGCGCAGATGGTTGATACCCCAACGTCCGACGCCGATGAGAAGAATCCGTTTCATCTGTCTTTCACCGCAAGATGTGAAACACCGGAATTGAATCGACTATGAGCTTGCTTTCAGTCGCGCAATTAACGTATTGGCGATGTTGGCAGGCGTGTCAGCGATTGCGATTCCTGCGGCCTCCAGCGCTTTGATCTTTCCCGCTGCGGTGCCTTTTCCTCCGGAAATAATTGCGCCTGCGTGACCCATCCGCCGTCCCGGTGGCGCAGTCATCCCAGCGATGAAAGCTGCCACCGGTTTTTTGCAATTCACCTCGATCCATGCGGCAGCTTCTTCTTCCGCCGAGCCACCGATTTCACCAATCAAGATTATTGCTTCGGTACCGGGATCTTCGTTAAACAGTTTCACGCATTCGAGATGCGACAGGCCGTGAATAGGATCGCCGCCGATGCCGATGCAAGTCGATTGCCCGTAGCCGCGCGAGGTCAATTGCCAGACCGCTTCGTACGTAAGTGTGCCGGAGCGCGAGATCACACCGATGTTGCCGGGCCTGTGAATATAGCCCGGCATGATCCCAATCTTGCATTGGCCAGGAGTAATGATCCCGGGGCAATTTGGTCCAATCAGCCGCGATTTTTTGCCTCGCATCAGCGCCTTCACACGCATCATGTCCATCACTGGAATTCCTTCGGTGATGCAAACCACCAACTCAACTTCGGCATCGACAGCTTCCAGGATTGAATCCGCAGCCGCAGGAGCAGGCACAAAAACCATCGAGGCGTTACAGCCCGTTTTCTGTCGCGCTTCCCACACCGTGTCGAACACCGGTACCTTTTCATCAAACATTTGGCCGCCCTTCCCCGGCGTTACGCCCGCGACGACATTCGTGCCGTAGTCCATGCACTGCCGCGTGTGAAACGCGCCAGCGCTGCCCGTGATTCCCTGCACCACGAGCCGCGTGTTCTTATCGACCAGAACCGACATATGAATTAGGAATGCAGGGAAAGAGAAAAAATCTGGAAGTCAGGGTTCCATGTACATCGGTAAACATTCCTGGTTTCCTGCTTTCCTGATTCATTTTTTCTTTCGTTTGTGAATGACGAGCTTGTTCCCGTCTGGATCGCGAAACTGCGCCATCCAGCAAACCGGCGTCTCAGTTTTCTCGATGTCGAAGGTGACACCACGCTCTTTAAGTTTCGCGACGGCAGCGTCGATGTCATCAACCTCGAATGCGACCGTTGTTCCGTCGCGCGACGGTTTCCACGCCGGATGACAGCCGACGCCAATCGTTACGGGGCCCAGATCGTACTCGACCCAGCCGCCATCCATCTGAGTGGAACTGGGTTTCAATTCCAGGACCTCCTGATAAAATTTTCGTGCCCGGTCCTTGTCAGATACCGCGATGGCAACGAAAGCCACTTCATTTGTGATCATTTGCAGACTCCTTTCTCGTTTTCAGGTTTGAGTTTATGAACTATCAGCTTGTTGCCATCTGGATCTTGCACGACGGCCATGTGACAGCACGGGGTCTCAAACGGCTCAGCCGCGAAATGCACCTGTCGCTCTTTCAAACGCTTGATTGCCTGGTCGAAATCTTCCACCTCAATTGCAGCGGCCGTGCCTTGATCGGAAGGCGTCCACTGCTCGCCAACGTTAGCAATTGCCAACGTGTTATTCCCCACGGCGTACTCGACCCACTTGCCGCCCATCATTTCGTCTGTCGTTTTTAAACCAAGCACATCCTCGTAAAACTTCCGCGCGCGCGGCATGTCCGACACCGGAATTCCAACAAATGCGATATTGCTAATCTTCATGCGTGACGGCTTCATTGCGCAGCCAGTCGGCCAATAATCCGATCACTTTGGGATCGAACGGCGCGGATTTTCCGGCGAATGCGTCAGCCAGACTCAAATAATGCTGAAAAGTGTGGCCCGTGCCGGGGATTTCGAAAAAAGACGCAAGATCTCCATTCTTGTTCACATACGTCGAAATCAATTCAGAATCTTCGCGACTCATGATCCAGTCGAATGCACCGCGAAGCACATAAGTTGGAACTTTCACGCGTGACCACGCCTCCGCCAGATTCAATTTTTGTAGCTGCTGATAAAACGCCGGCGGCCGCCCGTAGAGGTGCGCGTGGTCTTTTCCCTCGGGCCAAAGATCCGTGAGTTGTGGTTGCTCGTTGAAAACTTCACTGACCGATCGCCCTTTGATCAACCATTCGTGATAAAGCGTCGCGGCGCCTTTCATGCGACCATTCACTTCGCCCGGGGATTTTCCCATCAATGCGAAGCGGCGTCGCTCGATCTCGAGCATGTGCTCGAACCAGGTCTTCACCCAGCCACCAACTGAAATGTAACCGCGAATTTGTGTTTGTTCAGCGTCCGATTCCGGAACGAGCGGCGCAAACCCTCCTCCATTGCTGATGCCGAGGATGTAAATCCGCCTCGTGTCGATGAAATCGTAATTCCTCAATGCGTGAAAAGCTGCGCGATAACCAGCGAGCTCCGTATCAAAATCATTTTCAGCGCAAACGCCTTCGCTGTCGCCTACGCCCTGCTTGTCTAGTCGAAACAAAACGAATTCCGGGAGCTGTGCGAGACCCCGAAAAACCTGACCCGCGCCGTCTTTCGTTCCAGCCGGCGCTTCCACGGAATCGCAGCTCAACCAGCCGGCAACGAAAATGACTGGGAATTTCCCTTTCGAATTATGCGGCTTGGTAATGATTGTGCGCAACCGTTTACCGTCGGGCGCAGTAACAGAGTCGTAGATCACATCGACGTTTGGATACGACTCGCGCGACGTTTTGCTTTTGCGCGGAAGCTCTTCCGCGCAGAGAGCCCCAGCGAGTACGAGAAATGCAATCGCCGATCTCGTCTTCATTTGCGTTTTGCAGCGGCAACCGCTTTTTGGGCAGCATCGGCGAGATCGTCCGCCGCGATGAGCTCGAGGCCGCTTTCTTTCAACAACTGCTTACCTCTCTCGACATTTGTTCCCTCCAAACGAACAACCAGAGGCACGGATAGCTTCACTGTTTTCGCTGCGTCGATGATGCCCTTGGCGATGACGTCACATTTCATAATGCCACCAAAAATATTCACCAGGATCGCTTTCACGTTCTTGTCTGCGATCAGGATCTTGAAAGCTTTGGTTACCTGTTCTTCCGTCGCGCCGCCGCCGACGTCGAGGAAATTGGCTGGCTCGCCACCGTAAAACTTGATGATGTCCATTGTCGCCATCGCCAGCCCCGCGCCGTTGACCAAACACGCAATGTTTCCATCGAGTCCGATGTAGCTGAGACCATGTTTTGACGCTTCGACTTCGCGGGGATCTTCCTCCGCCACGTCGCGCAACGCCGCGATCTCCGGATGACGATACAGCGCGTTGTCGTCAAAGTTAAACTTGGCGTCGAGCGCGAGCACCTCCCCCTTGGCTGTAAGGACCAGTGGATTGACCTCAACCATCGAACAATCGAACGCCACGAATGTGCGGTAGAGCCCCTCGAATAGCTTCGGGGCCGACTTTAGTTGCGACGATTCGAAGCCAAGTTGCTTCGCTAGTTTACGTGTCTGGAATGGTTGCAAACCGACCAGCGGATCGATCGCCTCACGGATGATCTTCTCGGGCGATTTGGCAGCGACCCTTTCGATCTCAACTCCGCCCTCCGTGCTCGCAACGATCACAGGCGCGGCAGTAGCTCGATCGAGCAGAATCGCAAAATAAGCTTCGCGCGCAATCTCGGCCGATTCCGCTACCAACACTTTGTTTACCACGCGACCAGTAGGTCCCGTTTGGTGCGTCACCAGGACTTGGCCGAGCATTTCTGCGGCGACTTCCCGTGCTTCCTCCGGCGTTTTGCGAACATGAACTCCACCTTTGAATCCGTGCTTGAATGTTCCTTTGCCGCGTCCGCCCGCGTGAATTTGCGCTTTAACAACGATCTCGACATCACCCAGTTCGCGGGCGATCTGCTCCGCTTCATCGAGTGTCGACGCGACCTTGCCTCGCGTCGTTGCTACGTTGAATCTCTGCAATAACTCCCTGGCTTGATATTCGTGGATATTCATCGGGCAAAAGGCGGGCAGAGTGGAATAGCTCGCGGAACGCAGATCAGCAAAGATTTTTCCTTTGTGAATTGGCTTGCCTCGATGCGACCGAGCCAAATACGGTGTTGCGCATGAGAAAATTCATGAGAATCCCTGTTTTGATTTGCATCCTTTTGGGCGCAATTACCCTGCCGGTTTCAGCCGGCACGCCCGAACAAGAGAAGGCATTTACCGACAAATACAAAGCAGCAATGGAAGGCAAGGACACAGCCACCCTGGAGGGTTTCCTTTACACACAAGGCTCGGACCCCGCGGCTCTCGAGTTTTACAAAATGATGCAATCGGGGGGAGCCGGAGAGAAAATTTCAAAGATTGAGCTTGTTAGTCTCACGCCGGAGGACGTTAAAAAAGCGACGACGCCGATGGACGGACCAACCGGCAAAGTTTGCCTGAATCTCAAACCAACGAAAAAGCTCCTCATCAAGATTGAGAAAAAGGACGGAAGTGGCAGCTCATCCAGCAGCTCCGAAAACTTCGTCGCCGAGAAGGACGGCAAATTCGTGATCCCTGTGCCGGGACCGTGTAAGTAGCGCTGAATCATTAGGGAGTGCTAGCAACCTGCTCGCGCTCGCCATTAGGTTCGTTCCTCTTTGAGGAGCGTGCCCACCGTGCGTTGATTGCTCGGTGGTTCGAGTGAGTTAACGAAATTGCGAAAGCGTTCAGAAAAAACGTCAGGCCGAGCTTGCCAGTAATGAGCCATGCCCGGCGAGACGACGTAATGTCGAAGGAGTCCGTGCCAGCCTTCCCAGAGGTCCCTGTCCATCATTCCGTAAACATAATGAAAATGAATTGTCTCAAATGCTTTTAAGAATTGGTAACTCGCATGGAAAAATCGCGCCTGCTCTTCGACTGAGAGTGCGCTAATATCTTCCAGGCCGACGCGCCAGATTCGTTCCAGCTCCGCGTTTTCCATTAAAGGCTTCGTCACCTCGCGCATGGCCGTTGCCGCCGCGTCTTGCATGGCGAGTTTGGCCACACGCGTGCTCTGATGCACTTGCACGGCCAGATATAATACGGACAAAACGACCGCTATCGAACCGATCAGTTGCGAGATTGCGCTAATCGCGTCCCAGTTCATTCCTCGGTTATACCACGCCCCAGTCGGAGGTTGCTACTTCGGTTCGTCAGCGACCTTCAGAACAATTTTACCGCGCGTGTGACCGGTTGCGGCTTGTTCCTGGGCTTCTCTCGCTTCCGAGAGCGGGAAGGTTTGAGAGACAACTACCTTGATTTTCTTTTCGTCGATCAACTTGCCGATCTCGGCGAGTTCATCTGAATTTGGTTCCACGCTTAATGACGCGCCACGAATTCCGCGTTTATCCAACTCCGCCTGATCGATCCGAGCCACGAGTGTAACGATGAATCCGCCTTTCCTTACCACGCCGTAGGAACGCGCCAGGGTATCCTTGCCGACCGAATCGAGCACAACATCAACGTCTTTCGCAACATCCTCGAACTTTTGCTTGGTATAATCTATCGCCACATCGGCCCCGAGTTCTTTGAGCAGATCCTGATTCGCGGTCGATGCTGTGGCGATCACCTTCGCGCCGCGCGCCTTGGCGATTTGAATGGCAAAAGTTCCTACGCCGCCCGATCCACCATGAATGAGCACAGTCTGACCGACGCTTAGCTTCGCGGTATCGATTAGCGCCTGCCACGCCGTCAAAGCAACAACCGGTACGGCTGCGGCCTCCACGTACGTGAGCGATTTCGGTTTGGGCGCCCCTTCACGTTCCGTCGTGAGTGCATATTCCGCGTAGCCGCCGCCAGTTTTTAAGCTGGCGTACGCGAATACCGGATCGCCAGGTTTAAACTTCGCAATCTTGCTTCCGACCTTTTCGACCACTCCGGCGATATCAGCGCCGAGAATGGTTGGGAACACAACTTTTTCGTGTTTGGCAAACATTCCCGACCGGATCATTCCATCCACAGGATTCACGCCTGCCGCCATCACCCGAATGAGAATCTGATCTTCCTTCGGCTCGGGTCGCGGCACATCTTCATACTTCAAAACCTCCGGGCCGCCATATTCGTGAATTACAATAGCTTTCATGGGTGGCGGAATAGATTGAGCCCAGAACACTGTGTGTAGAATCCCCGCCGCAGCGGCGGCGGCAGGAAACATCAATCGTCTCAAGGTGGGCATAATTAGTGGCAGGTACTCGGCAACTACTGGCTCTTCATAAACGTGTGAAAGACAAGACGCCATTTGCGTTCCCGCTTCATCCACACACTGGCGACGTTATAGGTGCCCGACGTGTCCTGCCCGTTGTGCGTGGCTTGTGTGGTCGCTTTGTACGTAACGACTGCCATATTGTCACTCGGGAATGCGAGTTTCATGTCCGCAAAGGAGTTATCACGCACATCATATTTTGGCACCTCGGCAAGTTCGGCATCGACATTTTTGAAGCCCTCTGCGTCGAGCCCGACGAACTCCGGCGCCAAATATTTTTTAAGCGTCTCCACCTGTTTGTTCTTAAAGGCTTCCGTGACGATTTTTTCCATATTGACGATAGTCGCCTCCCTTTTCTTCGACTTCGCCTGCTTGGCTGGAGTCGGTGCAGCAAAACAAATCGAGAGGGCTGTCGCCACTGCCACGCCACAAAGAATCACTTGTCGTTTCATGAGTGAACCTAGACCCGTGGCGGAGCGTTCGTCGACATTTTCCATTTGAAATGTGCAACGTTTCTGCATCCGCGCGTGTCGAACGTGCAGCGCTCAGGTTCACGGGGCTGGAGGCGGCTGTGACGGCGGAGGGTTCGATGAAGAGTCTGATGCCAACGGCACAGCTGGCAACGGCGCCAAAATCGGCAAAAACTCCGGCGGCATGAAGCCCGCCCACACATCGTAATCAGGACCGAACTGCCGGAGGAACAATAGTGAAAACGCGCGAAGCAAAATAAACACCGGCAGCAAGATTACTGTGCCTACGTAGGGAATTGCGGCGACGCAACACGTGGCGCAAGTCACCACGCAGCCTATCACCACGCTGGCGACCGCCAGCACGATCAGGAACAAACAATACAGAAGTATTTCGCCCGGATGCGCTGCAATCAGTGACGTGACACTCCCAAACGCCTCGTACGCTCGGCATCGGCGGCGATACATCACCGGTCCCATGAAATTCGCGATCAGGCCCCAAGTAAAGACGAGCAGCAGGATAACAAATATCCAGAGAGCGATTACCAATAACACGTAGGGTTCAACACGGTCTCGGTGCAGATACAGATAAAAACGGCCTCTAATCGCCAGGAACACTAACGGCGCGGAAAACAAGGCTGCGAATAACAGAAAGCAAAGCGCAGCCGCCAGCGAGAAGAAAAAATAGCTGTTCCCCTCTTTGCGAAAATCGTGCCACGGTTCTGCAATTGCGCCGCGATTCTTCACGATACAATCGATAAACATGAAGCCACCGCGTGCTCGCAACCAGGCGAAGAGAACAATTAGAACGACGACGACAACAATCAGAAGAACAATGCCCATCACGAGGATCGGATGCGGAATTTGGCTGATCGTCTCATTCACCTTCTGCACCGCTTGGCCACGCTTGGATTCGTAGTTAAAACTGCTGCCACCGCCACCGCCGAGGCTCGCGAGCCATGCAGCGAAGCCAATAACAAGCCATTTCTTCAGATCGAAGGGCTGAAAGAGAATCTTCTTCATCAATTCAAACGCTTCACCAAATGGCTTGAAAATTTCGATTTTCGATTCGACTCCATTCATGCGCAGCATTTCAAGCCTTTCACTTTTCAGAAGCAAGACTGTTGTAGCCACGTCTCTGTGAGACGCGCGGCGCAGATTTGAAAGCACCTCAGTGTCACGCTTCCCGCAGGGAAGCGACTACAGCGATCGCGCCGGATGCACCTCCGGGTTCCGCGGTTGTTTAGAGAGCAAGGCGCGCCATCTTAGTTCTCCATGTCGAGTGTAAAACTTCCCTACCCCATCGGCGCGGAAGTGGTTGGCGAAAACCAAACTTATTTTCGCCTCTGGGCGCCGAAAGCGCGAGAAGTTGATCTTGTTCTGGGGCACGGCCCGAACTCAGAGCGAACGTTTCACTCACTGAGTCCGGAGTCAGGTGGATATTTTTCCGGTACTATCAACGTCGGCGCCGGCACGTGTTACTGGTTTCGGGTAAACGGCGGAGAAAGATTGTATCCCGATCCAGCGTCGCGCTTTCAACCAGACGGGCCGCACGGTCCATCATGCATTGTCGATTCAAGACGGTTCCAGTGGACCGACTCGCAATGGCCGGGTCCCGCGGCCACGGGACTGAAAGGTCAAGTTATCTATGAAATGCACATCGGCACATTTACGAAAGAAGGGACCTGGCGAGCCGCGGCGGACCAGTTGCCGGAGCTGGCGCGGATTGGAATCACAAGCGTCGAGATGATGCCAGTTGCCGATTTCCCTGGGAAATTCGGCTGGGGTTACGACGGAGTGAATCTTTTTGCACCCTCGCATTTGTACGGAACACCGGACAATTTGCGCGCATTCATCGATAAGGCGCACTCATTAGGTGTGGCCGTGATTCTCGACGTCGTGTACAACCATTTCGGGCCCGACGGAAATTATCTCGCTGCTTTCTCGGACGATTATCTGATTCGCGACAAGGAAAACGAATGGGGCAATGCGATTAATTTCGATGGACCAAATTCAGGATCGGTCCGCGAGTTTTTCATCACAAACGGGCGCTACTGGATTGAAGAATTTCATTTTGACGGCTTCCGCTTCGACGCGACACATGCCATCCGCGATCGATCCAGTGAGTACATCATCGGCGCGGTTGGGCGCGCGGCGCGCGAAGCGGCTGGCTCGCGCTCGATCATTCTCGTCGCCGAGAACGATCTCCAGGAAGCGAAGATGGCGCGACCGCTCGGTGAAGGCGGCGACGATTTGGACGGGATGTGGAACGATGATTTTCATCACAGCTCTGTGGTAGCGTTGACTGATCGCAACGAAGCTTATTTCGCTGATTACCTTGGCGCGCCGCAGGAATTTATTGCCGCGGCCAAATACGGTTTCCTTTACCAAGGCCAGGCGCGCTCATGGCGAAAAGCGTTGCGCGGAACACCTACCACGGGCATTCCGCCGGAGGTTTTCGTTTGCTTCCTCGAAAACCACGATCAAATCGCGAACACCGGGACGGGCGAGCGGTTGCGGCTTCAAACTTCGCCCGCACGCTATCGCGCCATGACCGCCCTTCTTTTGCTCGGGCCGTGGACGCCATTGCTCTTTCAGGGACAGGAGTTCGGCGCGTCCAGTCCCTTCCTTTTCTTCGCGGACATCGGCGATGCTTCAGTGCGGGATGCGATTGGCAGAGGTCGCGCTGAGTGGCTGGCGCCATTCTTATCACTTACCCAAAAAGAAGCGTTGCAGACTGTGCCCGCTCCGGAAGACCCCCAGGTGTTCGTCCGGTGCAAACTGGATTTCTCCGAGCGCGAGAGGAACCGCGAACTGTACGATTTGCATATCGATCTTCTAAAATTGCGACGCGAAGATTCCCGCGTTCGCGAACAAATCTCTGGCGGAGTCGATGGCGCGGTGCTCGGACCGGCCAGTTTCGTTCTCAGATATTTTTCGAGCGAGAATGATGATCGGCTGCTCATGGTGAATTTTGGAGACGGCCAGATCCTCAAACCTGCTGCGGAACCTTTGCTTGCACCGCCGTCGGGATATAGATGGGAAACGCTCTGGACTAGCGACTCTCCGCGTTACGGCGGAGCAGGCGCGGTTGCAATTGCATCTGAGGAGCAATGGGTTTTGCCGGCCGAATCTGCTGTAGCGCTGCGGCCGGTACTGCGAAAATGACGGAGTACGAATGACCAATACCGGAGGAATGAAAAACGCCAAATGCGTGCGGCTAATTTTCGTTATTCGATCATTTCTTGTGATGCTGTAGCGTCCGCTGTCCTCAGCGCATTTTTCGGCGCGTGTCAGCACGGGTGATTTGTGCATTGAGCGCAAACGCACACTAAAGCGCGACCCGGTTTTTCATCTCGACAAGCTGGCGGACATTTTTCCAAACTCAGCGAGACGTGGGTCTGACTCGGGCCGAAGACCTCTCCCCGCCCGGTTCTTTGCTCTTTTCAGACCCGCAATCATCGAACCCAAAACCCTGGCGGGGAAAAGAGAAAGAATCCTATCATGAAGTCGATCATTCAGTTCAAAGCAATAACTCCACCACTTGTCATCATCACAGTGGCGCTCTTTTCTCTGGCGGCTGCCGGACCAAGAGCGCGAGCAGTCGTTCCACCGCCGGACGGCGGTTATCCCGGAGGCAACACCGCTGAAGGGCAAAACGCGCTTTTAAGTCTCACCACTGGCGGATTTAATACAGCAAATGGTTGGTTATCGCTCAGGGCACTTACCACCGGCAGCTTCAACACCGGCGTTGGCGCCGGGGCGCTCGCGTTAAACAACGCAGACCAAAATACGGCTACCGGCGCCGGCGCGCTTTTGTTCAATAGTACCGGCATCGGCAATACAGCCAATGGAGCGTTCGCACTGTTTTTTAATACCATAGGCAACAGCAACACGGCCAATGGCCTTTCTGCCCTGCAAAGCAACACCAGCGGCGGTTTCAATACGGCCACAGGCTCTTTTGCGCTCGAGTCTAACATTACCGGCAGCGACAACACGGCCCATGGTGCTGGAGCGCTTGAGTCCAACATCGGCAGCCAAAACACAGCGATCGGTTCTGCAGCGTTACTTTTCAACACGAACGGCAGCGCCAATACGGCCACAGGCTTTCACGCGCTCTTGAATAACAACACCGGCGCCAACAATACAGCCTCGGGCGCACAAGCGCTATTTAGCAATACTACCGGAGCCAATAATACAGCCGATGGTGTTCTGGCGCTTACTCACAACACGAACGGAAGCTTCAACGCCGCTAACGGAGATATAGCGCTCTTTAACAATACGACCGGCCAGCAGAACACGGCTGACGGTTCGGGTGCGCTCGCTAACAACGCCGACGGCAGTGGCAATACGGCCACCGGTTTTCAAGCGCTCATTCAAAACACAAGCGGGAACGGCAACATCGCCGTGGGCGCTGGCGCAGGCGCAAATCTCACCACGGGCGACAACAATATCGAGATCGGCAGTCTGGGTGGCGCTGCCGAGGCCGCGACGATCCGGATCGGCAGCGTGCAGACGAGAACGTTTATCGCTGGCATCCGCGGGGCTACTACCGGAAATAACAACGCTGTGCCAGTCTTGATAGATACCAACGGTCAGCTCGGAACGACCAGCTCTTCGCGTCGGTTCAAGAAGGAGATTAAACCGATGGACCAATCCAGCGAAGCTATTCTGGCGCTTAAACCCGTGACGTTCCACTACAAGAGCGACAAAACCGGCACGCCGCAGTTTGGATTAATCGCCGAAGAAGTAGCCGCAGTGAACCCCAACTTGGTTGTGCGTGACGAGAAAGGTGACATCTACACCGTCCGCTACGACGCTGTGAATGCGATGTTACTTAACGAGTTTCTAAAAGAACATCGCAAAGTGCAGGAACAGGAAGCGATGATTAGTCGTCTAAACTCGACTGTTGAAAAACAGGAGGCGGTTGCGGCACAGCAGCAGAAGGAAATTCACGTGCTGACTGCGAGCCTCAAGGAGCAAGCGGCACAAATCCAAAGAGTGAGCGCGCAGATTGAGATAAGCACGCAGGCGACGCACATGGTTCTGAAAAATCAGTAAACCATCTCTGCAATTACCGAGGTTGGGAAGCCGACGTCACCGACTCCGGCTACAGCCTTGTTCGCGTTCGTTGGCGTGATTCACCGGGAGAGTGCGAGCCTGCTGTGCAAAGAACTTTTCGGCAAGCTGCCAAAAACGACAGGCTGGCAGCCTGTGCTCCCCACATCGCGTTTGCGCACGCTGGCCTCACAGCGCATAACTTCTCGCGAATGAAATTTGTGTCTCTCGCTCTCGCATTTGTTTTGACGGTCGTCTTTGCGTACGCGCAGGAGAATAGCCCAGAAGAGAAGAGCACGCCCCCGCCCCGTGTCTATCCTGTTGCCTTGCCGAACTACGACGAGGAGACCGCCACCCGATTGCAGATTTTTTTGGACAACTGCGATTTCGGACCCGGCAAGATCGACGGAAAAATGGGCGAGTTTTTCCGCAAAGCGCTCATCTCATACAAGCACGCGCAGGCGATGCCGAAGACCGGTGCGGTTGATCAGTGGATGCTCGATCAAGTGCCAGTCACTTACACCACTTACACTATCACGGAAGAAGACCTGAAGCGGATCGGCGACGTACCGGGCAGTCATGCTGAACAGGCAAAATTGAAATGGTTGCCTTACACCTCGTTTCTGGAATTCGTGTCCGAGCGTTTCCATTCAGCCGAGGCTTACATTCAGAAGCTCAATCCCGGTAAAAATTGGGAACAACTTCAACCCGGCGAAACTCTCAAAGTGCCGAACGTGCTGCCATTTGAAGTGGAGAAATTCACTGAGGGAAAAGTTCCTGAAAATCCTGCGTTCGCCTCTCGGAAGGTTTTCGTCGATACCTACGAGCATTTGCTGGAGGTCTTCGATCACGACCAGCTTGTTTGTGTGTTTCCGATTACGCCGGGATCAAAAACGCTACCCGCACCCGTGGGCACATGGAAGATTCTTGGCGCAACCATTTGGCCATGGTTCCGCTATGACGAGGGCATGCTCAACTACGGGG
>Ga0137378_10002155_pt1 | contig 16826 bp, 23 predicted proteins | sample SagtaG_21_FD_104813 | JGI IMG/M metagenome (GOLD analysis project Ga0137378, IMG submission 104813) | Vadose zone soil microbial communities from Sagehorn Ranch, Mendocino, California, USA - Sage2_L_60_16 metaG | ecosystem: Environmental > Terrestrial > Soil > Vadose zone | place: USA... | reverse complement strand
CGCGTCCGCCTCGCCCAGCAGGCAAACCAGGGGGTCATGTTGATAGTCCGCTACGATGCGCAAGAGCGCGTCACCCTCTGGCAGGCGCAGGATCTCTGCCACTTGTCGCATCGCCTGCTGCGTCTCCTGCTCAGCAGGTTTTTGGCTAGCGGCGCCGGTGGCGGTGCCATCAGTGCCATTGGCACTATCGGCGCGAGCTGTGGGAAAGGCAACCACGTTGCGTGGAGGCATTTCCTTTTCACCTTCACCTTCACTTGAATTAGATTCACTTAGATTCACTTGGGACGGGGAATCCTGGGAAATGGCAGGATTTCCCGGCGTTTCCCTGGGGAATTCTGGGAGACCCTGGGAAGCCGATTCAGCAGGGAGTTGTGACCCATCCGTGAGCCTCGTATCCTCTTGTGAGGGTGGTGCCGGGTACTTGGAGGGGGTGATCTTGGCGAGGCTCAGTGACTGCCACTGCCCCCAGCGGGTCAGGCTGTAGTAGCGATGACGGCCCGCCTGGTAGAGCACGACCAGGTCATTGGCGGCCAGGTCGGCAAGGGCCGCTTCGATCTGCTCGGGAGTGTAGTCCAGCTCCCGGCTTAAGAGTTTTGCGTGAGCCAGTTCCCTTCCCTCATCGTCAGCCATGAGCACCAGCCCTATAAGGATCAGCTGGTGATCCTTGTTTTCCAGGTTCATGATGTCGGGGTCCTTAAAGAACCGTGTGGGTATGCAGCGTTTACTTGCCATACGTCACCTTCCTTTCTTCTTGAGCAGATGGGATGAGTTGTGTCCTGTCTGCTGGCGTGGACGTGTCAGTTGACCAGGATCTCGGTCGCTGGTCTGCATTCTGGGTCATTGGCGCACCTCCCCATGCTTCGGGACGGGCAGCGCATCCTGGATGAGCCGGGCAACCAGGTTGCGGTGATAGGTTCGCGCGTCGGTGCAGGCGCACAGGAGAACCAGGGAGAACCCTTCACAGAGGAGCGCAGCGGCCTCCCGGATGGCGTCTGGGTGAGCGTGACCGATGGTGTAGATGGTGCCGCGTTCGATGGCGGTCCGCGTGTATGTTGTGAGTGTGGTCATGCGGACGCCTCCCATTGCTCGTGGTAGCGCCGGGCGAAGGCGTGGCGTGCTCGCTTCAGCAGCACCTTGCACCCACCAGGGGTTAGCCCGATCAGTTGGGCGACCTGGGCCGCGGTCAATTCCCCACCGTAATAGAGCACAAGTGTCCTGCGAGAGCGCTCCGGGAGGCGCCTGAGCGTCGCACGGACCGCTTCGACCCCCTCAAGGCGTAGGTACACCTCCTCCGGATCTGCCTCCATCCCGTCGGTGGGAACCGCTGCCGTAGCCTCCAGGCCACACCAGGTGAGGCACGTCCAGCGGCGCAAAAGGTCAATAGCCAGGTTGGTGGCGATGCGAAAGAGCCAGCGGCGGTATGCTTTCAAGGCGCTCGGCAGCCAGCCAGTGCCAGCCCAGAAAGCCTTGAGCGCCCGGTAGAACGTTTCTTGCACCAGGTCCTCAGCCTGATCCGCATTGCCGACTTTTCGTGTCAGGTAGGCACGCAAAGCGGAGGAGAGTTCCTGGTAGGCCTGCTCCGGGTTGCCGGTGCCGGTAGCGTTATGAAGGGTGAGAGGGATCATAGTACGCGCCTCTTTGGCGTCGTCTGTGGGGTGCCAGGTCATCATCGGGGAGACTCCTTTCCTGCCAGTCCTTGCACACAGCGAGTCTCCCCTGCTACAATGAGGGTGAGAGACGCACTGTTGGGAACTGGCATTCGCACATGAATGTTCCCTGGATTCTCATCCAAAGCTAGCCCCTCGCCTTCAAGCACCGGGGCTAGGTTCGTGGATGTTGGTCGTGCTCCGGGAAACTCATTCCAGAGCGAGCTGCTCTTATTACTCATTGGATGCCTCCTTCAGCTTGCCTTCAGCCTTGAGATGCCGGTAGCAGGGCGTGCAACACCAGGTGGAAAGCTCTTTGCCCGCTTCCCTGGCAAAATGTTCGGCATAGCGCAGGCAGCACACGTCACAGAGGTGCGCATACTGCCAGCGTTTCGGTTCACCGTGAATGGCTCGCGCCAGCACGTCGAGCGCCTCGTAGGTCTGATCCACTCCCTGCTGAAATTCCGCGCTGCTCAGGGAGCCCATCGTCCTGCCACGAGACAACGAGGTTTTCACCAGTCGGTACAGCGCGGCAAAGGCGGTTTTGCGTTCAGCTACTGTCGATTGCTTCCGGGGTGTGCTGGTCATAGGCTCGCCTCCACTTCATCGAGTATGGCGCGTAAGTCAGCCTCTAAAGGTTGATCCTGCTCGAACGCGTCATCGGTCGGGGTATGGGTGCCGCGATCCGCACGGGGGTCCAGGTAGGCTAGCTCACGCGCCTTCTTCTGCTCAAGGGCGCGGCGCGTTGCCTGTATCCATGCGCCAACCTCTTGCGGTGACATCTCGCAGAGCGGTGGACGATGTGAAGCGGTTGGCGGTAAGTCTGTTCTCGCTCTTGCGTGTGCCCCGGTGGTCGTTCTGTTCATGCTGTTTCCCTCCTTACGATGGTTGCTGCAAGCGCCGCTTCCACTTGTTCGCGGTACTGGGGGAACATCCGACCAGAGCCGCTACTTCGCGATCGGACAGGGTCGGATCGCTCGCCAGCGCTGTTCGGATGCGAGCGCCCGTGTTCACATCCCCCGCATGCTGCTCGCTCCTGGTAGATGCTTCGAGAGCATCCTGTTCGCCTGGTTCGCCCTGCCCGCTGCCAGTGCTGCGTACGCTCGCCCCGGCATCAACAACCTTCGGGCGTTCGCTCGCACGTGTGCGTGCAGGGAGCGCCTGCCGCTCGCCCTGCTCCTGGGTGATCTGCGTCACGGTGGTCTTGACTTCCGTGACCGTCGTGGTGATCTGGGTCACGGTCAGCACGAGTTGCTCCATCTGCTGTATCAGCTGGTTGATCGCCTCTGTGGTCACATCGTCCGGGTGCGTGTCCGCGGTATTCGCCGTATTCGTCTCTCGCCCCTGTTCGTGCTCGACCTCCCGAAACCAGCCGCTCAGGAAGATGAGCACGAGCACCAGCGCCGAGCGCTCCCAGGTCAGACCGATCAGGTTAATACCCAGTTGGGCTGCGGCGCTGGCGATGCTCGCCTTTGCGCTGCTGTTCATGATCGCGATGATCGATTGCATCTGGATGGAGACGTAACTGATCCCGCTCGCCATCAGGAAGGCGAACGCAATCTCACCCACTTTGCGCCATGTGCCTTTGTCGGAGAGGTAGATCTTGTGAGCGCGTGCCCCGAGCGCCAGGACTTGAAAGTCCAGCGTCAGCAGCAGGCAGATCGCCCAGGCCATCGAGAGCCAACCCACATCCTTGAGCATGGTGCCGCCGGTTAAGAGGTCCACGCCCGCGATAATGCCGCTGACCGCCAGAGCGGGTCCGCTCAGGGTGATCACCGCATCTTCGAGGGTGTAGATGGCATGGCGCAGGCTGGCACGCCGTCGGTTGATGACGGTGAACGGGTTGCGCATCAGTGCTCTCCTTCCACTTTCCTGGTCACGATGCCAAGTTCCCGGCAGGCCTCTTGAAAGACGGGGTACTTCTCACCTGACAGGTGCACGTAGCGTGCGATGTCACGCAGGGCTATTCCGTCCCGGTGCATTTTCAGCATCGTGCGCTTCATTTCGTCGCTCACACCCCCACGTCTTGTGCTGGCGCCATCACCTCGGTCCGAAACGCGAAACGGTCCTCGAATAATGTTGGCTGGCTCCGCTTCTGGTGGCGTTTCCTCGTCCGTTTCGGGGCGCGTTTCGCCGTTTCGGACTGGCTCCGGTTGGCGAAACGGATTGGGGGCAAGGTCCTCCAACGCTGGGAGGGTTCGCGGTGAAACAGAGGGGACGGATGGGACACCCACACCGAAAAAGCGCAGCATCTCCTCGACGGTTATCAGGGGGATAGCTCCCAGCACCGGCTCGTCCCAGCGGGCGCAGTCGAAGATCATGACGCCGCTGCCCGCTCGACGAATGAGGGGCAGGTACTTCTTGACGGCCTCGTTTTCCAGGCCGGCCATGCGCGCCCGCCGGTCCGAACTGTAGAAGACAATGCGGCTGTTGAGGCTTTCGGTGACCCGCGTGGGCAGGATCTCCGCGTCCATGGATTGCCCGGAGCCGATGAAGAAGCAGCGCCACTTGCGGGCCTCCAGGACATAGCGGCGAATGACCTTGATCAGGCTGGGCGCCTCTTCCTCCCGTTTCTTGTAGGATCTGGCCAGTTCGTCGTCGTAGTCGGCCAGTACCGGCAGTTCATCAGCCAGCAGCAGGCGCGGATGCTTCACCGTGCGCTGCGGCGGGCGGTAGAGCGCATCGCGTTCGGCTAAATCCTCCTGCAGGGCAGATATGGAGCCGATGATCTCCTCTCTGCGATCCAGGTAGATCACGTGGGCGGTGGCAGGGAGTCCTGCCAGGCGCTTGCCGCTGAGCATGGCCAGTTCACCCATGGCTCCATGGGGATCCCAGACGATGACCTCTGCCCCGGTGGAGAGCAGGATGGTGACGTAGTACATGAGCGCGGTCGTCTTGCCCCGGCCAGGTTTGCCGGTCACTGCCATGCTCAAGAGGTCATCGATCGTCCCGTAGGCCGGACCATCGGCGGTATAGCAGAGGATCAGGCGGTCACGCGAGATGAGGTGGCACATCTCCCGGAAGGCGGGTGCGGTCGGGATCGCAATGGGCGCTTCGTGAGTCTCTTGTGTGTCTTGACCAGCTCCCAGCAAGGGGGGAGCTGATTCTTTCGGGGCCCTGACCTGGCCCCGCGGGGGATTGCCCGGCGGCAGCGTGGTGATGGTTTGCTGTCCCTGGTAGCTGCCCAGGAAAATGGGCGGATTGCCGTTGGCGTCGTAGCCTGTCCTGGAGAGGGCCAGGTGTTCGCGCAGCCACGCCTCGCGCTCTAGCAACGCCAATTTAGCGACTTGTAGAGTGGCCTCGCGTTCCTGCTGGGTCTGCCGTTCAGTGAGCTCTTGCTGGTGGCGTTCCACTTCCATGGAGAGGCGGCGCTGCTCGTGGGCGATGCGCTGTTTATGCTCTTTGACCAGCAGGGCATGCTTGCGCACTTCCAGGTAGAGCCGCCAGATGGCAAAGAGGGCACCAAGCACCGATATCCCTGCCACGCTGTAGAGCACGGCATGCGCGATGGTGGGTAGTTCATCGCGAATCGCCCACAGGGCGCCCAGGGAGAACACCAGGGTGATGAGGCAGACCATCAGAAACACGCGGCTTTTCATTCGTCACCTCCGGGCCGGGCGCAGCAGTTTGACCACTGTGCAGGCGATGAGCGCAACGATACCGGCAACAAAGGTGGCAGTCGAGAGCACCGCCGCAGCGGTGGCTCTCTGGTTAGGGCTGAAGGTCGAATCAACGAATAGCATAGCGATCTCCTTTGTTGCGATGCGCGGGCAAGGGTGAGATCCCTCGCCCAAAGACACATGACGACGCATTAAAACGGGTGTTCATCCAGGTCAGCAAATGGATCGATATCAGGTTCATCGGTCCTGCTTTCGCGCGCACCCACAGAGGCGGTATAGCCGGTGATGAGCGCCTGGATCTCTGCTGTGGAGAGGTCAAAGCGGATCGCCGTCTCTTCGCTTTTCATGCGGTGCAGCATCACGCCATGATCTGTGAACGCTGCTAGGGTGATCGTGACCGAGGGGTGCCAGTACACATCCTGTTCAAACTGCGTAGAAAGCTCAATATAGCGCGTATCTGACTCATTGCTGAGGATGCGCGGGGTGATGTTTTCGTTCTTTGCCATGAGTTCATACTCCTTTATCATGCTTCTATAGCCAGGTTCGATACCGTAGTGGATTGATAACACGCTCGACAGAGACAGTCATAGGCCGCCGTGCTGTAGCGGTGATGAGGAACCGCTTTGCCACAGATGCCGCATACATACCGACAGGCAATGATGCGGACTCGCCTGCTATGGGGGCATCCTGGTCGTTGATGTCGGATTTTCTCGATGATCAGCCGCATAGCCATCCCCTTCCTTCGTTCATTGTCGACCTCCTTATCAAACTTCCTTCAAGCCACTGAATCAAGACCAAGTGCATCATTTTCTCCCCACCAGATGAGTGCCCACGTTGCGGTAAGCGCCCGGGCAACTCTCTCGCAGGCATGCTCGTCAGCGCCCGCATAGAGCCAGAAACGTGACGCGTGCTGTGGGGCCGGCTGCTCATCTCCCTGATCCACGCCGGCCAGGTAGATCACTTCCGTGCCGCAATGGTCGCGGTAGTGAAACTGTGCGGAAAGTGGTGCAAGGTGTAAGTACGGTTGATCGTCGTCGGCGTTCATCTGGAAGACGAGCGCAAATCCAAGTCGTGCAAGCGCCGCGGTCACCTCCTCAGCAGGTGGGCAGGTCGCGCAAAAAGCGGTAAGATCAGTCGTTGGAAGTGTTGGCATACGTACCTCCTTCACAAAACAAGCTCTACAGAGAACGGAATACAAGTCGGTACAGCAAGGCTTTCGGCGTAGTGGCTCGTTGCACATCTCGCAGATCAATGGGCATAACGCAGCCTTCCGTCGGATAAGATGGATAGAATGAAAGTGCTTGTGATGACTCCTCCGCGTCCGAGTATGAGACATTGGGCAAACCTTCGTCTGAATGGGGAAGCCTACCGCCGCCATGCGTTCAGACCTCCCTTCTTCGCTCAGCAACGCACTACAAACGTTTGTCTCATGCCTCTCTTGTACATTGTAAATTGTCCTAGATGGATTGTCAATACCTCACTATGGAACAAAAGATCCAGGACATTGCTCAACAAAATGATCAAGACAACGCTCTATGTTCCGCAGAAAGACCATGCATCGCTTCGTTGTTCAAAGTTCATCAAACTCCTATCGAGGTAAAGCCAGTCAACCATTGACTCTGCACCAGCCTCAACAAGCCGTACAGCGTACACGTGCTTCTCATTCCCGGGCAGAACCAGATGCGTCGAGGGCGCAACCATGCATTGAGCTGCTTCGCGTATCCATATCTCTTGACCGACCCGTCTGTACTCTGGCATAAACGCTCTCCCAGGGCTATTCGTCGTAAGCTACAAGAACATACCTACCATGGCAGCTTCTCCTTTTGCGTGAGGGTGTGACGAACATGCTTCCAGCACTCCCAGCAAAACATCCCGGCCGTGACTCTGGACCAGATGTGCCTGCTGCAAAACGGCTGGCGGCAGCCAGAGCAGATCACTTCCGTATGTTCTGCACACTCCTTGCATCGCAGGACTTTCGCCTGGGGTAGCCGCGCAAATCGTTCGCGCTTGTGATACTGATGCCACATGGACTCCTCCCTTCTGCGCACCTACTCATCCCAGGTAGAGCTGCTTGCTCGATATGAAGCGTATCGCGGGCGAGTCAGCATCACGCTGTTGATCAGGCCGATCATGAAAGCGATGAGCGCGTTGAAGATACTGATGGTCACAGAGATCTGGATCATGTTGAAACTCCTTGAAATTTGAAGTATGCTACAGGTGTCAATCACGTGTTGTACTTCTGAGGACATGGTACCTGAGCAAGAGGAGTTTGACCGTAGCGTTTCAGTAGCACATGTGTTCCATTTGTGTAGCATTTCACATGTATCGTTTCTGTGTCGTTTTGCTGATTCACAGCCTCGAACAGGGCATTTTTGCTTGATCTCGAAGCGGAGAGGCACGTACAATTGAGAGGTAGGTCATGTCGTGAACGAAAAGCTGCGACAAGCTAGACTAGACAGGAGTTGGTCACAGGAGCAAGCCGCTGCACAGTGTAATGTCAGCCGTACCACCTACATCCGGTGGGAACACGAAGGGCAAACACCCCACGGCTACAACATCACTGAAGCATGCCAGGCGTTCAGCATGACAGCCTACCAGCTGGGCTTTGTGAAAGCGCCATCACCAAGCGGTCAGCAGTTGAGCGTGCGAACAAAAGAGAGAGAAGAAGTTCAAGCTCTCTCCTCGCTGCCAGGAGAGGACGAGGCTGCTCAACTCGTCATGCAAAGAGACGGGGTATCAGCAGATATAACACGGTCATCACAGTTGCCGAGTATGAGGCTGTCCTTTGAGCAGGTAGAGGTCCTTCTCTCCTTCATGGGAGGCTCTATGGCAAACTTTGATGAAGCGAAGAGAGAAACACTGCTGAAGTTACTCAAGGCTGCTGGTCTCATCATTATTGGTTCTCCATCAGAAAATCCTGAACCCTGGGAAGAGAGGCTTGAACGACTTGCAGGAGCGCTTAAGAAACCGTTTTCCATTGACAGAAAAACCCTTCATGGACTCAAATATGCCACTGAGAGCTATTGGCAACTTCGAGTACGCAGTGGTATCGCGGTCCCTGATCTGCTGGGTACCGTTTTAGGGCATTATCGAACCATAACTCAACTTCTACAAGGCTCCCTCTTGCCAACAACCCGAACTTCCCTCTCCGCCGTTGCAAGCGAAACGGCTTTACTTGCCGGTATGCTCTTATCGACAGATATGCAGAAACACGATGAGGCGCAGTCGTACTATCACACAGCGCTTGTCGTAGCGCAACAGTCAAACAATGATGCACTCTATGCGGCCGGCCTGGGTCGAATGAGTTCTCTCGCATACGCCAAAGGGAAACCTAAAGAGGCGCAAACGCTCTTACAAGAGGCCCAATGTTTCGTGACTCAAAGCGGTGCTTTCACTCTTCGTGCGTGGTTGGCAGCAGAGGAGGCTGAAGTTCAAGCTGCTATAGCTGCTCAGGAAAATGTACAGAACACGAGCACTTGTTTCAAGGTTTTAGAGAAAGCTGAAGTGCTCGCTGATCAGATAAACTCTGGGGAAGAGACCTTTGGTATGTACTTCGATGTGTCGAGAATACCTGCGTATCGAGGGTCTTGCAACATCCGTCTTCATCATCCAGATGAGGCAATGGAAGCCTTGAAAGAAGCATTAGAGCCACTTGAACCTTCAGGTGCCCTGACACGTGCGGTGTTGTTGGACCTGGCTGAGGCAAGCATTCAAGCAACTGCTGTAGAACAGGCGTGTCGTTATATCAATCAAGCTCTAGAAATTATCATGCAAATGCAGGCGACAAGTTCTTTACAACGTGTCCATGGGCTTCGACAGCAACTGAAGCCGTGGTCGGCGGTACAAGATGTCAGAGATGTAGATGAACAGTTAAGACGCTTTAACAGTGGCCTGATCTAAGAGGAGGGGTGCATCATGAATATTCTCAAGCTGGATCACGCTGCTTTGCTCGTGAAGGATGTGGAGCGATCGCGTCAATTTTACTGCCAGGTGCTCGGCATGGATGAAATCCCTGGCTTAGGTGCTATTTGGCTCTCAAAGGGGAGTGCTGAGCTTCACCTCCTCAGGGAATCCCAGGAAGGACGCGCGGCCCAGGCATCCGGTACACATCACAACGATGATCTTGTCGATGGCCATACAACGCATATCGCCTTTGAGGTCGAGGACCTGGAGGAAGCGCAGCAGCATCTCCAGGCGCATCAGATTGAGATCGTGTGTGGTCCCCGCCCGAGAGGCGGGGATGCCGAGCAGCTCTACATTTGTGATCCTGATGGCTATGTGATAGAGCTTTTTGCTTGGAAGAAATACCGTTGTCTGAACGGGAACAATGGATAGGCATGGGAGGAGTAACGCTGTAAATGCCACAGTTCTATGGCGAGGAAAGAGCGTAAACGAGAGTGTGATAGTAGTGCTTTGTTAGTTTCTATGAAGCGGATTTCACTCAAGCCTGGTGGCAGGCTCATTGCTCTTGCATTGACTGCCAAAAAGCAGTGTCTGCCAGTTGTCTTCTAGAGCCGACCGAATCCAAATTAACAAAGCAGTACTAGGGGAAGGCGGCCAGAGGCTGGCCGAACGGGAACTGGGCTGGAATTGTGGAACCATGCGCAAAGGGATGTATGAAGTGGAAAGCGGAATAGTGTGCGTGGATGGCTTCAGGTTGCGTGGCCGCAAGCATAGTGAAGACCATTTGCCCAACTTGTTGAAGGATATTACCATCATCGTGGATGTGCAGAGCCAGGCGGATCCGCAGTTTCGCACGACGCAACTGTACACGTCGATGACGGCAGCCGAAGTGCGCCGCGAGTTGATCGCCAAGAAGGGGTATAGCCAGGAGGAATTACCCACCAGTGAGACGATTGCGACCAAGCTCAACATGTTAGGTTCCTTTCCGAAAAAAGTGGCCGAGGGTCAGCCCCAAAAAAGTTCCTGAGACTGATGCCATCTTCGTCCAGGGGAAGCAGCGCAACGAAGAGGCGGATGAAGCTTCGGGCGTGTTATGGGTGTCGATGGATGCCAACGCCACAGTCAAAGTTGGCCCGTTTGCCTGTGGAAGCAAGAGTCTGGTGCGAACCTGAGCCGCCGACCCCGACTTCAAGCCAGCAGCGACGGTGACGCCGGTGGGAATTTTCCTGCCAGCCTCCGATGAGCTCTTTCTCTATGGAGTGACATCCGTCGTTCTCAGCGATTATCTGGTGGATCACTTGGTCGACTGGTGGGAGACGCTCAAAGAGCGTTTTCCTGACATCACAACTCTCGTTATCAAGCTGGATCATGGCCTCGAGAGCCACAGCCGACGTACCCAGTTTATGTAGCGCTTCGTGGAGTTTGCCCAGCGATATCATCTTACCGTACGTCTGGCCTAGTATCCTCCCTACCATAGTAAATACAACCCCATCGAGTGCTGTTGAGGCATTTTAGAACAGCACTGGAATGGTGCCTTGCTGGATTCGCTCGGGGCCTTGGTCCAATATGCTCCCTCCATGACCTGGAAAGGTAACCGTCCAGTGGTCGCCTTAGTGACCACCGCATTTCACACCGGGGTCAAGCTCACCAAGCAAGTCATGAAGGCGGTCGAAACCCAGCTTCAGCGATTACTCCTCTTGGACAAATGGTTCGTGGACATTGCGTATCCCTCACCAACTATCCTGGATAGCTAATAAATCTTGCATCCCTAAGTCTTGAAGTGTTGTTACCCTTGACATACAGGTATTATAGAGGTATGGGCACTGAAAAACAGCAAAAACCTCTACAGTTTACGGCCTACTTGCCGCCAGAGAAGCTTGAGTACTTACGAAAATCATCACAGAAGAACCGTCGTTCAATGAATGGCGAGGTTATCTACACTTTACAGGACTACTTTGAGCGTTAAGAACAAGAGAAAAGACGCAACACCTAACCACATTTCCCTTGAACGGAAAGAAGAGTTGAGAGAACTGTAAAAATCAGAACGGCAGTGAATAAGCAAGAAAGGTATGAGTAGTCCGATGGCAAAGGCGACAAAAACTGTCAAGCAACCGCTTAGCTATAAGAGTGCTCATGCCTCCTATTTTGCTGCAACGAAGACATTGTTCAATCAAGTCGCCGCCTTCTATTTCGACGTGATTGCAGTACACTCAGGACTCCTCGACCTCTCCAACAAAGAGGCCATCACCGCCCTGGAAAAGCTCACCCATACGACCAAAGATAATGCTCGTCCGATTATGCCGTTAGCTTCCGTTATCACCGCTGACATTCCCGCCATGTTTCGCCGCGCCGCGATTCATGCAGCCCTTGGTTCTGCAAGATCGTTCTACACGCATCTGGGAAAGTGGCGCAAACAGAAAGAAAAAGCGACAGCGAAGGGCAAGAAGTTCACCATCCGTCCACCAGTGCCGCCACGGACTTGGAACCGCAGTGTCACACTCTACGCTGGACAGTGGAAAGAGCGCACAACAAAGAGCATCATGCTCAAACTCTGGACGGGAAGCAGTTGGGCGTGGGTGAAATGCGGTACTCAAGGCCAAGACCTGCCTACTGAATGGGAGATGGGGAGTGCTCAACTGGTGAAAAACGGCGTACACTGGTGGCTGCATACGCCACTGGAACAAGCTCTTCCCAATCCAGCGAAAGTAGAACATCAGATCACCACTCATCCAGAGACACGTATTTGTTCAGTCGATCTGAATATTACAAAGCACTTAGCAGTGTGCACCATCCAGACTGTCGAAGGCACGGTGGTTGCGACCCGTTTCATAGGCGGGGGAAAGCAACTGCACGGTTTTAGGAAGAGACAGTTGGGACGGGTTGCACGAAACCGAAGCAAGACAGGCGTCATCGCACCAGACGAACATGACAATGCAGACTTGTGGGCAAAGGTCCGGGCACTTGATGAAGACAGTGCCCATCAAGTCAGTCATCGCATTGTAGAGTTTGCCAAGCAGAATCAGGCCAGTATCATCGTTTTTGAACATCTCGGACACTTCAAGCCACAAAAGGGCAAGTACAGTCGGCGTGGCAATGAGAAACGCTCGTACTGGTTACGGGGGAAAATCTTCAAGGACAGCAAATACAAGGCGTGGCACGAGGGTATCCTCACGTGTCGTGTCAACCCCAGAAATACCAGTCGTGACTGTGCCCGTTGTGGTGCGCTGGTTGCTCGTTACGATGCAAAGCAATCGGCGGAAGGTTACACCCCCGGTGCTCCCCTTGTCTATTGCCCACAGTGCCGGATGCGCGGTAACTCCGATAGAAACGCCAGCATCGTTATTGGTAAACGCCTGCTTGCTCGTTATCAACAGATCTCCTCACAGGAAAAGCCTCCAACTCCTCTGGCGACAGAGAGGCCCGTGAAAACGGGAGGTGTTCGCCGTTCCCAAGAAGCCAAAGGCAATGGAAGGCCATCTGCTAACCCTGCTAGGCATGGAACAGTGAACGCGCAGGGCACCGCGCAAGATACAAAAGGTAGGATGGTACCTTCTGTATCGGGTATTGCTCACCAACTACGGTTGTTCAGCGAGTCGTAGCCACGCTACACATACTCAAAGCACCGACTACGTAGCAGTGCCAGAAGAAGCCGCGCCACTTCTAGTGGCTGCGGAGTGTCACTCACTTCCTTGACCTGCAAACGATATTCTCGACGCTGCCAGCGACCTTAAAACATGAATATACCCAATTGTTATCAGCAGCTTCGGCGGCGGCTGTTTTTGAGGCGATACGCACAAAAGCTCCTACTCTTCTTCATGCGCCAGGCCCAAATGGGTTAACCGGGGCGTATCCAATTCGAGCAGGAGAAGACGGTGTCGAAGTCGTTCTTCCTCAAGGATTGACGCTTGAGGAAGCTCTTCGTATCAATCAGGAAGGTCAGCGGCTTGATGGTATCGAAAAAATTGGGAGCGATGGCACGGTGTATTTTGCAGAGCGCAACATGGCTCTTCTCAAGGAAACGCTGGGCTACGAATGTCGGCAGATGCCTTTAGCAGAGGTTGAGCAGCGGGCGAAGGAATTGCGGGCAAAGTTTGCAGAGCACCTTGCGAGATAGAGGCAGGAGTATCCGTGACGTTCCATCGATCGGAAAGGAAGGATGACAGACCCGGTGCATGCGGTCATTTTTGACATGGATGGCGTCGTTGTCGAGAGTGAAAGCCACTGGAAGATCTTTGAAAGGGACTTCTTGCCCTCGCTGCTTCCAAGCTGGAGTCAGGCAGATCAGCGGAACATCCTCGGTCTCGGCTTGGACGACCTCTATACCCTCCTCAGCAGCGAGTACCGCTTGCAGCAAAGCAGGGACCAATTTGTGAGGTGGTACCACGAAAGGGCGAAGGAAATTTACGGTCAACGAGTGTCCCTCACTGAAGGCTTTTCGGACCTGTTGTCCCTGCTGAATCAGCACAGGATCCTCGTTGGACTCGCGTCATCCTCCCCCAGGAACTGGATCGACCTGGTGCTGCACCGATTTGATCTTCAAGACTGCTTCCAGGTCGTGGTCAGCGCAGACGAAGTGGAGGGAAAGGGCAAGCCTGAGCCCGCCATCTATCTCCTGACGGCTCAACGGCTCGGCGTGCCTGCCGCGCGCTGTATCGCTGTCGAAGACTCGAAAAATGGGCTTCTTTCGGCAAAACAGGCTGGAATGTTCTGCATCGGCCTCCGCAATGGTCTCAACGAGGAGCAAGATCTCTCCCAAGCCGATCTGATTGTCCACCGCTTTGCTGAACTAGATTGGCAAACATTCCAGCGGTTCCTTGAGAATTCCTCATGAGTGGGACTGAGATCAGAACAAACGCTTACATAAAACTGTTCTAAATCGCAACCTTCCTGACTGTATCAGCTGCGGAGCTGACTGCCTATGAGCATCCACCAGCCTTACAAACTGATTGTTCCAGTTTGAGAGGTTTCACCGTTGCTAAGAAGTACATCTAGGTTGATCAATCTCTAACAAGAAACTGCTATCCGCACAAGCGTAGGAGGGTTTCTTGGGACAAAGCGGAATACAGGGTGACAGATTTGATCCAACCGTTCACGTACATCCTTCCTGAGGAGATCAGGCGTCCCCGCGGGGACGTTGGCGGCAACCGTAGCGCCAGCCCGGAACCGGTATACGATTCCGAGTTCAGAGTTTTCTCTGTCATGGTCGGATGATCATCTCGTCTGGTTTCGTGATGGTGCTTGAGGAAAGTCACACCTAAGAGTGCAATGTTAATCGCTGCGGCATAGTCCCTAGCTCCGTTCCAGCCACAGGCGAAACAGCGGAGCCAGGCTCCCGAATCCAGGGGTTTGCAGTCAAGAGAAGGGTCCGCATAGGTGCTGGCGGGCTTGCCACAGTGCGGGCACGTGTGGGTGGTCCCTTTGGGGTACTGCCAGACCAAGCGGAGACCTACGAGGTGACATTTGTAGCGAAGGCAGCGCCACAGCTCGCCCCGGATCTGAGAATTGTTGCGCCAGCGCATCCACCGGCCTTTGGCTGATCGGCCATACCCCGTGGATCTGAGCGATTTGAGGGATTCGCCCGCAATCAGTTCGGCTTCCCACACCGTCGCGAGCAGGATCAAGATATTGGCGGCCAGGTGGGCTACATCGTTGTTTCTCGCCTCGTACTTGCGCCAGCAGCAGGCAATTTCTCGCCAGAGTTCCGCCAGGTTCCTCTCCGATGGTTCCCGCCTGGGATCACCAAGGGGAAAGCGGTCACGGCACGCTTCCAACTTGGCAACTTTCGACTTCAGGCGATCAATATGCCGCCGGGTGTGGGCTTGTCGCCCATCGAAGCCACCGGTGTCCAAGAACAAAGGAGGAGCCAGCCGGTTGCCATCCAAATCCAGCACGGTCGCCGTGACGAGCGTTCTCACCCCCCAATCCCATCCAAGCACGCGCTGCACCTGGTTCCACTCGACCAGCTCGGTGACAGGAACCTCGATCATCACATCGAGCACGGCATAGCGGGCTCCATTCGGCTCGGCAATCTCGCGCAGGGTTGGAGCCAGAGTTGCTCCTGCCTGGAGTCGCTCGACGACCGGATCAGGCAGGGGGAGGCACATCTGTGGCTCTGTCCAGGCGCATCGCCATTCGCCTGTCTCATCGGGGGAGCGAAAAGCAAAATAGCAACACTGTGCTTCCACATCGAAACGCAACCGATAGGCCTGCCCGAACGCGCCTCCATCGTCTCCTGCGTAGGGCAAGATCCCCACTTTGAGCACGGGGATCTCCTGCATCTCTTCGTACGTCTCGGGGAAGCAGCCATGTTTCAGGTAGAAATTACAGCTTTGTTCGATGAGGCTTTGCAGTTCGACAGCGCTCCCTCCATCAGCGTTCTCCTCACGCAGAGAAGCGAGAGCCTGTTTGATCGCTTTGCGGTTTTTCCCCGCCCGCTTTTTCTCCGTCTTTGGCTCAATCATGCCCGCTTCGAGCAGAGGAAGGATCAGGGCGAACTGCTTTTTGCGCTCGGCTTGTCCTCTGAGAATTCTCCCGGCTTGCTCCGCCTCACATCTCCATTGCCGGTCCCCGTGATACTGCGGGGACCCCATGTATTTGCTCACCTGTTTGTAGGCATATTTGGTGTCCCGTGTGCCAAAGTCGTCCAACTGATCCCAGAGCGCCACGACCGTCGCGTTGATGACTTGGCGCGACACATCGAGCAAGCGCAGGGCATTCTCCTGGGCCGTATCAGGTAGGCGAATGGGATAGCTTAGGGATTGTGTAGCAGGCTTTCCGCGCATTCTATCAGTTCCTTTTGCTTCTGCGAGCGCATTCCGTAGAGTTTGCCGGCAAAGGTGGCAATAATCGAAAGCAGGTCCTCAGTCAGTTCTTGCTCCGGGGGTTTCTCTTCATCCAGATCCAGCACGGTGAAGGCGACCCCAAAGCTGGTAAAGAGCGTTTCCAGGTACTCCAGCCCGAAACGCGTGAGTCGATCCCCGTAGGTCACTGCCACCTCGGCGACGCGATCTTCACACACCAACTTGAGGAGCTGCTGTAAGCGTTTGCGGGCGGCATTGAGACCGGAACCAATGTCGGAAATGACAAGCACCTCAGATCCTGATCGTTCTGCCTTGGCCCATGCACAGAGCCGCTCTATCTGGCGTTCGAGATCTGGCCGCTGATCATGCCCGCTCACCCGTGCGTAGAGCACGAGGAGCCGCTCATCTGCTTTTCCAAGCAGACGCTCTATTTCGGCTCTTGAAACGCGGGCTTCGATCCCCGCCCGCACTGCTTGAATCTTGCCCATTTTGATCCAACGCCGGATGGTGATGGGATGCAACCCCAATTCCGAGGCCCCCTTTCCTACCCGCAGATACTTTCGATCACTTTTTCTCACGATAGCTATAGTCTAACAGAGAGGTACTTTCACGGCAACTGCTATTCACCCCCCAATGGAAGGAGCGGCGTAGTCGTAGGAAAGGACAAAATAGCTGGCAACGAAGATGATACGACAATACATCATCACCGTCGTATCATCTTCAGCGAAATACGTACGATGCACCTCTAAAACGGGGGTGCTGCGCACAATTTTCAGCAGGTCTTGTTCGTCTGGCGTCGGCAATCGCCCGATCACATCTTCGTGCACGCGCTTGACAACTTTTCCGTGAACTTCCTT
>Ga0137378_10002146_pt1 | contig 16870 bp, 14 predicted proteins | sample SagtaG_21_FD_104813 | JGI IMG/M metagenome (GOLD analysis project Ga0137378, IMG submission 104813) | Vadose zone soil microbial communities from Sagehorn Ranch, Mendocino, California, USA - Sage2_L_60_16 metaG | ecosystem: Environmental > Terrestrial > Soil > Vadose zone | place: USA... | reverse complement strand
TCATCCGCAGCGGAATTGAAAACGAGTTCGACCGATTGGATTCGCGATCTCGTCTATCTGGCATTCCCGGAAGGCGAGGCGAGGGAGCGCGTTCTCTTCGATCTTATTCAGCAGTTCGCGAAGATGGACCCGCAAGATCCCGAGTGGCTACGGTACAAGCTGACCGTGGTGGAGTGTCGAGCGATGGAAAACGTAGCTGCCCGTTTGGTTGAATCGGCCGCTGCCCAAGATCGCCTCCGTGGGATTACAAGGGAAATTGCCGACTTTACTGCTCGGGAGTTGAAGGTGACGGTTCAGAGTGCAACCGCTGAAACGCGCCAGCTCCTGGAGGATGTTCAGGCCAATTTGCATGATGCCATTGCCGGCGAGGCGATCCTCAAAAGCTATACCGAGGAAACGAGAGAGAAATTTGGAATTGTGATCGCGACGATCATGGAAGCGCAGTTGGGACGGGCGCTCGAAATCAGCCAAGCCAAAATGGAGTCGTGGGTAACAGGCAAGTTGAACGGCTCTATTAAGCTAGCCGAGGGCGCACTCGGCGCCGTTACGAGAGATTTTCGCGTTAGACTTTTTGGAGCCTGGAGCGGTCTGCTTTGGAGCATCTTCGCTGCCGGCGTCCTGGCTGGCGTAGGTCTCTTGGCTTGCGGCTTTTGGCTCGGAAGGCATTGGTAGGTAGCCAAAATTGTTTTGGATCTCTTATGGCATCAGTTTCGTCGTGTGTAGCGTGATCGGAGTAGCAATACTCCTATGCCGCCTTGCTGCTGGAGCCGCTCTTTCGCTCTTACGGTCGGACCACCCTAGAGTTGGCACTACCCGTAGGTGACTAGACCACGCAAACAAGATCTCCGATTCACACCGCAGTGCTTCAACTGGATCGAGCATTGCAGCGCTGCGGCCGGCAAATAGTTTGCCATGGCTGGATTGCTTCGATAACTTCAGTCGAGCATGACGGCCCGCCTCTTCCGGTGTCATTCCGGCGCGGATGTTCTCTTCGGTTTGCATGGAGAGATGCTGGTCCATCTCTGGCGGAGCCGCTCATCGCTGAGATGGCCTGGCGCGAAATTCCGGGGTCGTGCAATCAATCTACTCATCGTTCTCATGCGAGATCTCCTCACTCGGATCGCAGTGCCTGCATGGGATCGGTGCTTGCCGCTTTTTGCGCGGGGATGACTGCAGCGACGAGCGCCGCGAATCCAAGAAGCATGGTCGCACCTGCCAATAAGAACGGATTCCACGGCTTGACGCCGAAAAGCTGGTTTGCGATTAGATATCCCGCTCCAATCGCCGCCGGAATCCCGATCCCCAATCCGATGCCGACCTGCCAGAACGCTCCGCGCAACACCATCGCAACCACCGAGCCGCGATCCGCCCCAAGCGCCATGCGCACGCCAATCTCGCTCCTGCGCTGCTCCACGCCATATGCGGTCACGCCATAAAGGCCAATCGCAGCCAGCACCAGGCCAACCGCGCCGAACAGCCATGTAAGGCTGGCGATCATATTCTGCTGGTCGAAAGTTCCCTGAATCACTCTCGTATACGGCTGAATGTCATAGATCATCAGGTTCGGATCGACTTCAGCCATAGCCTTCTTCACCTGCATGAAAATGTTCGCGGGATGCCCGGGCGCCCAGATCACAATGTTGTAGAGGTTCTGCGACCAAAGCTCATCGGTGTAGAGATCCAGCTGATCGAAATGGACGGTCTGGGCCTCAGGGATGTAGTACATGGCGCGGGCGGGATCGTTCACATAATTAGTGTTTCGAACGACACCCACAATCTCATAGGCCCCCGCATTCTTCACCGGAGCCGGACCGAAGTGCCGGCCGATGGGACTCTGACTCCCAAAAAATTTCTTAGCAAAGGCTTCGTTGATCACGGCCACCTGCTGCGTATTCCCGTTGTCATCTTCAGTGATCGTGCGGCCCGCGAGCATTCGGGCGCCGATCGTATCGAAGAACCTCGGCATGATGCGGGTCCAGTCGGCGGACATATCGTCCTTTGGGCCGGGCTCTGGTTTGCCCTGAATCCGAATGTCTTTGCTCCACTGACCGTCCGTCATCGGTGCATAGGTCGTGGCGCTGACGTCGCGCACTCCGGGAATGGCGCTGAGCCGGTCCTGAATCTCACGATAGAACGGGACCAGTTGTTCCTGCTTATGGCCCGACAGTATGGGGCTATTGATGGAAACCAGATAGCGCCCCTCCGGATCGAACCCGAAGTTCTGGTGCTCCAGATTGCGCAGGCTGCCGCCCAGCATCGCGGCGGCGCTCAGCAACACCAGCGATACCGCCACCTGCGCAATCACAAGCGCCTTCTGTGCCCAATGACGGCCGCCTCCCACCTCACGGTTGGCGCCACGCATCGCCTCCACCGGCTCTGCGTGCGAGCTCATCCACGCGGGTGCAACGCCAAAGATCACTCCCGTCAGCAACGAAACTCCCAACCCAAACAGCAAAACCGACGCCGAAGGTGTAGCCTGCACCGGAATCCATGACCTTTGTTCCTGCGTGTGAAATGCGAGATACAGGATCAGCCGCGCCCCCGCCCAGGCCACAGCCACACTGGCCGCGCCGCCAATCAGAGACAGCGTGACGCTTTCAATCAGCGCATTCCTCACCAGGCGCCCGCGCGATGCGCCCAGCGCCACGCGCACCGCCGTCTGTTGCCGATTTCTCAGACCGCGCGCCAGCAGCAGATTGGCGATGTTGGCGCAAGCCACCAACAAAACGCAGCAAGCCGTGATCATCAGCAGCAGCAAACTCTCGCTGTAATATCTCCGTAAACTGGAGAAACCTGCGCCGCCAGGTGACAAACGCAGCGTCTGCTTCTGCCACACAGCTCTTTCCTGCGGACTCATATCCGCCACGTGGCTGGCCAGCCAGCCATGCAATTCGCTCTGCAGTTGCGCTTCCAGCGTCTTCGGATTCGTCCCCGCGCGCACCCGCCCGATCAGGTCCAGCCAATCGACCCGCGGATTTTTAATTCGTGCCGTTCCGCCCAACAGCAACGGCTCGGTCGACAGCGGCAACCAGATATCCGGCACGCCCCAACTCGTCACATTCGCGCCAATGAAACCAGCCGGAGCCACGCCGATGATCGTGAACGCACGGCCGTTGATCTGGTATGTCGATCCCACCACCAAAGGATCGGAGCCGTACTTCTTCTGCCAGGCATGGAAGCTCATCACCGCCACTGGAGGCACGCCCTCTCGGTCGTCTGCGTTAATGAGCAGCCTTCCGCGCCACGCCGATACACCCAGCGTCTCGAAAAAGTTTCCGGAAACATACTCGCCATTCGCCGTCTCCGGCAGTCCCGCTGAGCCGGCGCGTCGCACTGCCAGCGACTGATTACCCGCCTGGAGCGCTGCCAGCTCCTGGAATCCTGTCGTGTTTGCGCGGAACAGCTTGTACGCCTCCCACGGAAACAGATTCCAATTGCCCGGCGCGTCATCGTCGTGGTCCTGGCTGTATCCAGCCCACTCGCAGCAATGGGGCCGGAAGCCGACGCGCCAAAGCTGATCCAGTCTGGTGACCGACAACGATTGCAGCATCACCTGCTCGACCAGCGTGAAGATCGCCGTGGTCGCGCCGATGCCCAGCGCCAGAGTCAACACCGCCGTGATCGTGAACCCGGGCGACTTGATAAGTTGCCGGAGAGCAAAGCGCACGTCAGCAACGATGCCCTCTAAGGCAGGCCATTGCCAGACTTCGCGGCTGCGTTCCTCGATCCGAGTTACGTTGCCGAAGTCACGGCGGGCGACGCGTTCTGCTTGCTCCCGCGTCATGCCCTGGTCCATCAGATCAGCGACCTTTTCTTCCAGGTGCTCGCGGATCGTCTCTGAAAGCTCGTTATAGAGACGACGCCGAGAGAACAACCGTCGAAGCCAGCCCATAAGGTCTCCTACTGTCCTGCCAGCGCAAGTACGCGGGTGACTCCGGCAAACATCTTCTCGACGCTCGCGAGCTCCTGTTCGAGATGTTTCCTGCCTCCGTCGGTCACTTTGAAGATTCGCACCGGACGATTCCTGGCCGAGAGGCCCATTTCTGTTTCCAGCCAACCAGTCTTCAACATCCTCTGCAGAGCGGGGTATAGAGAGCCCTCCTCAATCTGGAGGTAATCCTCAGAAATGTCTTTGAGCCGCTGGGCGAGTGCATAGCCGTGCATTGGTTTCCAGTTGAGGCTCTTGAGGATCATCAGTTCGAGTGCGCCAGGAAAAAGGTCGCGATGCTCGGTCTTCTTAACCATGACCCAATAGTACATCCGTAATACTAGTTTTAAACAAGTCTTTTAGACACACTAGTTATGTTAACTAAATTCGCTTTTTGTTCGCCTATAATAAATCCATGTTTCCTACCCCGAATCCGGGCCTGTACCCGTTTGCCATCGCCTGCAAAGGCTGTCACGAGAACATTCCCGCGCCGGTGGAGACGTTGCCGGATGACTGGATTATTGCGGCGTGTCCGCTCTGTGGCCAGAAGCGCCGCTATCTGCCAGCAGAGATTTTTCAGGGAAAGCTCTCCCATCAGGTCGCGGTGCAGCGGGTCCGAGGTGTGAGGTGATCCGTGGGCCTGATGAGGCGGGCGATAGCTCGCGAGGAGCAGGAGCGAAGGAATGCGATGGAAGATCAGAAGCGGATGACAGACCGGTTCGCATCGACACTGGTGATCGCGGCGTCGATCATTGCGGCGGTGAGGCTGGCAAGGGATCAGGACATCAGCAGGCCGTCGCCAAGGCTGACATCGGTCATTGCTGAAAGTGTCGGGCTTGCCAGAAGGATTCTCGAAGCGGTCGTGCGCTAGGCTGGCGAACTGATGATTGGCTCGTTGCGGGAGAGATCGCGGATTGGGCCGGGAAGTTCGGCCCAATCCGCGCCTGGCTAGCTGGCGAGGAGTTCTGGCGAGTCTTCATTCGTTACCGCTGGGAGATCTCTTTCGATCAATTCAATGATCCGTTTGGCGGCGCCGCTGATCGTCGCCAATGACTGTGTGAGCATTTCGGGGGTGACTTCGTAGGTGGCTAGATAGAACGGGCTGCCATGCTGAATTCCGAAATGCGAGAGCACAACGAATGAGGTTGACTCCGCCTCAAGTTCACGCTGTTGGCGGGTCGTATTCTTCCGGATTTCAGCCTGTTTGTGAAGAATTTCGTGTGCCTGCTCATGAATGATCACGGCTACGCGGTCACTGTTGCTGAGTGCTTGATTGATCAGGATTTTGCCTCCAAGGCTCAATCCTTCTGCGCCATCCGTGTTTGTCGTGTATTCAAGCTCAATTCCAAGCTCGCGGCATGCCTGCTCCGCATTCGGAAGCAACTCTGCGCAATTATCCTTCACCTTCCAAGGCAGAGAAGGAAGAGGCTCTCCGTCTGTGGAGGAAACGTCGAACACGTGGGCAACTTTGAATCCGCGCAGTGTACCGGCTGTGCGCGTCTGCTGCTCATCGTTTCCCTCTGGTTCATCCTGGTTCTTCGGTTTGTAAATGCAGGGGGCAAAGATGGCGATTCCCTTTTCGCCCTTCCGAACGAATCGGTTCATCTTGCGCCATGTGTTGAAGCCGGCAACGCGCGTTGCCGTTGGGCATTGCATCGCAATCAGGAGCTGGTTATTCCAAGAATAATTGTGAAACTGCGCCATCGCGTTGAGCCATCCGCGGAAAACATCACTGCGACGGGCTGCATCGGTTTCGGCGGCGAGAGTTGTAACGCTGGTTTCGATCTGCTGGGCAAGTTCGCGGGCTTTGTCGGTTGTCATGGGGTCTGCTCTCCGGGGCTTTTTGGTATTGGCGGTTGTTGTTAACCAACAACCCCTGAGCCACCCGGCGGCGAGGGCAGGGGTAGCAAGTGCAAGCCGAGGGGGATCACCCATCTCTCGCAGCGCAGCGGAAGTGTAGCGGAAAGAGACGCAGCGCAGCGGAAGTGTAGCGGAAAGAGACGCAGCGCAGCGGAGGTCTGCACGGAACGCAGTGGAGGAAGACTGGGGATACGGCTAGTGCGCGCGAGGGGCGGCGCCCCTGAGTGTACTGGGGAGATGCTTTACAAAACAGACCGGAGACAATGCCGTAATATCCATATGAATACAATTTCCTGATGAGGCACTGTCCAATGGCACCTAGGAAGGCTCAGCCTACTGCTATCCCTCCCACACTCGACCCAGAACGTGCCCTTGACGCCATTAAGACGCAGCTCGCATCACTGCAGGGAATGCGGGGCAAGAGCTATATCGAAGCCGACCAGGAAGAGAAGGAATGGCGGAACTTTACCGAGAGTGTCATCGAATTGTCGTTTGGCAAGCCCAGCACTACGATGGACAACTTCTACCGCGCCCGTTCTGCCGGCAACTATCGCATGTTGATGTTCGGTGAGCCCGAACCACACCACGAGAACCAGCAGAACTTCGAGATGCGGATAAACGCCTTGGAAGCGTTTCTGAAGGCGAGTTTGTCGCAGCTGGAACTCCGAATGCCCAAAAAGGAAATCGTGGGCCACTACGAACCGGGCCAGCAGTATGAGTTTTACCGCGACTTGAAGCTGGTGCTCGCTCTAGCTGGCGCAGACGTCATGATTATTGACGCTTATCTCGGCCTCGACATCTTCGATCTTTACGCAGGAGGCATCGCAAGAAGCACCACGCTCCGTATCCTCACGAACCGGGTCAAGCCTGATGTTCTTACAGTGGCGCAAAAATACGCCGGCGGCGGGAATCTTCAACTCCGTACCAGCACCCAGATCCATGACAGACTAATCTTTATCGACGATCGCGTCTGGCTCATTGGCCAATCTATCAAGGATGCCGCCACCAACAAGCCCACGTATATCGTGGAGCAGGACGCCAGCATCATGAAGCCGACCTATGAAGCTCTGTGGGCTGCAGCGACAACGGTAATCTGATCCCTACTGCGACAAGCTGCACTGCTTTACCAGCCGCAGTTTAGGAAGGCACCACGGGGACCCTAGCGGCACTCTTGCTCATTCGCATCTGCATCATCCGGTATAGCTCGATGGCAGTATCAACGACCTCTCTTGTCACTGGTGCCCCGGGTTGGGTCCGAGCGACGCTGCGCCGTTCAGGCGGGGTCCCATGGGCCAAGTCATTCCTCGTGTTTCTGATTAGGTCTAGTCGGTTCTTGAGCTGTTCTGGCAGGCTGCTGAAAGGCTCAAATTCCATACATCGCCAAAGCGGTTTCGAGCGGCGATCAGGCTTGCCAACATCGTTCCCGAGAGCGGCATTCATATACCATTCGATGGCCGAAACACAACCAATCGCAGCGAGTTCGGGTTCGCCCTGACGGGCAAGTCTCTGCATAGCGATGACTCGCCTCAGATACCTGTCGAGGTCCCTACGGCTAAACCGCAGGGCTGCCGCTAACTGGCTGCCGCTAACAGGTTCTGGTACCACTGCGTTCGACAGAAGTGCGGATGCAACTGGCTTCGGCGGAGTACTATAGCTGACCCTTCCGGGAGCGGGCATTACGAACAGCCCGAGGTGATCCTCAGGAGGTCGAAGGTCATCAAGAGCAACGAGATTGTAGCTTTCGAGGAAGCGCTCAATTACGAATGTGACTTCATGCTCTATTGCATGGGTGAGTTCATGCTCGAAATAAGACGTCGTCCTGATGTCTCCATAGCTAACCGGCCCAGTAGCCATTCCGGCCGGAACTCGCCCCTGTTGCCAAACCGAGTGGTTTAGCGGCTGCTCGTGCAAGCCAGTTTCGGTTAGCGCCTCTAAGTAGTGTGGGTAATCATACTGGTGCCGACCCCAGTTTTGAAAGAAGACCCGCATTTGCGTGAAGAGTCCTCGGTCAGCAATGCCAGCTTCCGCTGCAACGGGCTCGATTTGCAATCGGCAATTATCCGAAACACTTGCGCGCCATCTCTCGAACCTCAAAGTGGCAACTCTATCCGCTCGGCCTGCCTTCATCTGAAAGCGCTCTTGCTCGGTAATGGCCAGTGGAAACGGTAGCTGAACGAAACAGCAGACCTGAGGATGGGTTGTGATTTCGAGTTCCGCGGCCGTGGAACAGAGGAGTCTTTCGTCGGCAGAGTGACTACTGAGGATTTCGTCTACTTTCTTGGGCTGATCACTGTTGCGAAGGACAATTTCATCAACTGACCACATAAGAGCCTTTCAGATGTGTGGGAACGGTGCGGCGGGTATCGAGACAATCAGATCGCAGTTGATCTAGCCAGTCAACAGATTTCGTTGAGAATTGGACATTTGTGGCGGCAAGTCGGCCCGTATCCGCCAATTCGTCTCGGCAGTGATTCTCGGTTGGTGCCAACAGCCACAGCCCGATGCTCTCATCGAACTGGGCTGGTATCCCTTCGAGTTCCGGCCGCGGAATGAGCCTCAACGCCGCGTTCTGCGAATAGTGTGCGAATCTTTAGTTGCCACCGTGAAATGAATTTCAATCCATCGGGGAACCCTGGAGTACACGTGAAAAAGGGCGGCCCGAAGGCCGCCCACGGAAGGAATACGGTTACTCGTCGGAAGCCTGGTCTGCGGGATCGTCCTGGGCCTCGACTTTCGAGAGCCGTTGGAGTTTGTAGGCGTGGATCTCTGCGACGCGATGCTTGACGGTAGTTCCGTTGACTTCTTCGGCGTACTCACGATAGCGAATCTGGCCATCGACACTGATGAGCTGGCCTTTCTGAAGAGTCTTCGCAAAGCGCGAAAGATTGCGCCAGGCGTAGACCCGGTGCCACTCGGTGCGGCTTTCGTAGTCGCCCTGATCGTTCTTCCAGCTGTCCTTGGTGGCGATGCTCAGGACAACGTACTCCTGCTGGTTCTTGTCCGTTTTGGCCTCAGCGTTGTGACCGATGCGTCCGATGAGAAGTGTGCGATTGTACATTTTGTAGCTCCTGTGTTGAGGGATTTCCCGCTGGGTGCGGTACATGCTTGCCCGGAGGGTGTGCCGACGCGACCCACTCCCAAGGCGACCGCGGAAGTTTTCCGGAAGGGGACCCAAGCTTGCCTTGGCGGGAGGAGTCCGGAACCTGAAAGGCGCGAAGCGAACTTCGGAGGGAGAGCGTGCGTCCGCTGGGCGGGGGTGCTCTTAGCGCGGCACGCTGAACGCATCCACGGTAGAAAACCCGATTCGGAGCTGCCGGACAACTCGCACTACTCGGCCCCGAGACGTGATGAAGCTGATCGGGCAGAAATCAGCGTTCGTGCGGCCTGAGCTCTACCGATGCGGGAGAAATGGCGAGTGGTTTCTCAGCTGACGATAGGCTAAGAATCGAAGCGGCGGATCACGCTTGCTTGCGGAAATCTGACGCAGAGCCGACTACAGGGCACAAATCCAGCCTCGATGCGTGAATTGGTTCTGCTCTGCTCGTGATTCCCGCAACCAAATCGCGCGACTGTAGTGCCAGCTTTTTTCTCTGACGATCATCGACGAGTGGCCGGACTGTCAGACCCTGCAAGTCCGAAGTTTGGACGTGCTGAGACTGTAAGAAATAGAATCTCTACGCGCGGAAGGCACTTCTAATCGCCTCGCAATACCTCAATCGGATCGACTGCTGCTGCGCGGCGCGCCGGCAACGCCGACGCCAGCAGCGCCAGTGCAAACACGGCAATAGCTGCCAGCGCGAGGACGCGGGGATCGAATGGACTTACCTGGAACAAGAAGCTGCGTAAAAGGCTCGAAGCCGCTGCTGCTCCAGCCAGGCCGATCAGGACTCCGAAGCCAGCCAGTTTTGCTCCGGAGATCAGCACCAGCCGCACGATGTCCGCGCGCTGCGAGCCCAGGGCCATGCGGATCGCCATCTCCTGCGTGCGCATGGCGGCGGAAAAAGCAATCACGCTGTAGATGCCCATGAGTGCTAGCAGTACGGCCGCCGTGGCAAAGCTTGAGATCAGCACGGCGTTGAACCGGCGCGGCGCCTCTGTCCCGCTCAACGCCTCGTCCATCGAATGGACCTTGGTGAGCGGAAGCTGCGGATCGATGGACAGAACCGTCGCACGGAGCGATTCCGTCATGCTGTCGGGCGGAAGTGCCGTGCGCAGCACGATACTTCCAGCCTGCGCGTTCAGCATGCCAGGCGGCACCAGCGTTCCCAACGAAGGCAGGTACTGGCTGGAGGGCTGGTAGATCTCGTACTGCGTCGGAGCGTCCACGGCCATCTGCTTGATATTGCCCATCACGCCCACCACCGTCATCCAGGGCGTGGGCGTCTTGGGGTACCCCCAGCGCAGGCGCTTGCCAATCGGGTCCTGTCCGGGCCAGAAATGCTCGGCGAGTATGTGGTTCACTATGCAGACCAGCGGTGCCTTCACGTTGTCAGCCCCGCTGAACACACGGCCGCTCAGCAGCGGAATCCCCGCCGCCCGGAAGTAATCGCCCATTATCTGAGACGGCCAGGCAGCATCTACTTCGGTGCCCTCGGTCGGAATGTAACCATCGGCGACGAATGTGCTGTCGCGGACCATTCCTGAAGCGGGCAGGTACGACGTAATTCCCACGGCCTCGATGCCCGGCAAACGTTCGAGCCTGCGTAGCAAGGTGCTATTGAATGTGTCGATCGCGACCTGCCTCGAGTATTGCGTTTGCGGCAGCCTGTAGTTCGCGGTCAGCAGGTGATCGGTGCGAAAGCCCGGATCCACGTCGCGCAGCTTCTCAAAGCTGCGCAGCAAGAGGCCTGAGGCGATCAGCAGCACCAGGGCCACGGCAATCTCCGCGACCACGAGTGCGGAGCGCAGGCGCGCGTGCGCGCCTCCCGCCGATCCCGTGCGTCCCCCGTCTTTGAGCGTTTCGTTTATGCCTGTGCGCGCCGCGGCCAGCGCCGGCACCAGCCCGCACAGCAAACCAGTCAGCAATGCCGTGCCCATCGCAAACAGGACCATGTGCCAGTCGAGCCGAATAGAGCCGACGCGCGGCAGCGTCTCCGGCAAGAAGCTGATGCCAACCCGTACGGCCAGCGCCGCCAAGCCGAGTCCAATCAAGCCTCCTGCAACGCTCAACGCGAGTGTTTCCACGAGACTCTGCCGCAGCACTGCCGCGCCGCTCGCGCCCAGCGCCCGCCGCACCGCAATCTCCCGCCGCCGCCGAATCACGCGCACCAGCAGCAGTCCGGCGAGATTGGCGCAGGCGATGAACAGCACCACGGCAACGGCCAGAAACAATATGCGCAGCAACGGCCGCGCCTGCGCCACCGTGTCTTCGGCCAGCGGGCGAACCATGGCGCCGATACGCTGGCTGCTCATGTAGGTGGGAAAGTTGCGCGTGATCTGCCGCGCCACGCGCCCGGCATCTTGCTGGGCCTGCTCCGGTGTCACGCCCGGCTCGAGGCGCCCCACCATTCCGCAGCACCAAGCAGCCGCCTCTTTCATCTCATCGGGCGCGGGACTCAAGGGCACCCACAACCGGCTCTGATTCATCTGGCCGGGGATAAGCGGAAACTCGAAGCCGCGCGGCATCACGCCGATAATCTCGTAGGTCTTGCGGTTGAGCTCGATCTTGCGCCCCAGTATCTTTGGATCTCTGCTAAAGCGGCTACGCCACATCGCGTAGCTGATCACGGTTACCTGCTGGCTGCCGTCGTCTTCCTGCTGCGTAAAGGTGCGGCCCATCAAGGGCGCAACGCCCAGCAGAGGAAAGATGCTGGACGTGACTCGCGCCGCACTGATCTCGGCGGGCGCGCCAGCGCCTGAGAACTCGTAGCCAGCATGCTCAAATCCGCCTAGGGCGGCGAAGCCCCGCGTCTCGCGCCGGTAGGTAAGAATCTGCGGCATGGTTACGCCGATATGGCCGTTGCTGCCCATATCTATACCGGGCACAGTATCCCCCAGCACCACCAGCCGCCCCGGATCGGCAAACGGCAACGGACGCAACAGGACGCCTTCCACGATCGAAAAGATCGCCGTTGTGGCGCCGATGCCGAGGGCGAGCGACAATACCGCGACAGTGGCGAATCCGGGATTACGACGCATGGCGCGAAGGCCGTAGCGGATGTCTCCGCTCAGCTCATCGAATAGGCCGAGGCCGATGGCTTTCCGGTACGTCTCGTTTTGGGCTGCGGGCCGGCCAAGGTCGATGCGAGCTTTGCGGTGGGCTTCCTCTTCCGGTAGGCCCTGGCGGATTAAATCTTCCTGGTAAGAGTCGAGGGTCGAACGAAACTCTTCTTCCACGTCGCCGTGGGTGCGTGGGAAGACCGAGCGCCAGAGCTTGCGCATTGCGGTGAAGAGACTCATATGTCGTCCGCCTTCTTGTCGAGAATCCCGGCGACGACCGCGGCCATGTCGATCCACTTCGCGGTCTCGGCCTTGAGCTGACGTTTACCGGCAGCAGTGAGCGAGTAAAAGCGGGCGCGGCGATTGTTCTCCGATTCACCCCACTCGCCTGTAATCCAGCCCTGGCGATCAAGACGATAGATGGCGGTGTAGAAAGAACCTTGCAAGATTTCGAGGCGCTCGCCCGAGATCTGCTGGATGCGCAGCAGGATGCCGTAACCATGCAGCGGACCAAGCGAAACCGCCTTGAGAATGAGCATCTCAAGTGCGCCCTGCGGAAGTTCAACCGGCTTGCTCAAACAGCTCTCTCCTATCTGAGGAAGGAGAGTACACACTCTCTCCTTTCCCGTCAAGGAGACAGTCGGGCGATTGCCGCTTCAGAGAAGTTCTAAAGGCTCGCCCACGACTGAGCCTTCGAAAGCGTGCGCCGGATGTACGCGGCCCTTCTAGACGGATTCGGGTCACGAGACAGATAGTCGTCTTCCAGCGCACGCATGATGGCGTCTTCCGGCATATCGAGGGAGAGTGCTGAGATGCAGAAGGCCATATCGGCTGCGGCGGGACGATCGCGGTACCTGGGTAGTGCACGGAACCGCTCGACCGAGAGCTTCGAATACCTCGCCCCAGTGTGGGGAAAGCACTTCTGCTGCTCGACGCGACGCTCTATCAGCCGTCTGTTGTGTTCCTGCTGGAGCTGATAGCGGTTCATGGCCTCCAGGCCGAAGGCTTCCGCGCGCGTGAACGGACGCCCCAAAGAGCTGCGCAGAAGAACGAAGGGGAAGAGTCCGTTTGCCTGCCTGTGTTTGGGTTTGCAATTGGTAAAACCGGGCAGCCGGCCGAAGCGTCTCCAATCTGCAGCGCTTGGGTCGGCCTGGAACCGGCGGGCCAATTCCTGGGCGATAAACGTGGAAACGGCAGTTTCGTAGGTCCGGTGATGCTTCAACCAGGCCTGGAAGTTCCCGGGACTGGTTTCGACAACCGCACAAGGCTCGAAGCCGTCCGCGGACAGGCAGTCAACGGATTCCTGCGAAAGATCGTCCAGAACGGTCAGATTGTGAATTCCCGATGGACGGATGTAGATGTGGGCTCCGCGCGCGTTCTGGCTCTTCAGGAATTTCGTCTTGGCCAAGACCGCCTCTTTTGTGAGACTTGCGTGACCGGGAAACATGCCCCGGTCGCTCAGAATGCCAACGTCGTAGGTGGTTGCGGCGAGCGCATCGAGCATTCTGTGAACCGCAATGATTGTTCTGTCCATAGACCCTCGATTTCAAAGGAATTGAAAATGTTGTATGATGCGCGGTATTGAAATGCGCATTTCTATGGTACTGTGTGAAATGTGCATTGCGGTAGATGATGGCAGCAGAAATTCTTCCCATTGACGAGAAATTTGGCCGGTTGGTCGAAAAGCTGCGCTACGAGCTAGGCGACACGGTGTGCGAACTGTTGGACAGAGATCGACGCGTCGAAGACATTTCTCTCAACCCTGACGGTTTTCTGTGGGTGAAGCGAACCGGAGCGCCATTCGAGAAGTGCGGTTCGCTTGCTCCAGGGCTGGCACAAGGAGCCATGATGACGATCGCGTCAATGCGGAAGACGACTATCACAGACCGGCATCCGGTTCTGGAAACGAACCTGCCTGTCTGGGGCTCCCGCTTTGCCGGGATCATCGAGCCGGTCGTGACAGCGCCGACGTTTGTCATTCGTCAGCCGTCCGCACAAAGGTTCGGCCTGAAGGACTACGAGCAGGCTGGAATTCTTACGCGGAAGGGAGATCCGCGCAATCGCATTCGAAAGCAAATGGAGTTTCTGGAGGCTGTTGAGGGCCTAAGTCATCGTGAAGTGATTGAGAAGGCGATTCAGGAGCGCCGCAACATTGTGCTCGTAGGTTCGACGGGAGCCGGGAAGACAACACTCGGCAATGCGATTCTCGCAGGGATTGCTGACCTCACTCCTCATGATCGCGTGATCGTGATTGAGGATACGCCGGAGCTGCAAATTGAATGCGCAAACCACGTGAGCATGTTGGCGACGACCGATTTTCCGATCCGAGGTTGCGTGATGGTCTCGATGCGGCTGAGGCCCTCTCGGATTGTTGTGGGTGAAGTTCGCGACGGAACGGCGTTGGAGCTTTTGAAGGCGTGGAATACCGGCCATCCGGGCGGAATCCTCACCGTCCATGCGAATGATGCCTACGCGGGATTGATTCGGCTGGAGGATTTGGTTCGCGAGGCCACTCCTGCTCCTCAACAGCGTTTCATCGGTGAGGTCGTGGACCTGGTGATTTCGATCTTTCTTGACCCGGTAGAGGGTCGGAAGGTGCGCGAAGTTGCGGTGGTGTCCGGTTGGGAGGACGGACACTATCGCCTCACGCAGGTGTGATGATGTGGCTCCGCCAACCAGCGGGGTCGATCCAATGGCGGCGTGCAGGCCTGCCGGCACGCATAACCGATGTGCCCGGCGGGCACAGGAGGCAAATGGTAATGACTCGGCACGAATGGTTGAAAAGGATTGCGCGCAGATTTGGCAGGAGGGGTGTCAGCCGTTTTGGTCTCCAGATGGGCGTACTGTTTGCCCTCGGTACGTCTGGAGCATTTGCGTCTGAAACTGGCACGAACCTGCCGTGGGAAGGTCCACTTACAACGTTGGTCACGTCACTAACTGGCCCGGTCGCTTATGCCATCTCAGTGATTGCAATCGTTGCGCTCGGAGCGACGCTGGCTTTCGCCGGCGGCGAGATGGGCGAAACGATGAAGCGCTTGCTCCATGTAGGAATCGCGGTGTGCTGCGTCGTCTTCGCAGCACAGGTGATGACTTCATTCATTGGTCAATCGGCGGAGGTTGCAACGATGCTGCAACCTCTTCACCCGGCAATCTCGATCCTTGGGCACTCGAAAATCGCCTTGGGGTAAACATCAACCCCTGAGGGGCGGTGAACTAATATCGCCCCTCATTACCTGGAGGTCGTTATGGAAGATCAACCAGTGTTTACAGCGATGCGCGCGTCTCTGAATCGGCCTCAGTTGTTGATGGGCGGTGATCGTGAATTGGTTCTGGTCAGTGGTCTTTTGGCCGCGTTGATGGCTGTCAGCGTTATGTCATTCCTGTCCTTCTTGATTGCCGGGGGCAGCTTTATGGCGATTGTTGCGGTGTTGGCCAGGTTGGGCAAAGACGACCCATTGATGCGAAAGGTGTATGCGCGGCATTTGTCCTACAAGGATTTCTATCCCGCTAAGAGCGGGGTTGCAGTTGCAGGGAAACCATCTTGGTGGGGATAGGAGTAGCAATGTTTGGCGAAGCGCGAAAACAGCCAGTGGGACTAGGCGACTTGCTCCTGTGGTACGGACTTGTCGATGACGGTGTGCTGCTCCAGCATGACGGTTCATTGCTGGCGGCATGGAGTTTCCGTGGGCCGGATCTCCAATCGGCAACGCACTCGGAGATGAATGCGATTGCGACGAGGCTCGCATCCATTTTGCGCCTGGGCAGCGGCTGGATGGTCCAGGTCGATTCGTTCCGTACCATGGCGAACGATTACGGACCCAAGGCGGCATTTCCTGATCGAGTGACGGCGCTGATCGATGAGGAACGGAGAGTTCAGTTCCAGTCCGAAGGCAGCCACTTCGAGAGCGAGTATTTTCTGGCGCTCACGTATCTTCCTCCGATGGCGGCCGGCGAGCGTCTACGGGGCTTCATGATTTCCGGGTCTGACAAGCGGGCAGGAAGCAATGTCGGGACAGATGCGCTGAGATACTTTACGACGAAGATCAGGCAATTCGAAGACGTGTTTTCCTCCCAGTTTCCAGTCAAGCGGTTGCGAGCGGTGAGAACGCAACAATCCGGCGGCTTTGAGCGGGTCGATGACGAGCTGCTCAGCTACCTGCGGCGGTGCCTGACTGGTATCAAAGGTCCGGTGATGCTTCCGGAGATCCCGGCTTTCCTGAATGACATGCTCGCCATGGAAGACTTCCTTGGCGGGATGGAGCCGAAACTGGCCGACCGCCACCTTCGGGTTCTGTCCGTAGACGGTTTCCCTCGCTCCACGTGGCCCGGTGCGCTGTCCGTATTGGATACGGTGGCCTGCGAGTATCGCTGGCACACTCGGATCATTTTGATGGACACGCGCGAGGCCGAAGCCATCATCGAGAAGACGCGGAAGAAATGGCGGTTTCAGACACGCGGCTTCAAGGATCAGGTCTTCAAGTCCAACGGCGGTGCGACGAATATGCACGCGGTTGAAATGGCGGCCGACTCTGAGGGCGCAATGTCAGAAGCCGCGGCCGGAGAGGTGCAGTACGGCTACTTTTCCTCCTCGATTGTGCTTCAACAGCGTGACCTGAAGTTCATTGAGACGATGGTCGGGGAATTCCGCAAGGCACTGATTAACCGAGGGTTTGGGGTTCGCATTGAAACGGTGAACGCGGTTGATGCCTTCTTCGGAACGATGCCCGGCAACCGTACGGCCCAAATCCGTCGTCCAATGGCACATACGAGGAACTTTGTTGACCTCATGCCAATTTCCGCGGTCTGGGCGGGTGAGAGTGTAAACCCCTCGGCGTTAATGCCTCCGAACTCTCCTCCGCTTGTCCAGGCTGCGACGAGTGGCGGTACCCCTTTTCGGCTAAATCTGCACTATCAGGATGTGGG
>Ga0137378_10002144_pt1 | contig 16872 bp, 16 predicted proteins | sample SagtaG_21_FD_104813 | JGI IMG/M metagenome (GOLD analysis project Ga0137378, IMG submission 104813) | Vadose zone soil microbial communities from Sagehorn Ranch, Mendocino, California, USA - Sage2_L_60_16 metaG | ecosystem: Environmental > Terrestrial > Soil > Vadose zone | place: USA... | reverse complement strand
GTCAAGAGTACTTCATCCTCTCAACCTCCTCCCAGTATGTCACACCATGGCCTCTTCTTCCCCAAAAGCCACTTTCTGCTTCACTGCTTGATTAATGCTATCTCGTTGCGTATCCCGTGGGACATAACCATACCAATGGAAGCCGCGCATCTTCCCGTCCTCGCGATCTTCAAGATACTTCTTATTGTCTTTCAGGTATGCCCAGGTAAGCGGATAATCGGCTTGAAGCGTTATTTCTGGTATCAATGCAGTTACACCATTGCCCTGCTGAGCATAGGGAAATAATATCAACCGATTTGTGCGAGTGAGGCAGTAGCGTCTGCTGTCGCCGCCTTTGATAAGGGGATGGAGAAGCGTGAACTCTAGCCAATACTCAGCATCTTTTTCTCTGGAATAAACCTTGACTCGGTTTGCTTCGCGTACTCGCTCTTCAACAATATAAATCTTATCTGCGCTTGTCTTAATCCCTTGGAAGATGCAGTTTGTCATGTTTTCCAGCTTGATTGGCATCTTACTTAATCGTTCAAACAGATCATTTCCTCCGCCTACTACAAAGTTCCAATCGTCTTGCGTAATAGCTTCGGCGGGAACTAAGCCCTCAATTGCTTCTCCGGTATTGCGCCATGCCACAAGATCATCTACTTTCACGACACGACACTGCTTGCTACCTGCCTTATCCAGAAACATGAGGCAGGTATATGTCGTAGCCTGCTCAAATACCTGCTTGTCACCAAAATGGACAACCTCAGACAAATAGTGGTTTCGGGAGATAAGAGCGCGTAAGGGTTCTCCATACTGAGCATTAAAAAACTTGTGCGGTAAAATAAAACCAAGCTGTCCTTGTTTGTTTAGCAGTGACAATCCTTTTTCAACAAAAGCCACATAAATATCGTAGTTTCCCTTTGCAGCTGCTTTGTATGCTTTTTTATAGTATTCCACTTCAAGAGGTGCCCACTCTTTTAGCGCCTGGATACGGATATAGGGAGGATTGCCGATTACGCCGTCAAAGCCAGGGTCATCCCCTGAAAACGCTTCTGGAAATGCCCTCGACCAATCAAACGCATTGATACGGTATTGCGTCTCCTCATCAAATAAAGGCAGTGTAGGAGTATTGTAAAAGTTTGAGTCAATCAGGGAGTTGCCGCATTTAATGTTGCGGTCAAGGTCAGGAAGCGCCCGCTCTTTGAATAAACTTAGTTGGGCAATTAGCGACTGGTTAGACTCGCCTTCGAGAACCTTGAGTAAGAGAGAGAGTTTTGTAACCTCCACCGCCTGCGGGTCAATATCCACGCCATAAATGTTATTGAGAAGGATGCGTTTCTTTTCCTGTGTGGTTAATAGCCACAGTCCTCCGGGACCTTGATACAACTCTTTGCGGTGTTTCTCCGGCCCGTCTTCAACATAGCGATCCCGGTGCCAATCAAGTAAATACTGGTATGCACCAATCAGAAATGTCCCTGAACCGCAAGCTGGATCAACGATCTTGATTTTGCTGGCACCACCTCTGGGACCCGGTTTTTTCCCCTCTAACAAATTACTAAGCGTATGACGGACAATATAGTCAACAATAAAGGTGGGCGTGTAATAGACTCCACCGGCTTTTCTGACTTCGGGTTTTTCCTCAATTTGTACCTGATGCGATGGCGAAAGATGAATGACCTTCCCTAGAAACTGCTCATACACCTGACCTAATACGTTTGCAGGTAGCGCTGAGAATTCATACGGACTATCAGGGTAGTACAGCCGGGTTATGATGTCCTTTAGTGGCTTGTCGTCAATAATGAGATTGGGAGTCAACGTGTCGGGAGGTTCGGGTACATCTTTCTCTTTTTGAAAGTGGAACAGACCGGAGTTATACCGCTGATCTGCCTCAATAAAAAGATTGCAGAGGCGTTGATAAACATTGGTGCCTTTTACCAGTGCTCGTATCCGTTCATATTCCTCAATGCCACGATCCTCACAAATGCGAAGGAATATAATCCGGTCAATTGTCATTTGCACAGCGAAATTGAGTTCCCGTTGGGTCAGTTGCTTATTACGAGATGCTAAATGACGGGCAAGCATTTCCCGCCAGGACTCGATCTCTTGCAGAAACGCTGTATCTACCTCAGCAGTGCCGCGCTTCCCTTTAGTTGCTTCTGCGTAGGTATCGAAGGAGCCTTTCAGAATCGCTTCGCGCGAGAAAATGGACGCGATCTCCTCCCAGCGTTGCAAATAGTCGGCATGGGTAAGGTACATAATGCGAGCGGTGGCTGCCTTATCCTCGTGGTCAGGTTTAATCCGGCAATCGTAAATGGCAAATTCTTCAAAATCGGTAAGAACGCTCAGGGGCAATTTCGCAGACCAGGCGTAGCGGCGCAATTGAAATGCTGGTTCGCTCGCATCCTTCAGGTTGACAGCGGGCTTTTTCGCTTCAACAAAGAACTTACGGGTGCCGCCAATGCGGAAACAATAATCAGGAGCTTTCGTTGCCTTGCCAATTTTGATGGCGTCCTCGTAGATAACGTCTTTATACGCTTCGGCATATCCCTGTCTATTGTTAATATCCCATCCCAGGGCTTCAAAAAAGGGGTTAAGAAACTCAATACGAAGTCGAGCTTCATTATACTGCTCAGACCGATAGGCAGCGCGGTTACGGTTATACCGTTCAATAAGTTCAAGTACTAACTGTGGTGCGGCCATATATCTTCTTCACACTTCTTCCAATTGATTTTCTCCCAGGCTTGCTTATTATAACGGATAGCTCGTCAGTAAGAAACCAGGAAATATTCTTGTGTACATGAGAAAAGGAGCCAGAAATCTATAGATGAGAGGGCCGTGGAATCAGTTCTCCTGTTTGCAGATCAACCATATACGATTTTTTGGAAACATCATACCGCTCCATATGGATTATTTTCTCCCAGCGTATTATTAATTCCAGTGCTTTTATTATCTCTCGCTTTTGGGATTGCTTCAACTTATGTTCCAGTGTGTAGTCTATCAACTTTGCTCCCCATTCTTCGCCTTTTTCGTATCCTGATAATTGCGGTAGGGATCGTGTAGCATGCCCTATACAAGTAAAAAATTCTGTTGATCCTATCGCATCTTTGACGTACTTATGAAGTAGCTCACGATCTTCTTGACTTGGACTCGTTTCTGTATACTCTGCCATCCATTTCCAGAGGATTTCTTCTAACTCTTCTATTTCAAAATTGGCTAGTTCAAAGTCTGGTCGAGCAAGAAAGAACCTGCCAAACATCCCTTCATTTTCAGAAGTCTGGTTAACCCGTGCGTGTCCTACTACTGCTTTAACATTTTCCTCACGGTCTCCGTCAATCATGACGACGCTATATACCTGATCTTGAATATCAGCTTGAAAGCTATCTTTAATAAAGGTAAGCATTTGATCTCCTTCGGCTGATTTTATCAATCCGTGCAAATTAGTAACTGGAACAAATATGCCCATCAGATTAAAAAAATGATTGAATGCCCCGTACTCTGTGGTTCCCTCAACGTACACATGAACACGCGGTTTGTAATTTAAGCCATGCATTCTTACAAAGACACTTGCTGCTTGAGGATCGTCCAGCAACCTACGTGAGCCGTAGAGAGTCTCTTTGAAACTTTCTGGTACCGATCCTTTCCCCAGTTCATCTTCTTCTCGCAGCGTTGTAGCAAACGCTTCCTCAGTTGTGCGTCTGAGCATTTCTGCCATTGTTCTCAAAAGAAGTGCTCCGCCCAAATGACCTTCTAATTCTGAACGTAACTTACTCTCTCCTAGGCAGAGCAAGGTGTGTATCCACCTATTGGGGTCAAGCACTTGTGTGTCAAAACAGATGTCTCGCCGTATTTGTTCCAGTCGATCCGTACCTATCTGGCGATAGAGTTTTTCAACGTTGGTATGCCAATAGTCATTGATATGCTGCTCTATTTCTTCTGCCCCAGCTTGGGTGTTCTTCAATTCAGAGGGGTCATACCTGATGAAATAGAATATACGTGCATGGGTGCAAGGCTCAGTCACAACAGCAAGAGAGGCAATATCATTCCATAGCTGAAAACGAGCTATGAATTGTTCTGAAGCCAACATGTGGTTAAAATGAGACAGGCTTATGTCGAGAAGCTGATGCATGGATTCCTGATTGAAAACCTGCATCTTGTGAATATTTACTCCTAGCACTCTGTTGAGGTGATACAGCACGTAGTAACGGAATGGATGAAAAAGAAGCTCTACGTCATCTCGAAGAGGGGTGAGTGTTTTTGCTGTATCTCCCCATCCTTCGGGACGTTGGTGCAACTGACGTTCGTCAGAATAGCGATACCCTCCATACCGATTATGTCCACGAGCAACGAGACCATCGTAAGCAAACTCTTCATCACTCTCTATGAGATCTGCCTTGAGTAGTCCTAGTTGCCATAACTGGATAATACCCTTTTCTCCAAAGTCTGCTAAACCACGATCAGAACAAAACTGCGCTAAATTTCTAGCATTAAGAAATTTCATTTGCCAAATTCGCTGGTGTTCTGCTATCCAGGCTCCGGGCAATGAAGGCTCTAATAGTTCGGATGAAATAGTATTGTCAGCCATGAGTTATGTTGCCTCCTGTTCGCTCCTCAAGTCCCGTATTCTTGTGTAAATGCTCTAATATCACTTTGTCTCTAACGGGTTGCAAGTAGACGGAATATATCATGGTACCCAAGCTATGTAAACATGCCTATAACGATCTGGGACACATTACCTAAATTAATCAATAATGCTCATCCGAAAGTTTTTACTGATCTTTGTCTCAAAAACGAACGTATTTGAGACTACGTATCATTAATGAATGTTAGACAGAGAGGAAAGCTAGAGGATAGTATCAATACGCATCTCTTAATCAATGTTTCACTCCTTGACATTGTTGTTGAGTTTTGAGACAATAAACTCATCACTATGGCACTGCCGGAACAAAAGAAACGACTCCTCAAAGCAAAGATCGCTGTCGCGCTCCATGACGAATTAGGCAGAGTCCCCAAAGAAGAAGAAATCAACCAAGTATTTCTTATGGCACGAGTGATGTATAAAGCGGTATTAGGACTGCACTTCCAGCGCCAGGAGCAGAAAAAGAGAGGACAGATGGCACTGTTCTAAACCAATATGCTCATAGGTTATGCTCGCGTTTCCACATCAGACCAGACACTGAACCTTCAAAAAGATGCATTAGAACAAATTGGGTGTTCAGAAATCTTTACCGATACCATAAGCGGATCAACAACGGAAAGACAAGGACTGGACGCCGCACTCTCCTATGTCAGGGAAGGGGATACGCTTGTTGTCTGGCGGCTGGATCGGTTAGGTCGCTCCCTCAAACACCTCATAGAAACCATTACCAAACTCAACACTAGAAAGATTGGGTTTAAAAGCATCACTGAAAACATTGATACGACAACCAGTGGGGGAAAACTCATCTTTCACATCTTTGGAGCATTAGCTGAATTTGAACGGGATATTATTCGGGAAAGAACACATGCCGGACTACAAGCGGCACGAGCACGAGGACGGTTGGGAGGCAGACCAAAAGCATTGAACTTAAAGAAAGCATCTATCGCGCTAGCGCTTTATATGGACAAAAACAACTCCATTACTGATATCTGCAAAACACTCAACATTTCAAGAGCGACATTATACCGGTATATCCAAGCAGGGAAACGGTAAAAATTTCCTTAGCGTGCATGTAAGGGTATCACCGAGATTTGTCCGTTAGGGAAGTGAGAAAAACAATCGGGTGGTGATCGGCGGGTGAGAGGGCAGTGTATAGAGTACACGAAGTCAGGAAGTGAAGAAAAAGAAGGTTAGTTCATATAAAACTTGAGTTTATCAATCTTTATGCTACTATGTAACCTAATAACCTATGCTTAACGAGCAGGATTTTCCTTTCAGACAGTTTTTTATCAACCTGACAACCAAAAAAGCGGTCAGCATTATTGCTATACTTGGAGTTCTTGTCTACTGCAATGCCTTATTTGGTGCGTTTGTCTGGGATGATGTTCATCAAATCCAGCACAATGATACTGTCCAGTCACTTAGTAATTTCCCCAAATTCTTTTCAGACCCCAGAATTGGTGACAATTTGAGTGTCATGTTTTATAGACCGTTGCTTTATGTAGCGTTCTCGCTGATCTATTCTGTATTCGGAGCACAGACATTCTTTTTTCATGCATTCCAAATAACCTTGCATATAGCTAACGCGATTATTTTGTACTTTTTGTTAAACGCGCTTTTTGACACCATTGCTACACATACAAATAGGAATGCTGCAAAGGTGAAAGAGAAAGAATGGAAAAACCTCTCAGGAAGCCAAAAAATTAAGTATCTACGAAAACATGGTTCACCCATGCAAGCATCGCACGTTCCAACAGTGCAAACCTCACGCTTACTCTCACTTTTTCTTTCACTACTCTTTTTGGTTCACCCGATCAATGTCGAAGCTGTTGCATATATCTCTGGATTGAATGACCCATTGTATTTTCTTTTTGGAGCCTCAGCACTTTACTTATCGCTCAAAGAACAAATCAGTATGAAAAGAATGCTTATCATAGGGGTTCTTCTTTTGTGTTCGCTCTTCTCAAAAGAAACAGGAATTCTTTTTCTGCTCATACTCTTATTCTTGCAATTTCTTTTCAAGAAAAAAACACTACTCTCATTTTTTATTGTTGAGGTTGTAACGCTGCTCATCTACTCGTTTATGCGGTTTGCAATTGGAGGTATATTTTTCGGGAACACAAACCCCGCTCCTATAGAAAAGTTATCTTTTCTCGCAAGACTCGCAAACATACCACAAATTGTTCTGCATTATCTTCACACTATGTTTTTCCCGTTAGGGCTTGCAGTCGATCAGAAATGGATTGTAACAAAGATAACAGTCCAAGACTTCTATCTGCCTTTACTCCTGGATAGTCTGTTTTTCTTTGCGCTTGGTATTGGAGGTGTATATATTTATAAGCATAAGAAGAATTATTTTCCGGTATATATATTCTTCTTTTTGTGGTTTATCTCCGGTTTGCTGCTTCTTATACAAATTTTCCCCCTTGAGATGACGGTTGCAGATCGCTGGTTTTATTTCCCGCTCATAGGCATACTTGGCATGTTGGGCGTAGGAATACAGATGCTCTTGTTTCCGCCGAACGAAAAGGGGAGTGCCTTAGTAAAATATAAAAAAGCAAACATGGTTGTTGTTTGGTTTGGAGTGATCGTGCTTTTGCTGTTATCTGTGCGAACAATCGTGAGAAACACAAATTTTCGTGATGAGATCACGTTATTTACCCATGACAGTCAGCTACAAGATAACGATGAGTTGGAACAGCAAATTGGAGTAGATTATGAGCATGCTGGAAACAGCAAGGCAGCATTACCACATGCTCAAAAATCTGTAAGCCTCAATCCTACGCCAAATAATCTCTTTAATCTTGGATACATTTATGAAGTTGACAGCAACGATACTAAAAAAGCAGAAGCATACTACTACAAGGGGATAATAGTTGCTGAGACCTACTATCCAGTAGGTCAGAAGCATGACCCAAATGACATAAAAATGTATGAAGAATTTATACAGCTTTTAATCGTCAATAATCGTAATTATGGTGCTGCTGAGAAGATTGCGACAAAAGGGTTACAGTATTTTCCTAACTCTAATACTTTGTGGGCAGAGTTAGCGTTAAGTGAATACCTATTACAAAAACAGAACGAAGCACTGATCGCAGCAGAAAAGGCAAAAACCCTTGCTCCAAACGAAGTGAATAAATATTTATATACCAGGATCGCTGACAGAAAGGAAATCCCATCAGATGTAATACCATTCATTTTGGTGCAGAGTGCCCCTCCTGGTCTTTTATAATGAACCCAGGTTTTTGTGGCGTAGAAGAAAGTAGAGATGGTATGAATAGGCTTGTGTTTTGCTCCTTGCATTTTCTGTACTTTTTGTTTTACACTCCATTTGGTATATCTTTAATTAGTTGAATTTCATGAATTTAATCAAGAAATTATCTTTAACCTTTATTTCTCTTTCTGCATTGTTCTTTTTTTCTGTAGGTTCTTCTTTCGCTTGCTCACTTACTCCAACACCTAACAGCTTTAATGCAAATACAGATAATATAATCTCGTTAGATATTCATAATGATGATCCTACAAATTACAATTTCGCATGGTTATATTCTGATAACCCTGCTATGTCTAATCCTATCACTTGGTATGGTTGGAACAATAATAGTGGCTTCGGTGGTACCGGTCCCTATTATGGTTATGTAGTTTCTCCTACTCAATTACAATTTCAACAAGAAAATCCTTTGTCTGTATATAATTGGAATGCTGGCGAAACTAGAACTGTCTCTTTTACCTTAAATTCTTCTACTACTACGAATCTTACTCTTGTAGCATACAATGGTTGTACTGATGACTCTTGTATAGTTTCTACGTGTTCTACTAGCTTAACAGCTATACAACCTCCGGTAGTCAACACAATCTCTGTCTCAACCAATCCAGTGCAGGTGAATACCGCAATTTCAGCAACCGCAACCCTTACCGACGCTGACACATCAGATACCCATACTGCAAGTTGGAACTGGGGAGACGGCAACACAACGACCGGAACAGTCACCGAGTCAAACGGTTCAGGTTCAGTATCCAATACCCATACGTATGCTGCAACAGGAGTATACGCAATCACCTTAACAGTTACAGATAATCATGGGGCACCAGGAACAGCAACCTATCAATATGTTGCTGTTTACGACTCCACTACTTCATTTGCAGGTGGCAGAAGTTTTGATAATCCCGCAACTGCTTCTCCTAGTACTTCAGGAAAGGTCATGTTTGGCATTAGCGCAAAATATAATAACAGCAATGTCCTCACGGGAAGTGCCAAAATGAATTTTAAAGCTGCCAGTATTGATTTTGCCTCAACGTCATTGACATCTCTTGCTACATCAAATGGTAGGGCATATCTCAAAGGTACTGGTACAGTAAACGGTTCCAGTGGCTACACATTTCTCGCAACAGGTATTGATGGAAGCGTCGCAGGAGGTTCTGATTTAATCCGCTTCCAGATCAAAGATAGTTCAAACAATGTGATTTACGACTCACAACCAGGCGCAGGCGATACCACCGACCCTACAACCATTGATGCAACTGGAAATATCCGAGTACACTAACTTCCTCAGAGAGATTGCATATCCCGCAATTGTGTCAGAAATAGGGGTAGTACAAACGTTCGTGTCATCAGACAGCACTTTGGCTACCACTTTCGATGAAACTCATTGATGACATCTTCCGGCGAGAGGTTCAGATAAATTTCTGTGGTTGCCAGCCGGTCATGCCCTAAAATCTCCTGCAAGGCTCTAGTTGAGATGCCTTTTTGAATACACGTAACCGAAAACGTATGCCGTAACACATGCGGTGAAACTTTCCGCCGGATGTGTGCTTTATTAGCGACCCCCTTTAAGGGTTCCACCCCGATTTCTACGTACATGCACGCTAAGGAATTAGCGTCTCACTAAATCCCTATTAAGCAAGCAAAGATGTAGATTAAGTAGAGTAGAAGCGAGGGATTACTGATTTGCAAAAGAGATAGAGGACAAAATAGCATTGACAACAGGTGCTTTTGTTTGTGTCTCTAGAAAGCTTTTAGGATAATAAAAGCTGACTTCAGCCTGAAACACTAACCTGTTCACGATGAATGGATACTCATAATAAACGCTAAGGTCTTCTCCTGTAGGAGAGCTATTGTTAGGTAAAGCGTGTACCAAAGCCACGCCCGCAATATTTCTATTAAGAATTCTTGCATGGAGAGGTGTAATTGTTGCTCGTCCTGCACCATTCTTAATCAGGTTGAGGCAATCCTGATCTGTTATGCAGTTTGAACCGTTAGGAGTGCCTCTTGCAATGCGAACGTAAAAACCGTATTTTGCTGTTCTATTTGGATAGTCCCCTGAAAGGGTACCATCGTCAAATTGCACAAAACCGTTCCCTTCAGGATCAATAGTATCTCCGGTCGCACCTTTACCAGGAATATCGCTATAAAATTCCGGCGGGAGCTTTATGGAGTAGCCATATTTCCAGTCTGTATACGTTTTCCAGGTAGACGTATCAATGGGCGTAGGAGTTAAGGTAGGTGTTGGCGTAGAATAGGCAATTTTAGGTTGCCCTTTGGAGGAAGCAGTATAAGCGGCGTACACTCTGAAGAGCAAAGCAAGTACTAAAATGACAGTTCCGATTAAAACAGTGTTACTAATAACAGGGTGAACTGGCTTATGGAGCTTCTTTAGAAGTATATCTTTTTTCATAAACCAGAACAGCATTGCATATGCATTGGTTTGCTGGCAAGGGTTAGATTATAGCAACCAGACAGTCAAGGTGCAACGTATATACGTAAAAGAAACCCATTCCCCAACAAGGTGAGGAATGGGCGGGTATGAGCGTCCTCATACGGTTCTGGCAGCTTCCCGATAAGCTGCAAGCATCTTCGTATCCAGAGAGTAATAGAGATACATTTTGTACCTCTCTGCACTGACAAGCTCTGCATCGCGAAGCCGTGCCAAGTGGTAGGAAATAGCGCCATAGCTGACATTAAGCACGTCTGCTATCTCAAAGACACAGAGTCTGCGGTCATTATACTTTTCCAACAATCTAATGATCCGTTGCCTGGTTGGACTCCGAAATACTGCAAGATGCTGTGCCTGGGTTTCTGCCTGGGTCTGGGATAGCTCAATGCTAAAGGTGCGAAGCGGTTCACCCTTTCTGGTATTCTCCTGCATGATATGCCTCCTGTTAACTGGCTAATATCCGGTAACACGGTGTTACCGAATGCAGTCAGATGACAAGGAGGAAAAGGGATTAGCTGTCCGTTTCGCTCGTGAGTGTGGTGTAGGTGCCTTGTAGCACTTGTTCGTTGCTTTTCACTAACAGCGCTGTCAGCTTTTTGTCGATGTGCTGCGAAGAAAGATTCGGAGAGATGCCAATGATACCGGTATCCTGGCTGCGAGGTGCGAGCGCTTTGAAATCTTTGGCATTATAGGTCACAATCAGCCGTTTTAGCTTGACTGCTAGATCATAGACCTGAGCGTCCGAGATACCGTTCTTATGGAGATCATCGCGCAAGTGTTTGACATCAAACAACCCATTGAGGCGGGGAAACTTGAAGCGAGGAGCAAAATTCTCATCGAGTAACAGTTTGTGTTTATGAAAGCGATGTGCCATGATGAGCGGTGATAACACTCTGCGATATCTCATCCATCACGCCTTGGAGGGTTTCTACATCTACCCACGGGTATTCTTGATGAATGGCATCAATGTTATAACCATCTTTGAGCAAAAACATGATGCGCTCAATCGGAATACGAGTCCCCTTGATAACCGGTGCGCCACTCAGAATAGTCTTATCGACAGTAATATATTTACTCATACTGCTGTGATTATAACAAATCGCCATCCGCTTGCAACCAGCGTTTTTTCTCCATAAAGCGTTTATATATCTCGCGCCGCCTCTGAAAGACTGCCTCTAACAGCTTTTTCCGAGCTTCCTTCCTCTCCTGTACAGTGGTTGATGAGAGGCTAACTCGTCTGCTGTGGGCAAAACCGTATGCAGTCATAGTAAGCAGGAGTATAACAAGAGAGTATAAGAAATCAAGCGGGGAAAAGGAGCTACCTTGAAAGATAGCTCCGCAAGGTTTGTAGCTTCGCTAGTATTGCCAATTGAAGAGTAACAAAAGAGGAGTGTATTGATACACTCCTCTGAGTTTATCTTAAACCCATCTGCAAATTGGATACACGCTCTCACGATACTACCCTGGGACCTGCTGCTGGGGGCATTCGCATGTGGAACTATGGCTCGGAAAAGGAGGCCATCCAGGACGCCATACGACTGGCACAAGCGATGACCTACAAATGGGCCGCCGCGGGCGCAAACCTCGGTGGGGGCAAATGCGTAATCATTGGCGATCCCAAACACGAGAAAACCGAGAGCCTATTACGCCGCCTGGGACGTTTCATCCAGCGCCTGAATGGACAGTTCCTGGCGGGACCGGATGTTGGAACCACGATCCAGGATATGGACGTGATCGCGCAAGAATGCTCCTTCATTGTTCCCGCCTCGGAAGAGAAGGGCGGATCAGGGGATTCGAGTCCAGCCACCGCCACGGGTGTGGTACAGGCCATGCGTGCCTGCCTGCAAGCGCTGTTCGGAAACTCTGATCTGCAAGGGCGCACCGTTGCCATTCAGGGAGCAGGAACCGTGGGACGAGCCGTCGCGGAACGCTTAGTCCAGGCAGGAGCAGTAGTCACTATTGCCGATATCGACCGTGAACGTGTCGAACAGGTCGCGGCAGACTACGGCGTGAGCATCGCGCATCCTGAAGAGATCGCGTATCTACCCGTCGATATCTACTGTCCCTGCGCGCTGGGAGCGATACTCAACGACACGACCATTCCCAATTTGCAGTGCCAGATCGTGTGCGGCTCAGCCAACAACCAGCTTGCCGAAGCGCGTCATGGCGAGATGTTGGCTCAACGCGGCATCCTCTACGCCCCAGACTACATCGTCAATGCCGGGGGCGCGCTCTGGAGTATCGAGAGTCTTGCTCCCGGTGGCTTCGACCGGCAGCGCGCCGGAGCCGCGGTCGCACGCATTTTCGAGACAATCACCATGGTGATCGAGCTGGCAAGAGAACAGAACATCTCAACCGCACGCGCCGCTGATCTTCTGGCAGAGCAACGCATTGCCACAGTACCAGGGCAGGGGCAAGCCCAGCCCGTACCCTATACGAAGCACGACCACCCCACCGTATAGGGTACGGGCTGGGCTTGCCCCTGCCCTGGGAATCCTTACTTCAACGCACCCTTTCTCGAAACGTGATGTGCAAAAGGGTTGTCCACGTGAGAAATTTATACAGTCTGTGAGAGGCTGGTTCGACGCAGTAGGAAGCGCAGCAAAGAAGACTGGTCAGCCATCCTGCCTCCACCTTTGAGCCTCTAAGCACCCAGGCTAGGCCTGTGCAGATGACGTAGCCCGTTCTTCAGTGGAGGTGCCCCCTTTTGTTCGCAAGACGACAATGATTGCTGTCGTAACTCCAAAGGTAGCGATAGCTACCACAGCAGGCAACAGAAGCGATTCTCCAAGCGCAATGGTAAGGAGGGCAGCAAGAAAACTCAAGCCGTTGAAGACACCAGCCATCACCAAGGGATAGCGGATCTCCTGCCAGTTACGAGAGCGAAGCTCGAAGACACCCATAACGGCATATCCCAGGGTTGCAGCTCCCGCCTGCCGATAGAGAAAGAGATCTGTTACCTTAAAGCCAAAAAGATGGTTAAGTTGTGGATAGAACAGAGGAGTGAGGCCAAATGCGGTTGCCAGGACGGTTGCGATCACGATGAACGTCACGACCCAGGATGCGATATTCGGTGCCGGTTTATCATCCTTTCGATGGCGATAGAGCATCGTTCCCGTAATCGCTACGATTATAAGTGAAGTAGCCAGAATCAGGTAGACAACAAGCCTCACACCGCCGTTGGTGTTGGGACTAATGATTTCAAAGCTACAGGCGTAGAGTGAAGCCAGGTTAAATGTGAGGACCGCGATCACGATGAGCCTGACAGCTGCCCACGTTCCCTGCCGCATCCCCAATCCAAGCGCTACCGCATAGCCAAAAGTAGCGGCTCCTGCCAGTCGATAAATGAACGGGTCGTTGCCGGGGAACCCCGTGAATGTTGCGAATGGCCCCGGCACTAACAGCGGGAACAGCCCAAAGAAAGCACCACCGGCTAAAGGGAGAACAAGTAACCAACGCTCAAGGCCGCTCAAGCGGGAAGAGATATCCATAACGTTCACCATTCCTTCTTTTGATGTGAAACAAGATGACCGAACTATCTCTTCTGCTTACGTGTTGAAGGCCCATACAGATCATTCAGGAACGCCTGCTTGATCTTTCGCGAAAAGCACATCCCAGATAAAGAATCCATCCCATCCAGCTTCCTCGGCCTCAGCAGCAAGTTCAGCCAATTTACGTGCATCGGCATACGCTCCCGCCGTCGGAATATCAAGCCCATATTTCATTGCCATACCCTCCGTTTCTTGTCCTGTAGGGGCGTGGGCTTGCCCCGCCCGCGGCTCTCTCTGGCTGCTTATCGGGCGGGGCAAGCCCACGCCCCTACAGAATCCTTTTTCTCATATACGCGGCGGCCCTTGTTTGATACGTGCCCGCATACCCTCCACTCCGCCTTGCGTCTCAGGCGTACCCCACACGGCCTCTAGCCACCATGTTACACCGGCCTCGACGAATGGTTGCACAATTGAGGCCGCTTTCTCATGGTCCTCACCGGGCGTTTCGCCTTCCATTACAATATCAAATGGCGTCGTTTCGATACGATGCTCATTGATGTATGCCCTCATCTCTTGAATGTCCGCCGGAATCATCTCTGCGAAAGAGCCATCGTCATTCATCTTTGCGGGAATCACGCCATCATAACGCAGCACGCGCTGCATGGATTTCTTTCGCGGCCATGCTCCAACTACCCAGATCGGGATGCGAGGAGACTGTACAGGTGGCGGTAAGAAGGTCATTTCCTGTATGTGGTAGTATTCTCCATCGTAAACGAACGGCTGCCCGCTCCATAGACCAGTAAGAATATCCAGGCTCTCGTCGAGCATCTTTGCCCGTTTTTTGCGGTCTAACTCTTCACTTACCTTGCTGAACGCTCCATCGCCTACCCATCCTAACCCGAGCGGGAGCACAAATCGACCATGAGATAGCTGATCGAGACTCACCGTCTCACGGGCAAGCTTCCAGGGACGCCGTCGTGTCGGAGGGGTCACCATCGGTCCAATCCGCACACGCTCCGTACACATCGCCATAGCGGTCAATGCAACCCACGGATCACATACTGGTCGTCCCTTGAGGCCACTCGTTTCGGAGTGAACAGAGTCCCACACGAAGACACCATCCCATCCGGCTACTTCCGCATTATGGGCAAGATCGGCTAGCATTCGAGCATGCACCCCTACGTTTGGTAAGGTCACTCCATACTGCATAAAGGTCTCCTCTTCATGTATGTTCTACTTATGTTTAGCACGCATATTATATCTGATCATTCTTGACACCGACTGTCATATTTCAATAGGCAAGAGAGGCTTGACACTCTCCTGGTCAGCTACAAATTGGAAAGTGCTGCAAAAACCTATTTACAACACTTTCCCGGTATGCTATTATGTACCGTACCCGGGGATGTAGCTCAGCTGGGAGAGCGCGACAATCGCACTGTCGAGGTCAGGGGTTCGAGCCCCCTCATCTCCACCGTATCGTATCCCATACCATTCTTCTCTTTGATGAAATTGCCTTGCAAATCGCAAAGAGTTGTGGTATAGTATACGTTACAGTCAGCACATGAATATGTGATGAGCAGGAGTAGTAGGTCAAAATTCCATGCAGAGAGTAGCCGGGTGGTGCAAGGCTACATCGTCAGACTGAACTCGCCTGTGAACAGCAAGCGTGAAGAACATGTAGGAGCCTGGTTTACCACAACCGTCTAGCGCTTGCCGGATCGCCCGTTATCGCGTACAATGAGTAGACATCGTACTCATTCTCGGCAATACACTATGGGCCTGTAGCGCAGTTGGAAGAGCGCATCCATGGCATGGATGAGGTCAGGGGTTCGAGCCCCCTCAGGTCCACCATTTGGCTTTGCCATCCGAGATGAATTCGATCAAACAAGGGTGGTACCACGAAATGACCTTTCGTCCCGCGGGGATGAAAGGTTTTTTTATGAAGGGAGAACATGGCTATGATTACACGCACAAAGTATAGTCCGAAGGAAATTGAGAAGAAATGGCAAACGCAGTGGGAAGCGCAGCAGCTCTACCATGCTCCCGATGACTCACCCAAACCCAAGTTCTACAACCTGGTGATGTTGCCTTATCCCTCCGGTGATCTGCATATCGGACACTGGTTTAACTATACCGGCACCGATACCTATGGCCGCTTCATTCGCATGCAGGGCTACAACGTCATGCAGCCTATGGGCTTCGATGCCTTTGGCCTGCCCGCCGAAAATGCCGCCATCCAGCGCGGTATCCAGGCGCGCACCTGGACACTGTCCAACATCGATAATATGCGCAGACAACTGCGTAAGATGGGCGCGCAGTGGGATTGGGATCGCGAAATAGTCTCCTGCCTGCCGGACTACTATAAATGGACGCAGTGGCTGTTCCTGCAATTCTATAAGCACGGGCTGGCCTATCGCACCAAAGCCCCGGCAAACTGGTGTCCAAGCTGTAACACCACTCTGGCAAACGAGCAGGTACTGGCGGATGGCACCTGCGAACGCTGCGGCACCACCGTCATTCGCAAAGAGATCGACCAGTGGCTGTTCAGAATTACAGACTATGCTGATGAACTGCTGGACTTCTCCAAAATCCAGTGGCCCGAAAAGACCATGACCATGCAGCGCAACTGGATTGGGCGCAGCGAGGGCGCAGAGATTCGTTTCTACACAGAGATCGATGGCAAGCGGGAAGAGATTCCCGTCTTCACCACGCGCCCGGACACCATCTATGGCGTGACGTTCTTCGTGCTGGCCCCCGAACATCCCTGGGTCGAGAAGATCACCACGCCCGAGCACCGTGCCGAAGTTGACGCCTATGTTGACCAGGCGCGGCATATGAGCGAGATCGAGCGCATGAGTACGGAGAAGGAGAAGACGGGCGTCTTTACCGGCGGCTACATCACTAATCCCGTCAATGGCGAGCAGGTTCCCGTCTGGATCGCCGATTACGTGCTGATGGGCTACGGTTCGGGCGCGATTATGGGCGTTCCGGCGCATGACCAGCGCGACTTCGAGTTTGCCCGCAAATTCGGCATCCCCATACGCGAGGT
>Ga0137378_10002136_pt1 | contig 16893 bp, 13 predicted proteins | sample SagtaG_21_FD_104813 | JGI IMG/M metagenome (GOLD analysis project Ga0137378, IMG submission 104813) | Vadose zone soil microbial communities from Sagehorn Ranch, Mendocino, California, USA - Sage2_L_60_16 metaG | ecosystem: Environmental > Terrestrial > Soil > Vadose zone | place: USA... | reverse complement strand
CGACACAGAGAAACGAGGCAAGATGCGTTCGCAATTCCTGAGGAACATACTTTGGGCATTCGTAGCGGTTCAATGCACATCCGCTCAGCAGCCAAACTCATGCGTCGGCCTGATGAATTTCAAAGGCTCCAAACGTCGAACTGAGTAATGCAGGCGACTTTGCGAACGCTGGCGCACGACAATTCAACAGAAACTTAGGAAACGTTCAGCCGGGCAAGATTTGCAGCAAGGCGTGTGTTGCGGAAAGTCCGAAGGCGCCGAACGCGGTGATAGCAGCCGGACGATCGGGCCCGAGTCCGTACAGGACTCCGGCGCAAAAATTGTGACAAGCACAACGAGCAGAACGGCACGTGATCTGGTGAGTGTGGCGAACCTGGCGACTTTTTACTTCCGGATAAACGATGTGCAGATCCAGCGGCACGAGTCCAACCTCGCGCGAATGATCGGTCCACATTGGACATCATGACTAGGATAAGCGGCTAGGGCACAAAATATGCTGATTGGACTAAGATGCTCCATATGAAGCGACCAGGCATGCATTCAGTTTTCTTGCTCGCCACCATGCTGGTGTCTTGCGCTTGCTCATTCGCTTCAGATGCCCTGAAGGCCAGTTCGCGCGCACAGCGCAAAGTAAGACCTGACTTCCGGGCCCAGCTTCAGAATGTTCACTCTCAGGCGGGCCGTGCTGCTGTCCGAAACGTCAGATTTATCCATCTCACCACGAACGATGGCCTCTCTCAAGGATACGTTACTGCCATTTTGCAGGATCGCCGAGGGTTCATGTGGTTTGCAACCCGAGATGGTCTCAATCGGTACGATGGCAATGCTTTCGTGGTGTACAAGAACAACCCCGACGACCCCGGCAGCTTAAGCTCCAATTTCATTCAAGATCTGATTGAAGACGATTACGGCTATCTATGGATTGCCACCAACAGTGGTGTGAACAAGTTCGACCCCACAACCGAGCGCGTTACCCGCTTCCTTCATGACCCCGGCAACCCAAATAGCATTGGCGGCGCTTATGTGACGAGCATCGCCCGGGATAATCGGGGCTATTTTTGGTTTGGCACCGATGACAGCGGGCTCGACAGGTTCGATTCAGCGACTGCAACATTCACTCACTACCACGATGACAGCGATGGTCGGTTCGTTGGCAGGATCAGTAAGGTTATCGCCGATAGACATGGGGAAATCTGGTTTGCTGGCGAGCGCGGCGTGTTCCATCTGGACCAACAGGCTGGACAGATTGCTCGACCTCCCGCCACCAGGAATGTCCTCAGCGCAGAAAACGTGTGTGAAGACGAAATCGGCAATTTGTGGATGCTAGTCAATTCCCCGACGGTCGCGCTCCTGAAATATGATCGTCAGGCGGAGCGCGTCACGACATACGCACTTGGCGCCCGTGCTGCCGGCATCATCGCATCCACGACGACCGGCGGGTCAGTTAATAGCAGCCTTGTGGCTGACGGGCAGAATGGATTATGGGTGCCATCGAGCGAAGGTCTGTATTACTTTGACCGGCGAACAGAACGTTTCACGTACCGCTTTCGGCACGATGAGACCGACCCGAAAAGCCTCGACAGCAACGCTATTCTTTCGGTGTATCGGGATAGGAGTGGCGTCCTGTGGGTGGGAACCGAGAATGCGGGGCTCAACGTTCTCAATTTCCGCCAAGAAGAGTTTGGCTATCAGGGCCATCGTCCCGGCGATACAAATAGTCTCTCACCTGGCAGGGTCAAGGCGATTTATCAGGAGCCCAATGGCGTTCTGTGGGTAGGCTTGTTCCCTCGCGCTCTGGATCGATTGGATCCAAAGACGGGCCAGATCACACACTACGTTCCCAAGCCGGGCGACGCGAATACGCTCAGCGAAGGCACTAACGTTGATAGCATTTACAAAGATGAAGAGGGTTATCTCTGGGTCGGCGGCGGGGGCTGCGGTCTTGATCGGTTCAATGAACGCACCGGGCATTTCAAGCATTACCGGCACAATCCTGATGACCCCAACAGCTTGCTTTCTGATAACGTCTTCACGATCTATGGAGACCGAAACCACCACATGTGGGTCGGCCAGCAGAACGGTCTAAGCCGCTACAATCCAGTTGCGGATGGGTTTACGAACTACCAGCCTGTTCCAAATAATCCTGCCAACTTACTAAACTGGGTCTGGACCCTTTATCAGGATCGTTCCGACACGCTGTGGTTAGGGACGTTTGGTGGCGCACTAATCCGTTTTGATGACAAGGCGAAGACGTTTCAGGCTTACACGCCCGACTCTCGTGACCATCACAGACTCAACGGTGGGGGGCTCACTAGCATCCACGAAGACCGGGCTGGAACGCTGTGGGTGGGAGCGTTTGATGGACTGTACCGGTTCAATCGGCAAAACGACACCTTTACCCGCTACACGGAAAGCGAGGGCCTGCCGAGCAGCACGATTCGGTGCATTCGGGAAGACGGCGTTGGCAGGCTTTGGCTCAGTACTCAGAAGGGCGTATCCCTGTTCGATCCGCAGACCGAAAGATTTAGAAACTACGACGTGTCCGACGGCTTGCAGAGTAATGAGTTCAGTGACGGCTGTTATCAAGGTCCAGATGGGGAGTTGTTCTTTGGTGGCAGCAATGGGTTCAATGCATTTTTCCCGGACAAGGTCCGCGACAATCCCTATGTGCCGCCAGTCGTGATCACTAGCTTCAAGATCTTCAATAAGCCTGTTCCGGTCAGTGCCAACTCTGTACTGAAGAAATCCATTCCATACGTCGACTCCTTGACCCTTCCCTACGGGGACAATGTCTTCTCCTTTGAATTTGCGGCATTGAGTTACGCGAATTCACACAAGAACCGTTATCGATTCAAGCTCGAAGACTTTGAACCTGGCTGGAACGAAGTCGGCAGCAAGCAGCGCTTGGCCAGTTACACAAATCTAGATCCCGGCAGATATGTTTTTCGCGTGCAGGGGTCAAACAGCGATGGCGTGTGGAATGAAGAGGGGGCGTCGCTGCAAATTCTCATCACGCCTCCTTGGTGGAAGACCAACTGGTTTCGCGCTTTCTGCGCGGCCGTTTTGATAGCTCTGCTATGGGCGGCCTACCAGTTGCGTGTCCGGCAATTGCGTCATCAGTTCGAAATGACGCTGGAGGCGCGCGTCGGCGAGCGCACACGCATCGCGCGGGAACTCCACGACACCCTATTGCAGAAATTCCAAGGACTTTTGCCACGCTTCCAGGCTGCCATTTACCAGCTACCGTCGGGCACGGTCGAGGCCCGCAAAACACTGGAGGCTGCTGTCGATCTGGCGTCTGAAGCGATCACCGAGGGCAGGGATGCTGTGCAGGGCCTGCGCTTGTCTATCATCGAAAAAAATGATCTTCCCGTGGCGATTCGGAGTATCGGAGAGGAACTGGCAGCCGCAGGCAACCAGTCCTCATCTGCATTCGAAGTTGTCGTGCAAGGGAGACAACGAAACTTTCATCCGGTCGTGAGAGATGAGGTTTACCGCATTGGGGCCGAAGCGCTACGGAACGCCTTTCAGCATGCGCAGGCTCGTCAGATCGAAGTAGAAATCGGATATGGAGATAAAGACTTCACTGTTCGCATACGGGACGACGGAAAGGGGATTGATCGCGAAGTTCTGAGCAGAGACGGACGCGAGGGTCACTTTGGTCTGCACGGCATGCGCGAACGCGCTGAGCTTATCGGTGGCAAGCTGGTGGTCTGGAGCGAAGTCGCATCCGGTACCGAGGTTGACCTCACCATTCCTGCCTCAAAGGCGTACACTAAGTCTCCCCGGCGTGTCTGGTTCTTCGAGAAGCATTCCAAGGAAACCTCAGGTCTGACACAGAAAGAAAAGATCAAGTCGTGAGTTCCGAGCAAGCCTCAATTCGGATTCTGGTAGTTGATGATCATCCGGTCGTGCGTCAAGGCATTGCTGTACTGGTCGGGACCCAGGCCGACATGACTCTGGTCGCCGAGGCTTCGAATGGCCGTGAAGCCATCCAGCAATTCCGTGCGCATCGGCCGGATATTACAATTATGGATTTACAGATGCCAGAAATGAATGGCCTCGATGCGCTGGTGGCCATCCGCGGGGAATTCCCCGATGCTAGAATCATCGTACTAACCACCTATACCGGAGATGTTCAGATTCTCCGCGCGCTGAAAAGCGGAGCTCAGGGCTATCTTCTCAAGAATACTTTTCACAAAGAACTGGTGGACACGATCCGCGCCGTCCACGCTGGTAAGAAAACCCTTTCCCCTGAAGCTTCCTACCAGATTGCTGAGCACTCCACCGACGAGGCCCTCACGCCGGCCGAAGTCAGCGTGTTGAGGTTGATTGCTGCAGGTAATGCCAACAAGCAGATCGCCGGCCAGCTATCGATCACGGAAGAGACAGTCAAGTCCCGGGTCAAGAACATTCTTTCCAAGTTGGGTGCTCAAGATCGGACACAGGCCGCCGTGATCGGACTGAAGCGGGGCATCATCAACATATAGAGGTGCTGCAGCTACGTACCCCCGCAAAACACCTCAAGAAGCTTGCGATTCTTTTTCGTGAGGAATCTACGAAATTGCTTCCGAGCGCTAGGCAAATGCCTTCCGGCACCCCTAAGGCTCGCAGAGCTGAAACCTCGCTATAGTGGTGAGCAGTTTCCAGCACGTGAGCGCGATGGTGGATGGCCTTGACCGAGTGATTCTCAAGGGGGGAGAGTGATAGACTGCAAACACACAGCCACATGGATGGTCGGCAATTGCATGATCACCATCCGCCAAAATGCCGCCTGGGCCCTTCGCGTTGCGAGCCGGATTTTGCTTCTCTGCGTTGTTCACGGTTCATACGCTATAGCAGCTGAAGCTCGACCAGCTCAAATCGCAAGTACCAGCCATGTTCAGGTGAGAGATCTCAATTTCACACACCTCACCACCAACGATGGCTTGTCTCAAGGTAATGTGACTGCGATTTTGCAGGATCGGCGCGGCTTCATGTGGTTTGCCACGCGAGACGGGCTCAATCGCTACGATGGCAATGCCTTCGTCGTTTACAAGCACAACCCTAACGACCCTGGCAGCTTAAGTGCCAACTATCTTCAGGATCTGATGGAAGACGATCAGGGCTACTTGTGGATCGCCACCCTGACTGGCGGCGCAGACAAATTCGACCCCAGAACCGAACGCTTTACCCGCTACCGTCACGACCCTAGCAACTCAAATACCATTAGCGGTGATTCGGTCTACAGTATCGCCCGTGATAGTCGTGGGTATTTGTGGTTTGGCACCGGAGACACTGGTCTCGACAGGTTTGATCCGGCAATGGGAAACTTTACTCATTACCAGAAGGACAGCGATGGCCTATTCGTTGGGAAGATCACTCATGTGATCGCGGATCGCCAGGGCGAGATCTGGTTTGTTGGCCAGCGGGGCCTGTTCCATTTGAGCCCAGAGACAGGACAGATTACTCGTCCTCATGCAACCATTAGCGGCCTAGCAGGAGATTATGTCTATCAAGACAACGTCGGGAATTTGTGGATGCTGGTCTATTCCCCGATCGTCGGGCTCGTTAAATACGATCGTCGCACAGAACGATTCACGAAATACCCATTGGGCTCCGGCGCTGTCGGTGTGGCAAACAGCAACCTTTTGGCGGCCGGGGAGAATGGACTCTGGGTCCCATCGAGCCAGGGTCTCCAATACTTTGATCTGCGAACAGAACGTTTCACGTACCGGGTTCAGCACGATGAAAGCAATGCGGATAGCCTTAACGATAACGCGGTTGTGTCAGTTTATCAGGATAGGGGCGGCTTGCTGTGGGTGGGAACTGAAAACGGGGGCCTTAATCTCCTCAATGTCCGGCAACAGCAGTTCGGTCTTTACCGGCATCGCCCCGCCGACCCCAATAGCCTCTCCCCCGGGAAGGTCACCGCGATTCATGAAGAGCCGAGCGGTACTTTGTGGATAGGTTTCTTCCCTCGCGGCTTGGATCGATTGGATCGAAGGACGGGACTCATCACCCACTACATTCCTGGCTCGGAAAACGACCGTGACCTTGGCAAAGGCAGTGACCTTAATAGCATTTACAAAGATGCACGCGGTTATGTCTGGTTAGGCGGCTGGAATAGCAGCCTTGATCGCTTCGAGGAACGCAGTGGCCGGTTCAAACATTACCGGCACAACCCTAGTGATCCTGACAGCTTGATATCCAACAACGTTCTCAGTATTCATGGAGATCAAAACGGCCAAATATGGATCGGACAGGAGGGCGGTATAGGCCGCTTCGATCCAGCAACGGACGGTTTTACCAACTACCGGCCTGTTCCAGATAATCCGGCCAGCTTAGCAAATAACATCGGTGCCATCTATCAGGATCGTTCCGCCGTGCTCTGGTTGGGATCGTGGGGAGGTACGCTGAGCCACTTCGATGATAGGACGAAAATTTTTGTGAACTACACCCCCGACCCGCGTGACCCTCACAGGCTCAACGGCGGGGGCATCAACACCATCCTCGAAGACCGGACTGGAACACTGTGGCTGGGAGCCTGGGATGGACTGTATCGACACAATCGTCAAAACGCAGACTTCACCCGCTACACGGAGAGCCAGGGCCTACCCAGCAGTGCTATTCAGGGGATTCTGGAAGACAAGCTGGGCAGGCTTTGGCTCAGCACCAAGAAGGGAATATCCCGATTCGATCCTCAGACGGAAACATTCAGAAACTACGATGTGTCCGACGGCTTGCAGGGTAATGAGTTCAGTCAGGGTGCCTGTGCACAAGGCCCAGGTGGGGAGATGTTCTTTGGCGGCAGCAATGGGTTCAATGCATTCTTACCTGAAAGCATCCGCGACAATCCCTACGTGCCGCCGGTCGTGATCACCAGCTTCAAAATTTTCAACAAACCTGTTCCTATCGGCGTGAACTCGGTGCTCACGAAAGCTATCTCCTATGCTGATGGGCTAACTCTCTCTTATCGCGACACTGTCTTTTCCTTTGAATTCGCGGCCTTGAGTTACGCAAATTCTCAGAAGAACCGCTATCGATATAGGCTTGAGGGATTAGAACCTGGCTGGAACGAAGTGGGCAGCAAGCAACGCCTGGCCACCTACACCAATTTAGACCCTCGCAAATACGTTTTTCGCGTGCAGGGATCAAATAGCGATGGCGTGTGGAATGAACAAGGGGTATCGCTGCCGATTCTGATTACGCCGCCCTGGTGGAGGACCAACTGGTTCCGCGCCCTGAGCGCGGCCGTGTTGTTGTCCTTGATGTGGGCAGCGTACCAGTCTCGCGTCCAACGGTTGCATCACGAGTTCGAGATGAGCCTCGATGCGCGCGTCGGCGAGCGCACTCGCATTGCACGCGACTTACACGACACTCTGCTGCAAAGTTTTCACGGTTTGCTGCTGCGGTTCCAGACAGTTTCTCAGCTGTTGCCGGAACGTCCGCTAGAAGCGAAGGAAAAACTGGACAGTGCGATTGACCAGGCTGCCGACGCGATCACCGAAGGCCGGGACGCGGTTCAGGGATTGCGCGCTTCGACACTCGAAGCTGACGATCTGGCACAAGCCATAAACACTCTAGGTGAAGAACTCACTAGCGAGTCAGCCGGAAAAAATCCAGTGGCGTTCCGTGTAGCAGTCGAAGGCGAGGCGCGCAATCTGCATCCCATCCTGCGTGATGAGACCTACAAGATTGCTGCCGAAGCGCTTCGTAATGCGTTTCGCCATTCCCAGGCGCAACAAGTCGAGGTTGAAATCCGATATGACAATGACCAATTCCGCTTGCGTGTGCGCGACGACGGAAGAGGAATTGATCGAAAGGTGCTTTCCGGCGATGGAGTTGAGGGACACTACGGCTTGCACGGCATGCGGGAACGGGCCCTGGTGATAGGAGGCAAGCTAACAATCTGGAGCGAAGTTGATGCAGGTACGGAAGTGGAGCTGCGCATCCCCGCCAATCTCGCGTACGCAACGGCGCCCAGACCTTCATGGTTTTCTCGAAAGTTTGTACGCAAGGCGAAGGTATGAAGTAAGGCAGTCATGACAAGCGTCAGCACATCGCAAATTCGAATTCTGTCGGTGGACGACCACCCAGTCGTGCGGCAAGGGATCGCCGGCCTGATTGGCATTCAGACGGATATGCTTTTAGTAAGTGAAGCGTGCAACGGCCGGGAGGCTATTCAGCAATTCCGGATCCACCATCCCGATGTCACGCTGATGGACTTGCAAATGCCCGAAATGAACGGCCTGGATGCTCTCATCGCGCTTCGAAACGAATTTCCTGACGCCAAAGTTGTCGTCTTGACGACCTACGCAGGCGATGTGCAGATTCTGCGTGCTCTCAAAGCCGGCGCTCAGGCATATCTACTCAAGAACACGTTGCACAAGGAATTAATTGATACGATCCGTGCTGTCCATGCGGGAAAGAAAAGCCTTTCGCCAGAGATTTCGTATGAAATCGCCGAGCACTCGACTGATGACGCTCTCACACCGGCGGAAATCCTTGTGCTGCGATTGATCGTAGCTGGTAACGCCAACAAGCAAATTGCAGATCAGCTCTCAATCAGTGAGGAAACGGTCAAGAGCCGGGTCAAGTGCATCCTTTCCAAATTGGGCGCCAACGATCGAACCCATGCCGCCATGATTGGCTTAAAGAGAGGGATTATCGAGCTGTAGTTTTACCACCCGCACACCTCTTCCCACAAATCCGGCTCACTCTAAAGAGTGAAAGTTCCAGCTCTTTTTGGGGTCTCGACCAGTGTTCGCAAAATCGTAACCTGTAGCGTTTACAAGGTGTGTAGGTTGCGACGTCTATATTCCACATTCGCTGGCGGTTGGCCTGGCGTTGGTTTGCTGCTCATGCGCTTAGTTGTCGGCTGCGCGCTGATCGTGCGCGCAGCTTCGAGGCTGGCGAGCGATCCTCCAATGAATGTCACCATACTCGCAGTGCTCTCTATGGCGGCGGGAATCCTGTTAGTCGCAGGTTTATGGACACCGATTGTGGGAACATCAGTGGCTCTGATTGAAATCTGCAAAATGTTTGTGCTTCCCGGAGATCGATGGGTTTGGCTTTTATTAGGCACCGCTGGCGCCGCTCTCGCAATGTTGGGCCCAGGTCTATGGTCAATCGATGCTCGCCTTTTTGGGTGGAGGCGCATCGAAGCTCCTCCCCGGAAGACTAGTTCTCCCTCCTCCTAAAAAGCCTTCCCCCAAAAGCGAAAGTTTCTTGCCTCAAAAGAAGATTGCCATTCGCTAAAAGAAGGGTGCTGTTCGCTCCGCAAGAGTCTGCGATTTCTCCCAATGTGGGGCTGCGCGCAGTTAGAGCTAGGTTCACACTGGCTTCGTCATGAAAACAAGGTTCTGTGTTCCGGTTCAAGCAAACACAATTGAACGACGAAGATTTCAGGATGGTCGTTCTCTCGCCCAAAGCACCGTCATGGTCCGAGCAGTCCCCGCGCGACGTCTGGACCTATTGTCCAGGGCCGCGCAGATCGGAGCGTTTAGAAATGTTTAGCATTACTGCCCAAGCCTGCCGTTCGTTCACGTTCGCCGAAATTCTCATTATGGCGGCGATAAACGTTGAAACCATCCGCTCAACATCCGCAGACCGCGCCCTAGCTCTGAGCGCAATGCAGAAAAGATAGGGAGGACCCCATGGCGTGCGCGACTGTAGGTTTCGGAGATCAAGGAATGCCGACGGAAACACGCTCTCCTGACTTCAGTGGGTGCGACGGAGAACAACAACTCCACATCGAACCAACTGTCAGCTCTGACCATTGCGGCTTCGAAGGCGTCATTGGCCGAAGCCCGGCGATCCTAAAGGTACTGAAGCAGGTCGAGATTGTTGCACCGACTCCCGCAACAGTTCTGCTCCACGGCGAGACCGGTACGGGGAAGGAATTGATTGCACAGGCCATCCACAACCTCAGCTCCCGGCGCGGGCGCGCCTATGTGCGGATGAACTGCGCCGCCATTCCCTCTGGACTTCTGGAGAGTGAACTCTTTGGGCACGAGAAAGGAGCCTTCACCGGAGCCCTTCTACAAAGAAAGGGCAGATTCGAACTGGCGGACCAGGGCTCGCTGTTTCTGGATGAGATCGGCGACATCAGCCTCGAGTTACAGCCGAAATTATTGCGCGCCGTGCAGGAGCAGGAATTCGAAAGGCTGGGGAACTCCCGGACGATCCAGGTCAACGTGCGCCTCATTGCAGCGACGCATCGCGATCTTCGGGCCATGATTCAGGAAGAGAAATTCCGCGAGGATCTTTTCTATCGATTCAACGTTTTTCCGATTGAGATTCCGGCTCTGCGAGAGCGGCGCGAGGACATTCCTCTGCTTGTGAACTATTTCGTGTCAAAGTTTGCGCAGCGGATGGGTAGGGAAATCAGATTCATCTCCCGTAACGCCATGGACGTTCTGACAAAGGCGCCCTGGAAAGGCAATGTTCGAGAGCTGGCGAATTTTATGGAGCGTTGCGTGATTCTGACGCAAGGAAACGAATTGAATGTGCCGCATACAGATCTGAACATATCGGCCGGGCGCACAGTGCTACCAGTCGCATCATCGTTCCGGGACGCTGAGCGGCTCGTGATCATCGATGCTTTGAAAGACGCGTCAGGGAGGATAGCCGGTAAGGGCGGAGCGGCCGAGCGCCTCGGACTTAAGAGAACAACTCTTCAGAACAAGATGCGGCGACTGAGTATCGCTCGCAATGATTATTCGGCTGACCAGTACACAAGTCGGACGGTTGGCCCTCAAGCAACGGCCTGACCGCTATCCGGTTGCAATCAATTCATTTGCAATCAATTCACTTCGAGCGAAGCTGTTGAGCACCGACGCCGATCTGAATTCGATGCAGCACCGAGCAGCTCGCCGAAAGGGTAGGCACTTGAGATGAAACTTGTGGACCAATCAGCATGCGGGATTCTGCACTCCCTCATCGCGCGCCTGTTATTCGAGAACGAGCAGGAAGGATCGACGATCCTGCTCCATGCCCTGCATTACTTGAACAGCGCGGTAACTATTGGCTGTTGAGCACCGCACCAGACCCGAAAGCTGGCCCGGCTCTGAGCAGCTAAGCTCCAAAGGAGTACCACAACATGCCAGACCCTACACTTGCCATCGTTTTCAGGAATCCACACCCGCAGCGCAGCCCGATTCGTACTAAGCTGTACCTATTCCAGCGCGACGGCAGCAGCGTGCATATCGATTACCCTGACCAAGGGGAATCTATTGACCCGAAGCGAGCGCGCCACCTCGAGTAATGCGACGAATAGCTGTTATGACGAGGTGAGTGTTCATCTTCGATAACTTGGGCAGTGTAGATACGGAACGGATGATGTTCAGTGCTGGCCTTCAGACTTGCGTCTTTCCACTGATACAACGCTCGGATAACCGTCAGGGTATCGTGCGGTGACTGTAATGGTTTCTTCTGTGGCGGAGCTTTCTTCAACCTTAATATCCCTCGTAATGAATACACTATTCAGACCCTTCTCTTCAGCGTCGGGGCGGACGACTTGCGTTTCCGTCACGATGCCACCGGGTTCTGTTGTTCGCACGGTCTTGGACGATTGCGAAGGATGCAAGCTGCCATCGCGGGCCGAGCCTGGGATGTCAATGGAGTACGTTTGGCTGCTACTGGTGAACCGGCCATTAGCGTTCGTCTCCGCGGTAACGACTTCGGAAACGGCTGAGATGTTGCCCACGTAATCGCGGCGGAAGAGGCGATCGTCAGTAGTTCGATTTTGGTCGTCTCTTTTCACCGTTTGTTCATGAACCTCATAGGTCTGCCAACGGCCGCTCAGCTCTGGAAATAGCGTTTCCTTCTTAGTTTTAATTGTGCCGTTCGAGCTCTGCTTTTGTTGTTCGTTGACTTGCATACTTGGCACGAACTCGCCGGTTGTGTTTGGAAGGAAGATCGTGGTTTGTGTTCTCTGTCCATCCGAACCCTTCGTGATTACCGTGGTCTCGCGCTCTTTGACTTGGAACTTTCCGTCCAAATCAGCACTCGACATCGTCTTCTCGACGCGAGAAACGTCACCTGAGTCGTGCGCTTCGACTTGGGTGATTTGCGTCAAGTGCTCATTCCGGTCCCCGCCAGGGTTGTAGGTGCGTGTTATGGATCGCGTGGAGGTCGGGCTTTCCTCAATAGTTTCGGTCTCGACCCGAAAATATAATTCATACTGTCCATTCGGGCCGCGCACCTCGACGGTTTTGTTATCCACGGTCCGGTTCCCGGATTTTGTATGGCTCTCGATTGTTCGATACGGATTACTCTGGTCGGTCAGGTTTTCACTACTTGTGGTCCATGATTCATCCGTATTGTGGGAAGAGATCTGGGCGTCACCGAAAGCCGTCGAAGCCAAACAAACGACAAGTACCCACATGAGATGGCAGACGAAGAAGTACTGTCGAGACCCGCGGATGGGATTCTTACGCACGCTTCCTAGGTATTTTGTAGCGTTTGAAATCCCCGCGGCGATTCTGCTGCCACGTATAAATGTTGGCGAGTTAACACTGGTTTGACCCTCAACATGGCTACTGCGGTCCTGATGCATGCGAGTACTAGTGCAGATCGTCCGCCAATGCGCTTTGCGACTAAGTACCTGTGTCTGTGAGACTTTGCCGGACTCTTTGGCTCCTCTCTTTTGCCGCCTGGTGGTCAATGCCTGAATATGGGCCGCCAGGATCAGAGTTCTCTTCGGTCATCTCACTGCGAAGGCGAGCCTGGCAACGCCGGCGGACTGGCCCACCATTTGCGTTCGTAGTCCTAAGAATCACGAACGAGGAGCAAGGCCATTCAAGGTCAAGCAATCACCGGTGAGTGTTGCGGCTTCCAAAACGTTCCTTGAGTACCTGGCGCGGCACTAGTCCATTAATGCATCGCTCAAATGAATCGATAAAGGCCCTGTCTTTCTTTAGCGACATTCTCTTCTCAAACGCTTTTGCCTAGCCGGCAAAGGAAGGGGGAATCGCCAGTTTCGCACTGCATTGCAAGGGCGGAGGCTCGAAGGAAGTCAGGAGCAACGATAGCTATGCAAGGAGTTGTCGAGACTCGGAGGAGTCAGTTTGGGGTAACAATAATAGGTTCGGGGTAACAATAATAATGTTTCGGGTAGAAATAATAAAATGAGGAGAAATGATAATGGGGGAAATGGAAGTAACGCGTGAGTTACTACAGGCAAGTTATTGATTTACTGGGTGTTCCAGGATGAAATCGAACCCTCGTTTGTCGCGGTGAAAGGGCGACGCCCTGACCCTTTGCAAGAACTTAGAGGACGTGGCCGTCAGATATTCTGAGACTAAATTAGGATGGGGTGCAATCGACTTGGTGACAGTGCCCTCTGAGTAGCTATCGCACAAGCGATTGAAAACACAAGAAATCTGGTTGAGATGGAATGGCAGGGCAGCGTTCTAACCAACTGAACTACGTCCCCACTCGCCAAATCAACAAGATGCGAAACAACCAGTGTTTATGCGGCCCTGCGCGATTTGCATATCGTGCATTGGTTGCCCTTCGTTGCCTAAAAAAGCGCTGCTACCGGCGGAACCGACACCAAACCGCATACAAATTTCTGCGCAAACCACGGCATTGCCTACGATGATCCGCGCTGACGGCCAAGTAGAAAACAAAGGAAAGCCTCGTCCCAAACATCTTAACAGCTTCTATTTGAAGTGCGAAAGGTCCCGCCGCATTTTCCTGCGGTCGGCTTTAATAAGCCACACAACACCCTTCTAGATTCCGCCCCGCTTACTGACCCGATTCCTTCTGGGGACGCTTCCTACAAGCCGACTTCTCGGTACTAATCTCGATGTAACGTTGCTTTTGCTCGGGTTTTCGGGACGAAACAAGGCATTGCATCCTCCCAGTGACTATCGGTGAGCTGCCGCTTCTCCGTGCCGTCGGCTTTCATGATCCAGATTGATCCGTAAGGCTGAAAGGAGTTGTCATAGAGGGCAGCTTCATCCTTGAAACCATACTCGCCGCTGTTCCACAGGATGTACTTGCCATCCTGGCTCCAAAGAGCATGAGCGTCATTAGCGGGAAAGGTGGTCATCCGACGCACGTCAGTGCCGTCAGGTTTAATTGTGTAAATATCGAAGTTGTCACCCTGCTTGCCAGTGAACAGAATTCGGCTACCATCGGGCGACCAGTATGGAAGGTTGTCCCCACCGTTCGTGAGCACTCGAATCGTATGGTCCTTCAGATATAGAATCCGTAGTCCCATTTCATTCGTCCGGATGGACGATGTACACGCTGAGCTCCTGCACGTGCTCCCAGCCGTGGCCATTACCATGTCCCTTCCACTCCGTGTTGCGGTCGGACGTAAACGCAATCCATTTTCCGTCGGGTGACCACGCCGGTCTGAAAAACCCGTCTGGTTTCCTCGGATCACCCTGTATGCCGGGCCGGCCGGTCAAGTCACGGAACCGTTTCGTTTTCAGATCGAGAATCCAGATATTGGCTCTATACGTTTCCCGCGTGGACACAAACGCAACCTGCGAATCGTCCGGCGAAAGTGCCCCTTGATCATCCAACGCGGGATCGTCCGTCAGTTGCTCCAGTCCCGTGCCGTCCGGGTGAATTCGATAGATGTCGGCTTGGCCGTAGCCGCTCTTCTCGGACGTGAACACAATCCACTTGCCGTCATACGAATATGACGCGTGATAATCGAATCCAGAGCTGGACAGCAGTTTGTGTTCGCCGGTGCCATCGGGGTTGGCAACGTAGAGTTCTGATTTCGAAGGACCGATGCGATTCATCAGCATGACATCCTTCGCCATTGCGGAGAGGGTGAGAGACATAGTGAGTATGTAGACCAGCTTGCGCATGCTGCAACCCTGCGCCGACGACCTTAAAGTCTCCTTAAAGTTGAGGGATTTTGCGCGAAATCGATAGCTCATTGACATGCGCTTAATGAACTCGAATACCAATGAACGGCCGCCGCGGTTTAAGCTTCCTTTCAGCTTGCCGAGGTAGCTTCACTACCTAATCGGTAAGGTAAGGTTTGCCCGTCATACGACAAAGAATCCGGTCCAGAGCTGGTTGCCAGAGGTGCGGCAGTCAGACGAGAAAAGATACTTGACATATTCCTATATGGGCATGTATCGTTCCGTCATGGCAAGAGCGAGCACCACTTCGGACGCATTCAACGCTGTTGCTGAGTCCCGCCGGCGGGAGATCTTGAGCTATCTCGCCGGGACCGAACGGCCGGTCGGAGAGATTGTGGCAGCCCTCAGCTTGGAGCAGCCTTCCGTCTCCAAGCATCTGCGTGTGTTGCGCAACGTGGGGCTGGTTCGAATGCGCTGCCGCGGCCGCCAAAAGCTGTACCGAACCAATGCCGAAGCCATACGCCCTCTTCACGAGTGGGCCGGAACCTTCGAGCGTTACTGGCAGCACCAGTTGAATCGAGTGAAGGAACGCGCGGAAGGGATGGTCCGACAGGGCTCGCCAGATTTGAATTTCCCAAACCCGAAGCCTAAGGAGAAACGATGATTTCCACTGACCAGACCCTCGAAGACCTGACCCTAACAATTAACCAGGAGATCCACGTCCAGGCGCCCATGGATATAACCTTTGCCGCGCTGCTCGAGCAACTGGGGCCCGGCAACGAGACCCCTGACGGCAAATCTCTCAACATGAAGATCGAACCGTGGCCCGGTGGAAGGTGGTACCGCGACTTGGGCGACGGCAACGGACATTTCTGGGCCAATGTCCAAGCAATCAAACGGCCCACACTGCTGGAGTTCGCTGGTCCGTTGTTCGCTTCTTTCCCCATGGTTTCCAACGTGCAATATCGGCTGAGTGAAGTCGATGGTGGAACCCTGATCGCCTTCCGGCACACAGCGCTCGGCTTTGTCTCCGACGAGCACAAGGCAGGGATGAACAAAGGCTGGGCCTCGATGCACGACCGCGTTCGCAGGCAAGCCGAAGCCTCGCGCAAATAGCAGCTCTGGGCAGAGGCAGCTCTTGCATCACTTACCCAGTCAACTATCATCCCGGCCCCGGACTACACCAATTCAATTCCTAATCCGCCTTAAGGACACAAACCCGAAAAGGAGAACCCCATGCCCATCGCACAATCCTTACTCGCAGAATTTGAAGCTCAGGCCCCCGTCACACGGAAGTTCCTCGAGCGCCTTCCCAACAACAAGCTCACCTGGAAGCCTCACCCCAAGTCCTTGACCGCTGGGCAACTGGCATACCACCTCGCCTTCGTGCCCGGAGGAGTCGTCCGCGGCGCTCAGAAGAACCAGATCTCGCCGCCAGACTTCCAATTCCCTCAACCCGCAACCGTGCAGGAGGTCCTCGACGCCTTCGACCAGAGTGTCGCCACCGTGCGCGAGGTCCTGCCGGGCTTCGATGACGCCGCCATGAATGCAACCTGGCGCATCGTCGCCGGCGATCAGGAAATCGCAGCCATGCCGCGCGTCGCCTTCCTGCGCAATATCATGCTCAACCACTGGTACCAGCACCGCGGCCAGTTCTGCGTCTACCTGCGCCTGCTCGACATTCCTGTGCCGTCAAGCTGGGGCCCTAGCGCCGACGAGCGCTCAGTACTCCAGCCGGAACCTCAGCCGGCATAACCCCGGTGCCACGGCAGTGATTCGGGAGTAGGCCCGAATCACTGCCGAAAAGCCGACTTGAACGAAGCCGCTTTGCGGCGGACGCATTCGCGTGTTGCTGAGCACGACGGTCGAGGTGATCTGAGCTAGCTTGTATCGCAGAGGAGGAACTCTCTGTGACCCATCTACGCCAGATCATGCTTGAGGAACTGAAGCGCCGCAACTTCGCCGATTCGACCATCCGCTCGTACCTTGACGCGGTTGAGCACTTCAGCCGCTACTTCCATCGCCGGCCCGATCAGCTTGGTCCCGAGCACATTCGCCAGTATCAGGCGGCGCTCTT
>Ga0137378_10002128_pt1 | contig 16923 bp, 19 predicted proteins | sample SagtaG_21_FD_104813 | JGI IMG/M metagenome (GOLD analysis project Ga0137378, IMG submission 104813) | Vadose zone soil microbial communities from Sagehorn Ranch, Mendocino, California, USA - Sage2_L_60_16 metaG | ecosystem: Environmental > Terrestrial > Soil > Vadose zone | place: USA... | reverse complement strand
GGACTCCGGTCAATACTTCCTGGGCAACACAGCGAGCGCGACTCTGGTTGCTGCTCAAGCTGCGATGCCGAACAATCTGTTTTACCTCACGCGCGTTGGTCGAGAGACCGCGCACACGATGCGGACATCCCTCAAGAATCCGGTAGTTAGTTACGCCGACGGCGTTAGATAACTTAGCCCGGCGTAACACGCCGGGTTCAAAGTGCGCCGCAGTCCTACCCTGAAAGGGTTGAATAGGAACCCGAAAAGAACGGCGAAATTCGTACTTACCTGGCCGTCGAGTTAAGGCTTGTAGTGATGACGATGTTTCTGTCGCCCTTTCAGGGCTCTGACGCTGTGGGGATGACTTGATCCTGGGGTGCCGCGCTTCGCGCTTTACCCCAGGCTATTTTATTTCACACTTTCAGCGTGATAACCAACACTTCCCCAAACATAAATGGTTAATCGAACGAGCCGTTAGTTCTTTTTCGCGACTGTTATCAGTCTCTGAGATCCTAACTTAAAAGGTTCCTCACTGAGCGAAGCGTAGGATGAAATAGTGTCGAAACCAGCGTCACCAAGCAACCGGACCAGTTCGTTGTAAGTGTAAATGCGTTGCGAGGCCGGGCGCTTGTCTACCTTGCCGTCGCGAATGAAGCTGTACTCGGTGAAGGTGCGGCCTTGTTCGTGGTCGTAGCGGCTGTTTGACAGGAAAGTGATGCCGCCGATTTCGAACCAGCGACGATCTTCAAACGCCGGCAGCAAACATTCCGCAATCGCGGGCGCGTCCAGGACGAAGCGCGCCCCAGGTTTCAATGCGCGCGCGACTGCTTTCAGAAAGTTAGCATTGCCCACGTCGTCGAGGTAACCAAAGCTGTTGCCGAAACAGAAACTCCCGTCAAACTCAGTTGTCCAGGGCAAGTCGCGCATGTCACGGTTGTGCCAGTCGATCTTAAGACCGCGCTCGGCCGATTTCGTCTTTGCCTCACCTATAAACTCCGCGGCGAGATCCACGCCGGTTAGATTGAATCCGCGCGCGGCCAGCTCGAGCGCAATCCGCCCGTTGCCACAAGGCACGTCGAGTATTTTCGCGCCGGAATCGAGTTGGAGTTGCTTCTGAATGAAGTCACTTTCCACGCGCGTCTGTTCTTCAGTTACGGCCGCGCGCCAGAAATCGAGCGCGATGCCGTGAAAAAAGTCTTCCCACCAGTTTGTTGACATGTTTAGTTCCGCAGATGCATTAACCGATTTAGCGACGAAAATGCGTTGACGTTGCCCGAGCCCCGGAGGGGCAGAATGTTTATAGCACCGCGTCCCGATGTACATAAAGGTTCGCAGGAGCGACCCGCGAAATCGCGGGACGCCCTGCGAATGAAAACAGTTTCAGCACCTTAAGCTATAAATATTTCGCGCCTAACGGCGCTTGGTGTCAGATCTCCGCGCTCTCTCTTTGTTTCCACGCGATTTGTTTGTTCGGCTTGCACCATCTGATACAAACTTGTCGCTCACTTTCCTGGGCAACTTCGCCAGCACCATCTCGTAGGAATTCTTGATCAAACTCTTCAGCTCGGAGTCCTTCAGCGCGTCGAAGCGCTCCAGCGCGACCCAGTGGTAGCGAGCGACGTAGGGCGCCGGCACGATGCCGTTTCGTTCGGTTAATTCCGCAAACTGTTCCGGCGTGCACTTGAAAGACATGACGTGCCCGTATGATGTATCAAGCGCGAGCACCGTAAACATCTTTCCGCCAACGCAGAAAAGCAGATCGTTACCCCACTGTACGCGCTCTGTTGCGTGCGGCAGCGAAAGGCAAAACTCCCGAACAGATTCTTGATCCATGATGATCAACTGTTGGGGCGGACCTGCGTGTCCGCCCTCGGCGATTTTTGCCGAGCGCGGTGGCAGGCCAAGGCAGGGCGGACACGCAGGTCCACCCCTACATTCTTTCCAACACAAGCAACGCAGTTTGGCCGCCGCCGGATGAAACGTTGCTCAAAGACGACGCCGAAAGACGCACGAGCCCGCCTTCAACTTCATTGTGAAACAGAAACGGGTTGAAGTCGACATTCATCTCAACCAAGTGCGCGCGATCGTTGAACATTGGAATGGGCACCTTTTTGATCGGCGCGCGTTGCTGCACCACGTGGGGACGTTCGAGCGCCAGCGCAATCGCTCGTTCCCACTCTGACTGATCCGTTTCCCAACCGATCACGACACCCTTGCCACCATAGTCATCATTGGGCTTTAGCACCAGACGCTCGCGTTCGGTTTTTAGCAGCTCAACGAGGTCACGCTCGTTTCCTTCAAAGTCTACCATTCCGCGGCGTATCCTTCGCGTCCACGGAAGATGTTGGTGAATTGCCGCCAGTTGCTGGTCGGTGAACAAATGCCCGTACTGCGGATCGCTGAGAATGGCAAAACCCGCTTTCTTGTGAGCCATCTTCGTGCGAAAAGAGTTTGCCATACACACTTTGTGTTCGGCGTAAGCGCGCGCCAGCGGATGATGCTCGTCGAATCGCTCGAGAAACTCGTGAATGACGACGCGCTTGTAGACAATGTCGATCCGAAACCCGCCACTGGTCAACGCGGCACCGTCAAACTCCAACGCGCGCGGATCGGTTATGACGGTCGCGTGGCCTTCGGATTCAAAATATTGTCTCAACACTTCAAATTCGCTCGCGGTGGAAACGCCCTCCCAATCGACGATCGCGATCTGCGGCTGTTCTTCTTCACCGCCCCACTCGCGATAGGCGGTCAGCAGTGACGCGAGCAACCGGCGATGAGGCTCGGGCCGCCAGTGCTCATGTCGTCGCAGAAACTCTTTCATCGGCGGCAGCTCGAAAAGAACCTTCTCCAGTTGCATCTGATCGCCAATGCCGGCCGGACTCTCGGCGTTGTATTCGAGAAACTGAAAATCGGATTCGCCGATGTACGCATCGAGCCGGCTGGTCACACACAAGCGCGCGTAACCAGGATCGATGCGCGCCATCTTCTCTTCAGTTGCCGTCAAACCCAACTCGTCGAGCAGTTCATCGTGAACCAGGGCGCGCTCGACGAGGATCTCAAACGCCGCGGCAATCGTCTGCGCCGCGATCGCGATCGCTTCGTACTGCGAGCGACTGAGGATGTGCGGACGCAGGAAGGGACAGGTCGGACGGTCACCATGCAGCAGGCCAAGCTCACGCTGCGACGCCAGCAACCGTGCAAATAGCTCTGGTCCCATCAACGGATCGGCGAGAATCCGATCGTCGAGCGCTTGAATGATGCTTTGAGGGATTGGCTGGGACATAACGACAGATTAACCAGAAGAGACAAAAAGGCCCGAAGGGCCGTCATTCAATAACCGCGTCCGTAAGGGCGTGGTCGTTATGGAGAGACCTTCATGGAGCGCGGAAGGTGCGCCACGATTTGTGTCGGCCCTCCGGGCCTCGAAACCGAATCGATTGCATCCTAACCACGCCCTCACGGACGTGGCTATTGAATGACGGCCATTCGGGCCTGAAGTTCATTATCAAGGAGCGGTCGGCGCTGGACTCGCGTTGCCCATGTCCAGGATCACTTTCCATGCTCCGTCTTTTTGTTTCCGCCAGATGTTTACGTATTTGCCATAACGCACTACCGGTTTTCCTTCGGCGTCTTTGGTGTGAAGTTCAAACGTGCCCCAGGTCCATCCGAGTTCCCCGGACTTGGCTACCTCAGCTTTCTTCGGCTCCCAGGAAAGTACATAGCCCGAACCCATGCCGGCAAGTATTGCTTGCTTGCCGACGATCGGGTTACCTCCTGCCGGCAGTTGCATGGAGTCGTCAGCGAGATACATAGCAAACGCTTCGGCGGCGCTAGTGCCAACCGAAGCTTTCGCAAACTCGATGTCTGTATTTAGCAGGGCCTCTTGTTTCGAGTTCTTACCAGCGGGCTTTTGCGCAAACGCGTTCGGGGCAGCAACACCGCCGCCAAACACCAGGAGGGCAAACAATACGGACAGCGTTTTGTTCATGATGTGCTCCAAATTACCGACGGTTTGTTAGCGTCTTGAAGAGTTCCGGAATAAGGCTCTTCTATGGGTTCTTAGAGCGTTGTTTTTCCATATCATTCTCAATCTCGCGCTCCAATGCGTCCAGACGCCCCTCCAAGTCAGACAATTTCCCCTGCTCAGCCTGCAATTCTGTAGTCAATCGCGACTCGCGCTCTCGAAGTCGCTCCAATTTCTCCCTTTGCTGATCACGAAAGGACTTGAGTTCCTTCTGCATCTCCTCTAGTTGTGACCGTTGCTTCAAGTCGGACTCCTGTTGGATTTGGCTCTCCACGGTCTTGGCACGCTCGCTTATCTGGTTAATTTGCGCCGGCAGGTTAGCCATTTCGTCGCGAGTGCCCTCCAGCGTCCGATCCAAGCGCGTCACACGGTCATTCTGCTCCCGTATCCGTTCAACTATCATTTGACTGCGGTACGCGTTGAGATTTATTCGTTGCAGGGTTTCGCGCAAAAGCCGAACTTCGTTTAGCAGAGCCTGAAGCGTCTTATCGTCTGGGGTTTTTGAGCTTTGTGCTTCTGCGGATATCGCAGGCAGACAGAGGCACGCGAATAACAATAAGAAACGGACGAAGAGTCTAAATGATGTCATGGTCGTTCTCCTTGCCGGAATAGAATCCATCAGACCGACGGGTCTGACAGTGAAGTTAGGATCTTAATAGCGCAAACGATTAGGAGTGGGCCAAGCGCTGGTGGTGTTCGTCCCAGCGCCATAGCTTGTCTTTCTCCGAAAGATGCACGCCGCCTAACCACAGATCGCTGCCATTCATTGCCACAAAGTCGGCTTCACCTTTCAACACGGCCTCGCCTTTTTCGGTAATTTCAAAAGCAATCTGCCGCACCTTGTCAGAATCGAGCTTTCCGTTTGTTGCGCTTCGCTTCGTGAGGTCAAGCAATGGCTCACGAGCATCGGCCAACCGTTTCAGCGCCAGCCAGAACTGAAAGTCGCCCAAACCATAGACCGGTTCGGCGTCGCCAAACTTCGGGAACAGACGAACGAATTCTTTGAGTCCAGTGTGAATCAGTTACAGGCCGCAATTCTCAATTCGTCCGAGCCCATTCTTGACTGAGGGAAACCGCGCGAGATGGCCGCGCAAAGCGTTTCGCAGAAATGGAAGAGCCGACGTGTCCTCGCGCAAGAGTTTTTCAATAGCTGTTGGATCAGGTGAGCAATAGGCCTTCCACGCTGCGGTGGCCAGCTTCAGTTCCGCCGGTGTTACTTCGTGGCGCGAATCAAACAGTGAAGCCAATTGATCGGCTGTCAATTCTCCCAGCCCGCGAAAGTTTGCTTTACCCGGAAACTCGCCGATGCAGATCAGACTTAGTTTTGTCTTTCCAAGACTGCGCTGCGCAAACCAATCGAGCAAATAGATCAAGTTTACCTGACAAAACAGATCGTATTCGAACCACAGCACTATCTCTTCGTGGTCCGGAAAACTTGCTAAAGTTCTTTCCTGTAGCAGCAAGTCTCGCTCGCATTCCTGGCTGTCGACGCCATAAGCATCCGACAAGTGTTGCGACCGGACACGGCGCCAGTCTTCGCTCGTCAGTCCACCGGGTGTTGGTCCGGCGATCAATGCCTCGCGAAAGGCGAACTGTTCGCCGCCAATCACAGATTTGCCCAGCGTGTGCGCGGAAGATTCGCCGTTATGAATGTGTAGCATTGGAACTCGTTAGCGCGGTTCACTTCTTCATCAACTCCAGCACCGCGGAGGTCATAGCTTTGACGCCGGTCCGCAGTGTCGGCTCAGGCACGGGCGCAAACAAGGCTGAATGCAGCGAAGGCAACGGCGTGCCTGTTTCTTTGCTTTGTTTGACTTTCGCAGGGTCCACCGCTCCGAGCCAAAACATTGACGTGGGGATTTGATGGTCCAGACTAAAGTAGCCAAAGTCTTCACTGCCCATAATCGGCGCCGACTTGACTACGTTTTCCTGACCCAGGGCCTTCACAAAAACACCAGCCAATCGCTCGGTCAGCGCCGGATCGTTGTACGTTGCTTTCGTAACCTCGGTCTCGCTCACTTTCACAATAGGCGCGCGGTCTGAGGGAACCCCGGCGGCCAGCGCAATGCCTTTCGTGATGCGCTCAATCGCGCTGAGAAGTTTCTGGCGCACCTCCTCTTTGTAGGCCCTGACGGTAAGTTGCAGGTTAACTTCGTCGGGAATTATGTTGGGCCTGGTGCCGCCGTGAATGGAGCCTACAGTCACGACGGCGGGGTCGAGCGGCGAATTCTCGCGACTAACGATTGTTTGCAAGGCGACTATTACTTCGGCTGCCAGCACCACCGGATCTTTCGTTGCTTCAGGCTTGGAGCCGTGCCCGCCCAGACCGCGAATCTTGATTTCCACGGTAGTTGAACTGGCAAGCGCGTAACCGGGAACGTAACCGACTTTTCCCGTCTCGAGCTCGGCATTGTCGTGAAGCGCGATCGCAAAATCGGGCTTCGGAAAACGAGTGAAGAGGTTGTCGCGCAACATTGCGCGCGCGCCGTCGATTGTTTCTTCGGCCGGCTGGCCAATCAAGACAAGCGTGCCGCGCCACTGGTCTTTCAACTCGGCGAGCATCTTCGCCGTGCCCAGCATGGTGGTAATGTGAATGTCGTGACCGCAGGCATGCATCACGCTCACGTCCTGGCCCGCATCGTTTTTGGTCTTCACCGTGCTCGCATAGGGAAGACCGGTCTTCTCGTCCACCGGCAGCGCGTCGAGATCCGTACGCACGAGAACCGTTGGACCATCGCCATTCTTCATGACGGCAACGACGCCATAGCCAACCCAGTCCGCGCGCTCAAATTTTCCGACGCGTTCGGTAACTGTATAGCCGAGCGCTCTTAGCTGGCCGGCAAAGAACGAAGACGTTTTTTCTTCATGGTGCGATAGCTCCGGCGCAGCATGCAGTGTTTTGTAGGTCGCTACGAGCGATCCGATCTCGCGATCGATCAAAGTATCCAGCGATTGCTGGGCGCTGGCGCTTGCCGTGAAGATAAACGCGAAAAGGAAGATAACTGTGCCTTTGTATCGCATTGAATTTCTCTTCTCTCTTTCTATTTTGGGGAGGGCTTAACCTCTACGATTCCGAGGCGCAGCCTCAGAATCTTCTGTCGGGACGTCGGCTCCATGAAAGGCGCATCCTTTCCGCACTGGGGCGGCGGCAAAGCCGCAAAAGCATCGCGCTATTTCACAAACAGCCGCGCCAGTTCACTGATACGCGCGAGATGGTAATCGTCGTGTTCGGCCTGAAACAATATCATATCAACCAGCCGCATGGGGACGTTTAAGCGGGGATGGAGGGCTGTGCGAGCAAACATTTCTGATTCAAACCCATCAAGACGCTTGACCACGTCCATTCGCCGGTCGCGAAAGGCGAGCAGATTGGCTCCACCGGCACATCATTGTGATTCGCTTCATACGTTTTGCGATTCGACATGTCGGCGGCATGAAGCGCCGGGGCTCTGGCGACGTACTCGTCGATTCGCTGCATCACTAACGATTCCAGATCCAGCAAAAGTCCGGTTGGTCCTTCGCACAGACCGTCAGAAAACGGAAATCATCACCGATCATCGCGTCGGTGTGGACCTTGAAACTAAGCTTGTCTCGATAAAAATCCAGTGCTTCATTCTGATTGCTAACGAAGATAGTGGCGTGCGACATCTTGCGGATCATGGTTCTCCTCCTGGATCAGATTGACCGCGAAGCTAACCGATCCCTGGAAATATCGCTTCTCGAAAATTGCTAAAAGGGGAACGACTGTAGGGGGCAGACCCGTGTGCTCGAGGGCGAACACCCGAGGTCCGCCCCAACTAGATAGCAGGTTCGAGGCCGTACATAACGAGGAAGCAACCGGGAACTTGTCGCTTTGCGGATCGGGTCGCGCGGGCTTTTTCGCGATAGGCTACCGGCGCGTGGCCAACGTATTTGTGAAACAGGCTACTGAACGAGCCAAGACTCTGAAACCCGACTTCGAAGCACACGTCCGTCACGCGCAGGTTGTCTGAGCTGAGCAACTCCTTCGCCTTTTCGATTCGTCGCTCAATTAGGTATGGTGCGGTGTTTTGTCGAAGGCCTGCCGGAACAGCCGCAGAAAATGATAGCGCGAGAAGCAGGCCTCGCTGGACATTTGATCCAGGCTGAGCGGGTGATCGTAGCAATGGTCGATAAAGTCGCGCGCGCGGCACAGTCGCCGGTAAAGATCCGAAGCGGTCATTGGCGCTCTTGCTTTAGACTCTCGTTCCATCACTTCGCCTGCGTCTAAGCTCGACAAAATTTCAGGCGCTAAGTCTCCGAAATCTTTCGGTTTTCGTCAAGGCCTTTGGGCGAGCGTAATGCGAGGACGCTTTTTGAGTAGGGAAAGCTACGACCGGAGATCGAGCAACCAACTGTGCGCGAGGCGCTGCTCGATTAGGTATCGATTGAAGTTTGTCCAACGCGCCAAACGATCCAGCACCGAACTATCAGACGTAATCGCGATGCGCTCAGACAAGATTATGTTCTTGTCAGGATTGAATACGACCTCAACTTCCCACGCCCAGCCGTGCTCCAGCGCGAGATCACCGATCTTACGTGCCAGCCGGCCGCTGTTCGAAACAGGCCGGTCCAAAAGCCAAAGCACCGTCGAAGGCTTCAACTCCGCGAGCACTTCGCCGATCAAACAGATCGCTTGCTCCGTTTCCTGGACTGACCGGTAAGAACCATGAACGCTCGACAAATCGCGCAGGCAATCGTCTCGGCCAATGAGCAGAGCGCCGCCACTCAAGGCGGCCTCAACTGCGATGATCAAGTTGAAGCCGTCGACTATCACTTTCTCGTTATGAATTTCCTCAGCGGACACGCAATGCCGTCCGCGACGCTCGCGGCTTTCGTCCGAACACGCAGCGCGGGAGACAGCCAGCCGCTGGCGCGCTGTGAGAGCGTGGCGATCGCCTACGAGCTTGAGCGATGAGGTCATTTTGTATTCGTGGCTCAACAGCCAGGACAATTCCGCTGTGGCGGTGCGCAGAACAGGCAATCGATCCTCGCCGAATTGATGCGCATCGGCCGGATGGGCGCCGCGGTGTTGCCTGATGTCGGGGCTCACTTCAGATCTCTAATTGCGGTGAAGAGTGTATAACGAGTTTCCGGGGACGAATTCTGCGCGCGAAATTGTGTATTGGACTACATCGATATTGTAATAGCTGGTGTGTTTCTGGTAACGCATCCCGAGTTTTTCCATCACATGGATCGAAGCCGCGTTCGGTGGTTTTGCAATCGCCAGAATCCGATCAGAGTGATGTTCTTCAAAACCGTATCGCAAACTAGCTCTCGCCAGCTCTGTTGCGAGCCCCTTGCCCCAGTGGGCCTTTGCGAAATGATAGACAACTTCGGGCTCTCCATAAAGCGAGCGGAGGCCGCCAAAGCCAACAAAATCCTGCGTCTCTTTATCGACAACTGCCCACCTGCCGAAGCCGTGCGTTTCCCAATGTCTGATGATGCTCTTCAAGGCAACATCGGCTTCTTCTCTGGTTCCGGGCAGGCCGTTGCCGACGTATCTCATAACGTCCGGATCGAGAATCAGAGCAGCCAGACGGTCCAGGTCATCCAGTCTGAACATTCGTAGATGCAATCGGTCAGTCTCAATGAGGGACATGGTCTGAACGCGTGAAGTTATTTAGGCCCTGGTGGCTCCCACAACTCAATTCGGTTTCCTTCCCTGTCTGTTATCCAGGCAAATCTGCCGTATTCATACTCTTCAATTCGCTCATCAACCTCGACGCCTTCACGGCGAAGCTGGTCCAACAGCCGATCGAGATCCGCGACACGATAATTGATCATGAATGACGATTGGCTCGGGGCGAAGTATTTCGTGTCTGCCGGGAACGGCGACCATACAGTTCGGCCAATCGTCTCGGGTTGGTCGACTTCGCGCCATTTAAACGCGACCCCTCCAACTTCGGAATCTGGTTCCAGACCTAGATGGTCCTGATACCACGCTTTCAGCTTCTCTGGATCCTGCGCTTTGAAGCATATGCCGCCGATACCTGTCACTCGCCTCATCTTGTTTCCAGTCACTTCGTAATCAGGAAAATGATCGTACGCGGGAGAAAGAATTTTGCCAACGTCAGCCCGCAGTCAGCGATCGCGAGGACCTCCCTGGCGGCGAGGCGTGTTCATCCCCGTTTGCGCAAGTGCCCATCCGCGTAATAGCGCCCAGGTGTCGTGCCCAGGGCGGTCTTGAAGGCGGAGATGAACGCGCTCGTGCTGTCGTAGCCGACTTCGAGCGCAACGGTAGTTACTGGTTCACCGGCGGCCAACAGACGAAGCGCATGCAGCATTCGTGACAGTTGCCGCCATTTTCCAAAAGTCATTTCCGTTTCGGTTTGGAACAATCTCTCGATAGTCCTTTTGCTGGCGCCGATTTTCTTTGTCAGGTGATCCAGCGATTTCACAAGCGCGGGATTCTCGCGCACAGCCTCGGCGACCCGCAGCGCCCGTCGGTCGACGGGCATCGGAAGCTTCAGCGGAACAGTCGGCAACGCATGAAATTGATCAAGAATAATGTCGATCAGGTGCTGATGCGACGGCACGTTTCTATCGAGCATTCCGATCTCTACCGCGCGCAGGATCAACTCGCGCAGTAGCGGCGAAACGTTGACGACGCAGCAGTCCTTCGGCAGCAAATCTGAAAGCCCGGTTCTGAGGTACAGCGTGCGGACGGAAACGGGCCCAGGCATTTCCACCTCGTGCTCGGTTCTGGCCGGCACCCAGACCGCGCGGAGTGAAGGCACTACCCAGGAACCGGTCGCTGTGTTGACAGTCATCACGCCGCGCGAAGCGTAAATCAATTGGTGCCAATCGTGCGAGTGTTTGTGAATCGTGTGAGGGGCCGAAGTTCCGATCGCCAGACTCCGGATATCCAGCGACTCTTCGAGGTCAGAGTCGGTCGACGGCTTCTGTCGCTTTTTCGGCATGGGTTGGCATTATAGCGCAAGACCGGCAGCCAGGTTTCGGGCTATGCTCGGCCCTCCAAAGAACCGTTTTCCAAAAGATAAACGGAAAATGAATCAGTTAGGAGCGAAACAAATGCCCAACAACGTGAAGCATTTTGCAATTAACGCGGACGATGTGCCGCGGGCCCGCGCTTTCTACGAGAGAGCCTTTGGCTGGCAATTTACGCCCTGGGGGCCGCCAGGCTTTTATCTCATTCGCACCGGAACCAAAGATGACCCGGGCCTGCATGGCGCGCTACAGGGACGCCGAGAGATTGTTGCTCGAAAACCGATGTTTGGTTTTGAGTGCACCATCGGCGTCGACTCGATCGATGAAACCATCGCCGCGATCGAGAAAAACGGCGGAAAGATCGTCATGCCTAAATTCGAAATTCCAACTGTGGGCACCTTGATCTTCTTTGAGGACACCGAAGGCACAGTGGTCGGCGCGATGCAATATGACGAAAGCTACAATTTTGAAGCAGATTAGCTTCTGTTTCGCTGGTAGCGACAGAGTCGCAGGCCTCTACTGTTATATCGAGGCGCAGCTGCTGAAATCAGTTACGGCGCCGGCGGCAAGGGTTTGCTCAGCGCACTCGCAATCAACTCTTTGAGGCCCGCGTCAGAATCAGCGTGCCGGAATTTGTAGAGCACGGTCAGACGGTTTAACCAGGTCGTTTTGTTCTGCGCATTCTTTGGATCGTCGCCTGCGGCAGAAACCGCACGCGCGTAGGCATCGATGGTGCGATCGATGACCTGGTTCAGTTTTTCGACCGCTTGTTTGCCCTCCGGCGTTTCGGGCTTGTCGGCGAAGTTCTTCTGGTAGTCGGCGGACAATGTTTTGTAAGGCCCAGTTTCGTACGCCGCGGCGAGGAAATAATAAGTTGCCGGCAGCCTCTTAAGTTCGCTTTCAAACTGCACCGCTTTAATAACATCTGCAATCGCTTGATTGGGCGCGCTCTTCAGATTCATCAGGGCCAGGGTGTAATACAAATAAGCGAGCGTGTCGTCTTTGCCTTTGAAGGGCGCCCAGTTGTCCGGTGATTTGCCTCCCTCGATAAACTGGATCGCCTTCTTCGCATAACCTATCGCTTCGGCGTTGAAGCTCTCATTCCGTGCCCCCGCCGCCAGGTAACCCGCATTTCCCAGAGCAATCAGGGCGTCGAGATAGTCCGGCTCGTCAGCTAACACCTGCTTGCCGAGCTTGAACGCCTCGACGAAGTTCCTGTCGCTATAGACCAGATCCCTGAGCTGACGCTGACGCTGCTCTTTCTCGTAGATTGCAACCCACTCTCGAATGTAATTCGCATACTGATCGTTGTCCTTTGCATATCGCTGCAGATAGTCTTTGCCCGCCTGGTAGGCGACGTCCCGGTTGGTCTTATAGTTATTCGCAAACTTCGTGTAGATATTAACCTTGACCTCGTCATCGGTCTCCTGAACGGTCGTTTGCGTTTTCGTCGCCGGCGTCTGAGCCCGAGCTGAGAAGCTCGTCACCGAAAGCGTCAAAATAATCGCGCCCGCAACCAACTGAACCAAACCCCTGATGCGCATAAATTCCTCCAAACGATTCTCCGGATATCCTTACCTGAGCCTCGATACTATACCAAAGGCCCGCCCTTCAACGAATCTTAGTTGTTGTTTGCGCGAAGCGGGTTGCTGGGTCAGCCCCTAAGGTTTTTGCACCCTTGAGGTTATAATTTCAGAATGGAAAGGATGAACGAATAAACTCGGGAGCTCTGATGACCACAAATAGAATGACAAAGCGGCTCGACGGTCAGCGGTTCATGGGCCGGATACTGTTTCTCACCGAAGACACGTCGATCATTCGAGCACAGCTCGACGGAGGACAGAGAACAGGGGACAGGGGTCAGAAAGAATTGGAAGACGAACTGAAGCAGCGTCTGGTAAACGATGATCTGCCCTTGATAAATAACATCTCGACCGACGAGATCACGCCGGGGTGGGTTTGTTTCCATTACGACGAGACGTTGGGGCAGTACGTCTACGTCGGCATGCGCGAAGGCGCCGTGGAGCAGAATGAGGTGAAGAACGGCGGCTTTGCCGTGGTCGTTTCCGGGCTTTCAAAGGGTTGCGGTTCGTCGCGCGAGACGGCGCCTTACGCGGAAAAATGGGCGGGCATTCAGCTTGTGATCGCTGAGAGCATTGAAAAGATCTATGGGCAGAACTCGCAGAACATCGGTCTATTGACCTCCACGGATTTTGGATTGATCGAACGTATCCGCCGCGGCGAGACGATTCCTTTGGAAGAATTCACTAGAGGTCTCGATCCGATTTCAAAGTCGATCGTCGAGTACGGCGGATTATTCAACTACAACAAGGCGCGGCTGGCGGGCGAAGTCTCACCACCCCCCATCGAAAGTCAGTCATTGCTCGAGCAATTGGTTGATGTGGGACAGATCAGTCGGACCGAGGCTGATAGCCAGATGTTTCAGAAGGTGGTTCAGCAGGCGGTTGCCACCGGCACTGGTCAGCACCGACCTCCAATGACTATCGTCGAGAAGATCATCGCGCGCCATGCTTTTGTCACGGCCGGAAAGATTGGCGTCCCAGCGGTCAAGCCTGGAGACGCGCTGTTTGCCGTTGCCGACGTGCGCTTCTCGCACGAGTACGTGACGCCGATGGCTGAAGCTCTACTGAAGCAGGCGTTGGGCCCGGATGCGCGCGTAACGGAACCAGAATCAGTATTCGCGTTTCGCGATCATCTGACGTTCCTGGGTCGCGTCATGTCGCAGAAACATCGTGACATGGGACTCCTGGAAAAGGCCGAGGGACTGGCGACCACCCAAGAGAGTTTTACAAACAAACAAGGCATCAAACTCTACGGAGAAAATCCCGAAGGCGGCTCGGAAGCGATCTGCCACAACGCCGTCGTCGAAGATCTGGCGCTGCCCGGCCAGATAGTAATCGGCACCGACTCGCACACGTGCATGGCGGGCGTGCTCGGTTGTTTCGCTTTCGGCGTCGGCTCGACCGACATGGCCAACGCCTGGTACACGAAAGACATTCGCATCCGTGTTCCCGAAACCGTGCGTTACGTTTTCAAAGGCAAGAAGCGCGCGGACGTGGCGGCGAAAGACGTGATGCTCTACATCCTTGCCACCGACTATATGAAGACGAGCCAGGGCATCGGCAAAGTCCTCGAATTTGCTGGAGAAGATCTGACGAATTGGCCCATGGACGAGCGGGCAACTCTGACCAACATGTCAGTTGAAGCCGGCGGCACGACCGGAATCATTGAACCTGACGACGCCACGCTCGAATACCTCGTCCGCACACGCGGTCTCGACGAAGCAGAGGTGCTGAAAGGATTTCTCTACAGCGATCCGGACGCAGAGTATGCCGCCGTGTTTGAAATAGATCTCGACGAGATTCGTCCGATGGTCGCACTGCCTGGCGATCCGCGCAACGGTATTCCGATCAACGAACTTACGGAAGAAGTTCGCATAGACGCGGCGTACGGCGGCTCGTGCACCGGCGGCAAGATGGCCGACATGGATATGTACGCGACGGTTTTGCAAAACGCCTTGGCGCAAGGCAAGCGCGTCGCCCCCGGTGTGCATCTTTATCTCCAGTTTGGCTCGCAGAAGATCAAACAATACGCGCGTGAGAAGGGTTACATCGAGATTTTTCAACGGGCCGGCGCCGAATTGATCGATCCAAGCTGCGGCGCCTGCATCAACGCCGGCCCCGGCGCTTCTCCGAACGCAGAAACAGTCACTGTCAGCGCGCAGAACCGTAACTTCCCCGGCCGGTCCGGCCCCGGCAAACTTTACTTGGCATCACCTTATGTAGTGGCTGCTTCGGCGATCGCCGGCAAGATTGTCGCGCCGGATAAGTTTCTGCACTAATCTGAGGTAGAGATGCCGTGGTAATAAGGGTCGTGCGCTCGAACGTGTGGGAGCTTTTTATTCCGACTCTTTTGGACGGTGCAAACCTAATCACGGAGGAACAAATCAATGCCTTTCGTGTTGGTGGTTGACGACGATCCGATCATTCGCGAGAATCTTTGTGACCTTTTTGCTGGTGAGTATTTTTGTCAGTCCGCGGCCACTGCAGAGGAGGCGCTGACGATGATGAATTCAGAGCGCTTTGATGTGGTGGTGACCGATATCTCCATGCCAGGCATGAGCGGAGTAGAGCTTTTTGGGCAGATACGGCAACGGCAGCCCGATACTCCGGTCATAGTTCTCTCGGGTATCGGTGATCAAGCTTATCGGACGGGACTGCTTAGCCTGGGAGCTTACGCCTATCATTTCAAGCCTTACAAACGGGAGGAAATCGAAGCCACCGTCGCCAGCGCGATCGAGCATCATCGTCGGCTGCTGATGGCTCGTCAGAGATATACCGACGAGGACGGGGGAGAAAAACCCAAGCTCTACGTACTTTCAATCTATGCGGCAAAGCCAGACGGCAGAGACGCTGCGCATGAGCCTGATGTGGTCATTGCTTCGTCGGAAGACGAGGCAAAACAACAAGGAATTGAGAAGGCGAATGAAAAGTGGCCGCGCTTGGATGGGTGGGTTGAACACAGAGTAATAGCAGCCGAGGTTCAGGAAGACATTATCTCAAGAGCGGCATCACTGATTTCGAAGCACGATTAAAAAGTGATTCGTTTGTCCTTCAGCCTTACTTGGAAACAATCGGCCGATCAGACTCCAGAATGGGAACCAATTTACCTTGAGATCCAGCCTGACTCATTTCTTTTTTGCTGAAGCTGCCACCATTACCAGCCGCAAACCTTTTTCAGACTCGCCAATCAAAGTAGCGAGTCGACGCATGCGCGTCTCTTCTTTTTTCGCGCTCATCACATACCAACTCGCCGTACGCTGATAACCAGGTGGCTGGGCCTGAAAGAATTCCCAGGCTCGCTTGTTCGATTGGAATTTCTTTTCATAGACCGCATCGAGCTTCCGCGGGGCGTTTTCGAATGAGTAAATCCCGGAGCGCTTCGGGTCGCGATTCTCGAACGCTTTCAATCCCGAAGCGCGCATGCGGCCAAGTCGCTTAAGTTCCGCGACGCGTTTCGTGTTTACCAGACTCCAAGTGCTTTTCGCTTTGCGCGGTGTGAAGCGTATTTTGTAACTGACCTCGTCGATGCTCTTTCGTACGCCGTCGATCCAGCCGTAACAGAGAGCTTCATCCAAAGCTTCCGGATAGGTAACGCTCGGTTTGCCTGACTGCTTTTTGTAGAATCCTACCCACAGCTCTGACTCTCTATCGTGATGCTTGTCGAGCCATTGATGAAACTTAGACTGGTTGCTGAAGAATTCGATTTGGTCGGACAACTCGATGCTCACGGCCGTTATCATCCCTTTGCTTTCACTGCGTTGTTGATTCGTGTCACAGCCGCCTCAGGGTCGTTCACTTCGATAATCAGTTTCTGATAACGTTCGTGTTTCAGATCGACGACGATCGTTTTTTCCGGATGACGAACGTCCCAAAACACGAGGCCGCCATCCTGGTAATAAGTGCCGGCGCGAAATAGGTTCGGCAGGTCGGTGCCTGCCAACTTCAGTCCCTGGAACCAGCCCATCGCCGGTTGAGTATCAACCCGCGCGCCACTGATATGAGCAAGCGGAATCTCCAGACGACTGCGCAAAGACCACAACTGATCCCAGCCCTCCACTTCAAAAACCGCCCTGTCCCCTTCGATACTGATTTCAATCATTGCGGTACCTCCCGATTAGAAAATTATTCGCACGATATTACGGTACGGAGTCATTGGCGACCAAGCATAAGTTCTCTCGCTGCGAGCATCAGCCTACTTTCCACGCTTTCCACAAAAATAGAGAAATCCAAATTCTTAGACATGGTTAGCCCCGTAGTGTGGTGACTCCCGCTAACGTACTGCATTTCTTCGCACGAAAACGAGGCCTTGGCATGAAACAGAAAAAGGATGCTTTCTGGCATTGGCCTTGCTTCTTTACAACTCTC